>Ga0164309_10000098_pt1 | contig 51127 bp, 45 predicted proteins | sample Whisoiple_247_MG_FD_109984 | JGI IMG/M metagenome (GOLD analysis project Ga0164309, IMG submission 109984) | Soil microbial communities amended with fresh organic matter from upstate New York, USA - Whitman soil sample_247_MG | ecosystem: Environmental > Terrestrial > Soil > Unclassified >... | reverse complement strand
TCCGCAGGAATCGTGGCTACTCGGAGCTCGAGCTCGCGCGCAAGCGCAAGGCCCTCGAAGACGTGCTTGTCCCCGACACCACCGGGGAGCACGTCGCACGCATGGAGCGTGCCGGGCTCCGCTCCATCGAATGGTTCCGCGGTCTCGGCTTCGTCTCATGGCTCGCCACGAAGTCGACCTAGCACTGCATGCCCTCGGCCTGGGCGCTAGCTCGGAACTGGCCCACTCCGTCGCTCGGGCAGCCCTGGCCCGGCATGGCGATCTCTCGCTAGGCCTCGAGCGGCTGCGTCCGCTTTCGCGGCTGGTAGCAGCAGAGGTCGAGCTCGACCTGGACATGCCGACGTGCAAGCTCTCCGCAGTCGAGGACCCGAGCGAGCTCGAAGCGGCCCTGCGCGCGCTCGGTCCCTGGAAAAAAGGCCCATTCCGTCTGCTGCCCCCCGCGCAGCCAGCCCTCGTCATCGACGCCGAGTGGCGCTCCGATCTGAAGTGGCAACGCGTGCTCGAGCTCGGCGTGGAGTTCGCCGGCAAGCGTGTGCTCGATGTCGGCACGGGCAACGGCTACTTCCTGTTTCGCTTGCAGGGAGCTGGCGCGCTCTTGGCGGTGGGCCTCGAACCTGGCCTACGTTCCGTGCTCCAATTCTTGGCGCTGAGCCCGCTATTTCCGGCGCGGGGGCGAGCACTTTGGCCGCTGCGGCTCGAGGAGCTACCCTCCGATTCCGAGCGCTACGATCTCGTGATGTCGATGGGAGTCCTCTACCACCAGCGCGATCCACTCGAGCACCTTCGACGCTTGCGCGACTTGGTCGTGCCGGGAGGCGAGCTCGTCCTGGAGACGCTGACCGTCCCCGGGACCGAGTCGCTCGGCATCGCCCCGGGTGAGCGCTACGCAGGCATGCGCAACGTCTACGTGATTCCGAGCCAGCGTACCCTCCTTTCGTGGCTGAAAGAGGCTGATTTCGACCAAGTCGAGCTGGGCCGGTCGGTCGTGACGACCTCGCTCGAGCAGCGCAGGACGGCTTGGGCGCCGGGACCATCGCTCGAGGATGTGCTCGCAGCCGGCGCGGGCCCCCCGGATGATCCGGCACGTCCGACGCGCGAAGGCCACCCCAGGCCCATGCGCGTAGCGCTCTCTGCCGTCCGGAGGCCACGCCCGTGAGTGAACGCCGCCACACGCACGTGGTGGCAGCGGCCATCGTCAGCGAAGGCCGCTGCCTCATTGGGCGGCGCCCGCCGGGCGGTTCGGCGGGCGAGCTGTGGGAGTTCCCGGGCGGCAAGGTGGAACCGGGAGAATCCCCTGAAGCGGCATTGGTGCGCGAGATTCAGGAGGAGCTCGGCGTCGCCATCGAGGTCGGGCCGCTGATCGGGAGCTCCAGCCTCGAAACCGCCGAGCGCGTCCTCGTGCTCGAGCTCTACCAGGCCACCTGGACCAGCGGCGAGCTCGAGCTGCGAGAGCACCTCGAGCTCGATTGGGCCAGCGCCGAGTCGCTCTTGCTGTTCTCCTTCGCCCCAGCTGATCAGCCGCTCCTGCCGCTCGTCGGCGAGCAGCTGCGCACTAGGCCCGCGCCTCCGGGAGCGCCGCCACGCAAAGCATGACGCCGTGCTCACGCAGCCAGCGCACGGGAACGAGAGTAGCGGAGAGAGCCAGCACTTCGAGCTCGAGGAACGAGCCCTCGGCCCGGACGAGACGCACCTCCTCGAAACCGAGGATCCGCTGGCAGCGCTCCGACACGCACTTGTACACCGCCTCTTTGGCCGCAAAGAGCAAAAGGCCCGGATGGGGGCTGACGTGCGACGCCTGCTCGAGCTCGAGTGGGCTCGCCACGCGTGCGGCGAGCTCCGGGCTCAGCTCTTCCTGGAGCTCGGCGTCGATGCCGAGGAGCCAAGGCGCCTCGGTGGCGATGGCTGCGGCGTAGGTCTCGGCTCGCCCGGTGTGGGTGATGGAGCCACGGTAGCCGGCCGGGAAGCGCGGCTCGCCACGCTCGCCGCGCAACAAGGCCACGTTCGGCCCACCCGAGAGCGCGAGGGCCTGCCGCGCAGCCTGGCGCCCGGCGCGAAACTCACGCTGGCGCTTGGTGACGGCGCGCTGGACCAGCGGCTCCTCCTCCGCGAAGAGCGGCTGGAGCTCCGCCTCGGCGCCCGCCCGTGCCCACACCTCGGCGAAGTGAATGCCCCGCTCGAGCAGAGGCAATACGTGGACAGAGAGCTCTTTCGTCACGCGGCGCCCGCCAGATTAGCAGGGCCCCCCGGCTCACTCGACCTCGGCCACGTAGATTTCGAACTGACCCGAGCGATCCGACGAGAAGTAGAGGCGGCGCCGATCGGGACTCAGCCAAGGATCGCGCTCGTTCGAGCTGTCGTTGATGCCGCCGACCTCGATGGGCGGGCCGAACGGACTCTGCAAGTCGGGACGCACGGCCGCGTAGATGTCTTCGTTCGCCTCGTCCTCGCGCAGAAAGTAGGTGAACAGCAGGAGCAGTCCGTCTTCGGTCAGAAACGCATCGACCACGTTGTGATCCGCGGTCGCCAGCTCTTCGACGAGCTCAGGCGCGGCAAAAGCGGCCCCCGGCGAGCTGCGCTCGGCAAAGTACGTCCAGTAGGAAACCTCGTCCCCGCGCCGGGAACCGAGCGGCATGATCGTGCTGCCCATGGCCGGCGGCCGGGGGATGTCGTCCTGAGCCGAACTGAGCTCGTCCACGCGGTTGACCGCGCCCCAAGCTTCGGTCCGCGAAGCCCGCGTCACCCGAAAGATGTCCGAGCCACCGATGTTGTCGTCGCGCTCAGACCCGAACCAGAGCGTCAAACCATCGAGCTCGAGCGCTGGGCTGGACTCGAAGCCGTCCGAGTTGACCGCATCGATCGGCACGGGCTCGGAAAATGCCTCGCCAAGCGCCGTGCGCTCGGCGCACCACACATCGTAGTCGCCCGTGCCCCCGGGACGGAGCGAGGTGAAGCACACCAAGAGCTCGTCCGCCGTGAGCGTTGGATTGTCGTCCTTTTCCTCGGCAGACAGCCCAGGCACCACAATCGCCTGCGTCGCCATCAAGAGGGGTGGGGCACCGCCAAAGCCGCCAAGGCCGCTGCCGCCGCTGCCGTCGCTGCCGCCGCTGGCGCCGCTGCCGCCGCTGCCACCGCTGCCGCCGACTGCCGCACCCCCGCTCCCCGCCACCGTGCGGCCCAGCGTGACCACCTCACCGAGGCCGCAGCCAAAAAACCCAAGCGCGACGACAGCCAAGAGTGCTGCCCGCGTCACCGGGTGCTGCCGCTCCGCTGCACGCGCTCGACGTGCGCGCTCCCGGGATGCTCCGCTACGAACCGCTCCTTCAGCGCGCTCGCCTGGCCCGTACGCCCCTTGGCTTCGAGGGCATCCACCTCGAGCACCGTGGCCTCTTGCTCCAGCGCCCCGGCTGGAAAGCGGCGCCGATAGCTCGAGATGAGAGCGAGGGCACGCTCGGCGTCACCGCCTGCGAGCGCACGCCTCGCGCTGTCGAGGAGCTCGATCTCCGGTCCGAGTGCTGGCTTGACCGTGCGAGTCACGCGCGACGCTGGCGCTGGAGCGGCCGGCGTCCCCGCGTGCACTCCGGGCGCTTCTGGCGGTACCCGCTCCGGCGTGGGCGCCACGACCGCCGCAGCAGGCGCATGCACGGCCTGACCGCCGACGGGACGCACGACGACCTCGGGGCGGTCTGCGTTCCCGAGCACCATCCACCCCGACAGCCCGGCCGCGGCCACCAGCGTGCCGAGCACGCCCCATTTGACGACCCAGGCGCCGAGCAGGCCGGCCGCTGCAGGCGGCGCGATCGAGCCCGCGCCTCCGCTGGCCGCCGCGCTCGCTGCTGCACCCTTCAAAACGGCCCCCCCCTCGCTGGCGACGCGCGCACTCGACAAGAAAGCCACCGCCGCGCCTGCCGATACCGCGCCCGCCAGCATGCGGGCCGACACCTCCGAGGACGGTCGTTCTTCCGCCGCGGCCCTGAGCAACAGGCGCTCGAACTCGGTCCCGTCCGCATCCACCAGTCTCATTGGGTCGTTCATGGGAGAGTCCTCTTCACGATGTTCGGTCCGCGCTCGGCGCGCGCCGCACGACTTCGAAACGCTTCGCGCGCCCGCCGCAATCTGGAGGCGACAGTGCCGAGCGGAATGCCGAGGAGCTCGGCGATCTCGGGTGACGACAAACCTTCGATCTCGTAGAGGGTGAACACGGTGACCAAATCCGGGTCCATCCCGTCCAAGATCCGCTCGAGCAGGTCGAGTGCTATTTGACGCTGATCGACGCCCCGCGCCGCTGCTCCGCCGTCCGAGCCCGCATCCACTTCGTCCGACAGTTCCAGGCGGCGCTCCTTCCTGAGCACCGTGCGGCCAAAAAAGATGGCGGTCGAAAACAGGAACGCCCGTTCGCTGCCGGGTAGGATGCGGTCGAGACGTTCGAGCGCAATGAGGTAGGCCTGCTGCGTGTGGTCGGCCGCCGCCTCCGGGGAGAAGCCCATGCGACGGAGCGTGCGCCAAATGACCTGATGGTGCGCCCGGTAGAGCTCCTCCAGTGCTTGGCGATCGGCAGGCGTGACCGCGCGGACGGAGGCCCTGGCCTCTGCGGCCAGGCTCCGGACGGTACTGCTCTGAACGGGGGCGGCTGCCATGGACTCCATTACCAAATGCGCCCGCCCTTCCCTTCGATCACCACAATCTAGCGCCGATCGACAGGGCGAGCCCCCCGGTGATTGCGGCCGTCTGGTGGAACACGGCCGCGTCGAACTGGTAGGAATCGCGGATCCACGGCACCGCTGCGTAACCGCTCAAAACAAGGGCACTTTGTCGGCCTAGCCCCAGCTGCAAGTACCCCGCCAGGCGGGTGTCGAAATAAGGACGTGTCACCTGGGCCGGCTCGTCCGTTTCCGTCCCTTCCGACTGCACCCAGCCGGCGCCGAGGCCGAGGCACGGCGAAAAGGACAGCCGATTCGACCCGAACCGTGAAGGACAGAGCTCGAAGCGCCCGAGCCCTTGCTGAAAGGACGCAACGCCGGCTGGCTGCCGATAGCCGCCCGAGAGCAAGTACTGAGCCCCGACCACCAGACCTGGAGACCACGCGCCGGGCTTCTGAAAGGACCAACCGAGCGAGACGTCGGGGCCGATCATCGCCTCGGGCGCGACGCCGAACCCGACGGCGGCACCGACCCCGAGGAGGCCCACGTTGCCCGACTCCTCGCCCCCGGAGCGCCGGCGGTGCCGCTCTCCGCCCGCGGGCTCCGCGTGCGCCGCGCCGCTTGCGCTCGAGAGAGTGTTCGGTTCCCGCACGACGTCATCCTCGGCCGACTGCACGACCACCGGCTCGGCCGCGCCAGGATCGAGCGCGACGGCGGCAACGAACGCGATGGCTTCGGTGGCTTCGTCGCACGTGCTCGCCAGGATCGAGCGCGACGAGGTGCCGCCGGACTCCAGATGAATGACGAGCTCTGCCGACACGCCGCCGTCGTCCTCGGCGAGCACCACGTCGAGGCCGACCGTTTGACCGTGCTCGACTAGGCGAACACTCGGCAGTCTCGGAGCGACACGCTGAATGAAGGCTCGAGCGCTGGAGCACTCGGCGGGCCCGGAGTAGCGCACGACGATCTCCCGACCAGGGCCAGGGCCAGACTCGGCCAGCGCTGGCTCGGAGAGGGCAGCTGTCGCCGCGAGCGTGAGCAAGCCGAGGTAGAACCAGGTCGAACGGCGCACGATGAGATCCGGCGAGCAGAATAGCCCGCCGCGGGCGCGACTCAGAGCGTCCCGTTCATCGGGTCGTAGGCATCGGCGCCGCCGCTCTTCTTCTTCGACTTACCGCCCGTCTTGGCCGGCCGCGAGACGCTGCGAGCGGCAGGTTCGGGGCGGGAAGGCTTACCCTCGAGCCGCGCCCGGAGCTCCGCAGCCAGAGCGTCCGCCTTCGGGTCAGCGGGCTTGGACAGGGCGGCAGGCGCTGGTGGGGGCAGCGGCGTGAGCTTGAACGCAGCGGGTTTCGCGGCGGCCGACTCGCCTCCATCGGTTTGGGCTGCGCTGCTGGCCTCGGGCACTGCCAAGGGCTCCGTCGGCGTGAGCGAAGCCAAACCGTGGCGCGCCGAGAGATCGGAGAGCCAAACGGCCAAGCCCTGCGGCGTGTCGACGCTGGTGCCACCCACGCTCGCCTCGACCTTTTGCCAGCTCTGCGCCTGACCGGCGCCTTCGGCCATGTCCATCATGACGCCGTTGCGCTGCACGACGAGCAGGCCCACGAAGAAGGACGCCGCGAGCAGGCCGCGCCCGAACCACGGCGATGCCTTGGCCGGCGGCGGTACCGCTGACAAGGTCAGTGCCTGCACCTCTTGCAAGGAGTTCGGCATCAGCGAGTACGGACGTGACACGGCGCTGGGCGCGACCGACGAAGGCGGGCGCGCAGAAGGCCCCGCGACCGACGCCGATGGGCGCGAAGATGGTGCTGGCGGCGCCGACGGGCGCGGCAGCTGCGCGGCCACCGACGGGATGGGCGCGTCGAACGTCGGGCCCGGGAGCGTCGACGATCGCGGCGGCGCCGACTGCGGGCGCGCCACCATGGACGGCGCAGGCGCGACGAACGAGGCGGAGGCCGGTGCCGGCCGAGAGCTCGTGACCGCAGGACCGAGCGACGGATGGATGCTGACAGGAGGTGCGTCGGCCTCGCCGATCAGCACGGCCAGCGGCACCCACTCGGCAAACCCGGGCTGCCAGACGAGGGTCCCGTCCTCGATGACCTCGAGGTCGTAGAATTTGGCGAGCTGGTCCAGGCTGAGCAGGCGGACGTCGCTGTCGCCGAAGTTGACGTAGTAGTTGTCGGGCTCGACCTCACGCTGTTGCGGCGCCGGGGGCTCCTGCTTTTCCAGCTCAGCCAGAACGGCATCGAGCCGTAGCCAGGCTCCCAGGCCCTGCTGCCAGATCAGCGTGGACTCCTCGATGCGGTCGGCCTGATACAGCGTATCGAGGACGTCCAGGGAAACGGGGGTCACCTGACCCCCGAGCAGCACGTGGAAAGGTTCGTTGGGGTCGACGGTGATGGCCATATCCCTGAGACCCAGGGTGCAAGGACACCGCAATCTCGGCAAGCAAAAGCTCGGGCCCGGCCGGCCGTCCGGGAAGAGGAACCCAGTGCTGGGTGGAATCTTCGATGCTCGCTGAAATGCGAGAGCACGGATTTCCACTGCGGATTCATTCGCGCGTTGCTCTAGTCCAGGGGTTCGCGAGACAGTGCTGCCTCGTGAAGGATCTCGCGGACCTGGACCTGGACGAGCAAGCGCTCATCAAGAAGTCACGCCCCTGGGGCTGGTTTGCCGCCGGGCTCTGCCTGCTCGCCGTTCTCGGCTTGGGCCTCGGCTACGCGTTCCCGCTCCAGCGCGCCCACGCCCTCTTGGTGAGCGAGCACGAGGCGCTGGCGCAAAAGGCACGCGAGCTCGACCAAGCCCTCGGCAAGGCCACCTCGAGCCTCACCAAGACGGAAAGCGAACGCGGCGGTCTCGAGGACAAGATCGACCGCGTCAAAGACGCGCGGCAGTCGCTGAAGACGTCGATCGAAGTGGCGGCAGCCACAGTCGAGCAACAGGTCCCCGGCCTAGTGAAGAGCAAGGCGGTCCAAGTCACGCCCTCCGACGAACGCCTCGACGTCTTCATTCAGAAGAAGACGGTGTTCCTCCCGCGCACGACCAAGCTCAATCCGGGAATCGCCAGCAGCCTGTGCAAGATGCTCGCGCCGCTCGGCAAGGACAAAGGTCTGAAGCTCGACCTCGTGGTTCCGGTCGCCTCCGAAGAGAAGGAGCCATGGAAGACGGCAGGCGAGGAAGCGGCCTCGCTCGCCCAAGAGGTGTGCGAGCGCTGTGAGACGGCCGCGGACCGAGTGCGCGCCGTGGCCTCGGCCGATCCCGCCATGGCGGGCAAGGTGCTCTTCCGCTTCGCACCTAGCGCCGTGCCGACGCTCGAGCGCTGACGCTCCGTTTGCTCGGACGGGGCGCGGCCGGCCAAATGGCCAAACTCCCGCCCACGGACCACGCGGATCTCCCCCGTTTGACGGCGCGGCCGCAAACCGCAAAAAAGCGCAGCGCGGCTGGGGGATGCCCGGTCCGGAGAAGCCCGAAATCGTTCGGGTGACGAGAGGAACGAATGATGAAAACGACTGCGCGTGCACTCGGCGCCTGCGTCGCCCTGATCTTGCTCGCCGGCCAGGCGGCAGCTCAAGGGTCGCTCGTCGAAGACAAGAAGACGACCACGGGGGCGACGGACGTCAGCCAGGAAGGCTTCCAAAAGGCACAAGGCCCCGCCGATGCCAACGCCATCAACGAAACGGACGCCAAGCTCTCCGCCGGCGCGTTTCTGAGCACCGGCAACGCCAAGTCGCTGGCGGTAACGGGTGCCGGCTCGCTGCGCCTGCGGCGCGGGCTCGATCAGTTCACCGTCGACCTGGCCGCCAACTACGGCGAAGCCAGCGTAACGCCGAGTACGGATCCCGAGCCCACGGTCGAGAACATCCAGGCTCGCGCTCGCTACGATCGCTTCCTCACCAAAAAATGGGCGGTCTTCGGCCAAGAATCCTTCCGTCGCGATCGTTTCCAGGGCTTGGACCTGCGTCTCAACTTCGATCCGGGCGTCGCCTACTACCTGCTCATCGAAGAGAAGCAGCACCTGACCTTCGAAGCTGGCTATGACCTCCAGTACGACGTGCGCACCGGGCAGGCGATCGCAGACGCGGCCGCCACGGGCACGCCCGTCAGTGCAACCGAAGTCCGGCATGCCATGCGTCTCTACGCCGGCTACGACAACAGCCTGAACGAGCACGTGCGCTTCGACACCGGGCTCGAATATCTCCAGGCCTTCGCGGTAGCGGAAAACTTCCGCATCAACTGGGTGAGCTCGCTCACCGCGAACCTGACCACGGCCTTCGCGGTCGCCGCGGGATTCACCCTCCGGTACGACAACAACCCGCTGCCGGGCATCGAGCAGCTCGACACCATCACCACGCTGAGCCTCGTCTACTCCATCAAGTGAGTCCGGAGACACGACCATGATGACGAAGACTTCTCTCCTTTCCCCGACGCTCGGCGTGCTTGCAAGCCTCGGCAGCTTACCCGCCTTCGCACAGGCTCCAGCCGGCGCCACGACTCCTCAGGTGAGCGCGACGGCCAGCCCGACCAGCGCCGCCGTCACCACCACCGCTGAAACCCCTCCACCTACGCTCGACCCCGCGACCGAGGCAGGGCCCGAAGCGGAGCCGACTCCCACGCCTGAGCCAACGAGCGAGCCGCCACCGCCAGTCGTCACCGAGCCCGTCGCGCTCGAGACGAAGGCGGCCGCCCCGCCGCCGGCCACCGTGCCCCAAACGCCGTACATGAAGCGCTTCTTGCCCGAGGGCAACCTGTGGGAGCTCGGCATCTTGGGCGGCCTCATGTTCCCGTCGAGCTCGCACCAACTGTTCGATGCAGACCGCGGCACGGGCGTGCAGCGTCCGTTCAACACGGCTGGTGAGCTCGGCGTGCGCGCAGCCTACTACCCCTTCGCCTTCCTGGGCGTCGAGGCAGAGCTCGCCGTGATGCCGACGTCGGTGCAGGCCGACCCAGGCGACGGCACCTCCGGCGGCCTGTGGGCGGCCCGCGGTCACATCATCGGACAGTACCCAGGCTGGAGCGTTACGCCGTTCGCCCTCATCGGCTTTGGCGCGCTCGGCGCGTCCTCGGATGTGATGGGCAACGACGTCGACGACGCGTTCCACTTCGGTGGCGGCGTGAAGGTTCCCATCGACGAGCACCTCACGGTGCGGCTCGACATCCGCGACACCGTCCACCGCCAGGTGAATTCCTCCTCGGGCACCGGCACGCACTCGCCCGAAATCCTGCTCGGCGTCACCTTCGTGCCCAAGCGCAGGAAGCCCGACCACGATGGCGACGGCTACGTGGACTACAGCGACGAATGCCCGGCCGTCGCCGGCGTGGATGACGACTGCCCGCCGCCGGATCAGGATGGAGACAGCATCGTCGACGAAAAGGATGAGTGCGCCGACGTCGCGGGCATTGCGCCGAGCGGCTGCCCCGATGGCGATGGCGATGGTCTGCTCGACACGAGTGACCTCTGCCCGAAGGAAGCTGGTCCCGCACCCGGCGGCTGCCCCGAGAAGGTCTGCCCGGTGGCCGACACGGACGGAGACGGCATCACCGACGCAGCCGATGGTTGCCCGACGGAAGCCGCCGCCACGATCACGGGCTGCAAGCCCAAGGACGCCGACGGCGACGGCGTTCCGGATGATCTCGACCAGTGCCCCGCCGAAGCGGAGACCAAGGACGGCGTCACCGACGAAGACGGCTGCCCCGAACCCGTCGGTCCCGCTCCGGACCCCAAGGCGACCAAGCCTCCGCCCAAGCCGACGGCGGCCAAAGCGCCGGCCGCGACGCCCGCCAAGCCGACGCCCTGATCCGGCTGAGCCAGGCGCCCGGGGGAGGCTGGCGCTCTTCCGGGCCGCTCGGCCTTGACTCTTGGTTCGAGAATATTAGAAGTAACGGGTGCCGAGCAAACTGGACCGTCACGCCGAACAGCTGGCCGCACTGGGACACCCGGTGCGCCTCGCAGTCCTGCGCTTCGTCGTGCAAGGCGGACCGGACGGCACCTCGGCCGGCGACATCCAAGCCCACGTCGATCTGCCAGCCTCGACGCTCAGTCATCACCTCAAGCGTTTGGTCGACTCGGGCCTACTGACGAGCCGCAGTGAAGGCACCTACCACTACTACGCGCCCGAGTTCGGCAGCCTGCGGGGCCTCACGGACTACCTCTGGGAGGATTGCTGCAAGCGCGGGCAAACCAAGTGCTGCTGAGCCGAGTGCTGCCGAGCCCCTTTTTTACTCTCCTATTTCGAACAATTTGGAACAAAGGAAAACCCATGCAAATTATCAAGCCCCACGTGTCCCTGAACGTCACCGACATCGACGCCTCCGTCGCCTTCTACGAGGCGGCCTTCGGCGTCAAAGCCAGCAAGCGTCGCCCCGGCTACGCGAAGTTCGACCTCGAGCAGCCTTCTTTGAATCTCACCATGGCCGAGGCCCCGCGGACCGGCATCAATGCCAGCCATTTCGGCATTCAGGTGGCGAGCACCGAGGACGTCGACGAAGCCAAAGCGAAGTTCGCGGCCGCCGGGCTGCGCACGCTGACCGAGGAGAACACTGCGTGTTGCTACGCCGTGCAGGACAAAGTCTGGGTGCAGGATCCCGACGGCAACTCGTGGGAAGTCTTCGTCGTGAAGGGCGAGGCCTCCGTGATGCGAGAGACGAAGTCTGCGTGCTGCGTTCCAACGGGCGCAGCTGGGGAAAAGAGCGCGTGCTGCTGAAACGCGCCGTTGCCGAAGGCGTGGGCACGGCGCTTCTGCTCGCCACGGTGGTGGGCTCGGGCGTCATGGCGGAGCGATTGGCCGGCGGAAACGTCGCCATCGCTCTGCTCGCCAACGCCATCGCCACGGGGGCCGGTCTGGTCGCGCTCATCCTCACGTTCGGCCCGATTTCTGGCGCTCATTTCAACCCGCTCGTCACACTGACCGAGGTCGTGCTCGGGCGACGTCTCACGCGCGAATTGCCCGTCTACGTGTGCGCACAGGTCACCGGCGCGCTGATCGGCGTTCTACTGGCTCACGCCATGTTCGAGCTGCCGCTCCTGCAGGTCTCCGAACACGCGCGCTCGGGCGCCGCCCAGATCGGGAGCGAGGCGCTCGCCACCTTCGGCTTACTCGGCGTCATCCTGGGGGTCGCCCGCACGAACGCCTCGGCTGTCCCCTACGCCGTGGGTGCCTACATCACGGCTGCGTACTTCTTCACAGCCTCCACGTCGTTTGCCAACCCGGCGGTGACCTTGGCCCGTGCGCTCACCAACACCTTCGCCGGCATTCGGCCTGCGGATGTGCCCGGTTTCCTCATTGGTCAGGTCATGGGAGCGGGCCTGGCCGTCCCCTTGTTCGTTTGGCTCCAAGCGCCAGAGAAAGCTGCCTGAAAACCATGAAAATCGTCCTTTTCGCCTGCGTCCACAACGCCGGGCGGTCGCAGATGGCGGCCGCTTGGTTCAACGAGCTCGTCAATCCGGACAAGGCCCACGCCGTCTCAGCCGGCACCGAGCCGGGGGTGGATGTGCATCCGGAGGTGCTGACGGCCATGCAGGAGGTCGGCATCGACTTGTCGAGCGCAGAGCCGCGCTACCTGTCGGACGAGCTAGCGCAGAGCGCCACCTGGCTCATCACCATGGGCTGCGGCGAAGCGTGTCCACACATCCCGGGTCTCAGCAGGGATGATTGGCCGCTGGAAGACCCCAAGGGCAAGACCGTTGAGCGCGTGCGGGAGATCCGAGACGAGGTGAAGGCTCGCGTCCAAGCGCTGCTAGCGCGCGAAGGCTGGCTCTGAGCCGCTTGCCTAGCGGATGGGCATCACGCAAGGCCCCCGTGCGGAACAGGGCGCCTTGGCCGAGGCTCCGTGTTCCACGCCGCTGCCACAGCCGCAGGCGACACAGCTGTGGCATTGTGCCCGCTTCCCCCCGCCGCAAGGACGCGGGGGCCCGGCTCCGATCCCAGCTTCAAGTGCAGGATTTTGCGGAAAAACCTTCGACCCCTCGATCCGGGCACGGTCGATGCACACGAGGGGGGCGAACCAGCGCCGCCCTCGGCGCCAGAAAGGAAGCATCGACCATGAGGACTTTCACTCACGCATTCACTGCCGGAATCATCGCCCTATCGTTTGCCGTCGGCTGCGAGAACGCCGCTGACCAACAGCGGAAGGTCAACGAGAGCCAAGCCGACGCCAACCGGGAAGCTGCTCGTGCCCAGGCAGAAGCAGACCGCGTCGCGCAGCAGGCCCAAGCTGAAGCGAATCGCGAGATTTCCGGTGCTCAAGAGAAGTTCGCGAAGATGCGGGAGGAGTTCCGCCACGACGTCCGGTCGAAGCTCGTCGAAATCGACAAGGACATCGCCGATCTTCGTACGGCCTCGACGACCGAGAATGGCAAGAAAAAGCAGAAGATCGACGCGAATCTACCGATCATCGAAGAGCGGAGAACACGGCTCGTGGCCGCGGTCGATCGTCTCGAACAGGCAAGCGCCAGCACCTGGGATCAAGCCAAGGGCGAGGTCGAGAAGCTGTGGGATGAACTGAAGCACTCCGTCCAAGCGGCAACCTGACGCGGCCCACGCCGGGCGCTCGAGATCAGCGAGCGCCCGCCATCCGTCGCGCCGCCGTGCGGACCAAATCGACATCGGCCTGGATGTCCGCGCTCGGGCGGCCGTCGGTGCTTGGACTCTCTGGCTCTTCGTCCATGGGCACGCCCTTTCGCGAAAGCACACGAACAGCGGCTGCCAGCGCCTGCGCCTGGCGCGCGGACTCCTGGTCCTGGCGACGCTTTCGGCTGAGCACCCACACGGCCCCCAGCCCGAGTAGAACCGCGAGAACCAGCGCAATCCCACCGATGACGTAGAGGGTCCCCTTGCCGCCTTCGGCCAGCTCATCCACTGCCTCGAGCACGTTGCCCTCGTCGGCGGGAATCGAGCCCTCGTCGCGCTTCTCCGTGACCTCATCAATGGCGTCTTGGAAACCGAGCGTGGCCTGTTTGGCCAGCTCGCGGACGCGAGTCAGATGCTCGTCAGTGAGCGCAACCTCGATCGACTCGCTCACGAGCCGGGCCATGACGGGCGTCACCGCTAGGGCAATGCGCTCTTGTCGCTCGTCCTGGTCCATCGCGTTCGTCCAACCGTCGGTGACGGCGCCAGCGACCTTTTCGGTCGCGCGCTCGACGCGCTCGGGGTCGATCGCCTGCACGATCGTCTCTTGATTCTTGTCGGAAACGCCAGCCTGGATGCCACTGTCGACCGCGGCCGGTGTGGCATCCCGCGCCACCTGTCTCGTTAACGCGCCGCATCCGCAGCAGCTCGACGCCGCTACGAAGCTGAGAATCAACAGCCCGGTCGTGAAGGTCTTGGAATCATTGGACATAGGGAGGCCTCCTGCTCAGGCCTTCACCCCTCTTGCAGACCCCGTGCCAGCGCCGCGTTCCCCCTTGGAGCGGGCAAGGCGCATTTCGCTCAGGCGGTTCTTTTCTTCCCAGCAGTCGTGACTTTCCTCCCCCTCCCCCAAGCTGCCCGCTGGGTATCCTTCCGAGCGTGAGACTCCTTGCTTCCGCGCTCGTCACGGTCACTTCCTGCGTTGGGCTGAGCGCGTTGGGTTTATCCGCGTGCTCCCCGTCCCCCGGCGATGATGGCGGAGCGGGGAGCGGTGGTGGTCCGCTGTCGAGCGGCGGTTCGTCCGTCGGTGGTTCGAGCTCGACGGGGGGCGCGTCGTCGAGCGGCGGCGGAACCGGAAACGGCACCGGTGGCGGGACCTCCGGTGGTGGGGGGACCTCCTCCAGCGGCGGCGGCGCTAGCGGCGGTGCAAGCAGCGGTGGCACCGGCGGTGGCACGGGCGGCTCCGAGCCGATCCTGGAGCTCGACCTCGTCACGTCGGCCCCTGGTGCCTATTGGCAAGAGGCCGAGCTGACTCCAGCAACTGGAGCCGCGGCCATCACCGTCAACGACGGCGAAGTGCTCGGAGACTGGCGCGGCTTCGGCGGCACGTTCAACGAGAAAGGCTGGGAGGCGATGAAATCCCTCAGCCAGACGGACCGCGATCTGGCGCTGCACCTCTTGTTCGACCGAGCGGACGGCTTGGCCTTCACACACGGGCGAATCCCCATCGGCGCCAGCGACTACGCCCTGGATCGCTACAGCCTGAACGAGTCGGACGGCGACGTCGAGATGAACGACTTCAGCATCGACCGGGACACCATGAATCTGATCCCGTACATCCAGGCCGCCCTCGACATTCGGCCGGACCTCCATTTCTGGGGCAGTCCGTGGTCGCCGCCCACCTGGATGAAAGACAACGGGCAGTTCGACCGCGGCAACATGATCGAACAGGACGGCATGTTCGAGGCTCACGCGCTCTATTTGACGCGCTGGGTGGAGGAGTACGAAGCGCAGGGAATTTACGTCGAGGCGGTGCACCCGCAGAACGAGCCCGGCTACCAGCAGGATTATCCTTCGTGCGGCTGGACCCCCGGCGGCTTCACCAAGTACGTCCGCGAGTTCTTGGGTCCCCTGTTCGCGGACCGTCTGCCGGACCGTGAAATCTGGGTCGGCACGATGTCGAACACCACCGATAAGTCCATCGTCGACGCTGTCATGACCGATAGCGAGGCGGCGGCCTTCATCACCGGCATCGGGGTGCAATGGGGTCAGGACCAGTTCGTCCCCGGCTACGTGTCGAGCTACCACGTGCCCGTGATGCAGACGGAGCATCGCTGCGGAAACTTCCCGAACCAACAGCAAACCAACATCGACCACGCCCCCAACGACGACGCCTATGCGCGCGAGAGCTGGGGCTACATCGCGCACTACATTCGCCAAGGCGCCAGCGCGTACATGGCCTGGAACATGGTGCTCGACACCACCGGGCGGAACCTCGACACCGTCCGCCCGTGGGCCCAAAACGCCCTTTTGGCCGTCGACGTCGGCGCGGGCGAGCTCAAGATCACCCCCACCTACTACGTGTTCCGTCACGTCTCGCAGTACGTCGACCCGGGCGCCTCGCGGGTCGGTGTCGACGGCGGCGACGCCGTCGCCTGGAAGAATCCCGACGGCGACATCGTGCTCGTCTTCTACAACGACGGCGGCGCCCCAGCCGATACGATCGTTTCGATCGGCGGCAGCACCTACCAGGTCACCGTACCCGGCCAAGGCTGGGCCACGGTGAACTGGCAAGCGCCGTAGCACGCCGCCTCGGGCGGCGTGCGGAAGAACAACGAGCGCGCCGCGGAAGGCGGCTAGCTCGAGCTCTTACGGCATCACGGGGTCGTAACGGAGGTGATGTCGATAGCCAGCCACTGCGGGTAAAATTCCATGCCGCCGAGGTAGTCGGAGATGGGCTGGCTAGGACTGGCGTGCACCTCGACGCCGGTCATGTCGATGTCGCGCGGGGCGCAAGCGGCCGCTGCATCGCCACCACAATTCTGCAGCGCCTGGCAGTCCGGAGAGTGCATTTCGAAGGTGACCGTGCTGCCGCCCAGGACCACGAGGTCACCCTCATACCCCACGTCGTAGGTGATCGTCTGATCGCACGCGCCCGAGTCCGAAGGGATGCCGTTCAGGAAGTACTTTCCTGCCGCTGCATCATCGGCTGCCGGTGAGACGGTGATGCTCAGGGTAGGACCGTCCCCGGATGGCTGACCGCCCGCGTAGAAGCCGTCGTTCGCCACGCCCGCGGCATCCGGGGCCGTGGCCGCCGTCGTGCCACCTTCGTAGCAACGCAGTGCGAGCGCGCCGCGGAACTGGAAGTGCACGGTGTACGGCTGACCGGGGGTGCCCGCCGCCGTGTACGGCGCCTTGGCGATTGTGGTGCCGGCAGCATCGCAGGTCGCCTCAGCAGTGAGCCAGTACTTGCCTTCGCCGGGAGCCGCTTCGTTCATCGTGCGGAACGCCCAGAACGTGCCGTCGAGGCCTGGAATGATGTTGGCTGGGTCGAGCGGGTCCGGGGCGCCACCTGCGCCATCAGCGCCACCCGTGCTCGCACCGCCGGTGCTCGTGCCACCGGCGCTCGTACCGCCGGTCGCCGTGGTACCGCCGGTCGCCGTGGTACCGCCCGTCGCCGTGGTGCCGCCCGTACCCGTCACGCCACCAGTGCTCGTGGCGCCACCGGAGCCCGCCGGCGGCGTGGTGCTGCTGCAGCCGACACCGGCCGAAAGGATGAACAGAGCGAGGGGAACTGTCTTGACGGATTTCATAGCTATCTCCTGGGCAGGCTACCCCCAAAACGGGGAGCGGCAGCCGGTTTAGAACCAGACCTGCCACTGCAGGTTGAACTGACTGTAGTCCTGAGGCGCCGGGTCTCGATGAACGTACGTGTAAAATGCCTTGAAGTTCGAGGTGTGGCCCCACGGCCAGAAGGCGAGCCCGCCGCCGTAGCGAGCCTCGCTCGGCGTCGACGCCGCGGGCTCGTGGGAGATCAGGTACTCCATGCGCGCGATGGGACTGAGCATCAGGGCACGGAACAGGTAGCCGGCCTCCGCCATGATCGCGGTGTGCGGGTGGAGCGTCTGGATGAAGTTCCCGCCGTCCCAGTACATCACGTTGGCCTGGGCGGAGAGAACCCCAGGGCCGACTGGCAGGTCGAGGATGACGTCGCCGCCGCCGGATTTGTACTGGTCCTGGAAGTCGTAGTAGCCGCCGATGGAGAGGATCTTCTTCGTGCCCAGGTAAGTGCCCTGGTAAAAGAAGTCGTCCTCGGCGTCGAGCAGGTTGATCTGCAAGCGCGCCGCCATCCGGAAGAAGTTGACGGCCCCCACCTCCGCCACCTGCCCCACCCCCGCGGGAAGCAGGCCCACGCGCAAGCCCTGATACAGGCCAACGCGGTACTCGAGATGCTCGCCGAAGAGCAAACCGCGCAATTGGACACCCATGTCTCGGCCCTGCGGGCTTTGCCCGTTGCTCTTGAACGGGTCCGCGTTGGTCAGCACGTTGCGGCGGAACGTGTTCACGAAGTAGTCCAAGCTGTAGAGCGTGAACGCGCCCTGCACGGCGTTGTGCGAGAGCGACGGCAGCATGAAGCCAGCATCGAACTTCAGATAGTTCGCGTAGCGCGTCTTGCCGAAGGGCTTCAGCGTGACGATCGCATCCTGCACGTTCAGACCCGGCGAGTTCTTACCTGTCCCGCCCGTCTGATTGGTGGGATCGACCTTGAAGAGGCTCGGGTAGTTGACGTCGAAAAAGAAGTCGAAGTAATCGAACAGCTTGCCGGAGAAGATCACCCCGACGTTGTGCAAGAACAGGTTCTTCGACGTCTTGTCGGCGTCAGGGGCACCCGCAACCTCCAGTTGCGGTTGAGCGAAGAGCCCCAAACGCAGGCTGATCGTCTTGTTCTCGATCACCGCCGGCATGAGGGGCGGCGCGAAGCCGACGAACGGCTTGTCCGCCTTGGGCTCGACCGCCGCCTTGGGCTCGGCCGACGGCACGGGAGCGCTCGTCTCTTCGGCGTCCGCCGCCTCAGCGGAATCTTCAGCAGGCGCCTCTTCGGTCGAGTCCGCCGCCGGTGCTGCATCGCCCGAGTCAGCCGGCGTTGGTTCCGCGAGATCCTCCGAGGCCATCGGATCGGGGGAGTCCTCCGACTGCGCCAAAGCAGGCAAGCTCGTCAGCATGAACACCGCGACCGTCGATACGGCCGCACCGAGCCGGAGCTTCGCCGGCGGCAGGGATTTCATCGAGATGTGTCCAATCGACCCGTCAGAGGCCCTACTCCTAAAGCTCACTCGCCCACTCCCCTCGCACCCAGGGTGGACGGTCGCCGCCTTCGTCCGAAGACCAGCGCTAGTAGCCCCAAACCCGTGAGCACTACGGCCCCGGATCGCCCGGCTCCCAAGCGGAGCTGGGAGGGGGAAAACGTACAAGGCATCGTGGGCCGCGAGGGCAACTCCGCGATCGGGTCCCCCCCGCCGGAGGTCGTGCCCCCGCTACCCGGCCCGGCGCCGCCGCTGCCGTCGACTCCAGTGCCCCCGGTGCCCGTGTCGCCGCCCGTGCCAGCCGGCACGCACTCCGTCTGCGGGTCGGTCGGGCCGGCCTGGTCGAGCGTCAAGAACGGAAGGCTGTAGGTCGCACTCATGTTGAGATCGGTTCCGTGCGGTCCACCGGCCTGCGTCCAGGCGTCGAGGACGGTCTGACCACAGGAATCCTGCCACTGCTCACGCTTGTACGTGCCGGTACCGATCGTCTCGGTCGTCGTCATGGTCGGAGTCTCGGAGAGGCCAAAAACATTCGTCCACTGCTTGATGGACTCGGTTTGGTTGACGGGGCTCAGGGTGGCATCCGCGTCCCCGTGCCAGAGCTGCAGGCGCGGACGACGTCCCGAATAGCCCGGGTACATGGCGCGAGCGATGTCGCCCCACTCCTGACCCGACTTTTTGACTTCACCGCCGGCGCACTGGGCGCTCCACTGGGTATCGGGGTTGTTGACCGCCCAGCACCCAGCGGGCACCCCCGCGAAGGAGACGCCTCCTCGGAAGCGGTCGGGATAGGTCGCGCTAATTGCCTGCGTGACCATGGCGCCCGACGACGTACCCGTCACGTAAACGCGGTCGGCGTTCGCCCCGTAGGTGGCGATCGCGTAGTCGACCTGATGGACGATGGCCAAGAGGTCGCCACCGCCATCGTGCGTGAGCGATTCCGTGCTCGCGACGTCCCAGCAGTTTTGGATGGTCTGCGGCACGACCATGATGAAGCCCTGTGCGTCCGCAGCGTCGACCATGCCGCCGCCTTTCGCTTGGTCGAACACGCCGAACGCGCTCCCGCTGCAGAAGTGGACGACCACGAGGATCGGCGGATTCTCCACGACGGTTGCCGGCACGTAGGCGTACATGGAGACCCAGCTGGGCTCGGTGCCCTGCTGCCAGCCGGCGATCGGACCGGTGAGCGACTGCTGAGCCGCTGCTGGCGTCGCAGCGAAGAGGCTGGCGATCGCCATGGGCAGACCGAGCAGGAGCGGGGTGCGTGCGGATCGCACGCGCGGGAAGCGAGTTTGGAAGCGAGACATGGAGGCATGCCCGTCGGTGGGGCAGACACCTTTCTTCATGTGTACGGAGCTTGCTTGAATCGTACTTGGTAAAGCGCCCTCAGCTCACGCGCGCGGCGCGCCTGTGCCTGCGTCGGGCAAACGTCAGAGCGAGAAGGCCAGCGAGCGCGAGCGCGCCGTCGGGCCGCAAGATGTTCCTCGGGCTGACGGAGCAACCCCCGGACGATCCTGGCGGAACGCCACCGTCAGTCGGCACGCCCGTGCCTCCAGAACCCACGGTGCCCGCACCGCCGGTCCCGCCGACTGTGCCCGCGCCACCGGTGCCCCCGGAACCCACCACGGCCCCGCCACCGGCTCCGGTCGTCGTGCCGCCGACCCCGGTGCCCGTGCCGCCGGCTCCGGTGCTGCTGCCACCGACCCCGGTGCCCGTGCCACCGGCCCCGGTGCCGCCGCCGGTCCCCGCGCCGCCACCGGCTCCGGAGCCGCCCGTTCCGCCGCCTTCGCCCGTCCAGCACTCCGACGCCGCCTGCGGATCGGTATCGCCGGGCACGTCGAGGCTGAGGAACGAGATCGTTTGCTGGCTCGTCATCGTGACGCTCGTGTTGTGCGGCCCACCGGGCTCCGTCAACACGTCGAGCACGACCATGCCGCAGGCGTCTTTGTACGCCTTCCGGTTGAAGTTATGGCCGGCGACCGACACGCTCGAACTCTCCGCCGTGGACACGCCGAGAACGTTCGTCCATTGCTTCTCGGCTTCGCCTTGGTTCGCGAAATTGATCGTTGGGTCGGCGTCACCGTGCCAGAGCTGCATGCGCGGGCGGAACGTGCCGGAGTAGTCGGGGTACATGGCGCGAACCATGTCTCCCCATTCCTGTGCGGTGTGGGTGACCTGACCGTTGGCGCACTGAGAGCTCCACTGCCCGTCCGTCATGTTGCCGACGCCCCAGCACCCGGCCGGGACGCCCGAGAACTCCGAGCCGCCCTTGAACACGTCCGGATAAACGGCGAGCAAGCCCTCGACCGCCATCGCGCCGCCCGACTGGCCCATCGCATAGACTCGGTCCGGGTTCCCACCGTATTCGGAGACCACGTACTGGACCTGATGGACAATCGACTTTGTATCGCTGCCGCCGTCATGCGTCATGGCCGCGGTGGTCCCCACGTCCCAACAGTTCCGCGACGTCTGCGGCAGGAGAATGATGAAGCCGTTCGTGTCCGCGGCCCCTACGACGCCGCCACTCTGGGCCGCCTGGAAGATGTTCGACGCCATGCCTCCACAGTAGTGCAAGGCCACGAGGATCGGAGCGTTGTCGGCGACGCCGTCCGGTACGTAGATGTACATGGACATGTTGCTCGGCTCCGTACCCTGCTGCCAGCCGGAGATCGGGCCTTGCAGGGACGCCGCCGCTGCGGTGCCGGTCGTGACCAGGGACGCCAACAGCGTCGCCGTTGGCACAAGGAAGCGAGTCGTGTTGGCAAAGGACAAAGACATGATTCCGAAGGCTCCTGACAGGGGGTTCGTGCGTCGGTTTCCTAGCACCCGGCTCATAAGGTGTCGACCACAGGTAGGTGGATCGCGCCATGCGCAGACAGGCGATCACAACGTGCGACGACCGCTTTTGCGTGTGCCAACCAATCGTCCTTCGAGCAGTCGCAGCGAGAGCTCGTCGTCGATCTCGAGCGCGCCCAGGGCCGATCGCGCATGCGTCAAACCAGGCCAGAAATGGCTGGATCGCGAAGCGTGAGACACTCGGCCCGTGGGTGAGGCGTGAGTCACTGTTGTCCTGGTCCGTCGATGCGACGCGCGGACAGCGGCTTCATTTTTTCACCCGCCGCGGCGAGCGGAACTCTCATTTTTCGCGGCGTCGCGCGCTTCGCATTTGTGTGCAGGAGCGCCAGAAATGCGAAAAACCCTTTCTTTGGCCGGGGGGACACGCGCGCCCCTAGTCGTGGACGCGCGCTAGCTCGGTAGCGGTCCTGTGGCGAATGCCAAGGCCACGCGCAGTGAGAGCGTTATGTCGCGTAGCGTGAGATGTTTGTGAACTTGCAGTAGCTCAGCGCTTCGAGCTGAACCGCGTGTCGTCGCGCTCAGGGAGACAGGGGCCGGGTGTAGACGAACACGTCCCCGAAGGTGCCCACGGCGCGCGTGCCGACGGCGACCACGCAACCGTCTTCGCGGATCGCTGCGCCACGAAATTGAGTGCTGTCGCCGACGACGACGATGTCCAGCGGCTCGCTGAGGTCGGAGTCGTCGTACGTCGCAACGTACGTCTCGCTCGCGGTGGCGACACTACCAACGAGCTCGGCGTCCTCGAAGTCACCCGACAAGCCGCCCACGAGCCCAACCACGGCGACCGCATCGGCACCTCGTCCCAGGCTGCTGACGCTGACGTTGTCGAGCGCGGACAGGCACGAGTGCTCCACGATGTCGCCTTCGGCGTAACTGCCGATCCAAATACTGTTCAGGGTGTCCTGCTCGTCCGCGCAGCCAACGGCCCCGTCCGTCGACGTGGTGCTGCCGGCCATGATGTCGTCCACGCCGACCGATACCGAGTCGTTCCCCGAGCCCCCGAGTCGCAGCGCCGTGGCACATGGTAGTGCGGTGCACAGGTCGGACGAGCTCAGGCTGATGACCGCGATGTCACCTGAGCCGAACTCCTCCAGTCCCTCGTAGTCGCCGCCCGGGTCCTCCCCGACGCTCGAGAGGACGCGGTCCGATCCCAAGAAGCCATGGCCATAGTTGGGCGAATCCGAGCCGAAGCATTGCCCGCTCGCGCTATCGCCCTCGGGCGTCCAAAAGCCCAGGAGAACGTCCGGCGAGTCGTAGCCGCCCCCGCCGTGCTTGGGACCAACGTTACCCGTCTCGTCGGAGTCGACGGTACCGGTGACCAGATAATGAGCGTTTTCACCCGCCCCGCGCGCGATCACCCCGCCCGCCTCCTCGTCGTCGTCGCCGCCGATGCACGCACTGCCGAGGAGCTCACCCGTCGAGGGCGAGATCTCGGCGACCCAGGCGTCGTGGGCACCGTGGTAGTCCTCGCAGGCCTCGGCCGAGATGGCCGTCCCGGCGATCACGATGCGGCCGGAATGTCCGTGCGCCACGAAGACGTCGCCGAGCACGTCTGGATAGACCTCGGACCAGAGCACCTGCCCGGCCGGCGACAGGCGCAATGCGAAGGCGCCAGTGCCCCCGTCGCCGAAGGGATGGTTCGATGATCCCGTCGCGCCCGCGACGATGACGCTGTGGTCGTCGAGCGCTACGACGCTCCAGGCCGCGTCCTCGAGTGTGCCGCCGGCCGTATAGGTCCAGCCGCATGCTTCGCTGCCTCCGCCGCCGAAGCCGCCATCGCCTTCGTTACCCGAGCCGCCGCTGCTGCTTCCGCCTGCGTCCCTGCCCCCCGCCGAGCTGCCCCCCGTTGCCGAGCTCGAACCGCCGCTCTCGCTGCCATCGCCGCCCGATCCATCGCCCCCGGCACCCGCGTTCGATGCACCGCTGCTGCCGTCGTCGTCGTCCCCGCCCCCATTGCAGTTGATTCCGCACACGACAGCCAGCAGCGACACGATCCCCAACGTCCACGCCTTGCTCATGCCGGCACGCTACCAGGCAGGCGCGCCGACTTGCTCCGGAAATTGCACGCGCGACAAGCGGAACGGCCGACCGATTGCGCCCGCGCCACCTCGAGGATCACCGCACTCGGCCTCGGCTCAACGGCTCTGTCGTCGGGGTCCGCCTCCGAGCTGGCGGCACGGGTGGCTCATCCGTCACGACGACCAGCCAGTCCTTCGGCGCCCAGCGCGCGAGCGTGCGGCGAAGACCGGACAGGAGCGGCTCGTGAGACAGCGCTCGCTTCGCTTCCGGCCGCCAGGTGATGCGGACGAAGAGCACCCCCGTGAAGCCGTCCTTCGTGCCGCGCGCTCGCAAGACTCGCGGGTCCGCTTCGCAGATCCGTTGCGCCGACCACGCGCGCAGCTCCTCGAGAGGCATCGACTCGAAATCGGGCGCTAGGGTGGCCATGGGGATCGCCACCTTGGATCGGTCCATTGGCACTATCTAGATGTTCAGTATTTCGACGGGAGGACGGGGATTTGCGCAAAGCCCGGGACTCCGGCCCGAAGGCCGAGGAGCGGTTGGCCGCCAGGCCCGCGTGGACCTTTCGTCCACCCGAGTGTCCAATTCCGAACGGCTCGGACGACATGGTGCTGTCGGCCCATTCGGACCGACTCCCGAGGAGAAGACACCATGCCGAAGTATCTCTGTTTGCAGCGCAATCTGGCGAGCGCCACCCCGTCGGGGGACAAGCCGTCGCCCGCTCAGATGCAGGCGATGTACGCCAAGTTCAACGACTGGCGCGAGAAGTTCCAGACGAATCTGGTCGACCTCGGTGGCCGACTGGGCGCGGGGCGAATCGCGACGGCAGGACCGACGACGGACGGGCCCCTGGTCGAGGTGAAAGAGCTCGTCGGCGGCTACATGATCATTTCCGCCGATAGCCTCGAGGCAGCGCTCGGCATTGCCCGGGAGTGTCCTGGGCTCGTTCGACCGGGCTCCGGCGTGGAGGTCATCGAAATTCACTCGCCACAATGAGCGTCCCCCCCGACGACCACTTCTTCAGACACGAGTACGGGCGACTCGTCGCGATGCTCGCTCGTCGGGTCGGAGCGCGGCACCTCGAAACGATCGAAGACGCCGTGCAAGAGGCGTTGCTCGCGGCCGTCGAGACGTGGCCCCGCGGCGCGGTTCCCGAGAATCCTTCGGCATGGCTCTATCGGGTGGCGCACAACCGCGTCAGCGGCGAGCTACGTCGCCAGGTCCGTCACGGTCAACTCGCCGCGGGGCACGCGCTCTCGACGCACCAACCTGCCGCAGAGGAACAGCTCGCCCTGCTGCCGGGAGACATCGAAGATGAGCTCCTCCGCATGCTCTTCGTCTGCTGCGACGAGGCCTTGCCCGTCGAGTCCCAACTCGTGCTGGCGCTCAAGACACTCTGTGGATTCGACGTACGCGAGATCGCAGAACGACTCTTCACGACGGAAGGCAACGTCTACAAGCGCTTGGAACGAGCCCGAACTCGCCTGCGCGATGGCCCGGATGGTGCGGAGCTGACGGGCACACAGCTCGGGTCACGCTTGCCAGCGGTACACACAATCGTGCACACGCTCTTCACGGAAGGCTACCTGTCCTCTCGTCCCGAAAGCGCAATCCGTCGTGAGCTCTGTGACGAAGCTCTGCGCCTCGCCGCGGTTCTGGCGTCTCACCCAGTGGGCCAGGCACCAGAGACGTTCGCGCTTTTGGCCCTCATGCACCTGCACAACGCCCGAGCGCCGGGCCGTCAGGATGCAACCCTCGGACTATTGCTGCTCGAGGAACAAGACCGCTCGCTCTGGGACCAAGAGGAAATAGCGCTTGGGCTAGCTCTTTTGGCGCGCTCCACCGAGGGCGAGGTGTTCTCCAGGTACCACGCAGAGGCCGGCATCGCTGCGGAGCACTGCCTCGCGCCGTCGTTCGCCGAGACGCGCTGGTCCCGCATCGCCGAATGTTACGAGCTGCTCGAGCAGGCAGCGCCGTCTCCCCTGCACACCCTGAGCCGTGCGCTGGCGATTGCGGAATGGCAGGGGCCGGACCAAGGGCTCGCGGTGATCGAGGGCCTAGAGCCGCCGGCCTGGCTCCTGCGCTCGTATCAGTGGTCCGTCGTGCTCGCCGACCTGCACCGGCGAGCCGGCAACAAGGAGCTGGCGGAGCACCACCGCTCGAGCGCGCTCGAGGCGGCTCCGTCCGGGGCCATTCGGACGGCCCTTGCCCGACGCCTCGGGTGAAGTCCCGACGATCGGCGTCAAGCCTCGCGTCGTCGAATTGTGACTGGAGCCAACCACCGGATTTGAACCGGTGACCTGCGCGTTACGAATGCGCTGCTCTACCAGCTGAGCTAGGTTGGCGGATTCTCGAGAATGCTCGGGGAGGCCCCGAGGGGCGGCGAACCTATCAGAAGCGGCCTCGGGTTCAACCCCGGGCGAACCGATGCCGCAAGTCGGGCCCAGGCGCGGCGAACGGCCTGAAACGCGGCGCCGGGAATGCGCCGGGCCCGGCAGGGCGCCGCCCCCACCCACCTCCTCGGCGCGACGATCAGAGAAACGTCCAGCGGTCGAAGACAGCCGCCTGCCCCAGGCGTCGCCCGCTGTCGTCGTGGACCTCCCACACGACGACGTCCTCGATGCGAAAGCGTCGACCGCTCGAGCTCCGACGAATGCCAGCGTAGTTGGGGATGAAGCCGTCACGCTCGACTTGCCGCAAGAGCCGCTCGCGCTCGGCTTGCTCGACGGGCTCGGCGCTGTCTTTGCTCTTCATCGAGGTGAACTCGGCCCACGTCACCTCCCAGAGCTCGAGCGCCCAGCGGTTGCCGTAAAGGAACGTCGGGTCGGAGCCGAGGCCGTGGGTGACAATCACTTGGGGCGCGCTCCACACGGCCGACCAGCGTGCGGCCGACTCTCCGGCGGGGACGAGCGGTCGGCCGAGCAGGCGCTCATAGGACGACAGGAGCGCCATCATGTGCTCGCGCAAGAAGGACGAGAGGCGCGGAGCCCCCTCGTCCGCGGCGGTGGGACGGGGGAAAAGGGAGTCGGTCATCCGGAGAGCTTACCTTTCCCCGCGGCCGGTTGGTGCTAGAAGGCGCGGCATGACGGTGGTCAAAGGCTTCCGCTTTTCGGGCGTGAGCGCAGGGATCAAGAAGAAGGTCGGCGCGCTCGACCTAGGCCTCATCGTGGCGGACGAGCCGGTGCCCGTCGCTGCCGTCTTCACGCGCAACCTCGTGCGTGCGCAGCCGGTCCACATCTCCGAGGAGCGGATCCTCAAGAGCCACAGGGCGCAGGTGTGCCTGGTCAATAGCGGCAACGCCAACGCGTGCACTGGCCCGGCCGGTATGGAGGCTGCGCTCAATACGACCGCGGCCGTGGCGCAAGCACTCGGGACGAGCGCTGACTACGTGCTGCCGTCGTCGACGGGCGTGATTGGGCAGGTCTTGCCCGAGGCCAAGGTCATTGCGGCCTTGCCAGCGCTGGTCTCGGGCTTGCACGAGGGTGCGGTCGGGACCTTCGCCGAGGCGATCATGACCACCGATCGCTTTCCGAAGGTGGAGAGTGCGACGATTCAGGGCGAATCCAAGCGCGGCGCGGCTACGGCCACCGTGCTCGCCATCGGCAAGGGGGCGGGCATGTTCCACCCCGATCTGGCGCTGGCGGGTGAGCTGCCCCAACCGGACGGTAGCGGGTACGACGGCGGCGACGTTGGTGGCTCGGAGCTGGCGGGCCTGCACGCCACGATGCTCGTTTACATTTTGACCGACGCGAAGGCGAGCCCGGAGGTCCTCGCGGCGGCGCTCGATCGGGCGGTCGACCGCACCCTGTCGGCGGCCACCGTCGACGGCGACACCAGCACCAACGACTCGGTCTATCTCCTGGCGAGCGGCAAGAGCGGTGTTGAAGTCGGCGTGGACCAACTCGCGGAGGCGCTCGCTGACGTGTGCGGACGGCTGGCACGCTCGATGGTCAAGGACGGCGAAGGAGCGGAGCACCTGGTCGACCTCACGGTGCGCGGCCTAGAGAGCGACGCCGAGGCGCGCGACATCGCTCGGGTGGTCGCCACATCGCCTCTGGTCAAGACGGCCATGGCCGGCAAGGACGCCAACTGGGGGCGGCTGCTCGCGGCCGCCGGGCGGGCCGGTGTGCCCTTCGATCCCAACCGAGCCAGCGTGTACATCGGCGGCCACTGCATCCTCGATTCCGGTCGCCCCGGAAATGCTCAGACCGACGCCGCCGCGACCCAGGTGATGAAGGGGCCCGAATACACGATTGAATTGGTACTGGGATCCGGACCGGGGGAATTCACCTATCTCACCTGCGATTTCGGCCACGCTTACGTCGACGTCAACGCCGGCTACCGCAGCTAGAACACTTGCCTCCGGACTCCCCGGAAAATCCACTTCCACCCATCCAAAACCTCGCGTATGAGGCGCCCCAGCATGAAGAACTACGTGTTTTCCTCCGAATCGGTCACCGAAGGCCATCCCGACAAGATCTGCGACAACATCTCGGACGCGGTGCTCGATGCCTTCCTCACCGGCGACAAGAAGAGCCGCGTGGCTTGCGAGACGGCAGTGAAGACCGGCTTCGTGCTCTTGGCTGGAGAGATCACCTCCAAGGCCGTCATCGACTACCCCAAGATCGTGCGCGAGACGATCAAGGACATCGGCTACACCTCGAGCGACATGGGCTTCGATGCGGCAACCTGCGGCATCCTGAACGCCGTGGAGCAGCAGTCGCCCGACATCTCGCAGGGTGTCACGGCCGGTGAAGGCTTGTTCAAGGAGCAAGGCGCCGGGGACCAGGGTCTGATGTTCGGCTTCGCCGTCGACGAGACGCCCGAGCTCATGCCGGCTCCCATCACCTACGCCCACAAGTTGACCGAGCAGCTGACGCGCGTGCGCAAGCAGGGCAAGGCCAAGGAGTTCCGGCCCGATGGCAAGAGCCAGGTCACGGTGGCTTATGTGGACGGCAAACCGAGCCACATCACGCACGTCGTCATTTCGACCCAGCACTCCGAGAGCATCACGCACAAGAAGCTCACCGAGATGGTGATGGAGCTCGTGATCAAGAAGGCACTGCCGCCCAAGCTCCTGACCAAGGAGACCCAGTACTTCATCAATCCGACCGGACGCTTCGTGGTCGGTGGACCCTGCGGCGACGCAGGCCTGACCGGTCGCAAGATCATCGTCGACACCTATGGCGGCATGGGCCGTCACGGTGGCGGCGCATTCAGCGGCAAAGACCCCTCCAAGGTCGACCGCTCGGCCTGCTACTACGCTCGCTTCGTGGCCAAGAACATCGTCGCTTCCGGCGTCGCCGGCCGCTGCGAAGTGCAGGTTGCCTACGCCATCGGCGTGGCCAAGCCCATGGGCATTTTCGTCGACACGTTCGGCACCGGGAAGGTCGACGACGAGGTGCTCGCCGCCTACGTCGAGAAGAACTTCGACTTCCGTCCCGCCGCCCTGATCAAGGAGCTCGACCTCTTGCGCCCCATCTACCGGCCGACCGCGGCCTACGGGCACTTCGGCCGCAAGGAATTCCCCTGGGAGTCCACGCATCGCGCCGAACAGGTGGCGGCCGATCTGCTCGGCAAGGCCGGAGCGAAGCGTCCCGCCCGCCGTGCTAGCTGAACACTCAAACCAAGCTCTGCTGTGCGCTCGGATCCGCTAGCTCGGATCGGGGCGCACACAGTTCCGCCCCGCCTCTTTCGCGACATAAAGCAGGCGATCCGCGCGCTCGAACAGCTCTTGTGACGTCGACGTGGCCTCGGCCGTGGCCACGCCGCAGCTCATGGTGACGCTCAACTGCTTGCCTTCGCACTCGACCAGGAGGCCCTCGATGGCGGCACGCAGGGCGCTCGCATGGCGGAGCGCCTCGGGCAAGGACCCCTGAAAGAGCACGCCGAATTCCTCGCCACCGACGCGCGCGAAGGCGTGTGGAGCCGCCGTCATGGCATCGAGCTTGCCGCTGACCGCGCGCAGCACGATGTCGCCCGCGGTGTGGCCGTGGGTGTCGTTGATGCGCTTGAAGTAGTCGAGATCAATCAGAAGCAGGCAAAGCTCGCGCTTCGAATCGGCCACGAGCCCACGCAGCGAGATCGCGAGCTCTTCGTCGAAGGTCACACGGTTGAGCGCGCCGGTGAGGGCGTCACGCCGAAGCAAGCGGCGGTATTCCTCGTGGCAAGCGGTTTCGATGTTGTCGCCCGCCAGGAACTTGAGCAGATTGTGCCCGATCTGAATTTCGTCACCGTCGCGAAGCTCGCGCTCCGTCGTACGCGCATAGTTGACGAACGATCCGTTGGTGGAGCCAGCATCGGATAGAACGTAGCCACCGTCCTTGCGCTGAATACGTGCATGGACCCGACTGACCGCATCGCCTTCGAGCTGGAGCCCGGCGCCGGCCGAACGCCCTATCACGAAATCATCACGATCCAGCACGGCTCTCTGACCGAGCCGGCTGCCGCTGAGCACGATGAGCATGGCCTGGCCCGTCGCCTGGTCCTTACGGAGCAAGGCCTCCCGATCCGAGAGGACCGTGACTTCACCAGTGCTGTCCCACCAATCGCCCTGTGCCATCTCCCCCGAAACCAGCAGGCTCGTATCCCCGCTCCGACGCTCCTGCCATCTATTTTCGCACGTCTGTGGGTCGATTCACCGCGGCGCCCCTGCCCACTCCGACATACCTTCGTCTACACGCGGCGGGAGGGCCCTCCCTGGCCTCTCCTGCGCTCTTCCCCTCGCTAAGTCCCGGCACGCACGGCATTCCCGGGGCCGGCGCTGGGCATGGTGCCGAGCAGCGCCGGGGACCAGGAACGCCGGCCACCAGGCAGTCGCAGGTTCAGATCGCTTCGTCGCCGCGCTCGCCGGTGCGGATGCGCACCGCTTCTTCGAGGCTGGTGACGAAGATCTTGCCGTCACCGATGCGCCCCGTCTTGGCAGTCTTCTCGATCGCGTCGATGACCGAATGGACCAGGTCGTCGGCCACGACAATCTCCAGTTTGACCTTGGGGACGAAGTCCACGACGTAAGCGGAGCCGCGGTAGACCTCCTTCTTGCCGCCGGTCCTGCCGAAGCCTTTCACCTCCGTCACGGTCATGCCCTGGACGCCAACTTCCGATAGGGCGTCTTTGACCTCGTCGAGCTTGAAAGGCTTGATGATCGCTTCGACCTTCTTCATGGGTTTCTCCAAAAATGCTGCTGACTCCCTGCCACTTGGCTCGGGAGCGTTTGGGCCGGGGCTCCCCCCGCGCCTGGATGATGTACTTACCTTGCTGAACCCTGGCGCCTCTAGGAACAGAGTGCACCAGGGAAAGAGCGGTGCGATTGGCTTCGCCCCTTCAGCGTCTCGACAGGAACTACCGGCGCACCTGTTTCGCAATTGTTTCTAACTGACTTCGCGGCCAAAAGACGGGGCGCCGTGGTGGTTCCTCGGGTTTCAGGAGGTCGCCCACCGCCCCGCGCGGGGTGGGACTCCGCCGCGAAAGGAGGGTCCGGGGCCGGAGGCCACCGAGGGGGGATAGCCCGTTTGGCCCGAAATCCGGGGGCCGCAAAACGGCGGCTTGGCGGAAGAAATTTGGACGTCTAGGGTGGAAGTCGCCTCACCGCACTCCGCGCGCGAACGCAGGGTGCATCGCCCGTCTTCCATGCCCGAGCCGTCGTCTTCCCAGGTCCCCGTCGGAACCGTGCTCGAAGGGAAGTTTCGAGTGACGCAGGAGATAGGGCGTGGCGGCATGGCCGCGGTCTACGAGGCCGAAAACATCGACATCGGCAAGCGCGTCGCGGTGAAGATCCTGTCGGCCGACCTCATCACTTCCCGCATCGTGCGTGAACGGTTCATGCGCGAGGCGCGCGCGGCGGCAGCCATCCACAGCCCGTACATCTGTGAAGTGTACGACTCCGGCATGTTCCATGACCGGCCGTTCTTGGTGATGGAGCTGCTTCAGGGCGAAAGCCTGTACGACCGCATGACCCGCGTCCGGCAGCTGCGGGTGAGTACGACGATGAAGATCATGCGGCACGTCGTCCGGGGCCTCGCCAAGGCGCATGAGGTCAACGTCGTTCACCGGGATTTGAAGCCGGAAAATATCTTCCTGACCCGCGATACCGAGGGTCTTCTCTTGGCGAAGATCGTCGATTTCGGCCTCGCGAAATTCTACGAGAGCAGGGACGGTGAGGACCGCAACGTCCGCTTGACCCGTGAGGGCGCGCTGTTCGGCACGCCGGCGTACATGAGCCCGGAACAAGCCCGCGGGCAGGGCGAAGTCGATCATCGGGCCGACCTGTGGGCGCTCGGCTGCATCGTGTACGAGTGCCTGACCGGGCGCACGGTGTGGGACGTGCAGCAAGGTGTCGCCATGATCCTGGCGCAGATTGCCAAGGGCGTGTTGCCCGACCCGCGCGCCTATCGGCCCGATCTGCCGGAGAGTTTCACGGCCTGGTTCCAGCAGGCGCTCCACCCGGAGCTCTCTCAGCGCTTTCCCTCGGCGCGTGCCTTCCTCGAATCGCTCGAGCTCGCATTGCCCGGTGCAGACGACGACTCGAGTCCTTCGGACCGAGCCGCAGCGCTGGCTTCCCTTGCGGACATTCCGGAGCCAGCGCTAGCGACTTCCGCGGCTCCGCCTGCCGCGGGCGCGCCAGGGGCGAGTGCCAACGCCGGTCGGGCCATCATCTGGTTCGTGGGCGTCGCGTGCATCGCGTTCGCTGGCTACGTGGGCTGGCTCTACTTGCGTGGCGGCGATGGCCAGAGCTTGGCCATGGAGTCGGACTCGGCCGAGAGCCCCTCCTCGGGCGATCAAGCCGCGCCGCTCGAGCCCGCCGAGAAAGGCCCCGGAGCCGAGCTGATTGGAAGGGGCCAGGCGCTCCTGCGCGCGGACAAGGACGATGAGGCATTCCAGGCCTTCGAAGCAGCCCGCGGTGAGAACCCGAACGTCGCGGGCTCCTTGCTCAACCACTCCAAGGTGGCGCGCGAAGCGAACGAGACGGGTCCCTGCGATCTGACCGGCATTGGGCGGCCGCGGCCCTTCGATGTGACAGCCCCCGCCTCCCACGCCCGCATCACCTTGAGCAAGGAGGGCTTTTTGGCCGCCTGGACGGACGCTCACCAGGACGAACGGCGGCGCAACGTCTACGCGACCTTGCTCGATGAGGCCCTGCGCCGAGTAGGCCCCGTGCGCAACGTCACCCCGGAAGCGTCGAGCGCCATCGAGCCCTCGTTCATTCCCATGTCCGACGGCTATGCGGTCGTGTACTGGGATTCGGCCAGCGCACAGCCAGGCGTCTACGTGCGAGCCATCGGCTGGGACGGCCGCATCAAGACCCCGGCACGCCTGCTCAGCGCCGACAAGAAGGACAAGTACTTTCCTTCGGTCACCCCGCATCCGGGCGGCGAGCTCATCGCCGTCTGGTCCGAGCAGGCCGAGGCTCAAGGCAAGCTGCAGCTCGTGGCACGCAGACTGGATCGCGAGCTCGTCCCCACCGGCGATCCCGTGCACCTGACCGCCCTGGTGAGCGGCTCGGCGTCACAGCCCTACGCCACGGTGTACGGGGAGTGGCTGTACGTGGCCTATCGTTTCGATCCATCGCCACAGCGCTCCGAGATTCGCCTGCTCAGGGTGCGGTTGGACGAGGCAGCCCGCGGGACCGCGCCCCCCGCCCCGCCGAGCGGCAACCAAGAAGCCGACCAGGCTGTGCCGGATCGGGCCGTCGGTCAGACGATCGTGCTTCGCTCGCACCCCAAACAAGCCGAGCCTTCACTGGCCTGCGACGCGGACGGTTGCCTGGTGACCTGGGACGACGAAACGGCCGGCGCCTACGCCGCCTACGTGCCGCATGGCCAGGACACGGTCTTGTGGCATCGCGAGTTTTCCACCAAGGGCAAGCGCCCGGTTTTGGCCCAGGATGGCAGCGGTCATGTGGCGGCCGCGTATTTCGCGGGTGATCGCCTGTTGCTCGCGCTGGTCACGCGCGACGGCATCAATAGCCCGAGCGTGATCAGCAAAGTCAGCGGCTTTCAACCCGGTCCCAAGCTGGTCGCTGGCCGCGCGCCGGGGGAATGGCTGATCTCCTGGCGAGACTTCGAGGCCGGACACCTGGAGATCTTCGTCGCGCGCGCGCAGTGCAGCATCGGCCAGCCCTGAGGCAGTCGGCCGGCGCGGGAGGTTCTCGTGGTGAGCTCGTGGTGAGAGAGAGCAGTAGCCAGCGGGCTTTCGTCGGCGCTCCGAGCCGCCGCCGTGCGCCCCAGCCGCTTCCGTTCGTCATCATGGCACCTGCCGCGGTGATGCTCCTCGGAGCTGGCGTGGCCATCGTGGTGCTCTTGCTCGGCATGGCCCGCTTGGACCGCCAAGGCGCGGCGAGCGCAGAATTTCGGGCCGAGATGCTGGCGCAAGTCATCGTGGCTAGGACGCTCGACCGAGCACGCAAGGAAGGCGTTTCGGTCACGGATCAACCGCGTCTCGTGGCCGAAGAGCTCATGCGGGCCAAGGCGGCGGGCCTGCTCATCGACGCTCGAGCCCAGGTGCTCGTGTCGGTGCCCGCCGGACCGGAGACGCCGACGATTGCGCTACCGGCACGGCCCTTTGGCGAGGCCCGCCTGCGGGGCGCGCAGGCGCGCTACGTCACCGTGCCGTTTTCCCATGCTGGAGCCGAATTCGGGCGCTCGGCCCAGGGGCGCGTCGATCCGCCGAGCGAGCGGGATCTCGCGCTCGCGGTCGTGGTGCCCGTACCGGAGCATGGCGCGGCCCGCCGCGCCCTCGTGACCTCGCAGCTCACCTTCGCGTCGCTGCTCTTGGCTGCGGCGGCACTGGTGGCCTGGACTCTCGCCCGCGACGTGCATTTCGACGTGCTCTACGTGCGGCGGTCGATCACGGCCATGGCCCACGACTCGAAGGGCTCGACCGCGCCAATTCCGGTGCGCACCATCGATCAAGTTGGACAGCTCACGGCGTCGTTCAATACGCTGGTCGGACGCTTTCGGGCTGCCGAGAGCGCCTACCGTCAAGATCTCACCGAAGCGAACGCCTTCGACCAGGATCGTAGCGCCTTTTTGGCCGCCCTGTCGCACGAGCTCAGAACGCCGCTGAACGCCATCCTCGGCTTCACGGACGTCCTCTTGAGTGAGCTCGACGGTCCACTGTCCGAAGAAGCGCGCGAGAATCTGACCATCGTCCGCACCAGCGGCAACCACTTGCGCGCGCTCATCGACGACATCCTGGCGCTTTCCGCGCTCGAGTCCGGGCAATTTAGGCTGAGTCGCGAGGAGCTCGACGTAGCGCAGGTCGCGAGCGACGTGGTCACCGAAAGCGTGCTGGCCGCCGACCAGAAGGGCATTTATCTCGAGCTGACCGAGCTGTCCGACAAGCCGATCCTCGCCTACGTCGATCGCCGACGGTTGCGTCAGATCATTCAGAACGTCGTCAGTAATGCCGTCAAATTCACGGCCCAAGGGGGCGTGGTGGTGACGCTCGGCCGTGAGGGCGACGACATCGTCATCAGCGTCAGTGACACGGGCCCGGGCATCAAGCAGGACGCGCTGGAGAACATCTGGAACGAGTTCTCGCAGGCCGGAGACAGCAGCTCGGCGCGTCAGGGGACGGGCCTCGGACTCGCGATCACCCGGCGCCTGGTGCAGATGCACGGTGGCTCGGTCAAAGTGGACAGCGTGCTCGGGCAGGGCTCGACCTTCACCGTCCGCCTGCCGGCGGACGCCCGTACCGAACGGCGCTCCATGGTCGAGCCGATTTCCGAGCCTGTGATCCGAGACGCCTGACTAGAACAGCTCGCCCTGAACGTCCTCTTCCGGATCCGTCGCTTCGCTCCGCTTGCGCGGAACGGCGAGCCCCAAGTGCTCGTAAGCGCGCCGCGTCGCCACTCGCCCGCGCGGGGTGCGACCGAGGAATCCCTGCTGCAAGAGATACGGTTCGTACACGTCCTCGATGGTGTCCCGCGGCTCGCTCAGGGCCGCCGCCAGGGTTTCGACACCGACCGGCCCACCGTCGTAGTGGTCGATCAGAATGCCGAGCAGCCGCCGGTCCATCGCGTCGAGCCCATTCTGGTCGACTTCGAGCCGGGCGCAGGACAGCGCCACGATGCTGGCGTCGATCTTGCCGCTACCCTGCACGTCCGCGAAGTCGCGCACCCGGCGTATCAGACGATTGGCCACGCGCGGGGTGCCACGACTGCGCTGCGCCAAAGTCAGCGCAGCTTCCTCATTGCACGGAGCTCCGAGCAGGTTGGCGCTGCGCAAGATGATCTTGGCCAAGTCCTCGGGCGGATAGTAGTCGAGACGCATCGTCATCCCAAATCGCTCATGAAGCGGCTTGGTCAAGAGGCCCGTCCTCGTCGTCGCACCTACCAAGGTAAATGGCTTCAAATCGAGGGGAATGCTCTCGGCAAAGGCGCCTTCGCCCATCAGCACGTCGATGCGAAAGTCCTCGAGCGCCGGGTAGAGCGCCTCTTCGACCGGCGGACTGAGTCGATGGATCTCGTCGATGAAAAGAACGTCGTTCTTCTCGAGGCGCGTCAAAAGGCCACTGAGGACGCCTTTGTGTTCGATGGCTGGACCACTCGACACGTGCAAGTGGACGCCGAGCTCGTGAGCGATGATCCCCGCCAGCGTCGTCTTGCCGAGGCCGGGCGGCCCCGAAAGCAGGAGGTGGTCCAGCGGCTCACCACGGCGCCGCGCGGCCTCGATGAAGACCTTCAGGTTCTCGGTGTGCTTGACCTGCCCGACGAAGTCGCCGAGGGCGGTTGGCCGAAAGATGCGGTCGAAGCGCCCGTCGTCATCGACACGGCCGCTCGCTACCACTCGCGCCGCTGGCTCGGAGTCCTGCATGAGTGCCCCGAATGTACACCAATTTTCCGGGCGAGCAGGCGCCTTGCCCGCGCGCGGTCAGGATGCCAGAAAGCCGGGGTCGTGAGGCGCAGCGCACTGGTTCTTTCCGCAGGCCTGATGCTGGCAGCGCCGACGCAGGGCCAGTCCACGCAGGGCCAGTCCAGTCCGCCGGACCGCGTCTTCGCCGACAGCTTCGTCACCTGGATCTACGCGCGCCCCGAGCAGGGTGACCACCCGATCGGCTACCTGCGTGGCGGGGCGAGCGCGAAAGCGGCGGGCAAGGGAGCGCTGCGTGCAGCGGGGTGCCCCGGTGGCTTCCAAGCAATCGAGCCGGCCGGGTTCGTCTGTCTCGGTAAAGGCGCGAGCCTGACCAGCACCCGTTACGTGCAAAGCCTGGCGACGCTTTCGCCCAAGGCGGGTCCATTCCCGTTTTACTTCGCACTCTCGATGGGGAGCCCCGCGTACCGACGACTGCCGACGCCGAGCGAAGTGCGCCGAAGCGAAGCGAAGTTCGGGCCGGCGGGTGTCAGACCCTTGCCTCCACATTGGCGCGGCCACGAGGAGCTCGTCGGCCAGAGCGAGCTCCCGGTGACCACGATGCCCGCTTTCCTGGCAGACGCCGGCTCAGCCAGTCGTTTGCCCGAGGACCGCCTGGTACGGCGCGAAATCCCGTTCGGATCCATGGTGGCCGTGACGAGCTCGTTCTCGCACGACGGACGCACCTACCTCTCGAGCGCCGACGGTACCATCGTGCCAGAAGAACGCTTCCGGCCGTTTCGACCGTCCGCGTTCGAGGGTATCGAGGTCGCTGCCCCGAGCGATTTGCCCGTAGCCTGGGCCCGGAGAGAGACCGCGATCCACGAGTCGACTTGCTCGAACGAGGGTGACGCCGCAGAGCGCGCGGGCAGGCTGGGAGCAGCTGCCAGCCGCGATGAATCGTGCCTCGTGACCTCCGCCGAGCGTCTCGCCCTGCGGGCGGCCGTAGCGCTGACGGGTCGCCGCATGCGGAGCGGCAAGACCACGTTCGTCGAAACCCGCGCCGGGAAATGGCTGAGGGAAAGCGACCTTTACCTGGCCGAATACCCGGAGAACCTCGCGTCCCGCGAGAGCAAATGGATCCTGTTCTCCATTGCCCGCGGCACCTTGATCGCATTCGAAGGCCCGCGGCCCACGTTCGCCACCCTCGCCTCCCCCGGCAGCGGCGGGCGGCCTCGGCCGGGCGGAGACCCGCTCCTGGACCGGACGACCCCGCTCGGCACCTTCCGCATCCAGTTCAAACACAAGAGCGATGACATGAGCCCCGAGCAGTCGGAGCACCGCTCTTTTTTCATCGCGGATGTGCCCCACGCCCAGTTCTTCCAGCCGCCGTTCGCCATCCACGTCGCCTACTGGCACGAATCGTTCGGTGAACCGATGAGCGGCGGCTGCATCAACGTCTCACCCAAGGACGGAGCCAGGCTGTTCGATTGGACCGAGCCCGCGCTGCCCGCCGGCTGGCACGGCGTCGGCGCAGGCGCGGAGTTCGGACCGGGAACGTGGGTGCGGATCGTGAGCGACTGAAGGGCTCACCCGCCCGGCTCACCCGCCCGGAAGGGGATCTTCGGCGACGATCGGCGGGCGTCCGATGATCGGGGCAGCGCTCACCAGCGCGTAGGCGTGCATGTCGTGCTGGCTGGCATCCAGGCCGTCGACTTCCTCCTCCGCAGAGACCCGTAGGCCCACCATGCTACGGACCAACGCGAACAGGCCAAGGGACATCACGACCGAGAAGACGGCGTAGACGAAGATACCGGTGAGCTGCACGCCGAGTTTGTGCGCCGGGTTGGACGAGAACAGACCGACGGCCACGGTGCCCCAAATCCCGCTGACCAAGTGCACGGAAATCGCACCGACTGGGTCGTCGATCTTGATCTTGTCCAAGAAGAGCACGGAAAAAACGACTGCCCCTCCCGCGACGAAGCCAACCACGATCGAGACGCCCACCGGGATGCAATCGGCTCCTGCAGTGATGCTCACGAGCCCAGCCAGGATGCCGTTCAGGAGCATCGAGAGGTCGGGCTTCCGGCTGACGAAACTGTAAGCGGACACGGCACCGAGGGCGCCGGCCGCAGCGCCGAGGCAGGTGTTGACGAGCGCCACCGACGTCCCCGCTGGATCCGCCGACCCCACGGACCCGCCGTTGAAGCCGAACCAGCCGAGCCAGAGCAGCATCACCCCGATGGTCGCGAGCGGCATGTTGCTGCCCGGAATGGGAGACAGGCCATTGCGTGTGTACTTGCCGATGCGCGGACCGAGCATCCAGGCACCGACCAGGGCGCCCCAGCCTCCCACCGAGTGCACGAGCGTCGAGCCCGCGAAATCGTGGAAGCCCATGTGCGCGAGAAAGCCGCCGCCCCACGTCCACGAGCCGCCGACCGGGTAAACCAAGACGACGAAGAACGTCGAGAAGAGCATGAAGCTCTTCAGCTTGATGCGTTCGGCCACGGCGCCCGAGATGATGGTCGTGCAGGTGGCGGCGAACATCGCTTGGAAGAGAAAGGTCGTCCAATAGGTGGCCGTGCCGCCGTGGTACGCGATGGTCTGGCCCGTCGGACCCGGACCGGGCGGAAAGCCGCCGAACGAGAAATATCCATTGAAATCCGGTGGATACATCAAGTTGAAGCCAACCACGTAGTACGTGAGGATGCCGATGCACACGACAAAGACGTTCTTGAACAGAATGTTCACCGTGTTCTTCGAGCGAGAAAGCCCGGATTCGAGCGTCGCAAAGCCGAGGTGCATCACGAACATCAGGGCCGTGCAGATGAGCATCCAGGCGTTGTGAGCGGTGAAGGAGGCCTGCGCGGCAGCTTCGGCAGCCGGGACCGCCTCGGGCGCGTCCTGCCCCCAGGCTAGCGCCGGGGCCAGCACGAGCATCGCCAAAGCTGCGAGCCCTTGGACTTTTCTCATGGTCCGGACCGTGACCCGCCCTGTATTTCGGCCCCGTTTCGAGTCCGACCCCGAGACCCAAAACTTTCGAAACAATTGTCCTGCCCCGTTCCGGCCCGGCTAGGCTAGCGTTCCCGCCGCTATGCGCGTCCGAGCCATCGCCACCGCCAGCCCCGAGGCCAACGCCATCGGGAGCGTGGAGCTCGAGTGCACCCCCAGCGGCCTCTGCATCGGCCTCTACGGCGTCGGCGCCTATCAGGACGGTTACGCGCCCGGGCCGCTCACCCAGGGGACGCGCATCACCGTGCCGTATTCGGCGATCGTCCGGGTGGTGACGGCGCCCGATGGCCTTCTGCTCGACCTCAACTACCCCGGCTTCCCGCACGACCGCCTGCACCTGGCCCGGTTCTCGGCCGGTCCGGGCGTTCCGCTCGACGAGCTCAGGCGCCGTCGCATGATCTTGCACGTGGTGGCCGGCTCGCTCGCCGTGAGCGCGGCGGTGGCCGCTGCCGTGCTCTCCCCGGCCCTGCCGGCCGAGACCGTGGGACTTGGGGCTCTGGCCTACGCGCTCCTGGCGGGGGCGGGCACGCTCGGGCTCGGCCTCTCCCTCGATCGCCGGTTTTTCACCAACCCTCCGGGCGCCGAAGCCATCCAGGACGCATTCGCTCGAGACCTCGCCCCCTACGTGGCTGGCGTGCAGAAGCAGCCTGGGGCCGCTGCCCCCCCCAGGCGACCCGAGCAACCGGCTCTGGCTGGCTGGCTCCCGCGGGCAGCCGCCCTAGTTGGCGTGGTCGTGGCCGCTTTCGTCCTGACCGCGTTGGTCTCGGGACAGCGGCTCCTCGTCCGCCAAAAGGCCCAGGCCGAGTTCGCCGCACTCGAGCGTCAGCCGCCGCCGCCCGAGCCCGAGTGGACGACCGAGCAGCCCACGCCAACGGGGGCGCCGGCCGTACCTCACGAGCAGGAGCTCAGCTCCGCCCGGGCCGACGACGAGCAGCCCCGAGCCCCAGCTCCGAGCGCGCCGACCAGTGGCGAGGTGCTCACGCCCCTGAAGCGCTGCCTGTGTGACCGCGCCGACTCTCAGCTGTGGACCGAGCCCATCCCCGTGCTGAGCGCTCTGTTGCTCGAGAAGCGCACCGTCACTCGCCGCACGCACACGAGGCTCGCCATCGAGGTCGCCGTGGTCAATAACGGTGATACGCCCATCGACGAGCTGACGATCCACGTCGAGTTCGCCGAGCGTGCGCCAGGCGAGAAACCACGGCACACGGCCGAACGTCCGCTCTATTTCGAGGGGCCGCTCCAGCCCGGGCAAGCGATCAAGTGGTCGACCGAAGCGCGCGGCACCGAGTTCGAGATCCACGCCCCGGATGTCGGCGTGCTCGGCCCGAACGGGGAAGGGTCGGCGAAGGCGGACCGGTTCGCGGAGCTGCTCGAAGCCAATCACCGCCCGGTGCGCTTGCACGCGGCTCGCATGCTCTCCTACCTGGGGGACGAGCGGGGTCGTGCCGGGGCCCTGCAGCTCCGGGAAGCGATGCGTGCAGCCGAAGGGCCCTACCTCCGGCGCGTCCTGTCCGCCACGGCTGACGTCCGCGTCTGCGACGTCGATCGCAAGGCTCCCGGCGAGGTGGGCGTCTGCGTCTACAATGCGGGCGACGAGGAGAGCGGCAACCTCGGCATCGCCGTGATGTCTTTGCACGGCAGCCTGGACACCCACCACCCGCTGGCCAACCCGCCCGAGGTGACGGCCGTCAGCAAATGGAAGGTCGATGGCGTGCTTCCGGCTCAGGCAGGAGTGTACGTGCGCCCGCGTCTGCCTGCGGGCTTTCTGCCCAACGCCGAGCACACGATCGAGGTCAACGCCGATCGGTTCGACCTGCTGGACTGACCTTCTCGGACGAGCGCGCTCTTCCCGGGCGAGAGAGTCAGCGAGACGGTCGTGAAGGGGGAGACGACCAACGCGCCGAGGACGGCGGGAGGATGGCCTCGGCCGGCATGTGCGCCGTCGCAGCGGTGATCACGGCGGCCCGCATGGACGGCCCCGACGACAGGCCGAGCACGAAACAGAGGTCGTCGGCGTCGCGCTCTTTCTTGCCCTCGCCCCAGCCCTCTCGGAACATCCAGGCAGCGCGCTGGGCAATTCCCTCGGGCAAATTACAGAACTCGGTGGCCTGCAGCATCGAGAGCAAGAGCGCACGTTGCAGGGCGCGCGCATGACGCGAGGACACCGTATCCGGCAAGGTGAGCGACCCGGTGCGCATCCACTCTTCGCCCTGCCGCCTGAGCAGCGGGGGGATGAAGACCGCCTCCGCCAGCGGGATCCGCGGCTCGGTGGCCGCGGTGCGACGCACGTGCATGGGGGGCGTGTCGCTGCCGGGAGGCGGAGCGTCGCTCCCTTCCATGGAGTCGAGAGCGGGCAGCCGCGGCGGCCGCGGAATGTTGACGCTCTCTGCGCTCGGCACGACCTTCGAGTAGAAGCCGTCGCCCCGAGACAGGTGGTCACGGATCGTCTGCGGCGGCGGTAACGTCGACGAGGCATCGCCCCGTTCCCTGTCCGAGGACTCCGCTGGCAACGTACCGAGCGATGAGGTCCACGGCTCGGAGGGGTATCGCTCCGAAGGGTATCCCTCCGAGGGGAACGGCACGTCCGATGCGCGCTCGGGCAGGGCAACGCCCTCGCCGTCCTCCGCCAACCCCGGCTCCGCGAGATAGTCCAGCCGATCGAGCCGCGAACCCGAGGGAACCGAGTCGCTCACGGGGCGCGTTTGCCCGGAACGATCTGGCACCGCATGCTCGCCGGACGTCGTGCGTCCGTGAGCACGGTCCCGCCGAATCTGCTCTTCCCGCTTCGCTGCCAAGCTCGCTACTCCGTCACCCCAGACCCAATAGGTCCTTATATGGGTACATGTAGGCGAGCTTGCGTCAAGGTAGTCCTCGGGGATTTTCGGAATCCACCCATTTTCACTCGCTTGTTCGCGAGAGACTGCACGATTGTAGCGTCCGCGGCCCTACTTCTGTCGGGGCTCGTAGAGCGCCGCGTGCGTCTCGCGCAGCATGTCGAGTAGCGGGATGCCGGGAGGCACGCGCCCGAGGTCGACCTTGGCGAGAGCCTCCTCGCTGACGAAGCAGCCGGGGAACCAGTGGTCCTTCTCCTGGAACATGTTGTACCGGTAACGCCCGAACCCCAGCATGTCGTAGCAACGCAGCATGCGCCGAAAGCGGAGGACCTCGGGAATGTTGATGCCGCTCGGATCACCCGTGAGCTCGTAACCCTCGTAGGCCGCGAGAGGATCGAGCGCGAGGCGCGCGTCCAGGCGTTGCTGCGTACGCAAGTCCGGTTCGGACAGCGGAATCGCCGTCGGAAAGATGCCGAGCATCTCGTCGAAATGAGTGGGCTCGGTCATACCGAAGCTCAGCGTGTGCACCGCAGGCAAGCGCAGGCAGAAGCGCGCATTGAACTGAATGGGCGAAAGCGGCGCCGTGAGCTCGCGCAAGACGGGCGGTGCCTCGAACAAGCGCCCCCCTTTGTCGTTGGGCGAGATGATGAAAACGCCCATGTCTTTGGCTTCGGCTAGCTGGATGGCAGCCAGATTGCGCTGGAAGAAGTAGTAGTAGTGGAGGTTGATGAACTCGAACGCGTCGGTGGAAATGGCGTCCAGGACGACGTCGAGCGGCGCATGGGTCGAAAACCCCAGATGGCGAATGACGCCCTGCTCGCGATAGCGGAGCAGGGCCTCGAGCGGGCCACCCTTGGCGGTCGCTACCTCGAACATGTGCCGGTTGTTCACGCCATGCAGAGCGTAGAGGTCGATGTGGTCCGTCCCCAGGCCGCGCAGCTGCGCTTCGAACATGCGCTGCATCTCGGCGGCCGAGGCGGCATAGCCCTTGGTCATCAGGTAGAACGAATCGCGGCGAAGACCGAGCTCGCGAAACGCAATGCCGTGTGCGTACTCGCTCTTGCCGTAGCCATGCGCCGTCTCGATATGGTTGATGCCGACGTCGAGCGCTCGGCGGACGCAGCGCATGCAGTGCTCGATCAGCTCGCGCTGGGGCTCCTCGCGGGGCTTGCCCCAGCCGCCCTTGTAACGCATGCCGCCGAGGGTGATGACCGAGAGGCGCTTGTCCGTCTTGCCGAAGCGCCGATATTCCATGCGGTTCTCGCGAATCCTGCGCCCCGGCTCAGGCGTTGGCCGAGAACTGGATGTTGGCCTGCTTGAGCTGAGTCATCAGCGTGCCCTTGTCGTTCGACTTCGACAAGGCCTCGTCGGCCTCGACCTTCCCAGCCTTGACCAGCTCGAGCAGGCTGTCGTTCATCAGCCGCATGCCCATGTTGCGGCTGGTCTGGATGATCGACGGGATCTGGAAGATCTTGCCTTCACGAATCAGGTTACTGATGGCGGGCACGCCCATCATCACCTCGAGCGCTGCGCAGCGCCCACCGCCCTTCTTCTTGCAGAGCATCTGGGCGATGACGCCCTTCAAGCTCGTGGACAGCATGGTCCTGATCTGATTCTGCTGCTCGGTCGGAAACTGATCGATGATGCGGTCGATGGTGGAGGGGGCCGACGACGTGTGCAGCGTGCCGAAAACCAGGTGGCCCGTTTCTGCCGTTTCCATCGCAATCGCGATGGTTTCCAGGTCGCGCATTTCGCCGAGCAGCACGATGTCCGGGTCTTCGCGCAACGCGGCGCGGAGCGCCCGCTTGAAACTCTTGGTGTGCTCACCCACCTCGCGCTGGTTGAGCAAGCTCATCTTGTTCGGGTGCACGAACTCCACCGGATCTTCGATGGTGATGATGTGCTTCTTCTGGGTGCTGTTGATGTAGTCGATGAGCGCCGCCAAAGTCGTCGACTTGCCCGAACCGGTAGGCCCAGTCACGACGACCAGACCCTTGGCCAGATTGCACAACGTGAGCAAGTCCTTGGGCAGGCCGAGCTGCTCCACGGACAAGATCTTGGAAGGAATGACGCGAAACACCGCGCCCATGCCTTTCAAGTCGACGAAGAGGTTGGAGCGGAAACGCGCGACGCCGGAGATTTCGTGGGCGAAGTCCGTATCGTGGGTCTGATCGAACTCCTCGCGGTTTCGACTCGGCACCATCGGCCACAGGATGTTCTGCACCGATTCCGCCGACAGCATGCTCTCGCCGGGCATGGGGATCATGTCGCCGTCGAGCCGCACCAGCGGCGGTGAGCCCGTGGAAATGTGCAGATCGGAGGCCTTGAGGTCGACCATCTTGGAGAGCAGCCGGTCGATCTCGGCCGTCGAGCCACCGCTGACGCCAGCATCCCAGCGGGAGCGCGCAGGTGCGGGCGCCACCGTATCGAGCTTCTTCATCGACGGCTGGGTCGGGTTGTAGATGGGCGGCGGTGGCCTGTCCTGCATCGGGTTGGCCTGCGTCGGCGGATCGCCACGCAAAGGAACTTGCAGCGGGGCGACCGCAGGCGTCATCGGAGCGACCGCACCCTCCGATTCGACGCCCAGGGCAGGACTGGTCGCCGCCAAGTCGAAGCTCGCGTGAACGAGTCCCATCTTGAGCTCGGCCGTCGCCCGCACGGTACCGTGTCCTTCGAGCTCGAAGTTCCACTCCGCCCAGCCGGTGGCGAGCGATCGGCGTGCCTCGGCGGGCATCAGCGGCTCAATCATGGCATTGATGCGCTCGGGCGTCTGGACGTCACCACGAACCTCGTTCTCACCAACCGCGGTGACGACCACCGTCCTGCGGCCTGGCACGAGTCGCACCTCCTGGGCATCGACCATCAGGGCACGCTTCAACAGATCCTTCAGGTTGATTTTCACCACGGGTACATGGTCGCTGCCCACGCGCCAAGCCGTCAAGGTCTCGGTCAGTAACCCACAACGACCACGGTACCCCGCTCCTTGTTCAGGACGCCGTGCCAGCCTTCCGGAACCTGAGGATCGGTCCATTCGAACAGCCAGGCAGCGTCCCAGGACGCGAGGTTGATGCAGCCGTGGCTTCTGGCCCGGCCGAACTCGTGATGCCAATAGGCCCCGTGCAAGGCAAAGCCGCGGTGGAAATATTGGACGAACGGCACGTCGGACAGGTCGTAGGAGTCGGCGCGGTCCTCGTCGCCATCCATGGTTGCCGAGATGGCCTTGTCGAAGATCATGAACGTGCCACGCACGGTCCGTTCGCCGTCGGGGTTGGACTCCTCCTTCGGTCCGAGGCCACCCCGGCCAGCGCTGATGAGCGTCGCGTAGACCGGCGTCTTGCCAACGTACGCGACGAGCGTCTGGTCCTTTATCGAAATGTCGATCCAGCGTCGATTGCCGGTAGCGACGCTCGGGAACCCGTCGCGCGGCTGGATCACGACCAGGCCTGGCTCGGGGATCCACGCGCCATCGCTGGTTTCGTAGAGGCCCTTGGATTTGCGTCCGCTCAGAAAGAACCCACGCTGCATGTGGATCTCCGCGCTCGGCGAAAATCCAGCGCCTGGGTCCCCTTTCCAGATCGTGAGCGCACCCTTGACGTGGAAGGCCACCGGCAGAGCCCGGCCCGCGCCGAGCTCTAGGCCACGGAACTCGGTATCGACGACCACCCGCGACCGATCGAGCGGAATCAGGTCGAGCTCACTCGTCAGACCGAACGCGCGCCCTTCCCAGTAGAAGGCATCCACGAGGGAAAAGCCGCTGTCGGGGCTGGCCCGACCGGCGCTCACCTCGCGCCGCTCGGGCATGCGGACCCCGTAGGGCTTTTCGAGCGCGACGCCCGGCGCCAGAAACGCAGGCAGCTCATCCGTCAGGCCGAGCTTCGCCGCTAGCCCCGACTGCTCCGCACGCAGGCGAAATTGTGCCGCCCGATCCGCCACCGCTTCGCCTTCGACCTCCGCCATCTGCCGCATGCTCGGCAGCTTGAAATAGCGGTCCGGCGGCCTGTCCAGGCTCTTGGCGTAGGCGTAAGGGAAGCCGGCCCCGCGCACGGGCCGCTTCGCGAGCGCCACCAAGAGGGGATGCGACAGGTCCGTCGTCGCCCCCTTGCCGATGCAGACGAAGCCCCGCGGGTTGATGCGATACCAACCGCCCTCGCAGCCGTCATTCTCGATGGCAGGCCCCCTTCCGTCGACGACGGCGCCTGCCCGCAGGTAGCCGAGACGGGTGCGCCGGGGCCCGGTGTCCGTGTAGATCCACGTGCGCCAGGCGATGCTGCCAATCTTCTCCCCGCTCGGGACGAAGGGCAGATTGTCATCGGCGGTGCCGAGACCTGCCGTTGGCTTCGGCGTCGAACCGCTGCGCAGCGCGGCACTGGCCGTGGGCTGCCACACGAGCTCCAGCCCCGGATCGAGCTCGGCCCCGGGTGGCGCAGCTCGACTGCACGCACAAGCCAGCAGGAAAAGACCGAGGTACCGAAGTGTGGCTGGCGCTCCGCCCCTGACGCTCATGGCTGCTCCGTGGCCGAGTAGCATGGAGGGGTCCGGATCTGCGAACCTCCCGCCCATGATGAGCATCCCGCGCGGCCTGTTCACGATCACAAAGGAGATCTTGAGGCACATTTTGCGACGACCGGTCGTCGGGATCTGTGTCCTTGGCCGGACGCCGGACGGGCGCATTCTGCTCATTCGGCGCGCCGATACCGGACAGTGGGCGCTGCCCGGTGGCACGCTCGAATGGGGCGAGACGCTGCGAGCCTGCGCACAGCGCGAGCTCGACGAGGAAGGCGGCGTCGACTCTCCTACCCTCGGACGCTTGCTCGGTGTCTATTCGGACCTCGACCGCGACCCGCGGTTCCACGCGGTCACCATCGTGGTCGAGGCGACCATCGAAGAGCCGAAGCGCTCCCCGCACAACCCTGCGGAGATACTCGAGGTCGGGCTATTTGACGTGTCGTCTTTGCCGCCTACCCTCTCGCACGGCGGGCGCGACATGCTCCAAAACGCCCTGTCCGCAGCACTCGTTTGGGAATGACCATGTCACGACTCGTCCGACTCCTCCTGCCACTCCTCGTGCTACTCACCCTCAACGGTTGCGGAGCGCTGTCTGGAGTCAGCGTGCAAACGGCCAAGACCGTCACCAAGCCGCCCGGCAACGTGCTCGTCTACGTGTCGGTCGAAGACGGGGACAAGCCCGTCGACAACCTGAGCGCCAGCAACTTCGACGTCTACGAGAACGAACTGCTCTTGGACCGGGCATCGACCCACCTCGAGCTCTTGCCGCGTGACACGGCAGCGGATGGGCACACGGTGCTCTTGCTCGATCTCAGCGGTGACGTCAGCGAAAAGGATCTCACGCGCATCTCCCGCGGCGCGGCGCAGTTCGTCGAGAAGGTAACGACGACGCAGGCGGTGTCGGTCTTGGTCTTCGATGGTTCGCCGGAAACGCGCCTGGTGGCCCGATTTCCCCGGGTCGAGACGGCCGAGAAGCGCGAGCTGCCCGACCTGACGCCGTTCGTCACCGGCGACGATTCTCGCAATCTGAACGGCGGCATCATCGATGCCATCGCCATCCTGGAGGATCAACTCGCTTTCTCGATGAAGCCGGTGCAGCTCGGTACCCTGGTGACCTTGGTGCGCGGACCCGACCTGGCGGGGCGAAAGTCGGACGACGACGTCTATCGTGCGATCGACAAGTCCGACTACGAGTTTTACGCCCTGCACGAGAAGAAAGCCGCGGTAAAAACCTTGCCCTCGATCGGGCGCGACAGCAGAACCGAGTTCGAGACGATCGACACCTTGCCCATGTCGCTGCAAGAAGTCGGCATGAAGGTCCGCAAGGCCTGGGGGCGGAACTACCTGGTCAGCTACTGCAGCCCGGCGCGCGGTGGCGACCGCGACGTGAAGGTTTCGGTGCACTTCACCAGTGACAGCGGTGACGCGCGCCGCGGAAAAGCGCGAACCAGCTTCAACTCGGACGGGTTCGAAGCGGGTTGCGGACCTCTGCGCCCGGTCCTGCGGGCCAAGCAGGAGGCCGAGGCCCGCGAAGCGGAGGCCCAAGCCAAGGCCGAGGCCGAGGCGGCCGAGGAGCGGCGGAAGGCCGAAGAGCGCGCCGCAGCCAAGGCGCGGGCCGAGGAAGCACAACGCAAGGCAGCCGCTGCCAATGCTGCCGCTCGCCAGGCGGTGGAAGGCGGCCCGGTGGACGAACCTGCCGAAAACGGGGAAGGCGCGGACGACGGAGCCGTGGTTGCCCCGCCCTCGAGCGGCGACTACGAATGAGCGCCGTGTCGCCGAAGACCAAAGGAGCCAGCGTGAGCCTTTCGCCAGACCTCTTGAAGAACGAGCGCGAACGCTTGCGCACCCTCTTGCGCGAGATCGAGGTGCAGGAGCGCGAAGCCGAGTTGGCCTTGAAGACCGTGCGCCAGCGCGAGCTGCGGATCAAACGGGAGATCGAGGCGCTCACCACGCTCATCGATTTGGCCGATGGCGAGCATCACGGGGCCGGCAGCGAGAGCACCAGCGGGCAGTGATCGCTGACGCGATCGAGGGCGCTGGCTCGGGCGGAGCCGGTTGGGCGACACGCTAGGTCAGCGCAGACGCCACCCAGCTCGACCGCTGCCTTTTGCTGCTGCGGCACCCAGAATCCGTCGAGTAGCCCGGGCTGACCCCGGTAGTAGTGGCTGCAGCCCCCTTTCGGATCCACGAGGGCGAGGCCGGCCTGCATCCCAGCCGCCGCAGCCAGGCGCCGCTCTTCTGCCGGAGAAACCGGTGCTGCGCACTCGTCGCAGCCCATCGTGTTCAGGTCCCCACCCACGATGACGGGCTCGCCCGACTCACCCTTCAGGTCCTTCAGCGCCAGCAGCGTTTTTCCCCGCAGCCCGTACGAGCGGGCATCGCTCCCGGATTTGAGATGCACGGAGATCACGGCCGTGGTGATGCCGCTGGACAGCCGGAAGCGCTGAAAGAGGCCGGGCCGGAGCGAGCCGGTGCATGCCCCGCCCAGCGGATTGAGCTCCGCTAGGGTGCGGGCTTGGCCGAGGGGGGCTGCTCGCTTCTGATCGAACAGCACGCCGACGTGCTGAGCCGAGTCGTTTTTGCAATCGTCGAAGCGGGCCTGCCAGCTGCCCCGCGTCAGCTGATCGAGCCGCGTGAGCACCGTGCCGAGCGCCGCTTGCGCACGGGCGTCCCGCTTGAATTCCTGGACGAGGACGACCTCGGCGCCGGTCGCGGCCATGGTGCAAGCGAGGAAATCGAGGTCGGTTCCGCCTCCACTCGGTGCCTTCTTCCCAGGCTGTCCGTCGGGGAACCAGCGGACATTGAAGGTGGCGACGCGCGCCACGCCCGCTGGGCCCTGACTCTTGGCTCGCTCGAGCGCTTGCGCACACGTCGCTTCGCGATCCGACAGGGCTTGGCTCGAAGCCCGCGCCGGAGCGACGACTCCGGCGACGTAGCGCGTGGTGACGAAGCCTTCACTGCCATCGCCTAGCCGCACGTGGAGCCAATTGCCTCCGGCCTGTCCGAGCACGGTCACCTCGGTGCCTCCCGGGACGCGACGAAACGAGCCCCGATCGTGGGCGGCCTCGTGCACGGGCACGCCGGAAGGGTGATGAGCAACCAAGCGGAGCGTCTTCGGCCCGGGTGGAGGCGTGGGCTGCGCAGAAGCCGACCCGGACGCGCTCGGAACCGTTGCCGCGAGCACTGGAGGGGTCACTGACCCCAAGCGTTCGGCATCGTGGCGCTGGCAAGCCCCCGCCAGGGCGCTACCGAGGGCGATCAGGCACGACCCGGCCAGGCGACGCGCGAGCCCAGGCGTCAGTGGATCGAATCCCCTTCGCGCGGAACGCCGACCTTCACCGACGGGCCGAGCAGGCTCAAAAGATCGGCCTTCTCGATGCTTTCCTTGTCGAGCAGGTAGTCGCGCAAGGCCTCGAGCGCCGATTGGTGCTTGCGGATCAAGTCCTCGGCCTCACTGGCGGCTGCCACCAAGATGCGCCTGGTTTCGACCTCGATGGCATGCACGGTGACGTCCGAAGTGCCGCCATCGGTGGCCATGCGCTGGCCGAGGAATGGGTGCTCGGTGCGGTGCTCGTGAAAGACCGGTCCAATCGCTTCGCTCATGCCGAAGTGCGCCACCATACGGAAGGCAATCTCCGTCGCGCGTTGCAAGTCGTTCTCGGCCCCCGAGCTGGTGTCGCCGAGGAGCGTTCGTTCGGCGGCGAAGCCGCCCATCAGCACGCGCAAACGCGATTCCAGCTCCGGACGCGTCATCATGTGCCGATCGGCTTGGGGCTGCTGCTGGGTGACTCCGAGCGCCATGCCCCGCGGAATGATGGTGACGCGGGAGAGTGGCTCTGCCAGGGGGCTGAAATGGGCCACGACGGCGTGCCCCGCCTCGTGAATGGCCACGCGCCGTTTTTCCTCGGGATCCAGCTTGGAATCGCGCACGTCGCCCAGCACGATCTTGTCGTAGGCCGCGCGAAAGTCGGCATCGGTGATGGAATCTGCGCCACGGCGCGTCGCATGCAGCGCTGCCTCGTTGCACAGGTTCATGAGGTCGGCGCCGGAAAATCCAGGAGTGTCCTTGGCCAGGGAGCCCAGGTCGACGTCATCGCTCAGCGGTTTGTCCCGGGTGTGCACCTTCAGGATCGCTTCGCGCGCGCCCTGCTCCGGGCGGTCCACTACTACGCGGCGGTCGAAGCGACCTGGCCGCAAGAGGGCTGGATCGAGCACGTCGGGTCGATTCGTCGCCGCGATGACGATCGTCAGATCGTTCCGGCTGAATCCGTCCATCTCGCTGAGCAACTGGTTGAGCGTCTGCTCGCGTTCGTCGTGTCCGCCGCCGAGGCCTGCCCCTCGCGAGCGACCAACGGCATCGATCTCGTCGATGAAGACGATCGCCGGCGCCACCTTCTTGGCGTCGTCGAACAGCTCCCGCACTCGGCCAGCGCCGACACCGACGAACATCTCGATGAATTCCGAGCCATTGATCGAGAAAAACGGCACCCCGGCCTCGCCCGCCACGGCCCGAGCCAAGAGCGTCTTGCCCGTTCCCGGCGGCCCCACGAGGAGCACTCCGCGCGGCACTTTGCCCCCGAGCCGCCGATACTTCTCCGGCTCTTTCAGGAACTGCACGACCTCCTGCAAGTCACGCTTGGCATTCCTCTGTCCGGCCACGTCCTGGAAGGTGACCTGCACCTGCGATTCCTTTTCGAAGCGCTTGACGCGTCCTTTGAGCAGGCCGGAAAACGGTCCGCCCATCAGCTTGGCGTTACGTCGCGACATCCAGAAGAGGCCCCCGAGGATGAGTAGGAAGGGCAAGACGTTGAGCAACGCATACGCCGC
>Ga0164309_10000097_pt1 | contig 51288 bp, 36 predicted proteins | sample Whisoiple_247_MG_FD_109984 | JGI IMG/M metagenome (GOLD analysis project Ga0164309, IMG submission 109984) | Soil microbial communities amended with fresh organic matter from upstate New York, USA - Whitman soil sample_247_MG | ecosystem: Environmental > Terrestrial > Soil > Unclassified >... | reverse complement strand
GCGTAGTTGATCCCGACGATATCCTCGAGTCCCGCGGTGCCTTCGCCGAACGCCCAGGAGGCAAAGGCCTGAGCGATCACCCGCGTCTGATCCTTCGACCTCACTGCCGTGATCAGCTGCTGGGCTGCCGTTTCGTCGGCCGCTTGCGGGATCTCGTTGCCGATGCTCCAGATGATGATGCTCGGGTGATTGAGATCGCGCGCCACCATGTCGGTGATGTCGGTCGTCGCCCATTGCTTGAAGAACCGTGAATAGTCGTGGGCGGTTTTGCTGCCGTACCAGACGTCGAAAGCTTCATCCATGACCAGAAAGCCGAGGCGATCCGCGAGATCGAGTAGCTCCGGCGCGGGCGGATTGTGCGAGGTGCGCACTGCGTTGACGCCCATTTCTTTGAGCAACTGCAGTCGCTTTTCGATCGCACGAGTGTTCACGGCGGCGCCGAGACTGCCGAGATCGTGGTGCAAGCAAACACCATTGATCTTCATCTTTTTCCCGTTCAGCGAAAAGCCGGTGTTCGCGTCGAAGGAGAAGCTGCGAATGCCGAAGGGGGTCGTGTAGCTATCGCCGACGGCATCGTTCACGCTCACGGTCGTGACCACGGAGTAGAGCGTCGGCGAAGTGGTTGACCACAGCTTGGGGTTCGACACGGTCGCCGACTGGGTCACGTCAGCGCTCTTTCCCGCCGCGATCACTTTTGGAGGACTCGTGGCCTGCGCGATCTCGATGCCGGCGGCATCGCGCAGCGAACTCGCGACGGTCACGGTCTGATCGGTGGCGGCGCCATTCTGAACAGAGACGGCGACGTTGACCGTGGCGCTCGTCGCCGAAATCTGCGGCGTCGTGATTCGCGTTCCCGTATAGGCCACGCGCACCGGGTTGACTGTCTTTAGCCAGACGTGGCGGTAGATCCCACTGCCAGAATACCAGCGGCTGCTCGGCAGCGTGTTGTTCACGCGAACCGCCAGCGTGTTCGTTGCGCCGAGCATGGCGTTCGGTGTGAGTTCACATTCGAACGACGAATACCCATATGGCCGAGCGCAAATCTGAGTGCCATTCAGCCAAACGGTGCTGTCCATGTACACACCGTCGAATTGAACGAAAATCCTTCGTCCCGAGCTAGAAATCGGCAGTTCGAATGACTTTCGGTACCAGCCCACTCCGCCGTCGAGGTAGCCACCGCCAGAACCGGCGGGCGAGTTCTGGTTGAACGGAAGTGAGATGCTCCAGTCGTGAGGCACACGGAGCCCAGTCCAAGACGAATCATCGAATGTGGAAGCTTGAGCACCCGTCGTGTCGCCCAGATGAAACCTCCAGTCAGCGTCGAAGCTCGTCGTGGTTGGTCGTGCGCCGTCGTAGCTATTGCCAATCACGCTTGACGGCGCAGACGGCCCGCTGCCGCCCGCTCCGCTGCTACCCGCGAGGCCGAGCACCCCGCCCAGACCAGCGCTCCCACTGGCGGCGCTCTGCACGTCGCCTCCTGCAGCGCTCGAACCTCCGCCGACAGCAGCGCTGCCACCCATCGTTCCTGCGCTCCCGGCGACGAGACTTCCGGAACGACCCCCAGCACCCACGCTCGATTCGGAGCCGCCCGCACCCGGAGCAGCAGTCCCACTATTCCCGCAGCCGATAAGAATCCCGCACAGCAGCGAGGCTCCGCACGAACTCCAAAGCTCGCTAGCAATTGCCATCTCACTCACTACTCGGGGCAATGTCAGACGCTGCGCAGTTCCGTCTACTGTTTGCACCGCAGCGTCAGCGTGCGCGATCACCGCAACCGGCGTGACCCGCTTCACGTCATGAGCACGACGTAGGCCGCGTCGATTGGATACGAGTCATCAAACGTGAAGGATGGTTAGTTAATTCGATTGCGCCCGCTATGCCCGAAGTCCGGCCCGCGGGGCTCGCACCGCAAGCGATCCCTCACCTCCTTGGCCACCGCCTGCGCTCCCCGCTCGCTACGCCGCCGGCGCAACTCCAGCGACGGGTGCCCCCAACACTCGAAGACACGACGACAGTCATAATGTCCGCTCGAACCATTTTCCGTCTACTCAATTTGCGTTGCGCCGCGATCATGCGGGCGCGAGCGGATTTTGCGACGGAGTAGGAGCTCTCCCGCCATTGCTCCTGAGAATGAACGGTGGTCGCGGTGCGTGCTGACCGCGCACCCCGCGTTGCCCAGCCCCTCCGCCCCGCCACTCGGAAGGAACTCGAATGATCGCGGTTGCTCTCAGTCCCAAAGCTCGCGCGCTGATCCAAGCGCATCGCGATGCCCATCGCCCAACCGCCGCGGATCGGGAGAGAGCGGCGGCAGCGCTGCGCGGACACCTCGGCGCGGCGGTGCTGCCTTTGGAGGCAGCGATGGGCCAGCGACTGATGGGCACGGGGATACAGCGGCGATTCGCGGCGGCATTCGGCCTGTGCGTCGTGGGCTCCGCATTGTTTCTCGCTCGACGACCAGACGCCACACTCGACTCCACGGCGCCGATGACACCCAGTTTCACGGAAGCGGTGCCCACTACCGCCGCGATATCCAAACCAAGCCCAACGAGCCCAGCGAGCGAAACAGCGGGGACGCCTCGACAGACGCCAACGCCTGTCGCGCCTCAACGCGCTCGCCCAAGGCTCGCCCAGACACCAGCTGCGCAGGACACGCTTGCCCAGGAGCTCGCGCTCCTGACTAGCGCCGCGAGTCAATTGAGCGCTGGGCAGGCCACCTTGGCTCTCGCGGCGCTCGACGAGCACCAACGACGCTTTTCGCGCGGCGTCTTGAGCGATGAACGCAACTTGGCCAGGGCGCGCACGCTCTGCATCCTTCGTCGCTTCGAGGAGGGACGAGCCGAGCTCGCTCGCCTGGGAGCCGGAACGCCATCTGCGGCCCGCGTGAAAGAGGAATGCGACTCCGCGTGGGCGCGAGCGAGTGGGGCTCATTAGTCGCGCGACACCGAGCGACTCGAGCGTTCGCTCGTCGATCAGTGCAACCCTTATTGCTGAGCGGCCGACGCCGCGTCGCACAGCTGCTTGGCACGCCCCGCAGCCGGTGATTGCGGAGCCAGCTGCGCGAGCTCGGCTCGTCCCTCGCTGACGCGCTTCAACGTGCAGAGCGCCTGGGCCCTCGCCGCTCGGCGCTCGACGGCGAGCATGCCATTCGGGAACTTCCGTTGATGCTCATCCAGCAGCTTGAGCGCAGCGCCCGCTCGACCCGCTCGAAGATCGCTGGTGGCTCGTGAGAGCAACGCCACCTCTCGAGCGAGAGCGTCCTGCGCGGCTTGGGGCGGTGCCTTCGGTTCGAGTGGTCGCTTCGCCGAAGGCGCCGGCTCTGGCGCGACCGGCACTTGCGCTTCGACCACTGGTGCGCTCGCTCTCGGCGTTTCTGGCGGCGTTGATGCTACAGAGGCGCTCGCGGTGGGCGCAGTCAGTGTTTGCCCGACGTTCGGGCGCAGCATCCAGAAGCCCACTCCGCCAACCAGCACGGCACCAACGGTCAAGGAGGTCAGCAAACGCCAGCTGCTGGCGCGAGGTGCCGAAAATGGGCGAGGCTCCACTGGAGTCGGCGCCGCCGCGCCGAGCTGGGCATCGAGCAACCCTTCGAGCCGCTCCATTTCACCAGCGGGTGGGCGTACATCCTCGTGCGCCTGCTCGATGAGCGCTCGCGCTTTTGGACTCAGAGCGGACATGAGCATCAGGTTCCCTTGGTCCGCGCTTCATGGCGTGCCAACGCCGCTTCGAAGTTCTGCCTCGCCACTCGAAGCCGAGAGTAAGCCGTATTTAGCGGGATCCCGAGAACTTCCGCGGCCTCGGGAACCGAAAAGTCTTCGACGTCGACCAGTAGAAAGACTTCACGCTTCGGCAGTTCCATTTGGTCGAGCAGTGACATGAGCAACTGAAAACCAGCGCTCCGCTCCGTATTTTCTAGGGGCGTTGGTTCTCGCGACAGCGCTTCTCCGTCGCCGGGCGGCCCGGAACTCGCGTCTGCATGAGTTCGCTTCGCCCGGCGATGATTGCTCGCGGTCCGGCGGACGACGCTGTAAATCCAGCTGCGCAGCGATTCTCTCTTTTCAACGGTATACAGCTTGGCGTGCACCACCAGGAAGACTTCCTGGATCAGGTCATCCATCCCGCTCGGCTGAATGCCGAGGCGCCGAGCTGACGTCCACACGAAGTCGAAATACTCTCGATAAACCTCCTTGAATGGGGGGATCTCGGACGAACTAGGCGCATGGTTAGGCACCGGGGGTTCGCCCCCGGGAAAGCCAGCCGTTTCGATCGTGCGACCTGCCATACTTCTGCTCGTGATGCAGTAACGATCCCCTGCGAGCTCCGTCAGAAAATCCACTCTGCACCAAAACTGAGTGTGGCCGCGACGGGCGCGAGCTGCACGACGGGAACTGCTGTCGGCCCAGGTGATCCTGCAACGGGCAATGATACGCTGACCTCGGGGCGCGCTAGCTCGAGTTCTCCGTCCACGGTAGTCACTAGGCCGAACCACGGAGTGATCACGAGACGGACTCGTGCACCGACACCGATGGCAGCCCAGGTTGCGCTGTCGGCGCCGGACACGAGGTTGGGCCCGCTCCCCTGCACGGAAAGGTGGTGCACCGACATCAGCGCGCACGGCGCGAACTCGAACCGGTCGCCAAAAACGACGTGGCAACCGCGCGCGCCCACCGTGAATCGATCGAGCTCCACGTCGTAGGCGTCACCCAAGTTTCTAACCGTCTCGTGCTGAGAAACCCAAAGTCTGCCCTCTGCCAAGAAGCGCCAGCGATCGTAAGAAAGTCCCGCACCCGCCCCGAGACCTCGGCTCGATTGTTTCATCGGGCCGATACCGAGCGAGCCGACTGGGGCCCATAGAAGTACGTGCCAGCGACGTGCAGGCTCAACTTCCGCATTGGATGGCGGCGTGGAGGGCGTCACTTCGGGAGAGCGTGCGGATGCGGAGGAAGCCTGCGGCGGTGTCCCCAGAGCGTTTGGGTTCTGATTGCCCGAGCTCGAAGCACTGCTGCCTGGAGTGCTAGAATTCCCTGGTTCCGCGCTCGAGGCTGCGGTGCCCGCGAGGTCGCGCTCGCTCAGTGGTTCTTCGGAGCTCAGCAGCAAGGCGAGTGCGACGGCCGCAGCGCCCGCGAGATCCTTGCAGGATTTGCCCTCGATGGTTCGCACCGCGGCCAGGTTGCCGTACCGGATCTCGAGTCGAAGGCGGAACATCCCGTCACTTGGTTGCGTGACGGAAGCGTCCGCGCGCAGCGCATTCGCCGCGGCTCGCGTGGGGCCTGCGATCTTGCGCACGCGGGCGAGGACGGTCTCGGCGCTCGGGCAGCTCTCGAGAGCGCTCCATTTCAACTCGATTGGAGCGGCGCTCTGCGCGCGGGCGAGTCCAGGATGGACGATGCTCCATGCGAATAGCAGAACTGCCGCGAGTCGCCTCAGATCGCCCATCCGCTCAGGGGGTAGCAGTGGTCGAACTGAGCGTAGCGCTGATCGACACGTCATCCACGTACACACGGGAATCGGCCGGGGTGGCGCTCGCCGCAAAGTTCCCCACGTACCATTGCGTGAACTTCGATGCGTCCGACTTCAAGTTCGAGCGTTCGAACAGCAGTACGCCGTCTTGATACAACGCGATCTTCCCCGTCGAATCCGAGGCTCGCTTCAAAAAAAGCTCGATGTGAAACCAGGCGCCAATCGGAACCGCTCGGTGGTCTGCACTGCGGTAAGTATCCTTGCTCACGGGGTCGTAAACAATGAGCTCCCAGTCCCCCGCCCGTAACCCCGGAGCCAATGAGACGTCCCACAGACGGGAATCAGGCATCGCTTGGCCTTCGAAGTGCAACAGGTTCCAAACCTGGTCCCCGTTGTCCTTCAATGCCTCCGGAATGAAGTACCAGGCGCCGTAGAACGCCGACTCCGGGAACTCGCCCTGGCGAACGCAACGTGTCTGAACGTCGAGCCCGCTGCCTTTTTCGCCGTTCACTCTGAATTCCGCCGCGTGACGTCCGCCGGGACGGTGGGGTTCAGTCACGAGGACATACGGTTGATTGCCATAGCAATAGCCCGCAGCTTGCGTGTAGTCGCAGAAGCCGTTTTCGAAGCCGGTGGACCACGGCACGGTCACCGGGTCCGTCTCGGCGGGAGGCTGCGACGCTCCGCCGTCTGCTCCACCATCCGCTGGGCACGCCCACTCACCTGCACTCACCTTCGGCGCGCACGCGGCCAGGGCTGGCACAGCTACCAACATCGACAACGACCCGACATGCACGACCCCACGCACGAATGCAACGAACGAGGATACCCCGTGCTGTTCCAAGCTGCATTCTCTAGATGGGGAAACCCAGGGGCGCACGACTACTTCTCGGATGTTGAGGGGTAACGGCGCGCACGCCCGGGAAACCTTCCCGGGCACTTCGGCGACGCAGCATCAATCGCGACAACGGATGACTAGCATCGGTTACCAACGACGCCCACTGTGCCTCGGCGCGAGCCCGGATTGGAAGTACTGATTTTCCGCACACAGCCCGGTGCGTGGAACGCCGGAGCTGAATGGCCGGTCGCCGCATGGCTACTCCGAGCGCCAATTTTTTGCAGTATTCAGCACGCGTGTCGATTGTTAGACGGAAATGGGCCGCTGCTCCTATTGCCACTGCGTGATTCTCTATCCAGCTCGTTTCTACGGCGAAGCCGCGCGCCGCCGATAGAGGTCCGGCATCCTTTTGTAGCGTCGAGCGATCAGCAGCGGAGCCGAAACGGCAACAGCGTTTGCTCGACGGGATTGGGCGGCTGCCCACATTGCATTCGATGACTGGACACGCTCTCGGCGCCTTCGACGATTTTTCGTTCGTTGGTCGAGAAGGCCAAGCGATGAACGCGATGCTATCCGAACCAACGATCTTTTCGAGTGTGGTGGCCTCCGGCAGGGGCTTTCGCGTCGAGTTCGAGTACGTGCAGCGCACCTTGCGGCGCCTCGGCACTGAGCAGTCGGAAGTAGACGATCTGGCCCAAGAGGTCTTTTTGGTCATGCATCGACGCTGGGCCGAGTTCGACCAGAGCCGGCCGCTCCGACCGTATTTGTTCGGCGTTGCGGTTCGCATTGCCCTCGCCAATCAACGCAAACGCGCGCGTGAAGTCGCCTTCGGAAACATCGAGTTGGGCGACGACCGACCGGGGCCAGAAGAGGTCCTCAGCAACAAGCAAACTCGCGCGCTGGTGCAGGTAGCGCTGAACCGAATCCCCTTGCCCAGGCGCACCGTACTCGTGATGCACGAGCTCGACCGTGTGCCGGTGACCGAGGTAGCGGCGACGTTGGCGATTCCGCTCTTTACGGTTTATTCGCGGCTGCGCAAGGCACGCGAGGAGCTGAAATTCGAGACGCAGCGCATCCTGAATGGGAAACATGCGCGTCGCGAGCTCGGGTGCGCGTGACGATGACGGGCGCCCTTCCCCACGAAGGGAGGACAATCCGGTCCCCTGCCTCGTGAGCCGGCGCAGTGCTTAACTGCACTGCCCTAGCCAGATGACCATCGAGCTTTTGATCCACGCCATCGTCCGTCAAACGACGATCTTGATCGCGCAGCTCGCCACGTCCAGAGGGGTTCGCGCGCCGCTCGCGCAGATCGCCGACCAGGTATTCATCGAGCTCGTGCGCGAAATCGAGCGGCAGGGAATTAGCCGCAAAGTGAGCGCCGACATGTTCGGCTTGGGTCTTCGGACCTATCGGCGCAAGATCCAACGCCTCAGCGAAAGCTCGACCGAGCGCGGACGCTCACTCTGGGAGGTCGTCCTCGAGCACATCAAAACCCAGAGCGTGGTCACGCGCCGAGACATCCTGAAGCGTTTTCCCCACGACGACGAGGCGCAAGTCCGTTCGGTGATTCGTGACCTATGCGACAGCCAACTGGTGTTTTGGACCGGCGCCGGTTCGAATCCGTCCTATCGAGCGGCCTCCGACGACGAGCTCGCCTTGCTGCAGCGCAAGCTCGGCGCAGAGGGCGCCGAGGAGTTGGTGATCTCGCTGATGTATCGTGAAGGGCCCCTCACGCTGCCAGAGATCGCCGTGCGAGCACAGACCGATGTCTCCGCGCTCGAAGGCACGATTCAACGTCTACTCGCAGACGGTCGGATCCAACAAGCCGAGACGAACGGCATCACGCGTTACAGCGCGGACGCGCTCGTGGTTCCGGTCGGAGCCGCGGTGGGTTGGGAGGCCGCGGTTTTCGATCACTTCAAGGCGCTCGTGACGACGATCCTCAGTCGCCTGAACGAAAATCGAGCCACTGCGCTCGATGACCGCGTCGGAGGAGGGACGTACACCATCGACGTGTGGGCCGGACATCCGTTGGAAGAAGAGGTGTTCGGCACGCTCGGTCGCCTGCGCAGCATGCTCACGGACATGCGCGAACGGGTGGCCAAAATCAATGGCGATGGCCCTGTTCCGCAAGCGCACACGCGGGTCGTTATCTATGCGGGCCAATGCTTGACTCATGAAGACGCCGATACCGAAGATCATGCTTAGCAAAGCCAAGAGTCGGGCGATCATCCTGCTCGCTGCGCTGGTTTTGGCGTTCAGCTGCACGCGAGAAACCACTGATCCCACCGGCGGTGAGACGCATTTTTTGAACCGATGCATCCCGGGTACGAACACCTGCGGCGACCAGCTGACGTGCGTGTGCGGAGTATGCACGCTCCCTTGCTCGGAGCGTGCCACGTGTGGAGCGCTGCCGGCCGCCCAATGCGTGCCAGGCTGCGTGACCGATGACGTCAAAGCACCTGGCTTGTGCGAAGTCTCTTGCGTCGTCGACGCGGACTGCGCAGTCGTGTCGCGAGCCCATCGCTGTGAGCTCGGTGTTTGTCGCGCAGGCACGATCGCGATTGGGAGCGCCGGAGGCAACACCCCGGATGCCAGCGCGGGTGCCGTCGCGGTCGGAAACACAGGAGGCGACGGCGGCGCGGGCGGCTGTGAACGCGGCACCATGTCGGCCAATCAGGTACTGGTCATCGGTGATAGCTTTTTCGCTACGACTCACCAGATCACCGCTTACCTCGAGGGCTTCGCCCGCGATGCGGGTGTGGTGTCGGTAGGCGAGCGGTATCGAGATCGATCGAGTCTGCTCGCCAATGCCCTCGCCTTGAGCGGCAACGGGATCGAGGATCAATATACGAGCGGCGTCGCCGAGGCCGAGGTCAAAATCGTCATCATGAATGGTGGCGGTGCGGACGCCCTGCTCGGTTCGTGCGATAGCGCGAACGCGAGCTGCGCGGTCGTTACTGCCGCGGTAGAGGCCGCACAGGCACTGTTCGTCAAGATGGCGACGGACAACGTAGAGCAGGTCGTGTACGCTTTTTATCCCGATCCCGGGGACGCGAACGTCAAAGCCAGGCTCGATGCGCTCAGGCCACTGATTCAGAGCGCGTGTGAGAATGCGCCCGTGCCTTGTCATTGGCTCGACCTGCGAAGCGTCTTTGCTGGCCACTACGGGGAATACGTGCAGGCTGACCAGCTCAACCCGACCGACGCCGGCGCACGAGCAACCGCAGAAGCGATCTGGGCCACGATGCAGCAGTATTGCATCGCGCAATAGGGTTCGACCTTCTCACCCCGTACGGATCACGGGATTTCCGCGCCTCGCTGCTTGGTGCCTTTCGCGCGCCGCCGCCGCGAGAGGGCCGCGAGCATGAACCCAGCGGCGACTAGCGGTCCGCTGCTGAGGCTGCGATTAGCCAAACTGCAGGTGCAGCCGCTCGAGTCGTCGCTTCCTTGCCCCGATTGGGGTGGAGTCGTCGTGGCAGCACCACCCTTTCCAGCTGCTGGGCCCGTTCCGCTGGATCCGCCGTTTGCCGGGGCGCTGCCACCAGCCGCTGGAGCTCCAGCAGTGGTGCTCGATCCGCCTGCGACGCCGCCACTCGCGCCCCCCGCCCCGTTGCTCGTTCCACCTGAGCCGCTGCCCGCAACGCCGCCGCCGTTCCCGCTCGCCCCCGCACTGCTCGAAGAGCCACCATTTCCGGTCGCTCCGCCCGCGCCGCCCAGATCGCCGCTGCCAATGAATTGCCAGGAATCGAAGCCGAAGCCTCCCCCCTTGAAGCGGAAGTAGAGATCCTTGATGACGCCGCTTGCGCCGCTGACGTTGCAGCTCGTGGTCTGCCACTTCTGCAAACCGCCAGTCATCGGAACATCGCACGTGGCGAGGACCATTCCCGTCGGACTGCCCGTTCGAACTTCGATTGCGCCCTGCGCAGACGTGCTCGCCACGCGAGCGGAGAATGTCTTTGCCCCGGCGCCGAAATCGACCCCACGGACGCTGACCCAATCGCCATCGCCAATCGAGGTCACATCCATCCCTCCGTCCGAGCAAGCCTCGGTCTCGATGCCGCTTTGCGCCTTCATCGTCTCGGCTTCGACGCGAACGTAAGGGTTGAGCGAGCCAACCTGCGACACTCCGTCCGTCGTGTAGGTCACTTGCTCGATGGTGTCGTCGCTCTTGAAATTGAGGGCTTCGAGCGCCAGATTCCGCTTGTAGGTTGCGTCAATCCCAGCCTGCTTCGCGACCGATCGGTTGTGATAAGCGTGATACCATTGCCCCATGAATTCGAATTCCGAGGCGTGATTGTTGTTGTCGTTGACTGGCGGCTGTCCTGCCAGAACTCCACGATAGGTGTAGCCGGACATCGGGCTCGTGCTCGACAAATAGTCGATGCGTAGGCCATGGGCGGTGTCGCTCGAGTACGCAAAATAATAGGTGTTTTTGCGCTTGAATAGAAACGACGCCTCGAAGAAGCCCGTTGGCGCGAGCATCGCGGCGGAGCCCGAAACGCTGGTCAGATCGCTGCCGAGCTTGATGATGCGTGCGTTCGTTTCGCCGTTGCCGCCAAACGAGAGGTACCCGGTGCCGTCGCTATCGAGCAAAGCCCCCGGATCGAAGAGCCAACTATCGGTGCCCGACGCACCAGGCGTGCTGCTGTTGACGAGGTAGCTCCCTTTCGCGTCGGCGAATTTACCAATGGGATTCGTGCTCGTAGCAACGCCAACGCCAGACGCGCTATTTCCGAAATAAAGGTAGATCGTCCCCTCGCGGGCGATGGGCTGCGGGGCCCACGAATTTTGCGCCCATGACGCTCCTTCAGGAACCTGAAATACGATCCCGTGGTCGGTCCAGTTCTTCATGTCACTCGTCGAGATGCAGACGATCGAGTGCATTTGATAACTGCTACCCACGTTGTCATCGTCGTTCGAATTGTACAGGTACACGCGCCCATTGAAGACGAGTGAGCCGGGATCCGCGAGGTAGCGGTGAGACGCGATTGGATAGTCGGCGCGCGCCGGTACGCTGGCGACCCCACTCGCAAGCAAGAGCCCCGCGAGAAGCAAACGCGGTTGGTATTGTCGATCTGTCACCATGGTCGCCATGAACTCCCAAGTCGAATCGCACGAGCCGACTACGGGGCAGTCAGCTGAAAACTCTTGACCGTGACCGAGCCACCCAGAGCCGACGTCGCGAAGTTGAAAATCCCATAGCGGTAGCCGGGAAAGAATTGCCAGTCGGTGTTCAGCGTGTAGGCCGGGCCGATCGACGTGAACGTCACTCCGTCGGTGCTGAACGAGAACTTGCCCTGTCGGCCCGCACCCGGTCGCACGTCGACCGTCGCGCGGAGCCAGATCGTGCTGCCAGTGATCGGGCTGCTCGCGGCTTCCGTGCCGGAGCTGGTGGTAGCCCAGGTGCTGGTGCTCATGGCCAAACCATTGACCATCGCCACCTTGTTGGAGCTTCCTGATTTTTTGACCGCGACGTAGGCGGACAGGTGCTTCAGCAACGCAAGACCCGCGACGTCGCCGTCTTTCATACCACTGATGTCGATCTGAACCGTGCTGGTCGACTGCGGCCCGACCGTTCGGCGCGTCAGCGTATTTCTGGCGCTGTACAGATCATTGGTCACGGTAGCGGTCTGCAGGGTGACCCCGTTGTCGATCGTCCATTTACTGTTGTCGGGGTTGTGATTCCACTCCCATTCGGGGGCGAGCGTGGTGCCACTGAAGGTCTCCATGCCCGTCTGGGGCTTCGTCGCGCGCGGTGGGCGCGGCACGTCTGGGTATGAATAGCTCGCGCCCCAGGCATTGTCGACGAGCTGCACCGTTGGCCAACCATCCGCACTCCACTTGACCGGCGCAAGCACCGGGATGCGCCCGCCCGGGTATGCATCCTGAAACGCCATGTAAAACCAATCACCCTTTTGGGTTTGGATCAGACTGCCTTGATGCGGAGTTCCCCCGCCGGCAACCGGACCCTTCGTCTTGTCGATCAACGCTTTGGAGGTGTAAGGCCCCCAAACGTTGCTCGACCTGAGCACGAACTCGCCATCTGCCGGACGCGTGGGAGTAATGTAGTAGTTCCCCTTGTACTTGAAGAAGTGCGAGCCCTCCAGCGTGTATGCGCCGCCGGTGGTGTATACCTGCTGCGTCTTGACCTGCGATAGCCCATCGGCGCTCAGCTGGGCCACGCTGATGTCGCCACCGCCACCAAAAGCGACGTACATCGTGTCGTCGACCGAGTCGTCATAGTCGGCCATCATCCCGGCGTCGTAGTAGCAGTTGTTGATCGTGGACTTCTTCTGCCACGGCCCTTCTGCCGCGGGAGCCGTGTAGATGTAGGTCTTGCCGAACTCGATGCAGCCCAGAAAATAAAAGGTCTTGTTCGACTTGCGATAGTGCAAAGACGAAGCCCACGTTCCCTTGACGTAGGCCTGACCGCCGCTCAAATCGTACTTGGGCGAAAAATCCAAAACTGGAACTGCGTGACCCACGTATTCCCAATTCACCAGATCCCAAGAGCGAAGGATCGGTGCGCCGGGTGAGTAGTGCATATTCGACGCGGTGTAATAGAAGACATCATCGACCCGGATGATCTCGTCGTCCGGCAAGTCCTGCCACAGGATCGGATTCGAAAATGTCGCGGACGGCGGCCAAGTACCGCTCACGCCGCCGGCAGTGCCGCCCGCATTCATCGCCCCTGCGTCGGCGGCGGTCGCGCCACCGGAACCAGCCGCATTTGCGACGCCGGCCACTCCAGGACCACCGCTGGCAGCGCTCGAGTTCATCGCTCCGCCGAGTGCAGTGCTTCCAGCCGCGCCCGCGAGCATGGCCGGCGCGCTGCCCGCGACCCCGTGTGATGTCTCTCCGCCTAGGTTGCTCGGTGTCCCCGCGCTGCTCGTTCGTCCGGCAGCGCTCGGAGTTTCCGCCGAAGGTCCGTTCCCGCAGGCTCCGCTGGCGAGCAACGGCGAGAGCACTGCGAGCAACGTCAGAGGCTTCGTGTAAAACACTCAGTCGAGCAGTAGCCGGCGGGTGCGCAATCCGTCGATGAAAGTGGGTACTCGAGCGCCACCCTCACCGCCGCGCCCTGAGTAATGGATCATTTCGCACGCGAGCAGCGACGAAGCGCTAGCCCCAGCCCTATGAAAGCAAGCAACGAAAAACGCCAGCCCCCGCGATCGGCGTTGCCGGCAAGCGCGCAGCGAAAACCATCAGCGGAGGTTCCATTTGCGATGGAAGCATTGCCGCCTGCCGTGAATGCACCGCCGCCATGGCTGTCGGAGTTTGGGGGCGCGCCTCCCGGAGTTGCCCCGCCTGTCTGGCTCAGCGTTCCGGCAATGCCTCCGCTCGCGCTGCTCGATCCACTCGATGAAGGGCTGGCACCGCCCGCTCCGGCGCTGGTCGAGCCGCTCACCCCAACATTCAAACCGCCTGTTCCGCCCGCAGCCTGACCGCTCGACCCTCCCGTCGCAGCGCTTCCAGCGGCCGCGTTGCTCCCGCCGCCAGCACCACCAGTGGAGGATGGACATGCAGCCGCCTCGGGATCTGCACTTCCTACCTGATCGAGACCGAGAAAGCTCACGGCAGTGTTCACGTCCCATTTGACGTCGTGGCCAGCGCCATCCACCGAAAACGTCTCGAGCACACCGAAACCGCATTGGTTCTTCCAAAGCTGATGTGTCCCGCCTGACTTGGTGTCAGTCGTCGCCGGTGCCTCGCTCAGCGCGAGCACGTTGGTCCATTCCTTCACCGCCTCAGCCAGATTCTTGTAGCTGATCGTCGTGTCCGCGGTGCCATGCCACAACTGGAGCCGGGGGCGATGCCCCGTGTAGCCCGGGAACATCGCGCGCAGCAAGTCGCCCCATTGCTGAGCGGTCTTGCTCACTTGCCCGCCAGCACACGGCCCGCTCCATTGGCCGTTGCTGGCCGTGTCACCGCTATAGTCCACCGCCCAACATCCACACGGCACACCGGAAATTGCCACGCCCGCGGCGAATAGGTCTGGATACACCCCCATCAACGCCTGCGTCATCATCGCTCCCGAAGAGCCACCGAACGCGTACACGCGGCTAGCATCGGCGTTGTACTTGGTCAGCGTGTAGCGCACCATCTGAGCGATCGCGTGCGTATCGCCGCCGCCGTCGTGCTTGAGCGACTTTGCCGAGCCGACGTCCCAGCAGTTGTGCCCGGTCGCCTCTGGGAAGATGATGATGAATCCGTTCTTGTCCGCCAGTGAGACGAAACTCGACTTCGTTTCACTGTACGTACTTGCGGCGGTGCCTTGGCAGTGGTGCGACGCGACGAGAATCGGCGGCTTTGCCGAAAGCTTGTCGGGCACGTAGAGGTACATGTTGACGTAACTCGGCAGGCCGGGAACGCCCCAAACACTCGGGTCGACTTTTTGCGAGGTCGCGGCGCCCGCGTTCGCGCCAAGTGACGCAACTGCGAGCATGATGGCGCAACTCAGAGCCGGTTTCATCCCCATGGCAGTAGCGGGACCAGCCCCAATCCATCAGGCAAAATCGCGCACCTTGGCACCCGCGTGCGAAATTTGGCCAAGGACGCCCGCGGAGGGCGCTCACCGTCACAAAAATCGCGCCGTGCCGACAATTTCGGATCGTGACCAACGATCGAACTTTCGCCCAGCGGGCCGCAGCGGGGATTTTCGCAGCGGCCACTGCCTATTCCGCCGCAGCTTTGGCCGATAACCCAATCGTCCAAACCAACTACACGGCTGATCCGGCGCCCATGGTTTTCGAGGGGAGGCTGTATCTCTACACGTCACACGACGAGGACGTGTCCGTAAACAACTTCTTCACCATGAACGACTATCGACTCTACTCGACCGTCGACATGGTGAATTGGACTGATCACGGATCTCCAGCGAGCTACAAGACCTTTAGTTGGGGAACCGGAGACGCATGGGCCCCCCATGTCGTATCTCGAAACGGGAAGTTCTACTTATACGCGCCGATCAACAACTCGACCGGCTCCAAGATCGGCGTGGCCGTAGCGCAGAGTCCCATGGGCCCGTTTTCCGATCCGCTGGGCAAGGCGCTGATCTCGACGGGCAGCGGAAACATCGATCCGACTGTGTTCATCGATGAAGACGGACAAGCGTACCTGTATTGGGGCAACCCCGACCTGTACAACGTCAAGTTGAACTCGGACATGGTTTCCTTCCCCGGGAGTCCGACGAAGGTCAACTTGACCACGGCGGGCTTCGGCGTTCGGACGAAGACTGACCGCGCTACGGCGTACGAAGAGGGACCATGGTTTTACAAGCGCAATTCGCTCTATTACATCGTCTATCCCGCCGATAGCACGCCCGAAAAGATCAGCTACACGACGAGCAGCGGACCCTTGGGTCCTTGGGAGTACCGCGGCGACATCATGGCCAAAGAGACTGGTTCGGGCGGGAGTTTCACCAATCACCCCGGCGTCGTCGACTACAAGGGGCACTCGTATTTCTTCTATCACAATGGCGCATTGCCTGGCGGGGGTGGCTACAAACGCTCGGTCTGTGTCGAGGAGTTCACTTACAACGCCGACGGCACAATTCCTGCGCTCACGATGAGTAGTTCGGGACCCAAGGCGATCGAGAAGCTGAACCCGTTTCAACGGGTCGAAGCCGAAACCATCGCGTTTTCGTCCGGCCTAAAGACTGAAGTGTGCAGCGAAGGCGGGATGGACGTCACGTCCGTCAGCAACGGCGATTACATCAAGGTCAAGAACGTCGACTTCGGAAGCGGTGCGACCTCGTTCGACGCGCGTGTTGCTTCAGCAACCAACGGCGGAAGCGTCGAACTTCACCTCGACAGCCAAACGGGCACACTGCTGGGCACCTGCGCCATTTCCGGCACCGGCGGCGCCCAGACCTGGACGACGATGACTTGCCCGGTAGACGGCGCAACTGGCGTTCACGATCTGTTTTTGAAGTTTACCGGCGGCAGCGGCAACCTCTTCAACTTCAATTGGTGGCAATTCAGCGGCCCCGGCGGCACGGATATGGGCAGCGGCGGCGCTGGCAGCGGCGGAGCGAGCAGCGGCGGCGGCGGAACGAGCGGCGGCATGGGCGGGCAGCTGAGCAAGCCAGACGGCGGAGCAAGCGCAGTCGGCGGCTCGACGAGCGGAACTGGCGGCGCGACGGCAAGTAGCGGCGGCGCGGCACCGAGCAGCGGCGGAGCTGGTTCGAGCTCGACGAGCACGGGCGGTCAAGTGACCACCGCGGGAAGTACGGCCAATTCGAGTGGTGGAGCAGTATCCGCTGCCCAGCCGCCTGTCGATGATTCGAGCAGCTGCAACTGCCGGAGCAGCGCTGCACGCGGCGGTTCGACGCCGGCGCTGGCGTTGTTCGCGCTGTTGGGCGTTGGCTTACGCCGCCGCCGAAGTGGTCGCGCCGACAACTGATCGTCGTCGTGTGCGAGAACGCAGGCGACGTCGTATGTGTCACGACGTCGCCGGCTGCCGTTTCACGCCTCGAGCTCGCTGAACAACCCCTTGGGCAGTGAAGAATCCCCAAAGTCGTCGGTGGGTGCGCCACCCGTCTTCGTCACCCCTGCGGCGGTGAGCAGCGTGTTGAGCATCTTGTTCACCCCCGAGACCGAACCATCGCCGCCTTTGCCGTCCTGGCTCCCACCGGGTTGCTGTCCGTTGCCGACGACGACGTATTGTCCCTTTTTGAAGTAACCGTTGGCGGTCCCCGCTTGAATCCAAGGGATGTTGCTGAAGGAATGAGCCCCCGTGGCGCACTGATTGCAGTAGATCGCCACGCCTTGATCGAGCAGCGGCCCGGTTGGCGTGTCATAGGTCGACAGCGTATCTAGCAGGTGCTTGTAGTAATTGAGCATCATGCGGTCGATGTAGTGGTGAAAATCGACGGCGTTGGCGACCTGCCGATGCGAAACATCGTGAAATTTCGCCGTTTGGCCGTTGAACGTGTACACGTGATCGTCGATTCGATCGCCAATCTTCAACACGGCGACGCGGCTGTAGTCCGCCGCCGCCGCGAAGGCCATCAGCTCCATGAACAGCTTGACCGCGGCGTCGCGTGTCGATTGATCGTACGGCTTGGAATCCATCGATTTCATGGTCGCCACGTCCGCGTCGGGGATGCTGTAGGTCGTGGTCGAGATCTTGACCTCGATGTCACGAATGGCCGTCAGATGTTGATCGAGCCGTGCGCGATCGCTCGTACTGAGGTCCGTGCGCGCGAGCAGCGCCGACAGCTGCGGGCGCAAGATATCGTTGATGCTCTTGCTGCGCGCGGCTCGCTGCGCAAGCGCCTGGGCCTCGGCGGTCGTGCCCGCGCCGCCCTTGCCAATCGCGCCGATGATGGTTTGGTAAGCCTTGTACGGCGTATCGATGTACACGCGCGGTTGTTGAGGCGTAACGTACGAGACGTATCCCGGGATATCGAAACCCGTTCCGCCGGGTGAGAACATGCCCGCGTGGAGCACGAGCGGGTCTCGCCCGGCGGGGTTTTTGGCCTTGGCAATGGCGGTATCGAGTGAAATGCCCATCGCCTTGCAGTTCGTGCTGCCCGCCGTGATCTTTGCAGCGGTGAGGATCTGCGCATCCGCGGCCGAGTGCGAACACCCGTTCGAACCGAAGGGGAGATTGATGCCCCGGACGACGAGCAGCTTTTCGGCATAGTCGGCCAGTTCACCCGTCGAGCGAGCCGCCTTGTCTGCGCTCATGCTGGCCTTGGTCAGCGCGCCTGTTGCGGTCGGCCAAAACTTCTCGGGTTCGGAACCGACGCTCAGGTTGACGCCGGCTTGAACCACGCCATTGTCGCCGACCACGATCAGGACGAACGGCGAACGCTGCGCGTCCTGCGCGGCCGCGTTGCGCGGTAAAAACGTCTCGAGCAGCGGCAAACCCAACATGAGCCCTCCCGCGCCGCGGAGTACCGTCCGACGATTGATTGGTGACTGTTGCAGCTTGTTCATCGCGTCTCTTTCTGGCTCATGGCAGGCGGTTGAGGAACGCATCGCTCGTCACCAGCGCGAGCTCCAAGTCGTGAAGAGTCATTCCGGCGCGTGAACGGCGCGCCAAATAGTCGACCGTCTCCGCCTCTTTGCTGTCTAGCTCCCGACCGTGCAAATAGCTCATCATGTTCTGGATGTAACAAGCGTGCGTCTCCTTGGCGTTCGCCAAGAGCGTCGAGAGCTCCACCCCGTTGTCGAAGCTCTTGAGCTCGCCATCGAACGTGTAGCTGTCCGCCGCGTCCACCGGCTTCCCTTGATCGATCGTGCGATATTTGCCGATCGCATCGTAGTTTTCGAAGGCATACCCGAGCGGATTGAACAGTCTTCCGTGGCACGCTTGGCCGCAGGTTCCCTGGCCTGTCGTGATCTCGACGCGCTCGCGATTGGTCATTCCCGGCGTATCGGGTAGCATCGTCGCTGCAGCGCGAGGATCGGGGGGCGGCAGTGTCTTGCACAAGAGTCGTTGGGCGATGAACACGCCGCGATGAATGATGTCTGGCTCGTTACCGACGGAGAGGTAGGACGAGAGAAAACCCGCTTGAGTGAGCAGCCCCGAACGCTGATTCGCGTCGAGATCCACCTTCGAGAGCATCGTAGGATCGCTCGAGGTGTTGCCGGTCACACCATAGATCGGTGACAGCAGTGAGTTCACGAAGCCGATGGGTGTGGTGTAAAAGTCCTTGACCCCGCGGTTCTCTCTGAAGACCCAGGACAGGAACTGCAGCACCTCCTGCTTCATCGCCGCCGGTGCGTTCGCCTGAAAATCCGGAAAAACGGCGACGTCTCTCATGATGCCGTCATACGTACCCAGGCGATAAACCTGGAGGTTGAAGTTGCTGAGGCCTACGGCGCCCGTGGAACCTTGCAGCAGCCTTTCGGCTTGCGCGGACACGTCACTCGGGTCGTGCAGCTTTCCTGCTGCCGCCGCCGTCAAGAGCGCATCGTCCGGGATGCTGTTGGTGACCGCCAATGCGAGCTTCGCCCCCACCTCCCAATCGCTCAGCGCGATCTGGTGCGCGCCCGCGGCGGACGCCCCGAGTTCGGTGCGATACAGGAAGTACGGTGATTGCAACAACGCCTGGATCACCAGGTTCGCGCCGGATGTGAACGTATCGACGCCCGGATACAACGCTGGGCCCTGCTGGAACAGCCCAAGGTGCGTCGTCACTTCCGCGTCCGTCAGCGGACGCCGGAACGCGCGTCGCCCGAAGGAGGCAATGAACGCCTTGGCGCGCGCAGTAGCATCCGTCGGCGCGTCAGACGGAACCAAGCGCGCGAGCGCTGCGGCATCGCTCGTGACCTTGTCCGCCAACTTCTCGGAAGCGTCGAACAACTGTGAGCGCAACTGCTCGGTGACGAACAACGACTCTGCCTCGTCGTCGAAACCGATCAAAGCGTCGCCCGACACGTTGTTCTCGATTTCCGCGATGTCCGAGAGCTTCAGTAGATCGCGCACCGCATTCGACCACTGCTGCCGGCTCAACCGCGCAATCCGCGGCGTCGCCACCAAAACCGTGGCCGGCGGAGCCGGCGGAATGGCGTAGGGATCGCCGCCAGCTCCGCCGCTACCGGTCCCCGGCTGTGAGCCCCCCGAACTGGTGCCCGGGCCAGTCGCAGAGCCAGACGCGCCTGGCGTTGCGGTTCCCGTGGCGCCCGCAGCGTCCGGGGAACGCGCCGTACATCCGAGTCCCGAGAGGTACAGCCCCGCGAGCAGTCCTGCGCACACGAGCCGCGGCGGCCGAGAATAGAGACTTGTCACTAATGATTGGCCCTTGAAGATGCGCTTCATCGCTTCCTCTGGAACGTTGACGATTCACGCTCGCAACTCGGATTCGCGGAATACAGCGCCGCGTTTAGCTCCGATGGATCTTACTGTCGGAAGCAGTTCAGGTTTGTGCCGGAAAAGTTCGCCGCCACTTTCGAGCACCCGCCGATTCAGCGACGGAATCGCGGCGATTGGGACATTGCACAGCGCAAACGCGCGGCGCGCCTCCCCATCACGGCAAGTAGCGGCGGCGCGCTGCAGTACGACTTTGGGCCCCCAGCTGAAGCGAGTACCCTCAGGAAGCGGCAAGCCAATGAACACAATGACGAGAACATGCTTGGTTTGGGTTTTGGCTACCTGGTGCGCCGCGGGCTGCGCGTCACAACCCAGCTCGACAGCGACACAGGCTGGGGGCTCGACGGCAAGCGGCGGTCTCTCGAGCGCGGGCTCGATGAGCGGCAGCGTTGGCAGCGCTGTCGGCGGCAATGCTGGCGCGAGTGGCGGTGTTTTGGCCGGTGCGGCGGGCAGCTCGAGCGCAGATGCGGGGCGGAGCGGGAACGCCGGCGGCTCGGCAATCGGCGGCGCACCGCAAGAGGCCAGCGGCGGCTCATCCGGGAGCGCTGGCGCGCCCGCTCCGACCCTTCCAGAACTCGTGACGTCCGCGGCGAACGCCTATTGGAACACTGCCAGCCCAGTGACGCTCCTGACGAGTGGCAGCGCCGACCTGAGTGTGGACGAAAACACGAAGTATCAACACTGGGACGGCTTCGGCGGATGTTTCAACGAGATGGGCTGGGACGCACTCTCCGTCGTGAGCGCGGAAATCCCGCGGGCAATGAGATTGCTTTTCGACGCCAAGGACGGGGCAAACTTCGCTTACGGCAGACTTCCGCTCGGAGCCAGCGACTACTCGATGAGTTGGTACACGCTCGACGACACCGCAGGCGACTACGCGATGGACAAGTTTTCCATCGCGCGCGATCGAGAAAAGCTGATTCCATTCGTCAAGGAAGCCCTGAAGATCAAGCCCGAGCTACACCTTTGGGCGAGCCCGTGGGTGGTTCCGAGCTGGATGATGGACAGCTCGAAGAACATGAAGAGCGATACGCAGACGCTCGGCGCGCATGCCTTGTACATGGCTCGCTTCGTGGAGGAGTACGCGAAAGAAGGGCTCACGATCTCGGCGATCCAGCCCCAGAACGAACCCGGCTACGCCAGGGTGCATTGGACGCAAGCGCTGCTGATCGATTTCATCAAGACATACCTCGGTCCGACCCTTGCCCAGCGGAACCTCACCACCGAGGTTTGGTGTGGCACGATGTCGAAGGATCCGGACGACACGAACATCGCCCTGGCGACGGCCAAGGACGACGCGGCGATGAGGTACGTCAAAGGCTTCGGCGTGCAGTGGAACCTACAAAGCGCGGTCGCCACCTTGGCGGCCAAAGGCCCCGTAATGCAGACGGAGCACCGCTGCGGCAACTACAACTTCGATAGCCCCTACTGGGACAAGACGCGCTACGACGCAAAAAAGCCGCAGAACGATCACCTGTACGGTGAGGAGAGCTGGCAACTGATCCGTGATTGGATCGTCTCCGGCGTGAACTCCTATAGCGCGTGGAACATGGTGCTCGACACGGTCGGCATGAGCCTGGACAGCTGGCCGCAAAACGCGCTCCTAGTCGTGGATCGTTCCACGAAGACGCTGACCCCGACCGCGGCCTACTACGCGTTCCGACACTACTCTCGATACGTCGCGCCTGGCGCGACGCGCATCGGGATCAGCGGCAGCAAGGACGCGCTCGCTTTCAAAAACCCTGACGGCAGCATCGTCACCGAGCTCTACAATGGCAGCAGCTCGTCGAAGACGACGACCCTCGCGGTGAGTGGCGCGCTCTACCAGTTCGATGTCCCGGGGCACGGCTGGGCAACCGTCAAAATCACGCCTTAGCCGGTCCTGGAAGACCTCCCAGGACCGGCTCTTAACCTCGTCGGCGACACGCGTCCTCGGGCTCGAACTCAGGCTCGGGCGCTCCGCGGTGAGAGTCAGGGCGAAAAGCGAATCGTCGCCCAGCCGCTGGCAGGCATCGCAAACTGCAGGCTCTTGCCGCCAATCGAGACCACGTAGCTGTTGTTGGCAGCTCCGCTGTTGTACATGATCGCAACCAGACTGCCGTCGGGGTTCTTGAACGCCACGGCGTCGCCACCCGTGGCATCGATGCGCTTTGCCTGAGGCGCGACGTACTGCGAGAAATGGCGAAAAACGTAGTACGCGGGAGTTTGAACGATCTGCCCGCTGTCCACCACGAGCAGCGCGTTCTGCGCCCACACTCGCGTGTTGTCGATCCCCTTGCCGCCCTTGTCGAGCACCATGTTCCAAGCGTTGTAAGCGGTCAAACCGCGCTTCATCGCGTCTCGAATGTAGCCCCAGCTGTCCTTGGCGTAGTTCAAGTCGTTGGGCGCCGCAGCCACATTGGCGCCGGGACTTCCGCCGCACTTGTGCTCTGAAAGCCAAATCGGGATCCCCGGCCCCTTGCTCTGCAAGTTGGTGATCTGATCCGCGTCCGACATGCCCCACTGCACGCCCATGACTTTGGCGAACCCTTTGGCGGTCGCGTCCGCCAAAACGGCGTTCGCAACGGCGACGTCGGCATTGCTGTTGGCGTTGGACATCGTGCCGAGCATCAGTTGCGTCGTGGGCGTCTGGCTCGCCAAGGCCGGCCCCAGGTACTTGCCGATGAAGGTCGTAAAAGTGCTCGGAGCCCAAATTGCCGAAGGGTAATTTTGCGAGTAATTCGGCTCGTTTTGCGGAGCCACGTAGTCGATCTTGATGCCTTGCTCCGCGTACGCCTCGATGAACTTCACGAAGTAAAGCGCGTGCGCCTTGAGCGTCGCATCGTCACTCTTCATCGAACCGCCGTCGAACGCGTTCACGGGATTGCCCGGACTCTGATACGGGCTCGATTTCATCCAGGTCGGCGGAGTCCACGGACTCGCCCAGAAGCGAAGGTCGGGCCTCACGGCTTGGGCCGCTTTGATGTACGGGATGAGCTTCTGCTTGTCGCGCTCGATCGAGAACTTGCTCATCTCCGTGTCGCCGGAGTTCTCGTTCAACGTGTAGCGATCGGTGGCGTAGTCGCTTGCACCGATCGGAATGCGCCCCCAAGCAAAATGGCAACCGTCACTCCCAAAGAGCAGTGCAATGGCCTGATCCTGCAGCGCTTTGCTGGTCAGGTAACTCCAGCCCAGCTCGTTGAACGCCCCGCCGAAGCCGTCCCAGGTTTGGTATGACTTGGCTGCGCTGACCGTCACCGTCGCGGCACCCGTGGCCTCCGTCCAAGTGCTCGTCTTCCAATAAGCGCCTGACGCAGAGGTGACGAGCACATTCGAAACCGGGGCGGCTCCTGCGGAGCCCGCAGCGCCTGCGTTGCCGCTGGTGGCCGCGCCGCCCGTCGCTCCGGCGCTGCCTGCGGCTGAAGACGGTGCGCCGCCTGCATCACCGGTCAGAGGAGCACCGCCCGTGGAGGCGCCTGCAGCGCTGGCCCCGGAGTTGCCGCCAGTGCCGTTTACTGCGCCGCCGTTCCCCGAACCCCGACCGGCAACACCGGACGCGCTGCCGCCCGAGCTCGACGCGGTGCCCCCACTGCCCGCGAGACCACCGTGAGAGTCGTTGGGTGCAGTGCTACAGGCCGCGGCCACGAAGGCGCAGCTGGCGTTGGTCATCCACGTTCGCGCTCGGTTCATGGCGTGCAGGGGCAATGTGCGAACGGCGGAGATTCCGTCGTACAATCGTCGCAGCGCGCGCAGACTCGAGTTGCCGATTGGTCCGTCGCGCGCCGTTGACATTTTCCGGCAAGCAAGAGGGACGGACAACTCGGGCGCTCCGCCCCATGCGCGCTCGATAGATCGATAGTCTGACAACTGCGGGGCGCGCCCGACAATACGGGGGGCGTCATGAACAAGTTTTCGATCTTTACCTACGGGCTCGCTGTCCTGCTTCCCGCTTGCAATTCCGCGGGCACCGCCAACTCGGGTGGAAGTGGAGGGACTCAAGCCGTCGGAGGCGCTCACGCGAGCGGCGGCACTGCCGGAATGACTTTGGGCTCCGCTGGATCGATACCCGCGACCGGCGGCGCACCGGTCGCGACTGCTGGCCAAGCCGCTGGAGGCGCTGGCAACGCGACCGCTGGTTCCGCGAACACGGCAGGTTCCGGCTCGGGAGGCGTCGCGGGTTCGAGCGCCGGGGGCAGCGCCGGTTCTGGGCCGATGGGCGGCGCCGCCGGAGGCACCGCCACAGGCGCGGTGACGGTTCAGCGCGGGAGCGTACTGCAAACGATCGACGGGTTTGGGCTCAACACCGCCTTGAGCAACCCATCGGTCAACTGGGACACTTTCTTCAGCACGAGCGGCAACGGGCTCGGCCTGTCCATCGTGCGCGTTGCGATGGATTCACAGGGCAAGCTGAACGGCGTCCTGCCCCCAGCGAGCTACAAAGCAAAGGTCATCGCCTCACCGTGGACGGCACCTGCCAACTGCAAAGACAACAACAACACTCAAAAAGGCGGACACCTGCTCAAGAGTTGCTACGACTCTTGGTCGACGACGATCGCCAACTTTGCCAAAGCCCAGGGACTTTACGCCATCGCGGCCGCCAACGAGCCTGACTTTGCCTCCTGCGGCTCGACCATCGGACCGCCGTGCAATGGTGATTATGAGTCGATGGTGTTCACGGCGAACGAGATGGTCGAGTGGGTCAAGGTGCTGGGCCCCAAACTCAAAGCGTTGAACCCGCCGGTGAAGTTCATCGCCCCCGAGCCGTCTGAGTGGATCCATCTCTGGAGCAACATGTCGGCGACCGGCTCGACGGTCGCCGCCCATCCCAACAGTTCAGACCCGCTCAAATGTGGCTGCTTCGGCAACACTCCCGGCACGACCGGCTGTGCGAGCTCTTGTGCCCAGGGCAATGGCTACGATTACGGCCACTGGCTCGCCAAAGACGCGACAGCGTGGCCGCTGATCGACATCGTCGGAACGCACGAATACGACACGCAAAAAGCGGAGGCGTGGCCAACCGACGTCGACGGGGGCAAGCGGAGCAAGCCGATCTGGGAGACGGAGGTCTCCGGCGTGATGTACTGGCCCGAGCAGGGTGCGTCGACGGACATCAAAAACGGCATCGCCGTGGCCGGTTGGATTCATTCGGCGCTCACCGTCGGTGAAGCCTCGGCCTGGCTCTACTGGTGGTACGAAGCCAGCGGTGACAACGAAGGCTTGTTGATCAAAGGTTCGAGCGCGCTGACGAAACGCTGCTACACGCTCGGCAATTACAGCAAGTTCGTGCGGCCCGGGTACACGCGCGTGGACATCACGGGCACCATCCCTGCGGACATTCTGCTCTCGGCTTACACGGGCGAGGACGGGACCGTGGTGGTCGTCGCGATCAACAAGGGCAGCGCCGCTGCTTCCGTACCGATTGCGATCACCGGCGGCGCGGCAGCGCCGACCATGATGACGCCGTACGTGACCTCCGCGAGCGACAACATCGCCGCGAAGACGGCCGTCCCCGTGACCGGCGGTGCCTTCACAGCCACGCTCGACAGCATGACGGTGACGACGTTCGTCGGGAAATAGGCTCGAATATCCAAGCACGGTTTCAGGGCCGATTACGGCTCCCAACGGGCCAAGGCGGTGCCGGCGCGTCCTTCAGCACGACGGTCGTCACCGCTCGCCCGAGACCTCGTGCGGCGGACTCACGTGACGGCTCGAACTCGACGCGAAGCGGACACTCGCCAGCCCTGGGACTGTCGAACTGGAGTTCGAGATTCCACTGCAGATCCAGGAGCTGCGCGTCCATTGGCGCACGGGACACGTCGAGCCAGTGAAGCGTGACGGGACGCGGCTGCGCACCGTCGAGGACGAGCGTCAGCCTGAGCTCACCGTCAGAAGGCTCGAGGTAGCGAGCATCGGCACCGGCAACGAACGCTGACGCCGAGACGACGTTGCCTCCCGCTACGCAAGGCCCTGGCTTCAGAGCTAGGCCAAGCGAGCGCGACGGCACCTGAGCTGTCGTGGGGTCAGGTGCCGTCGCCGCGCAGGCGACAAGGCCCCCAACGCTAGCGACCGCCGCGAACACGAATCTCTTGGCCCTCCGAATCACTGGCTGTCCTACGGTGCGGTGCTGCGGGGCCTTCCCAGTTGGAGACGAGATGCTGCGCGGCGACGAGCTCAGCTTGCGTGCTCGCGAGCGTACGCGCCGGGGGTCGTGCCGACGAGACGCCGGAAGTGCCGGTTCAACTGGCTCTGATCGTAGAGCCCGACGCGCGGCGCGACTTCGCTCGGCTTCACGCCCGCTGCCAGCAGCTCCTTGGCTCGCAGGATACGCAGCTGGGTGAGGTAGGCATGAGGTGGCAGGCCGACTTGCGCGCGAAAGGCGCGACACAGGTGGAACTTGTCGGTACCCGCGTGGTCGGCGAGCGCGTCGAGCGTCACCTCGGCGTCGAGGCGGTCGCGCAGGTGCTCGATCGCGCGGCGCACTGCGCGCGTCTGCTCGCACCTCGCGCCCTCAATGGCTGCGAACGCGGAGGTCGCCTCGGTGACTGCGACCTCCAGCGCCAGCCGACCCGCACCGACCTTCACTGCGTCGTGCAAGCGCTGGAACGGCGCGCCGCGCGGATCTCCTGCCTCGAGATGCGAATGAACGCGGACGTTGTCGTTGACGCCGTCCACCGCGCGCGGTGAAAATACGATGATCTGATAAGTCGCGGTGCCATCTCGCTCGAGGTCACGCACGACGTCGCCGGGCGCCTGGATTCGGAGCGAACCTGGCGCGCACGACCACACCTTGCCACGGGTCAAGAAGGAAGAACGCCCCGCCTCGACGCGGGTGATCGTGTACGACTCTTTCATTCCGACGTAGAGCTCGTCACTGGACCAGCGCAGCGCGCGCAGGCCGGGAACGGACACGGGGAGGACATGCTTACGAGCCGCCACATCCCCAAGCTTACGTGCGCGCAGGGCGCGAGGCTTGGCGATTCTTGGCGCCAATTGCCGAATTTGGCGCCAAGAATCGCCAAGGCGGCACCGGCCTCGCCGGCTATGACCGAACCATGCACCAAAACAAGGTTGCGCTGGTCACCGGCGCCAACAAGGGTATCGGCCACGCCATCGCGAGCGCTCTGGCCGCGCACGGGCTTACGGTGTTGGTCGGCGCACGAGACGCCGCGCGCGGCGAAGCCGCGGCTCTACGCATCGTCGGCGACGCTCGAGCCGTCCCGCTCGACGTCACTCGCGCCGACTCGATCGCCGCCGCGGTCAGCCGAATCCAGCGCGAGTTCGGGCGCCTCGACGTGCTCGTCAACAACGCGGGCATTGCAACGTTCGGCACAGCGAGCACGACACGCCTCGACGATGTCCGCGCCGTGTTCGAAACCAACGTCTTCGCCGTGATCGCCGTCACTCAGGCCACGCTGCCGCTCCTACGCGCGGCGCCCGCGGGCCGCATCGTCAACGTCTCCACCCGCCTCGGCTCGCTCGCCGCCATCACAGACCCCGCCTTCCCGATGCGCGGCATCGGCGGCGTCGCCTACGGCCCCTCGAAGAGCGCGCTCAACGCCGTCACCGTGGCATTCGCCCAGGAGCTCGCCGACACGAACATCAAGGTCAACGCAGCGTGCCCGGGACACACCGCGACCGATCTGAACGGCCACAGCGGACCGCGCACGGTCGACGAAGCAGCGAAACAGCCAGTGCGGCTCGCGTTGCTCGGCGACGACGGCCCCACTGGCACGTTCTCGAACGACGCCGGCATCATTCCGTGGTGAAGGTTCGAGGCCGAACGCCGACGATCGACCGCGCTAGGAATTCGCAGCGCTCGCACTCGCTCCTGGCCCTACCTCTGGCACGCCGCGCCGCACCGGAAGGCGAATGTCGGTGTCCCAATAGGGAGGATCGCCGAACGCGCGCCGGAGGTGATCGATGAGGGCAATCAGTCGCGCGGCGGGCGGCGCGCCATTCTGGTACGTGATCGAGATCGGCGTGAGATCGGGATCGACGCCAATGTCGAGCACTTCGAGCGCGCCAGAGCGAATCGCTTCGTGACTGTGAAATGTCGGCAGTGATGCGATGCCGAGCCCGGCAATGGCGGCGTCACGCATCGCGAGACACGACGTGACCCGAAGCCGCGGTGCGACGCGCGCGACCAATGATTCGCTACCACTCTTGAAGCTCCAATCGTCGGGGCTGCGCTCCATGTAGTGAATCGCCTTGTGGTAGACCAGATCGTCGATCGTTTCCGGTCGACCGAATTGAGCCAGGTAAGCAGGCGCGGCGACCAGCGTGCGGCGGCTCACGGTCAGCGTTTCGCTGCGCATCTTTGGCGCGTCTCCGCTGGCGATGCGGATGATCGCGTCGTAGCCCCCGACCGCGTCGCCAATGCGGTCGTCGAGCTCCGCGGTGACGGTGACCTCGGGGAAACGCGCCATGAACGAGTAGAGCGCCGGGCCTAGGTGGGTATCGCCGAACCCGCGTGGAGCCGCAATGCGCAGCGGACCCGAAATCTCGCCGCGGCTTTGCGCTAGTTCCTCTGCTGCCCGATCGGCCTCCGCCACGATGCGCTTGGCACGTTCGAGAAACGCCGTGCCGTCCGCGGTCAAGGCGAGTTGACGACTATTCCTTTGCACGAGGCTCGCGCCGAGCGCGCGTTCGAGTTCGCTCAGTCGCTCGCTGATCGTCGATTTGGAAAGACGAAGTTTTCGTGCAGCTTCGCTGATCGAACCGGTGTCGGCGATGGCGATGAATGCGACGAGCCCATCGAGCGTCATCGTTCGGAAACTCCGAACGGTTGGTTTTGATTTTCCCTGCTGCACATGCTCGCCATTCTCACGGTACACGACGGGCCATGTCCACCGTTCAGCGAGCCGCATTCGAACATCGAGCGCATGCCGCTAAAATCGCGGGGTATCACCGATGAGATCGAGCATTCGCGTTCTATTGGCTGCAGGATTCATCAGCGCGGGAGTTTCTGCCTGTGCCGCGGGCGAAGTCCACGCGGAAACGCCCGCGAAACCGCAAGCGCCGGCCCCGGTGACGTCGCGATCACAGACGCAAGAACGAGGTTTCACGTTCCCGTCTACGTTTCAAATCAAAGACATTCCGGTGAACCACACCACGATCCACGTTCGGGTCGGCGGTTCCGGTCCGGCCGTGGTGTTGATCCACGGCTACGGCGATACCGGAGACATGTGGGCGCCCCTCGCGAGCGAACTCGTCCGCGATCATACGGTCGTCGTTCCAGACTTACGCGGCATGGGACTTTCCGCGGTCGCGACCGACGGGTTCACGAAAAAGAACCAGGCAGAAGACGTGGCTCTCGTGCTCGACGCGCTGCACGTTCGCAACGTCGACGTGGTCGGGCACGACATCGGCAACATGGTCGCATTTGCGTTCGCTGAAGCGCATCGAGATCGCACCACGCGCCTCGTGATGATGGATGCGCCGGTCCCCGGGATCGGCCCTTGGGATGAGATCTTGAAGAACCCGATCTTGTGGCACTTCCGGTTCGGAGGTCCAGACATGGAGCGGCTCGTCGCGGGTCGCGAGCGCGTTTACCTCGACCGCTTCTGGAACGAGTTCGCCGCAGATCGCACGAACTTCCCCGAGGCGTCTCGCCGTCACTATGCGGAGCTCTATGCTCGCCCCGGCCGAATGCATGCCGGCTTCATGCAGTTCGCCGCGTTCGATCAAGACGCGCTCGATAACCGCGCGTTCCTCGCGCAGGGACGGCTCACGATGCCGGTCCTGGCGATCGGCGGCGATCACTCGTTCGGCCCGACCATGGCTCACGTCATGCGCTTCGCCGCGGACGATGTGCACGAGTTGGTGGTCGCGAGTTCTGGGCATTGGCTGATGGAAGAGCAGCCGAAGGCCACCGTCGGGGCCATTCGTGCATTCTTACAGGGGGCTTCCCCGATCGCCGCCGTGCCGCAAACCCGCCTCACGCTGGCCGAAGTCGACGCGATCCCTCGCTCGGGAGGCGGCGCGGGGACTTCCGGCCTGAACGGCGTTCAAACGACGGTGCTCTCCGGCAATCCCAACGCCCCGGGGCCGTACACTTTCGAAATCCGCGTTCCACCGCACACGCGCATCGCCGCTCACACGCATCGCGACAATCGCACGGCCATCGTCGTGTCCGGACAATGGCATTTTGGCTACGGCGAAACCGCCAACGAAGCAGCTGCAAAGGCTCTGGCGCCTGGCGGCTTCTACACCGAGCCCGCGGGCGTCGCTCACTTCGCGTTCACGACGGACGCGCCAGCGGTGGTCTACATCAGCGGGCAGGGCCCGACGGACACGCAGTACACCAACCCGACGGACGAACCGGCAGCGAAGCGCCCGTGAGGGCTGCTGATTGACCAGCGAAGGACAACAGATGTTCGAATCAAGACAAGAAACCGTAGCAGGCGGTGGCGGTTCACTTTTCGTGCGCTCTTGGAGCCCCACGGCGAACGCGCGAGCAATCTTGGCGATCTGTCCGGGCTTCAACTCCCACAGCGGATACTATGCTTGGGTCGGCTCACAGTGCGCTGGCGCGGGCTATGTAACCTATGCGCTCGATCTGCGCGGCCGTGGTAAGTCCGAAGGAGAGCGTTACTACGTCGAGACCTTCGATGAGTACGTGAGCGATGTGCACACGCTGGTCAACCTCGCGAAGCGCGAGAACCCCGCTCTACCGCTCTTTCTCCTCGGCCACAGCGCAGGCGGCGTCGTCTCGTGTTTGTACGCGCTCGATCACGGAAGCGAACTTTCCGGACTCATCTGCGAGGATTTCGCGTTCGAGCTGCCAGCACCGGATTTCGCGCTCGCCGTGCTCAAGGGCGTGAGCCATCTCGCGCCCCATGCCCATGCTCTGACCCTGAAGCACGCGGACTTCTCGCGCGATCCCAAGGTCGTGGAGGCGATGTCGAGCGATCCGCTCATCGCCCACGAGTCACAACCATTTGCGACGGCCGCGGCGATCGTTCGCGCCGACGAGCGCCTGAAGCAGAACTTCTCGAACCTCAAAACGCCGCTGTTGATCATCCATGGGAGTGCCGACCAGGCGACCAAGCCCAGCGGCAGCCAGCACTTCTATGAACTTACAGGGGCGACAGACAAGACGCTGAAGCTCTACGAGGAGCGCTATCACGACCCGCTGAACGATCTCGGCAAAGAAGAAGTGATGTCAGACATCCTGCGCTGGCTCGACGCCCGAGCCGCGGCACGCTAGGCCAACGTCTGCGCCCAGCGGGGTTTGGAAGAAAGAGACGTGGGCGCTCCTTCAGTTATTGGGGGCACCCTCGCAGATCCAACCAGTGATCGCCGCGATGTCGCCAGCGGGAAGCGAGCTGCCAGCTTTCGGCATCTGCGAGCCAGAACAGAGGTTGGTCCCTAGCAGCTTGTCCACGAGGTAGCTCTCCGCCACGACCCCAGGCTTGACCAGCCATTTGCCGGAGCACGACGCTGCCACCTTGACGAGCTCGGAGTACGCCGTGCCGGCTGCGAGCGATAGCCCGGCCGATGGCCGGTTCCCAACGTGACAGCCGGCCGCGCTACACTTCGCGGTGAAGATGGGTTGCACCTGACTCGAAAATGCAATCGCTGGTCCACATCCGCTGACGCCCGTGCCCCCGCCGGACGCGGGCATGGCTCCTCCGGAGCCGACTTGCCCACCTGAACTATTTTGCGCTCCGCCGCTCGTCGATCCGCCGAGCCCGGTCTGTCCGCCCGACGACCGGCCGCCACTGCCAAGGTCTCCGCCGACGACGCTACCGCTGCCGCCAGAGCCGACTTGCCCTCCTCCGCTCGTTTGACCGCTGGCGCCGAGCTGCCCACCCTGGCTCGTTTGACCACCGCTCCCCGTCGCGCCGCCGGTTCCAGATCCCAGTTGGTTCACCCAAGTCGTGAGACATGCCATTTGTTGAGACGAGAGGGGCGCTGCTCCGAGCGGCATGCGCTCACCACACTCTGGCGCGTCATGGCTCAATTTCGCGAGAAGGTACGATGTGTCCGCGCGGCCGGGGGTCACCAAGGTCTTGTCTCCGCACCCGTTGGCCGCCACGTTGACGAGCCGGCGCGTCACGCCGGGTGACACCAGATCGAGCCCGAGGGCAGGAACCCCGGCGCCATGGCAGCTGGACGCTCCACACGCAGGCGTCAGAATTTGAGTCTGTATTCCTTCCGAAGAAGTCGGGCAGGAACTCTCCGTATTTGGGTCGGAGCCGCTCCCACAACCCGCGAGCAGCGTCGTTGCGACGAGATAGATTCCTATGCGATGCATGGTGCAGTTGTAGGGCCCTGGAGGCAGCCGAATTGACGGTGGAACCGAGCCACGACAGTGAGTGGCATTCGCCCCAGGAATTTCTGACGCCTGTCTCGAGTGAATCTCGTACGAGCGGGACCAGGCGAAGCCGACGCAGCGAGCGAGCGCGGCATGCTTTTGCTGGTAGCGGATGAGCGAGCACCGCGTAGTAAGTCGCCTTCAGCGCCAATTGTGGGCGTGAATCCGAACCTGGCTATTTCGGCTAGATCGTCACGGCTTCCAGTCGACCCGGTGATCTTGGACATACGCATCCACCGCGGCGCCTATCGTCGGATAGAAGGCACCGAAGCGATCGAAGAGCTCGAAGCGCTTGAGCTTGTCCTTCACTGGATCTTTCATCTCGGCGAAACGCAGTTCGACGTCGTTTTCACGCAGTGACTGTTCGAGCTCGGCGAGCATGTCCGCCGAAGTGACGTCGATGCTCGTGACGGGCTCCGCGGCCACGACGATTCGTCGCGCGGTCGTGGGCGAAGCGGCGACCGCCCTGCGCACGCATGCTTGGAACATCTCGGCATTGGCGAAGAACAACGGCGCATCCCATCGAAACAGCACCAACCCCGGCACGAGTCGCGCATTCGGGTAGCGCTCGGTGTCGTGATAACCGCGAATGCCGTCGACACGGCCCAGCACTGCAAAATGGGGCCGCCAGCCGTCCCAAAGGAATTCGATCACGGAAATGACGATCGCGATACCGATCCCCGGAATCACCCCGAAGCTGACTACACCGGCAAAACACCCGAGCGAAAGCCAGAACTCCCAACGTTGAATGCGGAAAATCCGACCGAGGTCGCGTATTTCGAATAAACCAATGGCGGCCGCGATCACGACCGCCGAAAGAGCACTGCTGGGCAGCGATTGAAGCAGATTGGGCGCCAAGATCAGCAGCAGAGCGACGGCGATCGCCCCGACCACACCGGTCAATTGAGTCTTTGCACCGGCAGCCTCGGCAACCGGAGTTCGAGACGCGCTGCTGCTGACCGGAAACCCCTGAAACAGGCCCGCAACGAGGTTCGCCAGGCCAAGGCCGACCATTTCCTGATTGGGATCGACGGGAGTGCGCATCTTGGCCGCGTAGGTCCGCGACAAAACGCTGGTGTCCGCGAAAGCCACCATGGCCACGGCACAGCCGCCGATGCCAATCTGGGTGAGTTCCGACAGATCGATCCTCGGCAACGCGAAGGAGGGCAACCCCTTCGGCAACGGACCGAGTACCTTGACGCCGGCAGTCTGGTCGAAGTCGAGCGCTCCCACCACGACAGTTGCCGCAACGACCGCCAGCAGAAGTCCCGGAATACGTTTGAAGCGCTTGAGCGCTAGAATCACGACCAGCGTTCCGACGCCGATGGCGAACGAGGTCGTGTTCGTCTTTCCGTCCAGCGCAGCGCGTACGATGCTCTGCACATCGCGCAACGGCCCCGTACTCTCGATCGAGAAGCCGAGGAGCTTCGGTAGCTGGCTGATCAGCACCGTGAATGCGATGCCGTTCATGTAACCGTAACGGATCGGCTTCGAGAGCAACTCAGTCACGAAGCCGAGCCGCGCAATGCCGATTGCCAGGCACGCGAAGCCAGAAACGACGGCCATCGCGCTGGCGATGTACACCGCTTTCGCCGAATCACCGCCCGAAAAGGGCAACACGACGGCGAGAACCAGCGGAGCGAGCGACGAGTCTGGTCCCAGAACGAGAATACGACTCGGACCGAACACTGCATAGGCAAGGAGCGGCGCGATGCTCGCATACAAGCCGTAAATGCCTGGAACGCCCGACGCTACCGCATAGGCGATGCCAACTGGCACCAACATCGTGGTCAGGACCAACCCGGCGATGACGTCGCTCAGCAGCCACGCCGCCTGGTACGTTCGCAGGATCTGCGCGCCAGGCAGCCAGCGCAGCCAGCCACTCGCAGGATCATTCGGCACGGATGGCAGACTCACGGGTGAAACCTCGACATCTTTCGGCCAGTTGGCCTTCCTCGATCTCCCACATCGCACTGCTACGACGGAAACACGAAGTGAAAGAACTCGGCTCGCGAAGACACTTTCGCTTTTGCATATACCTGTGACAAGTGCTGCCGAATCGTCTTGTCACTATTGTTCTCGAGCCGCGCGATTTCGCCTGTCGGCAGGCCTTTCAGCAGCAGGCGCGCAATGGCCATCTCTTTGACGGTCAAACCCAGGGGCATGAGTGCACGGTCCACCCAAACGCTGACATTTGCGTGATCGGCAAGCACTCTGCCGAGGGCTTCGAGCAACTCCGCCGCTCGAAATGGCTTTTCCAAGAGGAACGCGGCCCCGTCATTCAGTAGCTGTTTGACGTTGGTGACGTTCGCAAAAGCGGTGATCGCAACCACAGGCAAGCGCGGAATCAAGCCTCGCAGCAGCGGTACCAGGCGCAAACCTCCTCGCTCATCTGCGCCGAGAACGATATCAACGACTGCTGCGGCGAGATCCGGATGCTGCTGGGCAGCGGCGAGTGCGGTTTCGACGTCGCCAGCCTCGATGCACTCGTAGCCCTCGCGCACGAACGCACGAGCGAGGGACTTCCGCGCATCGGCTTCATCTTCGACGAGCAGCAACTTGCCCCTCACGTCGCCTCCTTCGGGAGCCTCAACAAGAAGTTCGTGGACCAACCAGACCGCCCAGAGAGCGATAGATCGCCGCCCATCGACCGAGCGAGCGCGCGCGCGATTGACAACCCAAGCCCGAGCCCTTGCGCCTTGTGACTCAGCAGCGGCTCGAATAGCGTTGCCGCCATTTCCGCGGTGATACCGTCACCATCGTCGCTCACCTGAACGACTGCATCGGCCCCTTCACTTCGCACTTGCACTTCCACATGGCCATCACGACCGCTGACGGCGTCGAGTGCATTGCGCAGCAGATTTTCGAGAATGATTCGCAAAAATAGGCCATCCCCTTGCACATGAACCGGCTCGCGTTGATCGGCAGACAGCGTAGTCCGTTGCAGGCGAGCCAGGGGTTCCATCTCTCCGACGACCTGAACGACTTCGGCATCGAGAGCAATCGAGGACGTCTGGGGTCTCGCACCATCGGCGGCGAACTTCAGAGACAGGAGGCGCTCGCGAACCCGGTCCGCGTTCGCGCGTGCGCTCGAGAGGAGTTCCGCCCTCGTCGATTCCTCACTTGGCCCCAAGAGCGCCAGTTCGTCGAGCAGAAGACCCAGTGAGTGGAGCGGGTTATTCACTTCATGAAGCGTCGCGGCCGCCACGATCCAGACGGCCTGGTCACGCTCCACCCGATGTAGGCGGTCATGCAAACTTTGCGCCCTTAGCGCCTCTGCGCGGGCCAATGCCGATCGAACGTGAAAGTAGTGGATGCCAACGCCCAAAAGCGCGCCCGTGAGCACCGGAATGCCGCGATCGACGACCCCGTGGATCGCGGTCAACACGCCGAAGCTTCGGCCTTGTGCGCTCAGCACGTCTAGCGTGGTATTCAGGGCTGCGTACAGCGCGCCGCCAATGACGCCCAGCGCAACGTAAACGAGCACGCGCGACAGAGACAGCGGCGATGAGGGGGCCACGTGCATTCGCATGAGTCTAGCCACTTCGCGCGCGGTGTCCCTCCGACATTTGTCGGACTGACCAATCCCCCCTGACCAGCTAGGTAACCCGTGCATGCGACTGCTCCCGTTCACTGCGATCGTTTCGTTTCTGCTCTGCCTTGGCTCTCGGGTTCTCGCCGAAGGCCACCCGGACGAGCACTGGATTGGACGACATGAGGCTTTGCTGCTCGGAGCGAAGCGGGGGCCCGGCGTCGCTCTTGCCGCGGCGCCGCGCGAAGCCGTTGCGACCCTGGGCAAGCGGGCCTCGGCTTTGATTCGGCCGCCCGTGCTCACGCTCGGCGGAGGCTACCGAGCCGGCGCGCTCACTCCGGGCGCCGAGCTCAGCGTCTCGCTGGCGCAAGAAGTTCCGCTGGCAGGCGTGGGCGGCGCTCGCTCAGGGCTGGCAAAGTCGTTTGCGCGGAGCGTAGACACGGATGAAAAGCGCGCTCGGCTCGACGGCGCGTCGCGCGCAGCAATGGCGTGGATCGATTCACTCTTCGCCCAGGAGCTACTTCGCCTTCGCCACGAGGGATTGACCCAGGCCGAGGCGATCTTGAAGATCACTGTCAGCCGCGTCGAGGCCGGCGTTGCCCCGCCGCACGAGTTGGCTTTGGCCCGCGGCGAAGCGGCTTCCGCGCTCGCCAGTATCCTCGATGCGGAGGGCATGCAGATCGAGGCGTTCGCCGAGCTGCGGTTTTCAATCGGCGCGCCAGCAACCGAAAGTGTGGCGGCCGTTGGGGACCTATACCTCTCCGACGAACGGTTCATCGATGAAGATGGCGCGGTGCGAGCCGCGCAAACCAAAAACCCGACCATCCAGCTGGCGGTCGAACGCGCCGTGCAGGCGGAGCGGGAGGTACGGCTGACCTCTGCGATGCTGGGACCGAGCTTGAGCTTGGGTGCGACATACGTTCGCGAAGGAACCGGAGACAAAGTGCTACTAGGATTCGTCGGCTTTCCGATCCCACTCGTCGATGCCGCGGGCTTCGAGTCGGCGCGCCAGCGTGCGACGCAGAAGACCGCGGAGTCGCAAGCGGAGCTGGCCCGCGCCGAGGGGGCTCGCGATATTCGCCTCGCGCTGCACGATCGTCACCATTGGCGGGAGGTACGTGATGCACTCCAGAATGGTGCGCTAGCGGCATTCACCGAGGCGTTTCGCTTGGCTCGAACGCAGTATGAAGTGGGTACCGCCGAAATCGGAACGGTGATCCTCGCTCGGCAACGCCTGCTGGGCGTCCAAGAGCGCTTGGCGGAGGTCGCGGCGCGTGTTCAGCGCGCCGACATCGCTCTGGCCCGCGCAACCGGATCCCTGATCGACGAGGCAACACCATGAAATACTGCGTACTCGGTGCTGCGCTGCTCGCGATTGCTTGTCAGAAGTCAGCGCCATCGACGTTCGGCGCGTCAGCGGCGGCGGAGCATGCGGACGCCGGAAAGGGCCGTGTCACCGTCGATCGCCAGCTGCTAGCAACTGGCCGGATCAAGCTCTTGACCGTTGCAGCGCGCCCGCTTTCGGGTGAACTGCGCGTTGCGGGCGAGGTGCGATCGAGCGAATCCGGGAGCGCCGAAGCAGGCACGCTCGTCGCTGGGCGCGTCGCTTCGCTCGAAGTCGTGGAAGGTGCAAAAGTGAAACGCGGACAGGTACTCGCCTGGGTAGACGCGCCCGAAGTCGCCCGCGCAGCCGCGGATCTGCTTCTGGCACGCGCGCATGCCGTCGTCGCCAAACGGAAGCGAGCTCGACAAGAGACGCTCGATGCCGAATCCGCCACCAGTAAGAACGCCCTCGACGACGCACGCGCCGAAGACGACGCTGCACGAGCCGAACTCCTCGCGGCGCGCACACTTCTGACGAGCCTCGGCGGGGCGGAACCGCCTTCCGATCCGGACGTCACCGCACTGATAGTGCGGGTACCAGTACGCGCGCCGATCGCCGGCGTAGTCGCCGAACGAAACACGGTACTCGGCGGTGCCGTCTCTGCCGACAAGACGCTGTTTCGCATCGTCGCCGACTCGCAGACGTCGTTTTCCATCCTGGCCCGCGTGCCAGAAACGATCGCCGTGAAGCCAGAGGTCGGCGCGAAAGCGAGCATCACTGCACGCGGAAACGCTTCCAATACGTGTCAGGCATCGGTCGAAGGGAGCCTCGGTGGGATCGACACGCAAACCAGAACGCTGGCGGTTCGGCTCGCCCCCGACAAGAGCTGCGCCTGGCTGGTCGTCGGTTCGTTCGTTGACGTGGTGTTTGCCTCCGGGGGCTCGCGCGCCAATTTGCGCACTGGCTTGGTCGTCCCACGCAACGCGATCGTCGATGTTCGCGGCAAGCCGACCGTCTTCGTCGCGGGTTCAGCCCCCGGAGAGTTCAGGGAGCAGGTCGTACGAGCAGGAACCGGCGACGCCAATGAGGTCACCATCGATTCGGGTCTGTCCGCTGGCGAGCAGGTCGTCGTCGAAGGCGCGTTGCTGCTCAAGGGTGAGCTTCTGCGCGCTGATCTCGAGGGGACGTGATGATTGGTCAGATCGTCGCCTGGGTGCTGAAGAATCGGCTGATCGTCGCGCTCGGTGTGCTGGCGTTGATCGGAGTTGGCGTGCGCTCATACCTCACGCTTCCAGTCGATGCCGTTCCGGATATCACCAACGTTCAAGTCCAGGTCCTGACCAACGCCCCCGGACTTTCGCCGCTCGAGGTGGAATCGCTGGTGACAAGACCCGTGGAGCTGTCTCTGACAGGCCTTCCGGGTGCTGAGACATTGCGCTCGATATCCCGCGCGGGCGTTTCGCAAGTGACCGTTGTGTTTCGGGACGACGTGGCCCTCGCAGCAGCGCGCGCCTTGATTTCTCAGCGTCTTCCTGCCGCCCGCGAGTCCATTCCCGCTTCGGCGAGCAGGCCCGAGATGGGTCCGCTCACCTCGGGCCTGGGCGAGGTGTACCACTTCACGATGCGTTGGCCTGGGCACAGCGCCCGAGACCTGCGAACGTTCCTCGAATGGGACATCGCGCGAGATCTACGTACGGTGCCCGGAGTCGTCGAGGTCAATCCCTGGGGCGGCGCGGCCCGGCAGATCGAGGTGCGCTTGCGCAGTTCGGATTTGCAGGCCCAAGGTGTCACGCAACTCCAGGTCGAACAGGCACTGCTCGAGGGCGGCGAGAATGCCGGTGGAGGGTCGCTCGAACGCGGGGAAGAGCAGGTGTTGGTCCGTCTCGACGGCCAATATCGCACGCTCGATGCCGTGGCCAACCAGGTCGTCGCAACCGGCAAATTCGGAGTACCGATTCTGGTCAAGGATGTCGCCAACGTGATCGACGGGGAAGGCTACCGGACATCGGCAGCCTCGACAGATGGCGTTGAAACCGTATACGCAATGATTCAGATGGTCGCGGGTGGGAACGCGAGCGAACTCATGGGCCGGGTAGAGACACGGCTCGCCGAGATTGAAAAACGCCTTCCCCCGGGGCTGACAATCGAGCCGTTCTACAATCGTGCGGCGCTCGTCGATCGGGTGCTCAGCACCGTCGCGCATTCGCTGATCGAAGGCGGCCTGATCGTGGTGATCGTGCTCTTGGTGTTTCTCGGCGACTTGGGGGCGGGGCTCGTCGTAGCAACCACCATTCCGCTCGCCATGCTCGGCGCTTTCGCACTGATGAAAGCGTTCGCAATGACGGGCAACTTGATGAGCCTCGGCGCCATCGACTTCGGCTTGGTGGTCGACGGCGCGGTCGTGGTCGTGGAAGGCGCCCTCGCGACGATGGCGGCCCGCAACGTCAAGGCCGGCACGGCGCTCGCTATCGAAGCCGCCGCAGTCGGACGCCCCATCGCGTTCGGAGTGTTCATCATCGGTATCGTCTACGTGCCAATCCTGCTGCTCGAGGGCGTAGAAGCGAAAATGTTCGCACCGATGGCGTGGACGGTACTTTTTGCGCTGGGCACGGCGTTGGTGCTTTCGTTCACCTGGGTTCCTGCGCTCGCCTCGATCGTGCTGCGCAAAGCTCACTCCGGTGACGTTTGGATCTTGCGTCACTTGCGGCGGATGTACGAGCCAACGCTCGAATTTCTCCTGGGGCGCGCGCGATTGGCAGCAGCATTGGCTGTCGTCTTGGGCGCGATCGGGGTCGCCGTCGGCGCATTTTTAGGGACCGAATTCGTGCCGCGCTTGGAAGAGGGGGATCTGGTCGTTCAAGTCACGCGGCCGCCCAGCATTTCCGTGGCCGAGTCTCTGCGCGGAACGACGGAGATCGAACGCACGCTGAAGCGCTTCCCTGAAGTGCGCCGTGTGGTCTCGCGAAGCGGGAGCCCGGACGTAGCGACCGATGTGATGGGCATCGAGCAGAGTGACGTGTTCGTCATTCTCACACCACGCAATGAGTGGCGCAGCGCTCGAGATCGCGAATCGCTGATTGCGCTCTTCGACCGCGATCTACGCAAAGCGCTACCGGGAACAGGCTTCAGCTGGACACAGCCGATCGAGATGCGTTCACAAGAGTTGCTCGGAGGCCTCAAAAGTGACGTCGGGGTGAAAGTGTACGGCGACGACCTGCCTACCCTGACTCGTCTCGCGAGCGAGGTGACACAGGTCCTCGCCGGTATCCCTGGGGCAGCCGACGTTCGAGTCGAGCCGACATCCGGGCTCCCGCTCCTCACCATTCGCCCCGCTCCGGAAAAAATGGGGCGCTTGGGCATTCGTACGGACGAGCTCAGGGCCGCCGTGCAGGCGATGAAGACGGGGCGGATCGTCGGTTCGCTCGCGGAAGGCGACCGCCGGTTCCCGGTTGCGGTACGCGTCGACACGCCGCCCAGCTCCAACGCGGTCGCGCTGGCTCGCTCTCCCATTACCTTCTCTAGCGGGCGCACGCTCCCGCTCGGCGATGTCTGTGACATTTCCTTCGAGGAAGGTCCCGCGCAAATCAGCCGCGAACAAGGGCGCCGTCGCATTCTGATCGAAGCAAACGTGCGCCAGCGCGACTTGGGCTCCTTCGTTCAAGAGCTGGAGAAGCGGATCGCGACGCTGCAACTCCCGCCCGGCTACTACGTGAAATTCGCGGGCCAGTACGAGAACTTGGTTCACGCGGCCATCCGACTCGGCATCATCGTTCCGGTGACACTGGGCGTGATCTTCGTCCTGCTCTTCCTTACCTTCGGCGAAGCGGGCCCCGCGCTACTCATCTTCATGAATATTCCGATCGCTGCCAGTGGTGGGCTCGTAGCGCTGGCATCTCGCGGCCTGCCCTTGTCAATCTCCGCGGCGGTCGGCTTCATCGCTCTGTTCGGTGTCGCTACGCTGAACGGCGTCGTGCTGCTCTCGGCCGCAAGGCGGCTGGAGGACCAGGGTCTCTCGTCGCTGGATGCGGCACGCAGAGCCGCTCACGAGCGCCTTCGACCCGTGTTGACCACGGCCGTCGTGGCCTCGCTGGGCTTCCTACCGATGGCCCTCGCGACTGGCACTGGCGCCGAGGTGCAACGGCCGCTCGCCACCGTCGTGATCGGTGGTTTGGTCACGGCGACCGCGTTGACACTTCTCTTGTTGCCTTCTTTGTTCGCGAGAACGCGCCGCTTTCGCCAGTCGAATGTGGCGCCACGCACACTTGCTGCTCACGAGGAATGAGAAAGGCTGAAACCCGAGCTTGCGTCCAAGCGCACGCTACCGGTACCAGCTCAGGGCCCGCGAATCGCCAAGTCGGTCGATGAGCGCGATCGCGCGCGGCTGGCGAGACGCGGCGACGGCGCATACTGCTGGCGCGCACGTGGGCGAGGACTAGCAGTCACTGAAAGTCAGGCGCAGTCGTCGGCGCTCGGCCACGCCGCCAGCGCGCGCCGGCGATCGCCAGCCAACGATGTCCGTCTTTCTCGGCGCTCCGCGACGGCACGGTCGCTGCTCCTCCGCAGTGCATGCCCGACGGAGCACACATAGCGACCATTTGCGGACCAGAGCTCGGCCTCGCGATCGCCGAGGCCAGCGCGTTGATCGGCCTCGACGCGCACCCGATCCAAGTCGAGGTTTCGTCCACACGCGGGCCATCGTTCTTTCAAATGGTGGGGCTCGCCGAGGCCGCCGTACGCGAGGCGCGCGTGCGCGTGGCCAGCGCTCTAGCGCGGCTCGGGGTGTTGCTCGATGAGTACGCGATCACGGTGAACTTGGCGCCAGCGGACGTGCGCAAAGGGGGCGCAGCGCTGGATTTGGCGATTGCGGTCGGGATCTTGGGGGCCATCGGGGTGGTGCCGTCAGCCGCGCTCGCAGGGCTGCTCTTGATCGGCGAGCTTTCATTGGACGGCAGCCTGCGCCCGGTGCGCGGAGTCTTGCCGCAGCTGGATGGCGCGCGTGCACGCGGCATGGCGTTGGCGGTCGTGCCGGCCGACAATGGCGCAGAAGCGGGTCTGGCAACGGGCATCACCGTATTTCGAGCAGCGTCGCTATCCATGTTGGTCGCGCACTTACTGGGTGAGCGCGCCTTGCCGAAGGTGGTGCCCACCGAGTTCAAGCCGGAGTTTCCCGAGAGTCGACTTGATTTGGCCGACGTGCGAGGACAAGCGACTGCACGCCGCGCGCTCGAGATCGCGGCGGCCGGCGGCCACAACCTGTTGATGATGGGGCCGCCGGGCAGCGGCAAAACCATGCTCGCGCGGCTCTTGCCGAGTCTCCTGCCGCCGCTCCGCTTCGACGAAGCCATCGATTGTACCGCCATTTACAGCGTCGCCGGGCTCTTGCCGAACGACCGAGGCGTGGTTTGCGAGCGACCTTTTCGTTCGCCGCATCACTCGGTGAGTGAGGCGGGGTTGGTGGGCGGTGGGGATGTCCCGCGTCCCGGGGAGGTCAGCTTGGCTCACCACGGCGTCTTGTTCCTCGACGAGCTGGCGGAGTTCCGTCGCACCGCGCTGGAGGCTCTGAGGCAGCCGCTCGAAGATGGCTTCGTCAATATCGCGCGGGCGCGTGCCAGAGCGCGCTTCCCGGCGCGTCCGTTGTTGATTGGCGCGGTCAATCCCTGCGCTTGTGGCTACTACGGGCACCCTCGCTTGGCGTGCCGCTGCAGCGAGGCGGCCCGCGAGCGCTACCGTGCACGACTGTCGGGGCCGCTGTTGGATCGCCTCGACATTCACGTCGCTGTGCCACCGGTGGAGGTCTCGGCGCTGGTGCGCGTCGCGAAAGGCGAAAGTTCGGCGTGCGTGCGTGAACGAGTCGCCCGCGCTCGTGCCGTTCAACACAGCCGCGCACGGCAGCTCAAGCTGCATCACGGTTCGAACGCGCTGCTATCCGCTGCCGAGCTAGAGCGGGTGGTCACTCTCGAGGGTGAGAGCCGCAAATTGATTGAAGCGGCGATCAATCGCCTCGGCCTGTCGGCGCGCGCCTTCAGCAAGGTGCTGCGCGTGGCCCGCACGATCGCCGATCTCGAACAAGAGCAGCAGGTGCGCACGCCCCATGTTGCCGAGGCCATTCAGGGGCGAATTTTGGGATCGAGCGCGAGCTCGCGACTGGGCTGAATTCAGCGCAATCCGGAGTCTTGGACGCGCTCGGCGTTGTCTCGCCGTCGCACGTCTCGGAAGCAAGAACAGAAGGCAATCATGAGTGAAGAAAAGAAAGTCCAGAAACAAGAAGCCCTGCGTCAGGTCGTGCAAGGACTCGAAAAGACCTACGGCCATGGCACGATCATGCAGCTTGGTAGCGGGCCGCTCGAACCGATCGCGGTCATCCCCAGCGGCGCGTTGGTGCTCGACGAGGCGCTCGGCGTGGGAGGGTACGCGCGCGGGCGCGTGATCGAGATCTTTGGCCCAGAATCGAGCGGCAAGACCACCCTCACCTTGCACGCCATCGCCGAAACGCAAAAGGCCGGCGGCACGGCTGCGTTCATCGACGCGGAGCACGCCTTCGATTTGCGCTATGCGCAGGGGATCGGCATCGATTTGAAGAAGTTGTTGATGTCGCAGCCGGATTGCGGCGAGCAAGCATTGGAGATCGCCGAAGCGTTGACGCGCTCGGGCGCGGTGGATCTGATCGTGATTGATTCCGTTGCCGCGCTCGTGCCCAAAGCCGAAATCGAGGGCGACATGGGTGATGCTCACATGGGCCTGCAGGCGAGGCTAATGAGTCAAGCGCTGCGCAAGTTGACGGCGATCGCCAGCAAGACGGGAACGACGTTGATTTTCATCAACCAATTGCGGCAAAAGATCGGCGTGGTGTTCGGCAATCCGGAGACCACCACCGGCGGCAACGCGCTCAAGTTTTACGCGAGCGTCCGCCTCGACGTGCGGCGCACGGGCAAGGTCGCACTCGCCGAAACCGTCGTCGGCAATCGGACGCGCGTGAAAGTCGTGAAAAACAAGTGCGCCCCACCGTTCACGGAAGCCGAGTTCGATATCCGTTGGGGCACGGGCATCGATGTCGGGGCCGACTTGGTCGAAGCCGCAACGCAAGCAGGCGTGCTCGAGAAGAATGGCTCGCACTACGTGTTCGACGGCAAAAGCATTGGCCAGGGGCGGGACAAGACGCGCGACGCGATCTTGACCGAACCCACCTTGTTTCAGGCGGTGCGTCAGAAGACCCTCGAGTCGCTCCCGTCACAAGCGCATCGTCTGGCCAAACCAGCTCCTCCCGACAAACCAGAAAAGACCGACAAAAAGAGCGCGGCGTGACTCGGCTGCGGGCCCCGGCGCGTGTCGGGGCCGCGGCGCCACGTCACGGGGTCAGGTACTCTTTCGGCATATCGGTCGACAAGATCTCCACGCCCAGCGCTTTGGCCGTCTTTGCCACCTGGCTCGAAACCACCTGTTTGTGCAAGGTGAGCCCTCCGTTCGCGAAGAACGCGGCGAACGACGCATTGATCTCCTGGTAGGTGAAAATCTGGGTCAGACGGGAACGCTTGTCAGCGAGCTGCGCCACTTCGAAACGCGAGCTGCCGCCAATCGGCGAACCGACCAGATAGGCATATTCGAGGACGAAGGTCGTACCCGGCGCCGGATGCGTCGGAGCGTCGGCTGGCCGCACTTCGGGCGGCAACTCCAGATTGACGATCAGGCCGTAGTCACTCGTCGTCTTGTTGGAGACCGCGCAGAAGGCTTGCTTCGCCGGTTGCCATTGACTCAGGTGTTGCAATACCGGGTTCGTGTCCTCGATCACGTAGCGACCTTGAAAGCGCGAACCGAGCTGAAAGGGCTGGCCGCGTTCGGGCTCCGGGCGGTCGACTTCGATCATCCCGAACTTCAGGCCGGGCGTTCGCATTACCTCGTGAAACTTGCGCGCGACTTCGTCGGCATCCGCGCTGAGCTCGAAGCTATGCACGTCCCGTTTGATCGTGATTGGGTGTGCGGCGATCGTTTCCATACGCCCCCGCGCGGCCAACTCCGCGGCCCACTCGGCTCGACTTTTGGCGGGAGACTGCGGGTACGGACAGGCCTCGCCGCAACCGGTAACCGTCACGGCACCACATATCCCCACGATCCATTTCAACAGCGACGGCATGGCTCCGGCGAGGTTACTCGGTCTCGAGCTCCTGACCAACTCGGATGGTTACGGTCGGGCGCGCGCGGACTGGCAGTTTGTGCTTTGCTTGCTGCCATGAAAGCAAGGGCATCGAGCGGGGCGCAGAAAGTTGGGGCTGGGGCGCGATTGTTTTCTGCGTGCTCACTGGCGTACGTGGGCTGGAGCGCGCTCGCATGCTCCTCCGATAAAACCACGGACAGCACGCCGAAGTACTACGAAGACGTGGCCGCGATCATCAATCAAAACTGCGCCGGATGCCACCGCGAGGGAGGCATCGCGCCGTTCGCGCTGACGAACTACGACCAGGTACGTGCGCACGCCGACGACATCGCAACAGCCACGGCGGCACGCGCAATGCCCCCGATGCCGGTGGACAACAGCGGCGCGTGCAACACTTATTCGAACGCGCGTTGGCTGAGCGATGACGAAATCGCCGTGCTGGGCCGCTGGGCAAAAGGTGGCACGGTCGCCGGCGACGCGAGCAAAGCTCCGCCCTTGCCGGAAGCGCCGAGCTCCCTCGAGCAAATCGACGCAACGCTCGACATGGGCATCTCGTACGAGCCGGACGAAACGCTCGGTCACGACGACTACCGTTGCTTCGTCGTGCCGTCCCCCGTGGATGCGCGGCGCTTCGTCACGGCGTATGAAGTGTCTCCGGGACAGCCGCGTGAAGTGCATCATCTCATCGTGTACCAACCCGCAAACCAGGCCGAGGCCGCGCACGCGCACGAGCTCGACGACGCGGCCAACGGCGACGGCTATCCCTGCTTCGGCGGGGCGGGCGTGGATGCGTCGCCGGTGGCGATGTGGGCGCCCGGCGCGGGGGCGATCCAGCTCCCCGCGGGAACGGGCGTGCCACTCGCCGCTCATCGCGATCTCATCATTCAAATCCACTACAACCTCGACAACGGCACCTCACCCGATCGCACCAAAGTCGCGCTCACGTTCGCGGCAGAACCACCGATCACAGCGCAATATTTGCCGGTGCTGAATACCGACTTCCGCTTGCAACCGGGCCAAGCACACGTCGAGTCGACGGCCAACGCGGAGCTTGGGCCGGGCAAGTTCAAAATCTACGGAGCCATGCCCCACATGCACACGCTAGGTCGAACGATGCGTGTGGAGGTGGAAGACAACGGCGCGTCCAGGTGCTTGGTCGACGTCGACCGCTGGGATTTTCATTGGCAAAACGCCTGGTGGTACCAAGCGCCGTTGAGCATCGAAAAGCCGAAATCGATGTCGATCCGCTGTGGCTTCGACACGCGCGAGCGGACGGACGTCGTGACGTGGGGAGAGAGCACCAGGGATGAGATGTGTATCAGCTACCTGTACATCACGACCAGCGACCGCCCGGATCCGGTGCTCGACTGCAATGACCAAGCCAATCCGCTCTTCGGCTCGTGCCTCGATCAGTTCCTCGCGGGTTGCTACGAGCCCGACACGAGCGGAACGTGCTCGAGCACCGGCGACGGCTCGGTGAGCTGGAGTGACGGTTCGAAAATCGTGCGCTCCGGAGCGACGGCCGGAGTGTATGCCGCTGATGGCGAGCAGCCGTGCATCACGGCCGCATTGAGTATGAACGGCGCGACGCTCAGCAAGGGCGATCAACAGCTCACTTACTCGGCCTCTGGCGACCAAGTGACCGTCGAGTGCCCCGATGGCTCGACAGTGCAGGCCAAAGGTACCCAGCTGGCCGCATTCAACGCCTGCCGAGGCGTCAACTGCCCGAATTGAACGATGCCAATATCGACTTTGGCACTCGAGGCGCCGCTCGAGCACACGCTCGCACCCGCGTCGTGTGCGAGCGCGGAGAGCGTGGGGGAGCTTTCGAAGCGTTCACTCCGCGGCTTTACCCGAAGAACGCCGGCGAACGACGTTACGTCGCTCGATCAGCCGCGCGCCACCTCGATCTTTGAACCAGGTCGAGCCGAGGTGTCGCGGCAGCATCGAGGCGTACAATACGTCGCGCAGGGCGTTCGTTTCCCAAGTGACCGACGAGTGAGCCACCTCGGTGCGCACGAACACCGCGCCGGCGTGCGAGAGATCTCGACGCGACAACGATCCTTCGCGTAGCTCTTCGGAGACGAGCACGCCGGAGCGCTCCAGCGCGTCGCGCAGGCCGCGATTGAGGGTTTCGGTCGTGGTGCCCGTGGTAAAGTAGCTCACCAACTTGTGACGGGTGGCCGCTGGATCGCCCCGGCGCGCGAGCACCCACTCGCGGAATACCTCGCTCTCGGCGTACAGCGCGTCGAACAAGTAGGTCTCGGAGACGTCCACCCCACCCTGGCGCAAACTGCACGCGGCCGCGTGATAACCGCCGGAGTGCGCCGACACACACACACGCCCCAAACGTGGTCGCTCCGGAAAGCGCGAGTCACCGAGGGCGGCCCGGCCAGTGCGTGCGGCGGTCGAGATGGCACCCCCCAAAAGACGCGCGAGCGCGTCCTGCGTGGCCAGCTTTCCACACGAAGAGTCTGCCGCGAACAGCGCGAGCTGCGGGACGACTAGGATGGCATTCTGGCGACTGTCGACGAGCTGTTCACGCAGCGCGTGAGCGGAGATCGCGCGCTCGGCGCTGCTGTTGTGACCGTGAAAATGCACCAGCGCGGAGACGCCCTCGTCGCTTTGGAAGCGATATTTATCAGGCACGAACACGATCACCGTATCGTCGCCGCTGCCAGCAAATGGGGCTTGCGGGAGCCCGAGCACCAGCGTGGTGCCGAGCAGATCCCGCTCCTGAGTCTTCAGACGCGGTTGGCTATCCACTTGTCCGCTCTGCGCGACCGCGAGCGCAGAATGCAGCGGGATCTGGGCCAGTGCGGCCAATACAGTACGCCGGCGCATGATGTTCGTCCCATGCCTGAAGCCGCGAGCTTGGGCCAAGTTTGCGCGGAGCCCGCGCCTATTTCTTGTCCCCATCGCCGAATCCGTGATCAGGGACGCAGGATGTGGCCATCTAGGGGCGCCCAGCTCCTCTGACCCGTGAAAAGCAGATTTGTTAACTATGAAAAATCCGCGTCCCTCGTCCAACGCTTCCTTCCGCTCCCGTTCTGCCAAGCTTTGCTCGAAGAGGACTCAGACCTGGGTCGGCTGCGCGCTGGTGAGCGCGCTCTCGTCCTGCGTTCCCAAACAGCCGACCACGAACGCGCCGACCCCGGCCAACGTCACGCCTGCGGTCGCGAGCACCCCGAAGACCGCGCTGACGCCCGGCGGTGAGCTGCTCGGACGCTCGACGTTCGACGGGGACCGAACGCTGCCTTGGATGCCGCTCTTCCTGGAGCCGGCCACGGGTGACACCTTGGTCAAGGACGGCGGGTTTTGCGCTCGAGTCGATCATCCTGGAAAGAATGCCTGGGACGTTCAGCTTCGCCACCGCGAGATGACGATTCAAAAGGGGCACACCTATTCCGTGCGCTACACCGTGTGGGCCTCTGCCCCAATCCGCGTCCGCGCGCAGATTGGCATGTCCGGACCTCCGTACACGAGCTATTGGTCGGACGTCCCCGCGGTCACGACCTCGCGTCAAGAGTTCACCGGTAGCTTCACCTCGCACGCAGCCGACGATCCTTCCGCTGAATTTGCCTTCCACATGGGTGACCCCGGAGCCAAAGGCCCGGTCACCGTGTGCATCGACGACCTGCACCTCACCGATCCCGCGTTTACTCCGGTGGCCAGGGCGGCCGAAGCGGCGATCCCAGGGATCGTCGTCAATCAACTCGGATATTTTCCGAAAGGCGCAAAGCGCGCCACTTGGATCGTCACGGGCAGCGATGCCGAGGCGGCGGCGAAGAAGGCCGTGCCCTTCGAGCTGGTCGACGCCACCGGTAAGGTGGTTCATCACGGAACGACCGTACCATTCGGCAAAGATCCGACGAGCGGCTCGTTCGTGCAGCGCATCGATTTCTCTTCCTATTCGAGCCCCGGGGAAGGATTGCGCCTTCGTTTGACTGGCAATGGCCAGGTGACGAGCGACGCTTTCGCGATCCGCCCCGCGCTCTTCAAACAACTGTCTCGCGATTCGCTCCGTTACTTTTACTACACGCGAAGTGGCATCGCACTCGCACAACCCTTCGTGGAAAATGAGCGCTGGGTGCGTCCCGCTGGACACCCGACCGACAAACAGGTGCCCTGCGCAGCCGACGCCAAGTGCAGCTATTCGCTCGACGTGAGCGGTGGTTGGTACGACGCCGGTGACTTCGGCAAATACGTGGTCAACGGCGGCCTCAGCACGTGGTTGCTGATGAATCTGTGGGAAGCTTCACAGCAGCTCAATCTGCCGATCGTGGGCAAAAAGGACGGCGATCTGCACCTCCCGGAAAGCGGGAACAAGCTGCCCGACCTGCTGGACGAAGCCCGCTGGGAGCTCGAGTTCATGCTGAAAATGCAAGTACCCGAGGGCAACGCGCAGGCAGGTCTCGTGCACCACAAGATGCACGACACGGACTGGAGCTCACTCGGCACACAGCCCGTACTCGGCTCGACCCCGCGCGAGCTCCGTCCCGTCAGCACCGCGGCCACGCTGAACCTCGCAGCGACCGCGGCCCAAGCTGCGCGTGTCTTCGCGACCCTGGAGCCCAAGTTCGCCGAACGATGCCTCGCAGCGGCGAAACGCGCTTGGGCGGCGGCGGAAGCACACCCGGATCTGCTCGCGCCCAACTCAGACAATCACGGCGGCGGCCCGTACGACGACGCGACGTTGAGCGACGAGCGCTTCTGGGCCGCTACGGAGCTCTTTCTCACCACCGGCGATCAAGCCTTCTTCGCCGTCGTGAGCAAGAGCCCGCACTACCTGCAGCTCAAAGCGCGCGAGAGCTCGACGCCCCAAGCGCTCGACTGGAAAACGACGGACGCGCTCGGGACGCTCTCGCTCGCACTCGGTTTGCGCAACACGCAGCCCGCCGTGCGCGACGCCAATCGCAAGAGCGTCATCGCAGTCGCCGAAAAATACTTGGCCATGGTCAAGGCGGACGGCTTCGGTCAACCATACGTGGGCTCCAGTTACTCTTGGGGTTCCAACTCGTTCATCTTGAACAATGGCTTGATCCTGGCTTACGCCCACGCGTTCACCAAAGATCCGCGCTTCCTCGAGGGCGCCGTCGCGGCGATGGACTATGTGCTCGGACGCAACGCGCTCGGCAAGTCATACGTCAGCGGCTACGGCACGCGACCGCTCACGAATCCACATCACCGACTGTGGGCGCACTCGATCGACCCCAAGTTCCCAACGCCGCCGCCCGGTGTTCTCTCCGGCGGCCCCAACTCGAACCTCCAAGACCCGTATGCCAAAGGCATGCACCCGCACTGCATCGGGCAAACCTGCTACGTCGATCACATCGAGGCGTATAGCGAAAATGAGGTCGCCATCAATTGGAACGCCGCGTTGAGCTGGCTCGCAGCCTACGTCAACGCTGCGAGTTGAAGCCAACCCTTCAGCGCTCAGATTGGCCGAAAGCAACGCCGTTTTCTGACGGAATCAACTCGCACGGGTCGAGGGTGTTGCCCCGTGCGCGATTTTTGACGGAGTCAACTCGCTCAGGTTGAAGGTGTTGCCCCGTGCGCGATCAGTCGAGGCTCGAAGAGCGCGGAGCATTCGTCGCATTCCACCGCAAAAACTGCGCCTGCGATTCGTCGCGGGGCACAGCCATCGCGCGAAAAAGGTACTGTGTGCGCACAGTACCTTTTGATCGACGAGAACCCTCGTCGGCAAGGGCCCGCGAATGGCTAAGTCGAGCCGGTGCAGTACCCTTTGATCGACGAGAACCCTCGTCGGCAAGGGCCCGCGAATGGCTAAGTCGAGCCGGCGCAATACCTTTTGATCGACGAGAACCCTCGTCGGCAAGGGCCCGCGAATGGCTAAGTCGAGCCG
>Ga0164309_10000096_pt1 | contig 51514 bp, 56 predicted proteins | sample Whisoiple_247_MG_FD_109984 | JGI IMG/M metagenome (GOLD analysis project Ga0164309, IMG submission 109984) | Soil microbial communities amended with fresh organic matter from upstate New York, USA - Whitman soil sample_247_MG | ecosystem: Environmental > Terrestrial > Soil > Unclassified >... | reverse complement strand
CGCGGAAATTGGACATGGGGGCATGGCCACCGTGTACCGCGCCCGCGATCGACGCCTCGGTCGCGAGGTGGCGGTCAAGGTCATCCATCATCACTTGCGCGAGAACTCGGAAGTCGCCGCGCGCTTCGTGAGCGAGGCGCGCGCGGTCGCCAAAGTCAAACATTCGAACATCGTCGAGGTGTACGACGTTTCCGATGCGGACGAGCCAGAGCGCTACCTGGTGCAGGAGTTGGTGCGAGGCACCACACTCCGCCAACTGATCGCACAGCACGGCCATTTGCCGCCCGAAGTGGCGGCCGCGATCGCGGTCGAGATCGCCTCGGCGTTGGAGCACGCGCACGGCCTGGGCGTGATTCACCGCGACATGAAGCCGGAGAACGTGCTCGTCGAAATGCCGACCGAAGGTCAGACGGACGACGACGCGGCGCAGGCCGCGCGCGTCAAGATCACCGACTTCGGCATCGCAAAATTGCTCGACGTACAAGGCGTTACGTCGACGGGGCAGGTGCTCGGATCGCCCGCGCACATGGCGCCCGAGCAAATCGAGGGTGGGGACGTGAGCGCCAGCGCGGACGTCTTCGGCTTGGGCGTCCTGTTGTACGAATCGATGGTCGGCAAATTGCCGTTCGACGGCAAGAACCCGGCGCAAGTCTTGCGGCGCGTGCTCGACGGCAGCTTCACGCCGGCTGATCGAGCCCTGCCGACGATCGGCGCCGGCCTGTCGCGCATCGTCGGCCGCGCGCTGGCTCGCGATGCCGCGGATCGCTATCAAAGCGCGCGCGTGATGGGCGATGAGCTGAAAGCAGAGCTCGCCAAGCTCGGCTTCACCGATCTGCGCCGTGAAATTTGGGCATTCTTGCGCGACAGCGCCGGCTACCAGCAAGAGTACGAACCGCGTTTGGTGGCTGAATTGTGCAAGAGCGCGAATGCCGCGCGCGCCGCGAAGGATTTCGTCGGTGCAGCGGCGTCCTTCAACCGCGCGTTGGCGTTCAGGCCGGACGACGCGGAGTTGCTCCGTCAGGTCGCGCAGATCGCTCGCGGTGAACGCGTTCGTCGCGCGGCGCGGCGTGGCGCGGCGGCGCTGCTCGCGCTAGCAGCTGCAGCAGGCGTCGTTGCCGGAGTCATGGCGTGGTCGCGCGCGCGCCCGGTGCCCGTGGTTCGTCCCAGCGTCACCGAGCCGCGGCCGAGCGCGGAAGGACTCGTCCCCGCAGCCAGCGCGAAGTCGACGTCGGTCGCCGCTTCGGCGAGCGCGGAGCCGCGTCGGTCGCCGCTGACCGAGCCCTTGCGACGTCCCAACCATTTGCCGACGCGCCCAGCGCCTTCGGCCGCTACAGCGCCGGAGCTCGCCACCGTGCGGGTCTTGGTGGACGGACCCAAGAACGCGACCGTCAAGGTCGACGGCCAAGAGATCGTCTGGTTCGGCCCGCCGCACGAGCTCACGGTCGGTCCGCATACGTTCCAGTTCGTCCCGCCGAACGAAGAGTGCTGTGTCGCGCCCCAAACCATGACGGTGAACGTGGTGAGTCCAGCCACCCCGGGTGAAGTCCAGACCGTGCGGGGCACGATCGAGTTCAAACCCGCGGTGATCGAGTTCTACGGGTTGCCCGGGACCACGGCCAGCTGCGGTGAGCTGGGGTCGTTCAATGTGCCCGGCCAGCAAAAAATCCGCATGGCAACCGCCTCACTGCACACCCATTGCACGCTCTTATCCCCGCCAACCAGCGGGCTCCCCCCGAAAGAATTTGACCTGACGCTCAGCCCCGGTCGACTCTTCACTGTCCCTGGGCCATAACCTCCCGGCTTGGGGGGTCCCGGATGAGTCTGTCGCGCTTCTGTTCGAGCCTTGCTGTGTTTGGGATGGCGCTATTTGCGTCGCCCCTCTGCGCGCAAACCACGCCCCATGGGCCGATCGCGCCGGAGGCTCCGCGTTTGAACGACGCAGCCGAGCTCGCGCGTGTCGTCTCACTGTACGAGGCCGGTAAGTACGGTGAGTGCGCGGACTCGCTGAGCCACTTGTTGAACGGCGAGAGCGCTCATCCGTTCCGCGATCCCGACGTGATTGAGAACGCGCGCATCTACCACGCAGCCTGTTTGATCGGCATCGGGCAAACCAAGCTCGCGGACGAACCACTACGCGCGGCTATCCGCCAAAACCCGCAGATGAAGCCGCCCGATAGCTTGCTCTTTCCGCCGCAAGTGATCGACCGCTTCTTGCGCGTGCGTCAAACGATGTTCGACGTGATCAAGAAGGCGGAAGACGACCGAATCAAGCGCGCTCAAGAAGTCGCCGCGCAGCAAGAGGCGCGAGCCAAGCGCGAGCGCGAACGCGTCGCCGCCCTCGAGCGCCTGGCGCAGCAAGAAACGGTGTCCACGCCGCACTCACGCTGGCTCGCCATGGTGCCCTTTGGTGTCGGCCAGTTCCAAAACGGGGACAAACCGCTGGGCTACGTGTTTTTGACGAGTGAAGTAGTTCTGGCGGCAACCACGCTCACCGCGCTCGGCGTGGAGACTCACCTGGTGCTCGCGACCAGCCAGCTCGACAAGCCGGATCCGAGTAACAACACCCGAAACCAAAATTGGAAAACCGCGCTCGAGTACTCGTCGTACGCGTGGATCGGCGTGTCGCTCATCGGCATCATCGAGGCACAGATCTCGTTCGTGCCCGAACAACGCCAAATCAAGAAACGAGATCTCCCGCCGCGTCTCCGCCCCGAGACCTCATCATTCCGCGTAGTCCCCAACGCCGCACCCGTAAACGGCGGCGCGGTGTTCGGCCTCAGCGGCCGCTTCTAACGCGCCCTGCGTCGCTGAACGGCTTCCTGAGAGGCCGCCAAGTCGCCAAGCCGCCAAGAAGAGCAAGGAAGATGGGGTTCTCGAAGTGCGTCGAAGCACGTCGTGGACATTTCACGCTCCGTCAGTAGATCGCGAACCCCAAAATCCTACGGCGTGGCAGCGAGCTTCCGAGTCTGGCGCGACGGGCCATGCACTTGGCGGCTTGGCGACTTGGCGGCCTCTCCCAAATCGCACAGCGCCGAGAACAGCGCGCGCTTCGAGGTGCGATGCGGGATCGTGAGCGCCCCCATCTTCGAGACGTTGAAGCGTGTTAGCCGCGTTTTTCGATCGCGGCGACGTAGAAGCCGGCGAACACTCTTAGGGGTGAGTCGCACAGGGCACGTTCGGCGGCGCGGAAGAGGCGACGCCCGAGTGCGTTCTTCATTACTTTGGCGGTGGGCGTCACGATGCGAACCCCACGCGCGCCGACGAGCAGCGTGCCGGCTGGCAACAACTTGCGCAGTCCGAACGGCGAGTCGAAGCGGGTGTACACATGGCTCTCGTTGGCGGACGCGGCGACGCGCCCAGCGGGCCCGAGGCGCTTGAGTAGCGCGCGCAAGCTGTACGGATTGTAAAACTCCGCCAAAACGATGCCGCCTGGTCGGGTCACGCGCACCATCTCCGAGAGCGCGAGCTCGATCTCGGGCACGTGCGCGAGCACTTTGAACGAGCAAGTGACATCGAAGCGGTTGTCTTCGAAGGGCAGGGCGGTGGCGGAGCCGAGCACGACATCCAAGCCGCGCGCTTGCGCCTTCGCCAACATTCCCGGGGACAGGTCGACACCGCGCGCCGAACGCGCAAACTGCGCGATGCGCGACAGTACGAGCCCGGTACCGCAACCCACCTCGAGCACGTCTCGCCCGGCGCCGTAGCGCTTCACGTACTCGGACTCAAGCTCGTCCAGCAGCTCGTGGTAACCGCCCGGATCGTTGTCGCCGCGGTGGTCTTCATAGCCCGCCGAGAAAGCGTCGTAGTAGGCACGATTGGCGTCGTGGGTGCCGGAGCTGTCCATAGAGCGGCGAACGTGTCCCGTAAATCGCGCGAATGCAAGGAAAGAGCGGTCGTTTCGCCTTCGGCTGCCTTGGTCTTCTCGCGCGCCGCCCTCAGCCGTCGTGCTCGGTATCGTCCGAACTCGCTTCATCTTCTGGCGAAACCGGCACGCTCAGCTCTTCCAGCGCGCCTTTGGCCAAGGCTGCGGCGTCTTCGGCTTGCCCGCTCACGAATCCGCAGTTTTTGCAGATCCTGAGTTCGTGGATGCCCAGTGTCGGCAGCGACGCGCCGAGCGCGGCGTCGTGCGCCAGCAGGAACACGTTTTGCCCACACACGGTGCAGCCTCCGTCAATCGAATGCAGGCTGGGGCGCACGCTACGCGTGTTGGGGGCTGCCGTGAGCATGCTCGACAGCGCTTCGCCAATGCGGGTCAGTTCGGCGCGTTCGATTCGGCGCAGGCGGCTACGCATCACGTAGCCCACGATCACGAGCAGTGAGGCGAGCGCGGCCAGCGCGTGAAACCAGCGCGTGACCAGCAGGTTGGACAGCGCAGCAAAAGCCATCGCGCCGATTAACACGGTCAGCACAATCAAATCGCGAGCGCGGCCGCTTTCGGCGCGGCGCGCCAAGTCTTGCTCGAGCTCTTGTTGCTCCTGGCTCAGCTCGAGCGCAGATTCTGCTCCGTACGGCGGCTCTCCCACAACTTCGATCAGCTCTCGCGCCGTACGCGCGAGCGCAGGCGCAGCAGGCGCATTGCACGTCGCGAGCGCGCTCGCGCGGTCGGAGGCCCCCAGGAGTCGCACGAGCTCGGTCGCCCACCGAGGCAAGCTCTGCATCTCGCTCGCGATCAGCAACGTTCGGATCAGCAGCGCCAAGACGCCAAGCGCTGCCACGACCTCGAGGGTAGGAAATTCGTCGAGCATGGCCGGTGTAACTTTTCTAGTCCCAGGCCCGGTAAACTCGCACACAATTTTGGGGTGAGGCGCTTTGGTGCTCGTTTCGAGCGCGCCGAGTTGTAGTAGCGTCACTGGACGTGACTCGGAGCAGTGGCGCACCGCTGGTCATTGGCGTGACCGAATACGTCGACATTCCCGCGTGGCGAATCCTGCGCTTGCGCGCGAAAATCGATACCGGCGCGCGCAGCAGCGCCTTGCACGTCGAGAACATTCGCGAGCTCGGTGCGGGGCGCGTGCGCTTCGACGTTCGCCTCAGCCGCAGTGAGAGCGACCGTCGCGTCACCGTAGAGTCCCGGATCGCTCGGCGCGGTCACGTACGCCCGTCGAGCGGCGAACCCGAGGAGCGCATCTTCGTGGCCGTGAAGGTTCGCATCGGCCCCGTGGAACGAGAGATCGAGCTCAGCTTGGTCGACCGCGGCAGAATGATCTACCGCATGCTGATCGGACGTCGCGCCTTGGCCCAAGCGTTCTTGGTCGATCCCGGGCGGCGCTATGTGCTCCATCAACCGAGCGGCACGCGATCCATCGCGCCGCCGAAGTCTGCACCCAAGCCGGTTCCGAAAGCGGCGCCAAAAGCAGCGTCCGGTAAGTCCGCGAAGCTCGCTCATCCACCCGTCAAACGCGGTCGGGAACGGCTCGGCTCATGACTCTGCGCATCGCCATTTTGTCGTGCAACTCGCAGGCGTACAGCACGCGCCGTTTGCGCGAGGCGTGCGCTCGGCGCGGGCACTACGTGAAGGTGCTGCACACGCTGCGCTTCAGCCTACTCGTGGAGTCGGGCCGCCCGGCTCTGTTCTTCCGCAATCGGAAGCTGTCCCGTTACGACGCGGTCATTCCGCGCATTGGCGCTTCGATCAGCTCGTTCGGCACCGCAGTCGTGCGCCAGTTCGAGCAAATGGGCGTGTTTTCGCTCAATTCTTCGTCGGCGATCAGCGCGGCGCGCGACAAGCTGCGCGGGGCGCAAATCTTGAGCCGACACGAGGTGGGCATTCCGCCGACTGCGTTTGCGCGTGATCGCGCCTGCTTGCAGCAATCGATCGAAGCCGTCGGTGGTGCTCCGGTCGTGATCAAGTTGCTCGAGGGCGCGCAGGGTATCGGCGTGATCTTGGCCGAAAACAACAAGATGGCCGAAGCCATCGTCGAAACCCTGCACAGCACCCGCAAGGACGTGGTGATTCAGCGCTTCGTGGCCGAGAGCCGGGGCAGGGATATTCGCGCCCTGGTCGTCGGCGATCGGGTGATTGCGGCAATCAGCCGACAAGCGGCGGGGGACGAGTTTCGAGCAAATCTGCATCGCGGCGGACGCGCCACGAAAATCGATATCGATCCGGCATTCGAGCGCACGGCAATCGTGGCCGCCCAAGTCATGGGGCTGCACGTGGCGGGAGTCGACATGTTGGAAGGTCCGGATGGGCCGCAGGTGCTGGAGGTGAATTCGTCACCGGGACTCGAAGGCATCGAGGCCGCGACTGGTGTCGACGTGGCATCGGCCATCGTCGAGCAACTCGAGCAGCGGGTGGCGTTCCCGGATTTGGATCTGCGCCAGCGTTTGACGCTCAAGAGCGGCTACGGCGTGGTGGAGTTCCGCGTGGCGAACGGCTCCGAATTCGCCGATCGCTCACTTTCCGAGCTCTCGTTCAGTGAGCGTGAAGTGCGCGTATTGAGCATCGCACGACAGGACACCGTCTTGCCCAACCCACGTGGCATGGAGGTGCTCCGCGCCGGGGACGTGCTGCTCTGTTTCGGCAGCTACGCCACGCTGCGAGCGCTGGTACCGCGGCATTCACCCACTCCCTGATCGGCGCTACACTCGGATTCGCGATGCGCCCCGGTGATCATCCCGAGTTCTTCCGCTTTCCCGCGCCCGAGGGGCGCTCGCGCGAAAGCTCAATCGTGCTCGACGCCGGGGGCCGCTTTCACCACGACGGCGGCTTGATCGAGCACCCCGGCATGGCGCGCGCCTTCGCCTCTTGGATCGATCGCCACCCGGACGACGGCCGCTTCATTTTGAACAATGGCTACGATTGGAGCTATTTTCGGGTCGAAGACGTGCCTTTTTTCGTGCTCGGCGTGCGCGAACAGGCAGGCTCGCTCGAGCTCCAACTGTCGGACGGCAGCGAGACCCCACTCGACCCGACCCAGCTGACGCTGGGCAGCCAGGGTGCGCTGTACACCCCGGTCAAAGGCGGCAAATTTCAAGCGCGCTTCACGCAGGGGGCGCAAATCGCGTTGGGGCCGTGGTTGGTCGAGGCCGAAAACGGCGACGTTTTGTTGGAAATCGCAGGCAAGCGTCACACGCTCGAAAATTCTAGCGAGCGCTCGTGATAGAAGGCCCCCCAGATGAGAGTCCTAGCAGCGGATCGGCTTTCCGAGTCGAGCCTCGACGAAATGCGCGCCTTGGGCGTCGAGGTGATTTACGGCCCCGACTTAGACGCTGAAGAGCTGGTCAAAGCCGTTGATGGCATCAACGTCCTGATCGTGCGCGGCACGGTCGTCAACAAGGCCGCGATCGACGCGGGGAAGGCGCTGAATCTCATCATTCGCGCTGGCGCCGGCGTCAGCAACATCGACGTATCGACGGCCAGCGAGCGCGGCATCTACGTCGCCAACTGTCCCGGCAAGAACGCCTCCGCGGTCGCAGAGCTCACGCTCACCCTGATCGGTTGCCTCGATCGTCGCGTGCCGGATGGCGTGGTCAGCTTGCGCAGCGGCAAATGGGAGAAGCACGAGTTCGCGCGCGCCGTCGGTTTGAACGGCAGAAAGATCGGCGTGCTCGGTACGGGTCACGTCGGTCGCGCGGTGATCAAGCTGGCGCAAGCCTACGGCATGCAACCGCATGCTTGGTCGCGCTCGTTGTCGCCGTCGAAGGCGGCGGAGATGGGCGTGATTCGCGCCACGAGCCCGGAAGAACTGGCGCGTTCCGTCGATATTTTCAGCGTTCATTTGGAACTCGGCGAGCGCACGCGCGGCATCGTCGATCGCAAAGTGATTGATGCGTTGCCCGAGCGCGCCATGTTCGTGAACACCGCTCGCCCAGAGCTCGTCGACTACGACGCCTTGCTCGAGGCGATCCCGAAGAAGGGCTTGCGCGTCGGGCTCGACGTTTTGCCGAACGAGCCGGACACGCGCGAGGGCGCGTACACGCATCCGATCCTGAGCAGCGGCTTGGTGTACGCGACGCCGCACATCGGCGCCTCCACTGACGAAGCGCAGATCGCCATCGCCAACGAGACCGTGCGCATCGTGCGCGGCTTCTTGACGAAAGGTGAGGTGCTGAACGTCGTGAACATCAGCGCCACCTCGTGGGCGCGTTACCAGCTGGTCGTCCGTCACGTGGACAAGGTAGGAGCTTTGGCCAACGTGCTCGGCGTGCTCAAGCGGCACGGGATCAATGTTCAGGAGCTGGACAACACCGTCTTCGAAGGTGGCCGCGCCGCCTGCGCCAAGATCCGACTGGCCTCGCGCCCGTCCGACGCATCCCTGCAAGAAATCATGGCTTTCGACGGGGAAGTGCTGCATGTGGACCTGGTCACTCTGCCGAACCTCGCGTGAACGCGGTTTTTCGGCCGGCGCAAAAATAGCTAGTGATTCCCGTTAGATAAGGGCACTTGCGGGCCCGCGGGCCGTCGAGTAGAATGCGCCGCGACAACTTGGGTGGTTCCCAGCGGACCCGCTCTACTCAGAGGGTCCGTTTTTTTTCATTTTCTGTCTCCAGCGCATGAACGTTTCGTACGAAAAAATTCCCGGCATCGATCGAGAGAAGTTGCACTCTGCGGTCGGTCCTGTACTCGCGGCGCACGGCGTCGAGTGCGTGGAGTGTATTTGGCGAACGGATCGTAGCGGTTGGGTGCTGGAGATCAGTATCGAACGCGCGGAGAGCAATGCGCCCGCGGGTTCGAACATTCCCGGTTACGGCGTGACGATCGATCTGTGCGCGGATATCTCGCGTGACCTTTCGGCGGCGCTCGATGTCGCAGATTGTATTCCGCACCGTTACACGTTGGAGGTCGGCTCACCCGGCGTCGAACGCGCACTGTACGTGCGCCGTGACTACGAGCGCTTCGCGGGTCAAGCCGCGCGCCTCAAGCTGAGCGCGCCGCTCGCTGGCCAAGCCGTGATCTTCGGCACATTGAAGGGGCTCGATGAGCGCGGCGCAGTGCTGATCGAAACCGAGCAAGGTGAGCTTGCTTCTATCGAGTTCGAAACGATTCAGAGTGCTCGCATCCTCTTCGAGTGGAAGAAGGGTACGGGCGCTCGCGCCTCGGCAAGGCGGTCCGAGCAGCGCACGTCAGACAAGCCTAAAAAGGCCCAATCGCCACAACGGAGCAGGTGACAGATGGCAGCGCAGGCAGCAGCAGCAGCAGGCCTAGGCATGGACCTAGGCACGATCGTCGAGCAGGTCGCCCAAGAGAAGGGCATCGACAAGAAGGTGCTCATCGAGACGATGGAGGCGGCCATCTTGAAAGCAGCGCAAGCTGCGTTCGGTCCGACCCGTGAGCTCGAAGCTCGCTTCAATGAAGAGAGCGGCAACATCGACCTCTTCCAGTACATGACGGTCGTCGAGGACGTGGCTCAGCCCGAGCGCGAGATCGCGCTCGACGTCGCCGTCAAGCACGGCCTCGAAGCGGAGATCGGTGAAGAGCTCGGCTTCCAAGTGTTCTGGCATCCACGCGACGCAGAGCGCGCGCGCCAGCAGGACAAAGAGTTCGGCTCCGTGCTCGACATGAAGCAAGCGCGCAGCACGTTCGGTCGCATCGCGGCGCAGACGGCCAAGCAAGTGCTCTTGCAGCGCGTGCGTGACGCCGAGCGCGACATCATCTTCAATGAGTACAAGGACCGTCAGGGACAGCTGATCCGCGGCATCGTTCGTCGCTTCGAGAAGGGCCACAACATCGTGGTCGACTTGGGCAAGACCGAAGGCGTGCTTCCGGCGCGCGAACAGACTCCGCGCGAGACGTACCGCCCGGGTGACCGTATCGTCGCCTTCGTCAAGAACATCGACCGCGAATCGCGCGGTCCGATGATCATCCTGAGCCGCAGCCAGCCCAACTTGGTTGAGAAGCTGTTCGAGGCCGAGGTGCCCGAAATCTACGAGGGTATCGTCAAGATCGTGGGCGTGGCTCGCGAGCCTGGTTCGCGCAGCAAGATCGCCGTCACCACTCGCGACTCGGACGTCGATCCCGTGGGCGCGTGCGTCGGTATCAAGGGCTCCCGCGTGCAGGCCGTCGTACAAGAGTTGCGCGGCGAAAAGATCGACATCGTCCCGTTCGACCGGGACCCCGCGCGTTACATCATCAACGCCATTCAGCCGGCCGAGGTAAACAAGGTGATCGTCGACGAAGCCGACCACCGCATGGAACTCGTCGTTCCGGACGAAAAGCTGTCGCTCGCCATCGGCCGCAAAGGCCAGAACGTGCGCTTGGCGTCGCAGCTCACCGGCTGGAAGCTCGACATCATCAGCGAGAGCAAGTTCAAGCAGATGGAGGACGAAGCGCTGGTTGTGCTCAAGGAGATCGACGGCGTCGACGAAGAGCTGGCCAAGGCCATGTATCGCCTCGGCTTCCGCGCATTGGAAGAGATCGCCGAAGCCGCCGTCGAGGAGCTCGTGACGATCGAAGGTGTGACCTCGGAAGAGCGCGCGCAGGAACTCAAAGCCGCGGCCGAGAGCACGATGGAGCGGCTGCGTCGCGACCGCATTCACCGCGCCTCGTCGCAAATCGAGCCGCTTTCGGAGCGCGACAAGCTGCGCTTCGTGCCCGGCGTCGGCACCCGCACCGTTCAGCTCTTGGAAGAAGCGGGTTACCGCACGGTCCAGGACCTGGCCCGTGAAGACGCCGATCGCTTGGCGATTCGCACCGGCCTCGGCATCAAGAAGGCTCGCCAGATCCAGGTCGGCGCCAGCCACTTCTTGAGCACCGAAGCCCGCGAGATCGACGAAGCGCGCCGGCACGCGACGGCGGCTGCTCATCAACCTGCAACCTCGGGAGAAGCCTGAAAGGCGTGAAAGGCGAGATGCTCCGAACCTGCGCTGGTTGTCGAGAAGTCGGGGATCCCAATCTCCAGGCTCTCGTGCGCGTCGTGCTTGGCCCGTCGGGCGAAGCCGTCCCGGATTTGTCCGGCAGCGGGTTCGGTCGCGGCGCGTGGGTTCACCCGCGCGCTGCGTGCCTCGCCAAGGCCTTACCCCGGGGGTTTTCGAAGAGCATGAAGAACGCGGTCACCACCAGCGTCGCAGAGTTTTCTGCGGCACTGCGTGCCCAGGCTGAACGGCGAGCCTACTCGCTGATCGGCTCCGCGTTTCGAGCGCGCAAAGCCGCCGCGGGTTCCACCGCGGTGCGCGATGCCTACGCAGCCGGGCAGGTCATGCTCGTGCTGGTTGCTTGTGATGCCCGCGCCGCAGCCGAAACCCCCTGGGTGGACGCGCTGGTGAAGAGTGGCAAAGCACGCGCCTTCGGCTCCAAAGAGCTGCTCGGCCGTGCCATCGGGCGCCCGGAAACGGGTGTCATTGCGATTTTGGACGACGGAATTACTACTGCGCTCGTGCACACGCTGGATGTTGCAGAGCTCGGACCCGTGAGCGCTCCTCCGTTGAGCGCCTCGAGCCCGGTGTCGGAGGTTGGATGAGCATCAAGCTGCGTGTTTATGAAGTGGCTAAAGATCTGGGCATGGATAACAAGGCCTTGGTGGCCTTGCTCCAGGCTGCGGGTGTGCCCGACGTGAAGAATCACATGAGTGCAGTGTCGCCTGAAGGCGTGGAGCGCGTGAAGCGCCATCTGGAAAAGCAAAAGCAGCCAAGCGTCGTGGAAGAACGTATCCGCCCTACCGTAGTGAAGCGTCGCGCCGTCGTGCGGGAGCAACCCTCCGCGCCCTCGCATCCCGAGCCTGTTGCCGCAGCGCCGGCATCGGCACCCACGCCGTCCGTGCACCGCGAAGAGCCGCGCGTGTCTCATCGCCCGGTGGAAGAGCCGGTGCGCCCCGCGCCGGAGCCGCCGCCTCCAGTGCAAGTGCGTGAACGCGAAGTCGAAGCACCGCCGCCCGCGCCACCACCCGTGGTCGAGGCCCCGCGCGTGGAAGCTCCTCCGCCGGTGAGCGCTCCGGAACCTGCTCCCGTCGCGGCGGCCCCCGCACCCAGTGCACCCGTTGCAAAAGAAGCGGAGGCGCCACCTCCCGCTCCGCCGGCCCCGATTGCTGCGGCTCCGGCCACGCCAGCTTCGGCGGCTCCGGTCGCTGCTACGCCGGTTGCCGCACCTGTTGCTCCTCCGCCCGCTCCAGCGCCGGTCGCTGCTGCGCCGGTTGCGCCTCCGGTGGCGGCACCAACGCCTCCTCCCGTTGCCGCTGCGCCGGCGCCCGAGTCGCCACGCGCGCCGACCGCCGTTCCGCGCGCGCCCACTCCGCCGCCTGCGGTTCAAACTGCCACGCCGCCGGGCGCTTCGTTGAGCTCGGCCACGCCGGTGCGCACGACGTCCGCGCCCAAGACCGGTATCGACGTTTGGGAAGGCCGTCCCGGCGTGCCCATGCCCGCTCAGGTTCCACGCGGACCGATGCCGCGACGCGTGCAGTACGACGCCAAGGCGCCGGGGGCGATCCAAGGCCGTCCGCCAGCGGGCGGCGGTCGACCGCCCATGGGCGGCGGTCCAAACCGCGGCGGTCCGCAGGGCCGCGGCGGTATGCGCCCGCGTGGCATCGGCTCGATGCCCAAGGGCAAAGTCAGCGGCGCCGTCGTCACGCAAGAGCGCTCGGCGCACAAGAAGATCGTGCGCATCGAGGAGTCGATCGGGCTGCAAGGCTTGGCGGCCAAGATCGGCGCCAAGGCGACCGAGGTGTTGATGAAGTTGATGCGCCTCGGCATGACCGGCGTGAACATCAACAGCACGCTCGACGCAGACACCGCCAAGATCGTCGCCAACGAGTTCGGCTGGGAAGTCGAAGACATCGCGGTCAGTGAAGAAGCCGCGCTGGTCGCCGCACAGGGCACCGAGCAAGACGACTCGAGCGATCGCGTCACGCGGCCCCCCGTAGTGACCATCATGGGTCACGTCGATCACGGCAAGACCAGCTTGCTCGACCAGATCCGCAAGACCAACGTCGTGTCCGGGGAAGCCGGCGGCATCACGCAGCATATCGGCGCTTACTCGGTGCCCACTGCGCACGGTCCAGTGACGTTCCTCGACACGCCTGGTCACGAAGCGTTCACCGCCATGCGTATGCGCGGCGCGCAAACCACGGATCTCGTGGTGCTCGTCGTCGCTGCCGACGACGGCGTGATGCCGCAAACGCGCGAGGCCGTGAATCACGCCAAAGCGGCCAAGGTGCCAATCGTCGTCGCCATCAACAAGAGCGACAAGCCGGAAGCGAATCCGGAGCGCGTGAAGCGTCAGCTGAGCGAGCTCGGACTCGTCGCCGAGGAATGGGGCGGTGACACGCTGTACCAGAACGTCTCTGCGCTCACCCGCGCGGGTGTCGATCAACTGCTCGAAACCATCGCGCTGCAAGCGGAAGTGCTCGATCTGCGAGCCAATCCGAACAAGCCGATGACCGGCACGGTGATCGAAGCCGAGCTGGATCGCGGGCGCGGCCCGGTCGCCACCGTGCTCGTCACGGATGGCACGTTGAATCGCGGTGACGTGATTTTGGCCGGTGGCGCGTACGGCAAGGTCCGCGCGATGCACGACTCTTCGGGTCGGTTACTCGAGTCGGCGGGTCCGTCGACTCCGGTGCTGATCATCGGCCTCAATGACGTTCCGAGCGCGGGCGACCCAGTTCATGCCATGAAGGACATGAAGAAGGCGCAGGAGATCGCCGACACGCGCAAGACGAAGGAGCGCCGCAGTCTCGCGCCTTCGACTGGCCAGCGCGCGATGTCCTTGGAAGAGCTCGCCAAGGCGATGCAAGAGTCCGATCAGCTCGAGCTGAAGCTGATCATCAAGGCGGACGTCCAAGGCTCGGTCGAAGCCGTGGAAGACGCCTTGGTTCGCCTGAGCACCGAAAAGGTGAAGGTGAGCGTGGTGCATGCCGGTGCCGGCGCCATCACCGAAGGCGACGTCAACCTTGCGGTCGCCGCGGGTGCCATCATCATCGGCTTCAACGTTCGCCCCGCGGGTAAGGCTGCTGCCCTCGCTCAAAAGGAGAACGTGGAGATCCGCCAGTACAGCATCATCTACAACGTCGTGGATGAGGTGAAGATGGCGATGGAGGGCTTGCTCAAGCCCACCCAGGTCGAGCGCAACATCGGCAAAGCCGAGGTTCGTCAGGTCTTCAAGCTCAGCAAGGCAGGCACGGTCGCCGGTTGCATGGTGATCGAAGGCCTCGTCAAGCGCGCGGGCGGCGTGCGCTTGGTGCGCGAAGGCGCCACCCTCTGGCAGGGCAAGATGAGCAGCCTCAAGCGCTTCAAGGACGACGTTCGCGACGTCAAAGAAGGCTTCGATTGCGGTATCGCGCTCGAAGGCTACAACGAAATCGCGGTCGGCGACATCATCGAGGCGTTCGAGATCGAACAGGTCAAGCAGACCCTGTGACGGCGATCGCGAGCCCTTCAACCTGAGCAATGTTCGTTGGTGTGGCTCGCATCGTCCTGCAAATTCCCGGCGCCCGGTCGCTCAAAGACCGGCGTCGGGTGGTGAAGGGCTTGAAGGACCGCGCGCGCGCGAAGCTCCCGGTGTCGATCGCCGAGATTGGTGACCTCGAACGCTGGCAGGTGGCCACGCTGGGCGTGAGCGTGGTCTCGAACGATTCCGCGCGCTGCGCAGAAGTGCTGTCCCACATGGCATCGCTCGCAGGCAGCGCGCACGACGCGCTGGTCGCGGACGTGGCGACCGAGATCGTCTCGTTCGGAGACGGCGGAGCGGGCATCCGCGGTGGAATCGAACAAGCGCTCGATCGCGGCGCCTTTTCTGACGGCGGGTTCGATTTTCCGGCTGGAGACGACGAATGACTACGGATGGACGGCGAGGCAAGCGCGTCGCCGAATTACTACGCGCGCACTTGGCAGAGCTGCTGCGTCGCGAAGTCGACGACCCGCGTTTGGCGGCGGTCGTCATTACGACGGTCGAAGTAACCGATGATCTGATGTCGGCGCGCATCGGCGTTCGACTGCTCGTGGGCGACGAAGACGCCAAGGTTCGCACCACCGTCATGAAGAGCCTGTCCAAAGGGGCAGGTCGCCTTCGTCGCCTGATCGCACCGCGACTGGAATTACGGCGCTCGCCGGAACTGCGCTTTCACTACGACGCCGGTCACGACGCCTCACGGCGCGTGGAAGAGCTTTTGCACGAAATTCACGCAGAAGATCGCGCGCGTGCGCCGCAAACCGAGACCGACGACTCGGAACCGAAGAAACAAAAGTAACCTACCAAGGCGAGAGTTCGCGCAAGAGTTCGCTGATCGGTCCGTACAGACGGCTCATGGTTGAACTCACTCGTCGGTCCCTGTACGTTGGTCGATCGTGAGCGGATTTCGTTTCTCGGTCGTGGGGCTGTGCTTAATCACCGCGTGTGGAGAGAAGTTCACCGCGCACGACGGTCCGGGTGACAACGGCGGAACGTCGAGCATTTCCGGCGCTGGTGGTGCTCGGGAACCCGTCGCCGGCAGCGGCGCCGGTGACAACAGCGCTGAGGCCGGCGAGGGCGGTCTGCCCAACGAAACCGGCGGTACCGGCGGCGGGCACACCACGGTGGGCGCTGCCGGGCGCGGCAAAGGCGGCGCAGGCGGCTCGAGTGCGGGCGGCTCGGGTGCGGGCGGCTCGGGTGCGGGCGGCTCGGGTGCGGGTGGTTCGAACTCGGGTGGCTCGAGCTCAGTTGGCTCGAGCGGTAGCGCTGGCACTGGCGGGGCACTCGGCGACCCCAGCTTGCCCTCTGGACTCGCGCTCTGGTTGCGCGCCGATCACGAGGTGCAGGCGAAAGACGGCCTAGTGCAAGTCTGGCAAGACCAATCCGGCAACAAGGCGCACGCCACGCAGGTGACGATGAACGCGCGCCCCGCGTATCTCGCCACCGGTTTCAACGGTCGACCCACGCTCGAATTCGACGGCCAGGGACAGTTCCTGAAATTGCCCGAAGGCTTCGGTGACTTCAGCAACGGCTTGACCGGTCTGATCGTCGCCAAACCAACCAAGTCAGACTGCGCATCGATGGTCGAGTTCTCGAACGGCTCGGAGATCGACGACATCGCCATGGGCATGTTCCAGGACAAATGGACCTATGAGGTCGAATCGCCCTGGATGCAGACGGGCAGCGTCGAGCACGGCGCCTTCACGTTATACGCCGCCAATCATCGCACGGCTGGGGCGAGCGAGCTGCGCATCAACGGCAGTGTGCTGGCGACGCTCGAGATGCCGCTACCGGTCGTGCCCTCGTCCGGAGTGCGCTCCAACAACTTCGTCGGCCACACGTTGTACGGCGGCGGCTGTGAGTACTTCAAAGGCCAGATCTCGGAGATCATCGTGTACTCGCGCACGCTGACCAACGTTGAAGTCGGCGCGATCGAGAAGTATTTGGATGCTCACTGGTCGCTGAGCACTCAAGAACTTCCAACGCCGACGCCCTGATACCTCCGAAAAGGGAGGGGGCGCTCGGGATCCAGCAGGGCACCTCGCGATGCGCCGCTGTTCCCGCCCGATGACGGCTACTTGCCCTGTTCGGTGATCATCACCTGAACGCGGCGATTCTTGGCGCGGTTGGGCTCGGTGGTGTTGGGCACGAGCGGCTTTTCTTGGCCGTAGCCCTTGGCGGTCATGCGTGAAGAGTCGATGCCGTGCGAGGCGATGGCGTCGACCACCGCTTGTGCGCGCGACTGGCTGAGGCGCAGGTTGTACGGAGCGGCGCCTGTGTCGTCCGTATGGCCTTGTACTTCCACGTTCTTGATGTCGGGGCGTTTGCTCATCAAGTCAGCGAGCTCTTCGATGATGCCCTGTGAGTCCGGCAGGATCTCAGCAGAGTCATGCTGGAAGTGCACTTGCTTCTTGAGCTTGATCTCTTTGCCGGCGACGACCACGTTCGGTTGCGCCGGGCGCTTGTTGAGCAACATGCGCGCTTGCGCTTCTTCACGCGCGCGCACATTGACCTCCGCCACAGCGGTGAAATAGCCGGGCGCGTCGACCGAGAACTTGAGCGGTCCGGGCGGCACGTTCTCGAAGCGGAACGCGCCGTTCGCGTCAGCCTTGAGGTCGAGTTTGCGATTCAGGCGATCGGTGACCTCGATGTGGGCACCGTCCACCGGTTGATTGGTTTCCGGATCGGTGACGGAGCCGATGACGATGCCGACTTTGGGTAGCGCTTCGAGCTCGCACTGAACCTTGACCACGCTCGAGCCCGTGCCCGCTGCGGGCGCACCGCCCGCGGGTGCCTGCACCGGTGCCGACCCTGGTTCACCCGGAGCCGCAACCGCTCCAGCGGCCGGTGGCGGCGCTGCGGGCGCCGGCGCCTCGATGGTGGCCGAGCACTGGCCGTCGCGGTAGCCAGTGGCCGTCACGTTGAACGTGTAGGTGCCGGGTTCCAGGTTCGCGCTGCGGAACGAACCATCGGCTGACGAGATCATACCCGTCAGCGGACGGCCGTCGTACTTGATCAGCGCGTCGGGCACCGGGTTCGGCGTGCCCTTCTCCAAGACCACACCTTCGATCACTCGCTCAATAGTAGCGACTGCCGTCGCGGGAGCTGGCACATGTTGAATCACCGGCTTGGGCGTCACCGTGTCGATCGCGTAGCCCAGGGCGAAGTAGAAATTCCACGGCATTTCTGGCGCGATCTCTTCGACGAACTTGGACGTCGCGCCGGTGCCTACGTCGAACGCGGCCAGCAGCGAGAGACCGTGATCCTGCCACGGGAAGACTCGCGCGCCGACGCTGAAGCGCGACGGTGTGGTGGACATGCCTTGGTTCAAGCCCAAGCACAAATCACCATTGGCATGAGCCGCGTTCACCGAACACGTGTAGTTCTGCCGATTCACGGGCACGTCGATCGACCACTCGACGAAGGGCCGTACGAACTCGTGCACGTACTCGGCAGCGAAGCCCATTTGGAAGAAGTCCACGCGGTTGATATCGAGGCCAAAGCGCTCGATGCGCGAAATCGGTCCGCCGCGACCTTGGGGTGGCGGAGTGCTCTCGATCGAGCTCACGATCTTGCCCGAGTTGTCGAACAGGTAACCGAGGTTCGCGTGGAATCGTAGGGGGATGCGATCGGCGACTTTCGAGCGATTGTTCAGATCCGCAGTAGCCAACGCGCGCAGCGCGAAGCTCGTGCTCGCTCCGTCCAAGCCGACACCGCCGGTGCCATTGAGCAACCACAACTCAGCCTCGCCACCGAAGGTGAAGATGCCGTCTGGCGTGTGCGGCATGAAACCCTTGAGGCCCAAGTTCGTATCGCCGAGCACTTGCAACAGCTGCGGGCGACCGCGGCTGTTGCTCGTTGCGTGGTTGTGGAAGCCGGCAAACGCCTCCAAAAACGGCAATACCGTGACGGACAGCCCGAGATGTGCACCGGCGCGCGTCACGTCGTCTTCATCCGTGGGTGACGACTTATCGTTCGGAGGGAAGGTCGGACAGGGCGAAGCGCCGTTGCACAGGAAGCCCGTGCCCGCGTAGTACGAGCCGGTCGTGACGAAGCGGAACGTGCCAGGGGCGCCCGCTCCGGCCTCGATCACGTGCAGCAGACCTGTGGAGCCGCTCAGTGCGCTGCCGAGATGCAGCGACTCGGCGCGCCAGCGGCGCTCGAGTTCGATCGCGTCGGCACTGTCGACATCACCCTTGGGCTCCTTGGGATCGACGTCGTAGCCATCGCTGTTCCCGATGCTCGCGCTGGCTGATGCGGAAGCTGCGGGCGCTGCAGCAGCGGGAGCTGCGGATGGAGGTTGTGGTGCAGGCGGCTCTGTCGGCGCGGCCGCTGGAGCAGGTGCTGGTGCAGGCGCGGGGGCCGGAGCTGGTGCAGCGCCCTGCGCATGCAGGCTCGAAGCCAGAAAGAGGGAACCCAAGAGCGACACAGAAGCTAGACCAACCCGTTTCATCATTCCTCGTTCCCTGAGCGCCGAGCTCTGGCTCGTCCGCGCCATAGTTAACATGTTTCTCGCGCCATTGGGCCCTACCTGGCCTTCCCCGCGACCAACGGAGCGGCCGATTGAGGACGGGACCGGCCGGCGCCCGCTCGCCAGTCGGGCCAGAGGAGCAGGCGAGACCGCGCGAGGGCCGAGCATGGACGAGGGGAGACTGCGGCCCACCCACATCGGACTTTTCGCTCTGCCCTCCCGAGCGTTTTGCGGACGCGCTCCACCACCACTACCCTTGGTACCGTGAGCACTCTGATTCGCGTAACCGGACTCCGCAAGGAGTTTCGCCAAGGGTTTTTCATGCGCCGGGTATTGGCCGTGAAGGGGGTCTCCTTCGAGGTCGAGAGCGGCGAAATTTTCGGCTTTCTCGGTCCGAATGGTGCCGGCAAAACCACCACGATCAAGATGCTGACCGGCTTGATTGCGGCAACCGGCGGCGAGGCCACGTTGTTCGGCGACCCGGTGCCGAGCCCCCGCGCACTCTCGAGGGTTGGATTTCTGCCCGAAAACCCTTACGTATATCCTTATCTAACCCCCACCGAGTTCGTCGAACTGTGCGCTCGGCTGTCCGGGCTCTCGGCGCGCGCGGCGCGCGACCGCACGCGGCAGGTGCTCGATCAGGTCGGCGTCCTGTACGCGGCCGATCGCCCAGTTCGCCGCCTGTCCAAGGGCATGCTGCAGCGCACCGGGTTGGCGGCTGCACTGGTTTCGGATCCGGAGCTCTTGATCCTGGACGAACCGATGAGCGGTCTCGATCCGGTGGGTCGCAAAGAAGTCCGCGATTTGATTTTGAACGAGCGCAAGAACGGCCGCACCATCTTCTTCTCGACGCACATCCTGAGCGACGTCGAGGCGATGTGCGACCGCGTCGCGATCTTGCGCCGAGGGGAAGTCGTGGTGAGCGGTCGATTGGGGGACTTATTGCGCCGCGAAGTGCGCCGTACCGACGTGGTCGTGCTCGGCGCGAGTGAAGAATTTGCAGCCGAATGCCAGGCGTCGGGTTGTTCGGTGCAGCGCTTGGGCGCGCGCGTCGTGCTCGCGATCGAAGGTGAGGCGAACGTCGCCGTAGTCCTGAAACGAGCGCTCGCGCTCGGGTTTTCGATTGCCGAGGTTACTCCGCGTCACGAGACGTTGGAGGACTTGTTCGTGCGTGAAGCGATCGAAACCTGAGAGCCTCTAAGCGCGCTTCATCGGTCGCAACCGATTAGAAACCGTGGCCGGGGCTGACGGCGGTGCACACCCCCGCCCCGTCGGAGCCCGAAGACTGGCACTCGGCGTCAGTCACCACCTTGCATGCTTGCGCGGTGCACACCGTCGTGCAGTTCTTCGCGTCGATCTTCTTCAGGGTGGCCAAGTATGCCCTGGTCTCAGATGAGTCGTCCCGTTGCACGGGGACCTCGCAGCCGCAGGTGTTCTTCACCGTACCCGTGCACTGAATGGACTTCGCGTTCGGGTTGCACTCGCGTGCGGCTTCGAGCTGTTGACTGGCTTGCTTCAGCAAGTCACTGCAGCCAGCGTCCTGGTTCGTTCCACCGCTGCCCGCGCTGCCGGTCTGCGCGCCCGCGTGGCCCGCCGTTGCGCCGCTGCCCGCGGAGCCTGCGTGGCCTGTTCCGCCGCTGCCATTTGCACCCGCGCGACCACCCGCGCTCGATCCGGCACTCGGCGATCCGCCGTTGCCATTTCCACCGACGCCCTGACCGCCAATGCTCGAGTCGCCGGCACTGCCAAGGTCACCAGCGACGCCCGTCGTGCCCGCGGAGCTAGACTTCCCGGCGCTGCCCGAGTTGCCCGTACCCGAACTCGATGTCGAACCGGCGTGCGAAGCGTTCCCGGCGTGGTTCGAACCGGCGCTGCCGTTGCCGCCAAAAAAGTCGGTCTCGGATCCGCCGCAGGCGCTCAGCGCGAGTACGGTGAGACTGGGCAGCCAAAGGCAAATCCGGCGAGCCATGCCCGAGCCTAGCACTAACGAGCTCCGCGCTTGGCGACGACGGCGCGCAAAGTGACTAAATCCGCCGCTGCCAATTCGCGGGTCACGAGCAAAATCAGCAAATACGCCACCGCGACCAATACCGCGTACACGGGCGTTACAATTTTGCCGGCATGGGGCAGCAAGCGACCCAGCGTGACCGCGACAGCGATGCTCAACAAGACTCGGAGCAACGTGAGTGGCGGCGCGACCGCGCCAGCCGCGCGATACACGAAATAGGCTGCGGAGAGCGTGGCCACGAACAGCCCCGCGGCGGTGGCTTGCGCGGTGTAGAGCAACAAGGGTTCGCCAAAGGCCGCGCCACGCACGCGCAAGTAGCAGAGAGCGACGACCAAAGTGACCGCAACGGCCGTGACGATCACTGTTTCGCGCTCGTGCTTCAAACTGTTGAGCACCGTGGTCAGCACGCCGAAAATCGCGAAGCCACCAAAACCAATCGCGAGCAACTCCAGCGAGGTGCCGCCGAGCCGCGCGGCCTCCGCACCGAACACCAAATACAGCAGCCGGTCACTGAGCCCGGCTGTCACACTGACCATCAGCCCAGCAAGCACCAACGCCAGGCGCACCCCGGTGCGCACATAGCGCGCGACTGCCGCGCGATCCCCGTCGCGTGCCGCACTCGCAAGCATCGGAAACAAGATGAAGGTGACGGCGATCAGCAACTGGTAGGGCAAGAACGAGAACAGTTGAGTTGCGCGATACGCGCCGACCAGCGGATCGGCCGCCGCTGCCGGCATGCCCTGTGCCGCCGCCGCCTGCGAAGCAAAGCTACGCAGCAGCGTCAGGTCCGCTTGCAAGAGCAGGTTGAACAGCACCTGCCCAAGCAAAACAGGCAGCGCAAAAATCACGTGCTCGCGTACCGTGATCGACGACGCGCCAGGGCGACCGATCCCAACCAAAAACAGCGCCACCATCAAGATCGCCGAGGCGCCCGCGATAAACCCGATGGTCGCGCCTTCCACGGCCAAATTGAAGCGCCCAAACGCGTACGCGCCCGCGATCAAACCCGCTGTACGCAGCGTTCCTGCGACCACATCGAGCTTCGCCTGAGTGACGAACTCGCGCTGTCCGTTCAGAACGCCGATCAGCGGCGTGTACAAGCCGTACATCAGCATCACGCCGCTCAAAATCCGGAGCGGCCCCACCACGTGATGTGCGCCCACGGCGTCCGCGATGACTGGCGAGAGCAAGAAAAAGCCGGCCGCGAGCGCCACCGCAAACACCGCGTGCACGGCGAACACCCGCCGAATCGTGCCCGCGCGCGTCTCCGGCGTCGATTGCGCCACCGCGCGGCTCACGCTCTGAATCGAAGTCGTGGTCACCGGGTTGTAGGTGATGCCTGCGATCGAAAGCGCGCTCGCGAGCGCGCCATAGCCGTCCAGGCCCAGCAAGCGTGGTAACGCAATCTGCTGCACGAGTCCGACGAAGATGAAATAAACCTTGGCGAAGGCGACCGCGAGACCACCTCTTCCCGCTGTGCGCGTCACATCGGCGCTGGACCCGCTAGCGGCCAATGGCGGCTCTCCGGCTGGTCGTGCGGCAGGCTCCGCGGACACCGACTTGGAGGTTGCCGCGATCTCGGGTGCAGGCGTCGTCACTCCCGCGCTATGGCATCCGGCCCGCCGATCCGTCAACGCCTGAAGTCTCGAAACCGGTCGATCGGCGGTGGCGCGAGCCGAGGCAACGAGCAAACGAGGACACGAGCGCGCCCGCCGAGCGAGGCCAAGCGGGAAAAAGTGCAGCAAATTTTTCAAAAGAGTCCGCCAATTCTCGAACAATCAGCGCTCGCGTGAGAAGATCGAACGGATCTGCTTGACCTTCAAACTTCGGTGACTAATGTCTCGCGTCCTCACAGACATTCCGACTTAGCTCAGTTGGTAGAGCAGGCGGCTGTTAACCGCCGGGTCCTAGGTTCGAGTCCTAGAGTCGGAGCAAATCTCGAAGAATGTCCGGGTTCGGTGCTCACCGACCCGCGCTGAAAGTGAGAACGGATTCGCGTCGCTCGACGATACGACGCGTCGCGTTCGACTCGCGTGACGGACGTCACGTGGAATGCGTTGCGCCCCGTCAGCGTTACTGGCTCCTGACGCTCCAGGTGGCGCTCTTCGGCGCTCTGCCTAGTGCCACCTCGTCTTTGACCTGCTGGTGGCGCGAGCGGAGCTCGGAGGCGTGGCGGTGTCGTTGCCGGAACGACCGTGACTTCGTTCAACACGGAGCAGCATCGCGTTGCGCGATAGGGAGCGTCGCGCGCCCACCGCGCAAACCGCGTCCCATTGCCAGTACGTCGAACGCATTCTCTCCAGCCGGCAAAGCTTTGTCAGCTTGGCGCGTGCGGGCCGCGATTGCAGCGCGAACTTCGCGGAAGTTCGTTGCTCTTTTCCGGCAATGAGCACTGGCACGCCTCTCGCTTGAGGCGGCAGCATGAGTTTAGATCTCCTGCTCAAGAAATACTTTCACGGCGTCGTGGTGGCATTCGTTGCGCTTGCCGCGTACTTCCAGGCCGCGGGCGCTACACAGCTGATCGGTGCGTCGTTGTCTGGGTCGGCGACCAGCGCACAGCGGTCTCGCGTCATGGCCGCTGCAGCAACGACTACGACGCGCGAGCAACCAACTGCAGACGCGATCATCGCTCGCAATCCCTTCGACTCCGTCACAGGGCCGCTCAACGCCGGGGACCTCAGGTTCAAGGACCTGGTGTTGCCGGACAAGAGTTCGCCCGGCAACACCGATCCGCTGACCGCGCCCGTGTGTGACGCGCCAACCGTGTACATCGTCACCGAGTCGGATGATCCGCTTTCGTCCGTTGCTGCGCTGCAGGCTCCGGGCGACTCGCGTCCGCGCATGCATCGCGTGGGGGACGAGGTGGGCGGCAAGAAGGTGGAGTTCATCGGCTATAACCCGCGTGAGAACACGCCCGCGGTGTGGCTCTCATCGGGCAACACGCTGTGCCAGGCAATGTTGTTCAAGACTCAGCCGACCTTGCCCGCGGTTGCGGCAGCCACCGGTCCCGAGAAGCCAACGCCGCCATCTCCGACCGACGATGCCGGCCGTTTGCTGGCGGAGATTAAGTCCAAGATTCAGAAGGTCAGCGACAACGAGTTCAACATCGACCGCTCCGTCGTCGATAAGATCTTGGAAAATCAGGCAGTGCTGATGAAGACCACGCGCATCGTCCCCGACACGAAGGATGGCAAGGTGCTCGGTATTCGTATGTTCGGTATCAAGCCCGACTCGCTGTTGGGCGCCCTTGGGCTGCAAAACGGAGATCGCCTGGAATCGATCAATGGCTTCAATATGGGCAGCCCCGAAAAGGCGTTAGAAGCCTATGCCCGACTCCGAACAGCCTCCCAGCTGGCCATTACCGTGAACCGCGGGGGTGTCGCTGTCTCCATTGTCCATCACATCACGTGAGCCGCTGTCACTGCGTCATCGCGCGCAGCTTCGCCGGCATCGGGCGGCACCCGCAGCTCTTCTCGTGGGCTCGGTGCCAGGCGAGTCGCTGCTCGAGCGTTGGGTTCCTTGGCATCCGGTGGCTCGTGTGCCACGCGGCGTTCAAGCGAGGGCGCTTCACCGGTTTTTTTCGCGTGGGTGCTGAATCGAGGGCGCGCGCTGTCTTGGTCTTCACCGGGCTTTTAGCTGGTTTGACCGCGATTGCTTCTACGGCGGATTGCAGGCGGCGCGCCCGCGTCTCCGCCTTTTTTGCTCCTTCGATCGACTCGACGTACTCGCGTTGGCGGCTGTAGCTGAGTTCCTGCCAGCGTTGCCATGCCGATGGTTTCGCTTTCAGCGCGCGCACCAGGTCTCGTGGCGGCTCGACTTCGCGTTTCGCTTCGCCGAGCTCGAGGGTCACACTCAGCGTTTCGTTCCCTTCGAGCCCTGCCGCTTCTCGATTGCTCTTTCGCAGCGGAATACAAGGACCATCACCCATCGAGGCGATGGTGCTTGGGTAGGTATAACCGTTCAGCGTGACCCTGACCGGCGCGCGCACCTTCCCGAAAATGGCGCGCGGGTCGAACGGCACTGGGATGAAGCACATCGAACCGTCTCGCACGAGGCTGATCTTGAAAGACTTTTTCATTGCGATCCCAAGAGCACGGGCGGCGAGGGAAAAAAACGCAGATCCGGCCGTCAGCGTTACGCGCCCTGCTGAAAGTAGTGACGCTCGGCCAGATCCGCGAGCAGTCCAGCATGACTCGGCTTCCACCCGAGCAGCTCGCGCGTGCGCGCGCTCGAAGTCGGGTTGTCGAGCTGCGCGACCATCCCCAAGAAGCCTCCAAAGAGCTCGCCTGCGCGCTCGGCTGGGATGCTCTGCGCAGGCAAATCGAGACCTCGGCCGATCGCTTCGGCGATCGAACGGAACGGAACGCCCTCGTCTGCCGCCGCGTGGACGTACGAGCCGGCAGGCGCGGACTCGAGCGCCAAACGATAGAGATGGGCCGCGTCGAGCGTATGCACTCCGGGCCAGCGGGCGTTTCCTTCGCCTACGTACGCTGCGAATCCGTTCTTGCGAGCCGCCGCGATCAGCATCGGGATGAAACCATGATGATCGAGGGAGCTATGAACGGTGGGCGCGAGCCGCATGATCGAGGTTCGCACCCCGCGCTTGGCAAAGTCGAGCGAGAGCTTTTCCGAGGCGACACGCGGGTTCCCTCCGTCCTGCCCCACGTCGGCCTCGGTACCCGCGCGGCCGTGAACGCTGTGCGCGAGAAGCATCGTGCCAGAGGTGTTCACGAACGGCTTTCCAGAGCCTTCGAGCGCAGTACCGAGCGCTTCGACTGCGCGCAAATCCGCGTTCACCGCTGCCATGAAGTCACCCCCGGCCAGCGCCAAGTCATGCTTGAACGCGAGGTGAATCACGCCGTCGGCGCTGTGCGCGGCCGCACGCAGTGCGTCGAGATCGTCGAGGGTGTTGCGCAAGACTTGGGCGCCAGCGGACACCAGCTTTTGCGCTGAGGGTTCTGACCGTGCCAGGCCGGTGACCGAGTGTCCCGCGCCGATTAGCTCACGAACGACGGGCAGACCAATGTGACCAGAAGCACCAGTGACGAATACATGCATGGGGATCTCCTGATGTCAGAATAGGACATCACATCTACCATGTGATGTCAGACCCTGCAATCACCTTGTCAGACCCTGACATCGCGAACCATATCGGCTACAGTTCAGCTGGATGGCTCGTTGGGAACCTGATGCGCGCGGACGGCTCGAGAAGGCCGCGATGGAGCTCTTTCAAGAACGCGGCTACGCGCGCACCACGGTCGGGGACATCGCCGAGCACGCGGGACTGACCGAGCGCACCTTCTTCCGCTATTTCACGGACAAGCGAGAGGTGCTCTTCTCGGGCAGCGCTGAACTCGAGAAGGCCCTCGTCGAGCGGGTGGTGAATGCGTCCAAGGACGCGCCTCCGCTCGAGCTGACGATCGAAGCGTTCGAGGAGGTGGCCGTTTGGCTTCAGACGAGGCGTGATTTTTCGGACGTGCGCGCACGGTACGCGATCGTCACCGAGCACGCGGAGGTGCGCGAGCGCGAGCTGATCAAGATGGCGTCATTGGCAGCGGCAGTCACGAAAGCGCTTCGGGGTCGCGGTGTTACCGAGCCCACAGCGAGCGTGGTCGCCGAATCCGGCATCACGGTGTTCAAGGTCGGGTTCGAACGCTGGGTTTCAGCGAAGAAACCTGGTGATTTTTCGACGCACATCCGCGCAGCAGCGAACGCACTCAGGGCAGCTACGGCGCCTGCGTCTGCACGCGAGGCACCGCGAGCGAAGCGCGCTTGACCGACAGCGGAGCCAGCACGAGCTGAATACCGCAGCGCTCAACTCGCGCTCGCAGCATGCCCGTTACTCCTTGATCTCGGCCTCCACCAGCTGGGCCAACAACGTCAAAGACTCCTGCCAGCCCAGGTAACATCCCTCGACCGGGATGACGCTGGGAATGCCCTCTTGCACGACAGTCAACTCGGTGCCGACGGACACCTTTTTGAGTGTGATCGTCGTCTGCATCTGCCCGGGCAGGTTTGGGTCGTCGAACTTGTCGGTGTGTCGAATGCGTTCGTTGGGTACGAGCTCGACGAATTCACCGCCGAACGAGTGGCTATGCCCAGTCGTGAGGTTTTTGAACGACATTTTGTAGGTCCCGCCGACCTCAGCCTTGATCTGGTGGACCTTGCCCGTGAAGCCGTGCGGCGGCAGCCACTTCGCCATCGCGTCGCCGTCGAGGAAGGCGCGATAAATTCGCTCAGCGGGTGCACGAAGGACGCGGTGAAGTTTTACGGTGTTCTCGGCCATGGGTCTTCTCCTGGTTTGCGTGCGTTGGTCGCTGCGACGAGCAGTCGACGATTTTCGCATCTGCAGCGGCGACGAAAGAGCAAAGTCCGGATCGACAAGCTGGGCGACCTTTTTTTGAGGACCAATCAGCGTAACTTTGTCCGGTTCAGCGACCGGCCGTTGCAGCTGTGGCGCTTGTGAACACTCCGGCACCCATTGACGCCTCAACTGTTCAGCCTGCGTCCCCAGGCGCAACCTCGGCAGCACAGACTCCCGCCCAGGGCCAGCCGGGCTTGCCATAGGTCGGCGCTGGCAGTCGCGACAGGAGCGACATGAAAAATGGCAGCCGTCCGAGCTTGCCGGCTGCCTGAGCGCTCGAGCGAGCGGACCGGATCGTCCAGCCGCATTGTTCGAAAATGAGCGCTCCTTGCTCCGGGCCAAAGCGCATTTCGGCCGTGCCGCGTAGCGCGCCGCCGGTCCTCTTTCGGATCATTTCGATGACCGCGCGATTGTGCAGATCGAAGATCCAGCGCTGTGGGTGAAGGGCGCGGAGCTCGCGTGCCAGGCCGAGAGCAGCGTCGTCGCTCAAGTAGTAAAGTAGGCCCTCGGTGAGGACAATCAGGCGCCGAAACCGAGCTCCCACGTCGGCAAACAAGGAGCGTCGCGAATCAGCTTCCGCCAAATCCAGCGCGCGCTGTTCGACCACGCAGCTCGCGTTTTGCTCGCCCAGTTCGCGCGCTCGTGCCGCGATCACATCCGCGTGGTCCACGTCGATCCAAGTCAGCGAGCGCGGAAACACCAGTCGATAGGGACGGGTATCGAAGCCTGCGGCCAGATTGAGCACGGCGTCGGCGCCATCGTTCGCTGCTTCGATCAGCAATCGATCGATCAACACCGTGCGCGCGACGACCGCCCAAGTGCCGCCGACGCGTCGGCTGAGTTCGCGCATCGCGTTCATGTCTTCGCCCACGAAGCGACGCGCAAAGCGATCGTGAAACAGGGCGTCATCGCGCTCCGACTCGAGCGCGCGTGAGGCTGCGGCCCAGCGCGCGGTGTCTTGCACTCGGTTCAGGCTGCCCGCGGTCACCCGGCGCCTCCGTTGGGCCTGGTCGAGTGATTGGCGCGTTGGAAATTATCCAATAAATACCGGAGCTGGCCGGGAGGGTTGGGGTGATCATGATGCGCGGTCATCGGGACTATTTATACCCGGCCAAAATTGACGTCAATATTCCCAGGGTAAAAACTTGCCGCTCTCCCATGGAGTTTCCGCTCGCCGGCTCATCCCGAGCATGCTGCCAAAAACTGACAGCGGTGCGCGTTATGCATTCTTTCGAGCCGAACCCACAGGAGGCCTGAATGCGAACATTGAACTATTTGTTGTTGCCCGTGCGCAGCCCACGCGAGAGCGCGAAATTGTATAGCCGTCTGCTCGGTCGCGAGCCGGTGGAAACCTCCGAGGCATTCGTGCTGTATGTATTGCCCAACGGCATCAAGGTTGGTTTGTGGTTGGCCAGCGATATCGAGCCGAAACCAGCCACGCCGGGAGGCATCGAGATTGCGTTCAGCGAGGCGAGTCGGGAAGCCGTGCTCGACACCTACAAAGAGTGGACCGATCTCGGCCTCAAAGTCCTGCAAGAGCCAACCGACATGCCGTTCGGGTTTACGTTCGTCGTTGAGGACTCCGACGGACACCGGTTGCGACCGTTCGTGCTGGCCGAGCGACCACGCTGAAGATTGCGACCGATTTGCGCTCTCGAAGCCATCGCGCTAGCGGAGGATCGGGAAGTGCTGCCATGAATTCGCGACCCGCGGCAAAAAAGGCCAAACCAAAGACCAAACGTCCGGGCAAGTCGGTGCAACTGCTTGCCGGTGGCAATCCGCGCATCGCCAAGGCCGATGGCGATGCGCCGGTGGAAGCGTACATCGCAGCTCTGCCGGGCTGGAAGCGCGACCTCGCACGAGCGCTCGACGCGCTGATCGTACGACACGTGCCGAGCGTACAGAAAGCCGTGAAGTGGAATTCACCGCTGTACGGGATCGAGGGTCGAGGCTGGTTCCTCGGGATCCACACCTTCACGCGCTACCTCAAGCTGGCATTCTTTCGCGGCACGTCGCTTCGCCCAATGCCGCCCGGCGAGAGCAAAGGCAAGGAGACTCGCTACCTCGACATTCGCGAAGATGACGCGCTCGACGAGGCGCAGTTGGCGAAGTGGCTGAAACAAGCCGCCAAAGTTCCGGGCTGGGTGCCGTGACGGAGCCTGCTGCGGGCGCCTCATTCGAGTAAAAGCTGAATCCTTTTTGCATCGAGCAGGCTTCGTTAGTCGCTCGTGGCACACGCGCGCGAGCGCTTTTCTAGGAATCGGTGTTCGGCCTCGTTTCGGCCGAGAGCGAGCGCTGACTCGAAGTGCCTGCGCGCAGCCACTGCATTCCCGCGCCGCAGCTCGAACTCGCCCATTGCTGCGGGGTAGAACGGGTAGCGAGAGAGTCGTTCGCGATCGGCAATCGCGCATAATTCGGCGAGGCCTCGCTCTGCGCCGTCGCGCTGCCCAATGGCGATCGCGCGGTTGAGCGCGACGACGGGTGAGGGGGCAAGCTCGAGCAACCGATCATACAGCGTTACGATTGCCGACCAATCTGTGTCACTCAGCGTGCGCGCGCTGACGTGCACCGTGGCAATGGCAGCCTCGAGGTGATACGCCGAGAGTTCGGTGCCCGCAGCGGAACGCTCGAACATGCGCAGCCCTTCAGTAGCCAAGCGCGAATCCCAGCGTGAACGATCCTGTTCGCCGAGTGCGTTCAAGTCACCCGCGGCGTCGACCTTTTCCGGTAATCGCGCAGCATGCAGGCAAAAGAGCGCCGCCAACGCGAATGTCGGTGGTGTCGCTGCGGGTGCATACTCGAGCAAGAGTTGCGTCAAGCGCAGCGCTTCTGCGCACAATTCGCGACGCACGGGGGCATCGGATGCGCCGTGATAGCCCTCGTTGAACATCAGGTACAGGGCACGCCTGACGGTCGCCGAGCGTGCCTCGAAGTCCGCACCACCGAGCTCGAATAGCCGTTGACTGCTGGCGAGCAGCTTCTTTCCGCGCGAGATGCGCTTTTCGACCGCCGCCGGACTGGAAAGGAGCGCGCTTGCGATCTCGTGCACGCCGAAGCCGCACAATATGTTCAAGATCAACCCGAGCTGCGCCTCTTCGCTCAACTGGCCGTGGCAGCAGGAGAACATCATGCGCAGCTGCTCGTCGCGGATGACGTGGGCAGCGAACGCTTCGTCGATCAGTGGAGTCAGTGTCCACTCGCTGTCCAGCAAGCGGCCCATTTCCGGCGCGAAACGCCGCGCCGTTCGGTCGCGTCGCACGAGGTCGAGCGCGCGGTTCTTCGCGGTGGTCATCAGCCACGCGCCCGGATTCTCTGGTGCACCGCGCACGCTCCACACTTCGAGCGCGCGCGAAAATGCATCCTGCACCACATCCTCCACGAACGACAGCTGGTGCACGCCGAAGATGCGGGTGAGCGCGGCCCGCAACCGGCCCGCTTCGCGGCGGAAAATCTGTTCGTTCGATTCCAAATCGTTCACTCTCGTCGCGCGTAGCGCAGCATCACGTTGCCGGAGGCATATGGCTTGGCCTCCAAGAGCTGAAGCGGCACGCGCGCGGCAACGCCTCGGATCGGCGAACGCCCCTCGCCGAGCAACACCGGGCCGACGATGAATTGATACTCGTCGATCAATCGATGCTCAGTGAGCTGCGCAACCAGCGAGCCGCTGCCGAAGACAATCATGTCCTTGCCGGGTGCTTGCTTGAGCGCAGTGAGTTCCGCTGGATCGAACTGCGCAAAGAGCTGCGAATTCTGCCAAGTGACTTGCTTCTTGCTGCTCGAAAATACGCATTTTCGTGTTTGATTGATCCAGCGCGCCATCGATAGCATCGTCTTCGTGCGCCGGCCGTCGCTGTGTGGATCGCCTGCAGTTTCGGGATGGCCTTCGGCGTGAGGCCAGAAGCTCTCGAATGCATCATAGGTGCGGCGCCCGAAGAGCATCGTGTCGAAGTCCTTCATGCGGTCGGCGCCGGCTTGGTCGATTGCCTCATCAGGAACGGCCCAATCCAGACCGCCATCGCTGCTCGCGAAGTAGCCGTCTGCAGACACCCGGTTGAACATCACGATGCGTCTCATGCTGCGTCCCCTTGGTTCAACGCGGGCGAGGCGCCGATTGCCCGAACTTCCACCGAGCCGCCAGCGGCAGCGATCGGACAGCCGCCAGCGATTTGCGCCGCGTGAGCGAGATCCCGCGCTTCGACGATGATGAAGCCGAGGACGAGTTCCTTGGCTTCGGCGTACGGACCATCACTGATGACTTGATTGGGTCCCCGCACCACTTTGCCCTGCAGCGACAGTGGCTGACCGGGATCCTTCAGATGTCCTTTACTTTCGAGCTCACGGATCCAGGCCAGCCACACCTGCAGGCTCTGCTTTGCTCGCTCGGGTGTGCCCATGGCCTCACGTTGCTTGGCCTCGCTAGTTCTAAACAGATAGACGAATTCGCTCATCGTGGCGCTCCTCTTCGAGTTTTCACTCTCTTCGACCCTTGCGACGGATGAAGGTGGGCAACGCCGGACATTTTTTTCAGGCCCGGCTGCTCTTTCTTTTAGAATCGCGGTTTGAGCTGGCTCCCAGCGCGCAACTGGCCTGCGTCGTCGACCTCGCTCAAAACCGCCGGGAACTCGTTGTTGAGCGTCTTCTTCCAACCGGGGCCCATGATCAGTTGCGTCATGAATAGCCCGTTCAGCCCCGTAAAGCCGGTGTGCTCGAAGTGAAGTCGAGTGCCGCCCGCGTGCGCTTCCAGCGTGTAGCTCACGAACGTCTCGCTCCCGTCGTCGTCGCCAACCCACGAATAGCGCAACTTCGAAAGCTCGCGGACCTCGAGCACGACGCACTCGACGAAGCCGCGCCAATGCTTGTTTCGCTCACCGATCAGTTTGAAGCGGTTGCCCACCACGGGTTGGTAGCCTTCGGGCCTCATGCTCCACAGCGCCATCAACGGGGGCTCGGTCAGCACTCGCCAGACCTTGGTCGGTGAATGGGGATAGTCACGCACGATACGAACTGCACTCATCGGGACTTCTTTCTGCGTCGCGGTTTGATCGGAATAGGAGCAATTGCCGGATGATCGGGCAACTCATCGAGTACATGGCCGATGACGTCGAGTTGTCGCTCGACGTACGTTCGGTAGCGGTTGAGCCAAACGTCGATCTCCGCCAACGGGGCTGTGCGTAAGCGGTAGTAACGAAAGCGACCCTCTGCGCGCTCGCTGACCAACCCCGCGCTCTTCAAGATCGCCAATTGTTGACTCACTGCGGATTGCGTGATGTCGAGCGACGCAACCAAGTCCGAGACGATGCGCTCGCCGCGCCCGAGCGCATCGATCAGCGCGCGCCGCGTTGGGCAGGCGATCGCTTGAAAGACGTCAGCGTGACTCGCGGCGCGCACCATGAGCTCGCAATATATTAGTGAATGCTAATGTGTCAACGGGCGCACTCGCCGTCGCGTGCGGCCCATTGGCCTAGTCGGCGGGCCATTTATTTGGCTCAAAACACTTGCAGCGCGAGGCCGTCGCTCTATACTGAACTATATGGTTCAGTGTTCGGCGTCGCTCGACGGCACGTTCGCAGCCCTCTCGGATCAAACCCGGAGAGGGATTTTGGAGCGGCTCGGCCGCGGCGAGGCCTCGATCACGGAGCTGGCAGACAAATTCGCAATGACCCTGACCGGCATGAAGAAGCACGTCTCAATCTTGGAGGACGCGGGATTGCTCACGACCGAAAAGGTCGGACGAGTGCGATCCTGCAAGCTCGGTCCTCGGCGCCTGCAAGACGAGGCCGCGTGGATCAACGCCTACCAGCAAATGCTGAACGAGCAATTCGATCACCTCGAGGCATTCCTCGAACGAACGAAAGGGAACGAATGATGGACCAAGCAATGAGCACGCCCGGGCGTGCACTCCTCAGCACCGTCGGCGAGCGGGGCTTTCGCCTCGAGCGCATCTTCAATGCCAAGCGCGAGCGTGTCTGGAAGGCGATGACCGAGCCCGAGCTGATCGCGCAATGGTGGGGGCGCGGTAATCGACTCGTCATCGAGCGCTTCGAGTTCGAGCGCGGCGGTCACTGGCGCTTCGTCGAGCACAGTGACCATGGCGTGCATGGTTTCGAGGGCCGTTATCGGGAAATCGTGCCTGTTGAACGCATCGTGTCGAGCTTCGAGTGGGACGGCATGCCGGCCCACGTGGCGATCCAAACCATGACCCTCGAACAACTCGCGGACGGGCGCACCAAGCTCGTCAGCTCCGCGCTCTTCCATACCGCCGCCGAGCGCGACGGCATGATGCACTCGGGCATGGAAGGTGGCGCGAACCTCAGCTACGAAGCGCTCGATCGCGTGCTAGCGGCTCTCGGTTGAGGCGCGGTCAAAGCTCGAGCACACGGTAGAATGATTTGAGCGACGGCTTGGCCGCGGATTGCAATGCGCATCGCTTCGGGGACGATGCCGTGTTGCAAGAGCACGCGTTCGGCGTCGGTGAGTGAGAGCGGCGCAGGAGTTTGCTGCGCGCCGAGGGCGGCAAACTCCCGCTGCACGGCGCGCTCGAGGGGCGGGCCACCGAGTGAAAGGGCCCACTGGACGAAGCGGTACGCGAGCTCCGCGTGCCGCGTTTCGTCTTCGCTGATCTCGAGCAGGAGCGTGCGAAGCGCAGGAGCTTCAGCGTATTCCGCGGCTTCTCGAGCTTCGACCGCCGCGAGGGTTTCGCCCACGCAACCCTCGCGGATGGCGTTCAGAACGATCTCCTCCAAGGACGACTCATCCAAGCTACGCTCGATGACGAGGCGTCCAGGGCCAATTGGCGCTTCGGCATAGCTACTGGCAACGGCGAAGCAAGCCTTGGCGTGCTTGGTCTCATCGGTCATGGCGGCGGTCGCGAGTTCGATCAACGCTGCGGGGGCGCCGAGCTGCATCAGCTGCAGCGTGAAGCGCGCGAATGCGGCGATCGATGCATGCTCCATCAGCGCGATGTTCGTCCAGCGCTCGGCCAGAGCACGCCGTAACGCCGGATCCAATTCAGCGCTACACGGCGAGTGCGAGCACCCGCCCCAATCCGCGCGCTGCGAGCTCCGGGCAAGCCGCTCCTCGCCTTCAACCAAAAATGGGCGGCCATAGGTGCAGTGGAACGTCGTGCATTGAAAGCCCACGGTCTTACCCCCGGAGTAACAGTGCTGCGTCCCTGCTGATGAAGGGCAATCCGAATCACCTCCGCACGTGTCCAGGGGGGATTGGCAAGAGAATGCGAATGAGCCGCAGCCGCCCGACTGGTCATGGAGCTTGCACAAGTAGCCGCTCGCGCAGTCCGCGTCGGTGGAGCAGCCGGCGCCCACGCAGCGTCCGACCGGCTCGGTGCAATCGCACAACTCACCCGGCCCGCAGTCACTGTTGTCGACGCAGCCGTAGGCACAATACGAAAACTCTGGCGACGTACTCGATCTCTCGCAATAGCCGTACAGATCGGCGGTGCACTCAGCGTCGTACTTGCACGCCGCATTCGGGTTCAGGTTTGGAAGCGGGTCAGCGCGCGGTACGTGCGACGCGCACTTGACCGCGGCCTGTCGATGCACGAAGCCGTCGCATTCGATCAGTCCATTGCCTTGGTCTTTGGGGTTCTTACACGGGAATTGGTTTGGCGGCGGCGGTGGCCCAGCAGCGCCGGCGCTTCCTGCGCTCGGTGCGCTGCCGCCGTTGCTCGCGCCGCCAGTGTTGGAGCCAGCGGCGCTCGCACCGCCCATGCTCGAACCGCCCATATCCGAACCACCCTGTTCGGTGGTGCTGCCCGCCGCTCCGGGATCGCTCGATCCGCCGCTGTTTTCGAACCGCGTGGCGGCCCGCCCTCCGCAAGCGAGCTGCGTCGCACCCAATGCCGAAAGGAGTGCAGCCCCGAACAAGTCCAAGCGAGTGCGAAGCACCATCACCGCTCAGGGTAGCAGCGCGATGCGCAGCACGGTAGCTTCACGCGCGCTAGAGATCAGGTCACCGCTCTCGGTTTCAAGGGATCCATCATGCCTCGCCTAGAAAGATCGCCCAAACCGGTTCCGCTCGCGAAGCAGGTGCAAACTGCGTTGGCAGCGCTCGAAGCGCTCAGCACGAAACGTGATCTAGAGAATCTGCCGCGCTTCGGCATCACCGCGAGCAACCCGCTCGGCGTATCGATGGCCAAAATCCAAAAGCTCGCGAAGAGCATAGGCCGCAATCACGAGCTCGCTTGCGCGTTGTGGGACACCGATTGCTACGAGGCTCGGTTGCTCACCGCGTACGTTGCTGAACCGGCGCGCCTGACGCCCGCACAGATGGATCGTTGGTGCAAAGACTTCGACAACTGGGCCGTGTGCGACACGCTCTGCTTCCATTTGTTCGATCGCGTGCCGCACGCATGGACCCAGATCTACAAGTGGAGCAATCAGCGTCCAGAGTTCGTCAAGCGCACCGCGTTTGCGTTGATGGCGAGCAGCGCTGGGCACGATAAGCACGCGAGCGACGACGTGTTCCTCGAAGGCTTGACGCTGATCGAGCGTGCGGCGAACGACGAACGCAACTTCGTCAAGAAGGCGGTGAGTTGGGCGCTGCGCCGCATTGGTCGACGCAATCGAGCGTTGCATCGCGCGTGCGTCGAGCTCTCTGCGCGCTTGGCGGCTTCGAGTGACGCGACGGAACGCTGGGTCGGGCGCGACGCCTACCGAGAGCTAACCAGTGTGCCTGTGGAGCGCGGGGTGCGCGCCAAGTCAGAGCGCGAAAAGACGCAGGCATCGGCGAAGCGCGCCGTCAAGAGCGCACCAAAAAAGAAAACCGTAGCGCGAGCGAGGCAGCGCTGAGATCGGATTTGTAAGGTGGCTGTTACAGCGCGTGCAAGACTTGCTGGTAGGTTTTCACTCGTTTTTCGAGGCCCGGCCAGGTCGCGTCGCAGCGGCGGCCACTGTACGAATTGAGCGTGGTGCGCACCCAATCTGCGTGGGAACGACCCTTGCCGTTGCAGGTGTAGAAGGCTCGTCGCAACGCGCGTGCCGCCTCTTCCGTCTGTACCGTGATGTCAGACGAACCCCATGCGTTCTCGTTGAGACGGTTCTTGTGCGCTTGCCACAAGCCCCAAGCGCGGTGCTGCACTTTGCCATCGCGAGTGCGGAACGAATCACCTTCGTAGTCTTTGTACTCGCCACGCGCGATGCGCGCGCTGAGCGCGGACTCGTGCGCCGCGACCGTGAGGATCAATGCTGCCCACTCACGCGTGATTTTCGGCACGCTGGCAATGGCAGTAGCGAGTTCCCGTGGGTCCACCGGTTCGTCGATTTTCGACTGCAATGGAGCTTGTGCGACAATCAAACGCTCCATCAGTGAAGGCGCGGAGGCGCCTGCAAAACTAGTGAACCAAAGGCCAATCGCGAAAGCCGCGCAGGCAGCCATGATCGCACGCCGTAGGCGATCGAGGCCAGAAGAGCCTGGTTCTATGCTGATTCGTTCGCGAGACACGATATTTTCAACTTCCGCTAGTCAGTCGTAAGAAAGGGTAGCTCGCTGAATAACCGCCACGGCATCGGAATACAAGGGCTCGTGTGCGACCTTCTGGAGAAAGCCAGTAGCATTTCAGATCTGAAACACAAAACTGACACAGTATCCGCTACTTCGCAGAATGTAGAATTGACGTTTTCTGATCTGGAACCCATCTCTAACAGTTGCGCCGTAATGAAGAATGCATCCATAGCGAAACGCCGTGCTGCTCACGGTGAAATTCATCGCAGCCAGCGCGCTAGCTGGTTGCGCGCCGCGGTCCTCGGAGCAGACGACGCGATCGTGTCGACCGCCAGCTTGATGATCGGCGTCGCTGCCTCCGACGCAAGCAAGCAAGCGATCTTTATCTCGGGTGTTGCCGGTCTGTTCGCGGGCGCCATGTCGATGGCTGCGGGCGAGTTCGTCTCCGTCAGCTCTCAACGCGACGCAGAGCAAGCGGACATCGAACTCGAGAGAACCGAGCTCGAGAAACAACCGCGAGCCGAGTTGGACGAGCTGACCCTGATCTACGTGCACCGTGGTCTCGACAAGGAGCTCGCGCGGCGTGTAGCCGAGCAGCTCAGCGCGCGCGATCGCTTGGGCGCGCATTTGCGTGACGAGCTGGGCATCGATCCGCACGCGCTGGCGCGACCACTTCAAGCCGCGTGGATCTCGGCGCTCAGCTTTGCGAGCTTTGCCACCGTGCCCATCATCGCTTTGCTCGCGGCGCCCGCGAGTGCTCGCATCCCGATGATCGCGGGGCTCTCACTCGTGAGCTTGAGCGCTCTCGGAGCGCTCGGCGCGCGGCTCGGCGGGGCGCCAATGGGCCGCGCCGCGCTGCGCGTTTTCGTTGGGGGCAGCTTGGCCATGGCAGTTACGGCCGGCATCGGAAAAATCTTGGGTATTTCCATGGGTTGAGCCCACGAAAAGCGTGCTAACAACGGACCCCCCAATGGCCGCATTCACGAACTTCTATGACTGGTTGGCGAAGCAGAAAAACCTCCGTTCGCTGGTGGGCGACATGGCGCGCGAGACCGCGCGCGACGAGAGCTTCCCGCGTGACGTGACTACGCTCGACGCGGTGCTCGAGCATTTGCAAAAGGCCAATGCGTCGAGCGCTGCGCTGGCTCGCGCGCGTTCGACCTGGAAGGTGTTTGCGCGCGGCGGTCGCTGACGCGAGCGTGCTGTTCACGCGCGCCATCGGACTGTACCATCTCGAACATGAACTCCCTCGCTGTCGGTACTTTCGAAGTCACGATGAACCCCGAGCCGCCGTACGACTCGAACGAGGGCGCGAGCATCGGCCGCGTGTCGATCAAAAAGCAGTTCTCCGGCGATCTGCAAGCGACCAGCACGGTGGAGATGATCGGCGCGCGCAGCCTGCAAGTGAAAGGCTCCGCGGGCTACGTCGCCATCGAGCGCGTGATCGGCAAGCTGCACGGCAAGAGCGGCAGCTTCGTACTCCAGCACAGCGGCACGATGACGCGAGGCAAAGGCGAGCTCCACGTGAGCGTCGTGCCGGATTCTGGCACCGGCGAGCTAAAAGGCCTATCTGGTCGAATGACGATCGAGATCAGCGACGGCAATCACTCATATGGGTTTGATTACTCGCTCGAGGAAGCCACCTGAGCTAACTCTGTTCAGTCATCCAAATCGTCCCTCGGGGTCAGTGAATCTTCGAGCACGCGCAAGAGGTGCGCGCGAATGTCCTCGGGCCAATCCGCGATCAGCTCTTCGAAGCGAGCGTGATCGGAAGCGAACAGCGCGCGCGTCGCTTCCTCGTAGTTAGGGCGATTGCCGGCAATGGCCGTCATGAACTTGCTTAGCGCCTCGCGTCCCTTGCGAGCACGCTGCTCGCTGGGGTTCCGCTTCCGTGCTTCTTCGACCAAACGGCGCAGGCCTACCGAGATGCCTTCTGGTTGCGCTTCCAGCCACTCCCAATGGCGCGGTAAGAGCGACACTTCGCGTGAGATCACGCCGAGCTTGGGTCGGCCAGGCCCAGTGCGCCCTGGGGGCGGTAGCGCTCGCGCAAGGACCTCGTCCACACTGCCGCGAAAGTCGAAGTCGATTTGACGACCGCTGCGATCCTCGAAGATCAGCAGCTGCGGGTCCTCGCTGCTGTCGACGTAGGCTTTCGCGGCGCTGAGCACCTCGGCTAGATGACCGAAGGCGATCAGGCGATCTCCGGCGAAAGCTGAGTAGCTGGATGTGGGAGAAGGCACGGAAATTCGAATATGCCCGGGTAAATTGCCGGAGTCAATAAGACCCGGGTAAATCTACTGGGCCTCGTGGATTGCTCGATAGCCATCGCGATAGGTTGGGAAGGCAAGCTCGATCGCGTGGGTCGCTTTCGTCGTGCGGTTGTCGACACTACGGCTCGCCCGTAGGGAGAGCGGGACTTGGTCGCCGTGGCTGCTCGGCGGCATTGGCAAGTCGAACAGCGTGCAAACGAAGCTCACGACGTCTGCGACGCGCGCGGGCTCGTCGTCACCAGCGAGCAACAGCGAGCGTGGTGGGGCGTTCAATGCCGCGCATACGAAGCGCGCTGCGTCGTCCTCGTGCACGCGAGACACAACGTTGTCACCCGCGCCGGGCATACGAAATGAGCCGCGCGCTAGACTCACGTGTAGGCCCGTGGATGTGCCGTAGAAAGCGGGCAAACGGACGATGCTCGCGCCTACATTTTGCCAGAGTTGTTCCGCATCGAGGCGACGTGCTGCGCGCTCGGTGCCGGCATTCGCCGGCGTGGTTTCGGTGACGACCCCGACCGTATCTGGGTACACGGCGGTCGACGATAGGTAGACGACTCTTGCGGCCTCCAGGGCGAGTGCGGACCACGCGCGATCGACGGCTGAATCCGGCGGATACGAAACGACAACGTGCGCGCCCTTCGCCGCGGCACGGATCGACGCTTCGTCAGCGGCTGCGATCGGCTCGATAGACGCAAAGCGCTGGTCGGGCGTGCCGCGCGTCGTACCGGCCGCGGGCAGCCCGGGCAAGGCGCGTCGTACCGCCGTCGCGATCGTCCCGACGCCGAGGAAGAGTATACGATTCACGACGCTAGCGTAGCGGGCGTCATGCCGTGCTACGAGCAGCTTCTGCTGCCATGGGTCGTCCGCGCATCGTCTCCCTTCTGCCGTCCGCTACGGAGATCGTCTGCGCGCTGGGCGCCGGTGCCGACTTGGTCGGTATTTCGCACGAGTGCGATTTTCCGCGCGGGCTCAGCGGCCTCCCGGTGCTGACCGCCTCACGGGTCAGCCCCAATTCCTCGAGCGCGGCGATCGACGCGGCCGTGCGCGAGTTGGTGCAGGACGCGCTGAGCATCTATACCGTCGATCAACAGCGCTTGGCGGAGCTTGGCCCGGATCTGATCCTGACCCAGGATCTGTGTCGCGTCTGCGCAGTTTCTTTGAGTGATGTACAGAGCGCGGTGGCGCGCCTTGCTCGACGCACCGAGGTGCAGATCGTGAGCTTGCAGCCGACGCGTTTGCAGCACGTTCTGCAGGATATCGAGACCGTCGCGCGCGCGCTCGGCCTCGAACGGCGCGGGACGGAACTGCGGGCAACCCTCGAGGCACGCATCGCGGCGATCGCCGAACGCGCGCGCCGAGCGCGTTTGCGTCCGCGTGTGGCGAGCGTGGAGTGGCTCGAACCCTTGATGCTCGGCGGAACGTGGATGCCCGAGCTCATCGAACTGGCCGGTGGTGAAGCGCTCGCCGCTCGAGCTGGCGAACCGGCACCCACGCTCTCGGCGGCGGAGTTTGCGGCGCTGCGCGCGGACATCGTGCTGATCAAGCCGTGCGGCTTCGACGTCGAACGCACGCTGCGCGAACCCGACGCGATTGCTGCGTTGCTCAGCCGGCTCGAACCGTCGGCTCGCGCGTTCGTCACGGACGGCAACGCCTACTTCAATCGGCCTGGGCCGCGGCTCGTGGAGTCATTGGAGATCCTCGCTGCCGCGATCCACCCCGAGCTGTTCGCCGATTTCGAGCTCGAACACCGCGCGGCTTTGGTGTCCGTGAAATAGATCCCGAGAAAGGCTGAAAATGTCCGAAACGATTTCGAGCCGAGACCGCTGCGGTTGCGCGGCACGGCGGCGATTATGTGACGAGTGTGAGTCCGCGAGCACGAGCTTCGTTGCTTGTTCGCTCGCGTGTCTAGAGTGCCATCGCGCCGCGGTGCACGCGAGTGCCTCGGCAGAAAGCGCGGTCCGTGCTCGCGCGCACATCGTCGAGTCGAATCGACGGCGCGCGTTGACGCGTGAGGTCGACTCGGTTCATCGTTCGCAGCTCTCGACGCTGTTCGGCGAGCTCACGCAAGGCGCCGAGCTGTGCATCTTCGGTGCGGACGATGCACAGGACTTGGACCTCGAGCGACTCGCGGAACGCTTCCGCGAAATCCACCTCGTCGACCTCGATGGCGAAGCGTTGGCGCGCGTGCGGGACGCTCAGGAAAGCGCGATTCGCGCCAGAATCGTGCTCCACGAGGGCGTGGACGCGAGCGGTCTGCTGGAACACTTGGACGCCTGGGGCGATCGTTTTCCGGAACGCGAAGAGCTGGCGCGGGTCGCAACCGAGGTCACGCAGAGCATCGTGCACGGGTTGGGACGGACTTTCCCGGCGGTGGCTTCGACGTGCCTCCTGAATCGGCTCGCGTTGCCCTTTCAACGCACTTGGCTGGTCTCGCGCAACCATTGGGCAGCCTTGCTGAGCACGATCAGCGCGATTCACTTGGCGACGATCGCGGGAGCCGCGCGTCCGGGCGGGCGCTGTTTGCTCGTGACCGACGTTGCTTCATCGCGCGAGATGCCGGCCCTCGCGGAGCAAAGAGACCGAAGCCTCGAAGAGCTATCGGAGTTCGTGCACGACGCCCTCGACGCAGGCAACTTGCATTTGCGCCCGGATCCGGGCGCGCTACTCGCACAGCTCTCGTCGCCTGGGATGCGAACGCTCGTTTCGGAGCCGCGGCTGAGTGAAGGTTGGCTTCGTCGGTCAGGCGCCGAAACCGAGCTGGTCTACGGCCTTACCTTCGATCGGCCGTAGTTCGGGGCGAGGTCGCGTTTTCGCGCCAAATTGTGCAGGAAGACTGGCGCCTGAGCGGGGGCGCTTCTATGGTTCGCCCGTGTTCCGCCCCTGTATCGATCTCCACGAAGGCAAAGTGAAGCAGCTCGTCGGAGGTACCCTAGGTGCTTCCACGGAAGGGTTGCGCACCAACTTCGTCTCCGAAAAATCGAGCGCTGAATACGCCGCTTTGTATCGGCGCGACGGGCTGCTCGGCGGCCACGTGATCCTGCTCGGCCCGGGCAACGAAGAGGCGGCGCGCGCCGCACTCGCCGCATATCCGGGCGGCTTGCAGGTGGGGGGAGGGGTGAACCTAAGCAACGCGAGCGCGTGGCTCGCGGCTGGTGCCTCGCACGTGATCGTCACGTCTTGGGTGTTTCAAGCGGGGCGTGTCGATTTCGAGCGTTTGGCTCAGCTCGAGAAGCTAGTGGGCAAGGATCGCCTGGTTTTGGATCTCAGCTGCCGCCGCCGCGGTGACGAGTACTGGGTGGTTACGGATCGTTGGCAGACATTCACCGACGTCGCCATCAGCGCGGAAACGCTCGCCCGTCTTGCCCAAAGCTGCGCCGAGTTCTTGGTGCACGCGGTCGACGTCGAAGGGCTATGTCGAGGGGTCGACGCGGAGCTGGTTCAAAAGCTCGCGGCGTGGTCTCCGATCCCCAGCACGTACGCGGGGGGAGCCAATTCGCTCGCCGATCTCGAGCTGGTCAGTGAGCTCGGCCAGGGGCGAGTCGATTTGACGATCGGCTCGGCGCTCGACATTTTCGGCGGTAACGGCGTGCGCTACGACGACGTCGTGGCCTTCAATCGCCGAAAATCCCCGAGTATTTAGTGGCTTTTGCGACCGTTGCTCGCGAGCAATGGTGTGGAGCCGCGGGTGGCCTAGTCGACGCGGGCGAAGCTGCGCATACTTTGGCCATGACCGACAATTCAGCGGTTCCCGTGACACGTCGCGTGGCGATCGCCGCAAGCTTGGCTGGCGCAGCGATTGGCGCTTCGGCTCTGCCGTCTGCAGAAGGCGCCGCGCCGGAGTCGAACTCCGAGCGGAAAGCGGGTGGCGGTTCGACGGAGCGGCTGCCGGTAGTGTTCTTGCCGCACGGCGGCGGACCATGGCCGTTCGTCGATCTGCGCATTGGGAGTAAGGCAGAGCAAGCGGAGCTCGCGACTTATTTGCGCTCGGTGGCGAGCGTGCCCAAATCGCCGCCCAAAGCCGTACTCGTGATCTCGGCGCATTGGGAAGAGGCGGTGCCGACGGTGATGACGAGCGCGAAGCCGCCGTTGCTTTATGACTATTACGGATTTCCCCCTGAATCTTACGAGATCACTTGGCCGGCGCCCGGTGAGCCGGCGCTCGCGCAGCGCGTCCGGTCGCTGCTCGGCGCTGCGGGATTCGAGAGCGCCGAAAATGGCGAACGCGGTTTCGATCACGGCACGTTCGTGCCCTTGAAGCTCGCGTACCCCGACGCGAACGTGCCTACAGTGCAACTGTCGCTGATCCGCGGCTTGGATCCCGAGCAGCATTTGGCCCTCGGTCGCGCACTCGCACCGCTGCGCGATGAGGGCGTGTTCATCGTCGGCAGTGGCATGACCTTCCACAATTTGCGCGCTTTTGGGCCGCAATCGAGCAAGGCTGCGGAAGCGTTCGACGCTTGGCTGCGTGAGTCGCTGCCGCTCCCGCAGCGCGAACGTGACCAACGTTTGAGCGATTGGGCGAACGCACCCGCGGCACGCTTGGCGCATCCGCGCGAGGAACACCTGCTGCCACTGATGGTGATCGCGGGCGCGGCAGGTGCGGATCGCGCGCAGCTGCCGTACAACGGCAAGATCTTGGACCTCCGCTTGTCCGCCTATCACTTCGGTTGAGCCGTTAAGGCTTGTAACCGACGGCGAGCCAAGCGGTGGTCGCGAGTTCGGGCTCTCGCGCCAGAACATCGGTCAGGAAGCTGTGCACCACCGGTTCACGCCGTTGCCACTCGGCCTCACCCAGTCGTTTGCGTAACATCACGAGCGGCGCGCTGCTCCTGGCCATGCGCGCCCACAGATCGTCCGCGTTCGCCGGGCGGAGCTTGAGCGTCATTGGCTCGATGCGCACGCGCTCGAAGCCGCCTGCGCGCATTTCCGCAGCCAATACTTCGGGGTTTTCCAAGCCAGCGTCATTTTTTACGGGCATCACGAACGTCGGATCAGCCGCCGCGAGCGCGCCGAACATGGCGCGCATCAACGACGAATCCTGCACCGCGGCCCAAGCCGAAACGACCGCACCCGCGCCCGGCTTCAGCACCCGCAGCAGCTCCTTGAATCCGCGCGCGCGGTCCGGGAAAAACATCAAACCAAAGATCGAGAAGCCCGCGTCGAACTCGGCATCCGCGAACGGCAATTGCTGACCATCGCCCTCGACGGCCCGCAGATTGGTCAGTCCCGCCGTGCGTGCCGCGACATTGAGCTCTGCGACCATGCGCTCCGAAAAATCCAGCGCAACGACCTCACTCACGTTGGGAGCGATGCGAACAGCGAGCGTGCCCGGACCAGCCGCGACGTCGATCACGCGCGCACTCGGCGGCGGTGCCAGCAGCTCGATCGCGCGCTCGGAGAAAGGCGCCATCACTAGCGACGATTCGGCGGCGTAGCCTTCGGCAACCAGCTGCCACGGCTCGGGCGTTGACATCGGGCTCGGCGTGCTCATCGACGGCTCCTTTCAACTTTCGGCAATTTTGCCTTCAATTCGACGATCGGGAATCAACCAAATGGCAGCGACAATCGCATAGAGTGCCTGCGAAATCGCGGTGTCCACGAACGCCGTGCCGATCCCGAGCAGGTAGAACACCGGTGAGATTTTGCCCTTCAGGTCCTTGCCCAAGAGCGAACGCAATTGAGACCGCTCGCCTTGGCTGCGAATGATCGCGTTCTGCAGGAGCACGTATGCGACACCGGCAGCCAACAAAATCCCACCGTAAACCGCGGTAGGCAGCGGTGCCGCGTGATTCTCGCCCATCCAATCAGTACCGACCGGTACGAGCGAAAGCCAAAACAACAAATGCAGATTCGCCCACAGCATGCCACCGGTGACGCGATCACAGGTGTGCAGCATGTGATGATGATTGTTCCAGTAGATGCCAATATAGACGAAGCTCAGCACGTAAGCGCACAACACCGGGAACAAGTGGCGTAGCGCTTCCCAATCCGCGCCGTGCGGCACCTTGAGCTCGAGCACCATGATCGTGATCAAGATCGCGAGCACGCCGTCACTAAAAGCCTCGAGTCGTCCGGTTCGCATCTCGCCGGGAGCATCCCTTGCCACAGCGCTCAGCGTCAAACGGGTTTCGACGAAAGCAGGCTGGGTGAGGGGCCGCCGGCGCGATCAGCGTGCGTCAGCCAGAATGCATACACGAAGGATGCGCGCGTGGAACACCGACCTCCACTCGTACCGGTCCGGGATCTTGCTGATGTCGCTCGTCGTGAGCTGCACAGTGACTCGGGCTCGCTGAGCATGTGCGAGCCCGGGGAAGTCGTCGATATTGTCGAGATCGAGTCGGCTGCGGTGATGATGCGCGGGGCGAATCAAGGGGTCTGGTTGCCACGTGTTCGCAATGAAGTTCATCTCGACCCAATACCGTTTGGCCATGTCCACGCCCATGAACGTCTCCAAGTGCGGAATGTCCGGCGCTTCTGGCGGGCACGCCGGACCGCTACTGCCGCCCGTTGCGACTTCGGCGCTCTGGTCACCGCTAGGAGCCGCACTGGCCGACTGAGCATTGCCCCCTTGCGCGAGCGCAGGCTGAACGCTTGCAGGCTTCGAGCCAGCGACCGCGTTGGCCGAATCTGCGCCCGACTGAGAGCGACAGCCCAATGCGATTCCCAATAGCAACGACCAAGCAACCCTCGACATCGCCGACTCAAGCAGCTTGCCACGATTTCGACCCGCCAAGTCGTGGTCGGCTCTTTCTGGGCCCTTAGGCTACTTGTCCGGCATCGAGCACGAGTACTTGTCCGGTAAGGCCCCGTTGGTCTGCCAGTTGGCAGACCAAGGCTGCCACGTCCCGATCGGTGACGGGTTCGTCGAGCAGCATGCGCTTTCGTAGCCGCGTGGCCACTTCTTCGCGGCCGTCCCACCAACGAGTTTTGACGTAGCCGGGTGCGACGCACGACACGCGAACCTCGGGTGAAAGGGCGCGCGCGAGCGCCTTGGTCATGCCGTGCACGGCCGCTTTCGAGACCACGTACGGCAGTGACGAACCTTCACCGTTCACACCCCCAATGCTGCCAATGTTGACGATCGCACCGTGCGTCGCGCGCAGGTGCGGAGCCGCGGCACGCGCGCAGCGGAACGCGCCGCGAACATTGACGGATAGCACCGTGTCCCACAAGTCATCGTCGTCGAGCGCGGCGAGTTCGCTGCTCGCAATGGGCGGACTCACTGCGGCGTTGTTCACCAAGAGATCCAAGCGCCCGAATTCCGAGACCGCGCTTTGCACCAAAGCGTCGACATCCCGCGCGCTGCGCACGTCGGCACGCATGGCTCGGGCGCTACCATCACTCGACGCGCGCAGCGCGACGGCGCGTGCGTCCGAGGCCGTCTGCGCGGCTTCTCGCTCCGAACGGCTGTATGCGAACACGACGTGCGCGCCGCGCTCCACGAGCATGAGCACCGTGGCTCGACCAATGCCCGTACCGCCACCCGTGACGATTGCTACTTTGCCTTGCATGATACTTCTCCCTCGAAACTGGCCATGATTTCCGCGCGCCGTCTCGGGGCGCAACGAGAAGATGAGGCCGAATCCGGTTTCTGAAAATGTGATTGTTTGGTACGTATCGTTCATGAAAATCGAATGGTTGCGGTGGCTAACGTGCGCTCGGTGACCTTTGAGTTGGAGCTGCTCCGCACGCTAGTGGTGGGTGTAGAGCTCGGCAGCTTCGCGCATGCGGCGCGAAAGCTTGGTCGCTCACCGTCCGCGTTGAGCGCACAGCTGCGTCGGCTCGAGGAGCAAGCGGGCGGGCCAGTGTTTCGCAAGTCGGGTCGTGGGCTGTCACTCACCGCAGTCGGTGAAACCTTGCTGACCTATGCCCGGCGCCTGCTCGAACTCGATGACGAAGCGGCGATCGCCGTGCGCGGTGTCGAAGTCGAAGGCTGGGTGCGCTTCGGAACTCAAGAAGACGTCGGTGCGGGGCTTTTGCCCCACGTGCTGCGTCGTTTTGCGCGAGCGCATCCCAAGGTACGTATCGAAGCGCGCGTCGCTCGCAACGCCGAACTACTGGAGCGGGTGAAATCCGCGAGCTTGGATCTCGCGCTCGTTTGGGGAGACGGCAGCGCGGCTCCTCATGGCGAACGGCTCGTCCAATTGCCCATGTGCTGGATCGGCGGGAGCGAGTTCATGCCCGTCTCGCGCGCATCCCCGCTCCCGCTCGCGGTCATCGAGTCGCCCTGCCAATTTCGCGACGCCGCCACTGCGGCGCTCGACCGCGCGCGAATTCCGTGGCGCTTGGCCTTCACCAGCGCGAGTTTGGGCGGCGTTTGGGCCGCCGCCAGCGCTGGCATCGGTCTGACCGTGCGCACGCCATTGGGGCAGCCGGCGGAGGTGCGCACTCTCGGTCGGGTGCCGATCAGTTTGCCCCCACTGCCATCGCTTGGGTTGTCGCTACACCGCTCGGAAGCGCAGCCCGGCCCCGCGGTTCGACTGCTCGCGGCGTTGGTCGCTGAGGCGGTCCATGAAGCGGTTGCTGCGCTGCCTGCAAACCCGCTCGCTGTGCGACGTTCCGACGAACGGCCGAAACGAACTCGAAAGGTCGCCGCAGGGCGGTCACGGGGTTCGAGCAAGCGTGTGTGAATCACGACCGCGTTCGCATGTTTCATGCGCTGCGCGACTCGGTTAACCTAGTCGAAGGATGGTTAGCCCCCGGCAGCTCGTTCTAGAAATCCCTCCCTGGGTGGATGAAGTCGTCGCATCGTTCGTGGAACCGCTCGTGAGCGACGAGGCCCGCATGGCGCTCACCGTGCGCTTGTCACAGGAGAACGTGATTCGTGGCGGCGGCCCGTTCGGCGGCACTGTGTTCGCTGAGGATCGCCTCTTGGCGGCAGGTGTGAATCTCGTACTCAGCAGTCGTTTCTCGATCGCACACGCGGAGATCGTCGCGTTGATGCGCGCGCAAGCGGCACTCGGCGCCGCGTCGCTCTCGCCGCCGCCCCTGACACTGTTTGCGAGTACGGAGCCGTGCTGCCAATGTTTCGGCGCGCTGGTGTGGGCCGGCGTTCGCCGACTCGTATGTGGTGCGAACACGGCGGATGCTGAAGCTGTCGGTTTCGACGAGGGGCCGAAGCCCGAGGCGTGGGTGCGCGTCCTCGAGCAGCGCGGTATTGCCGTCACCGAGGGCGTCTTGCGCAACGAAGCGCGAGCCGTGCTCGGCGACTACGTGGCACGCGGCGGCAGTATTTACGGCAAATTCACCGCGCCGCCGTGAAACTCAACCCGCCTGAAAGCCAAGTCGATACAAGACTTGCACCGTGCCGTGCTGAGGCTCGGGGAAACGCAGCGCGTAGAAACCCTCGGCGATGCAATCGACTACTTGGCGATCGCTCAGATCCGAACCGCGGTCGCTGACCTCGGAGACTGCGCCCGCGGTACCGACCACGAATTGCAGACGCACGGTGCCGTCCATGCTGCTGTCGCGATTCACGCCGTCGCGGTAACAGCGCGCGAACAGCGGGAAGCCCGCTTCGACGATGTTGTTGATCGTGTCCGGCGCCAGCACGCCGGCCGAGTTCGGATCGATCTGCAGACCGCGTTCGTCGCCCGCCATCGCTTTGCGCTTCTTGCTCGCGCTCCGGCCTGACTTCGACTTCGACTTCGGTGGCGGATCGACCAAGCGAAAGACGAAGGTCCAGCGCGCGGTGCTCGGCTTATCGAGATCCCCAAAGCGGATTTCGCTGACGCGCTCGCTCAAACAGCTCTCGACGCGTGGATCGCTGAGCGTGGAGTATTCCCGGTGAATCCCTTGCACTTTGCCCGTCTCATCGAGCTTCCAGGCAAAACGAACCGCGCCGCGCAAGCTCGGATTGGCGAAGAAACAACGCCGTAGATCGGCCTCATTGCCGCGCAAGTGGTGCACGACGAGCTCGGGCGGTAGCTCCGGCAGGCGTGCTTTGGCCTGGCTCGGTGCGGCCTTGGACTCGGCCTCTGCGCTATCCGCAGACGCAGCGGCGGGTGGCGGTGAGGAGCCACACGCGTTGAGGGCCAAGGAAGCAACCACCCCGAGAGCGGGAAAGCGAACCGGGAACATGCGCGAAGTTCGCGTCATAGCATTGCTTCGTGCGCGTGGGACCCCCGCCCGAACCGGCTCCGCGTTCGCCTTCACTTCGCCACAACCTTTGCTGGAATTCTCCTTCCTCACTGCGCAAGACCGCGCAATTCGCCCGGTAAGAGTGGAGGACGGGCGGCATTCTCAGTTCGCGCCGCCTGTTGTCTTTTCAAAAGGGAGTCTCGTGATGGAACAGTCTTTTCCAACAATGATTTCGGCGTCCCAGCCGTCGCTGGGCGCGCGACTTACTTCGCCAGAAACGCACGGCGTCGCGCAGGAGCTGGCGAGGCTCGGTGCGGGGCTCGGGTTGGCCTCCTTGTACGGCCTGGCTCTTGGTGCGCGCAGCGGCGGAATCGCGCTCGTACAGCACGCAGTAGCTGCGAGTGCGGGCCTTGCCGCGGTGGCAGTGCTCGGCATTCCTGCGCTGTTCGTGCTCTTGGCGCTGGTCAATGCGCCAGTGTCGCCCAGCGCGATGCTCTCTGCGGGTGCGCGTTCGCTTGCCAGCGCCGGCTTCGTGCTCGCGGGCCTCGCGCCGAGCGCTGCGCTACTGGCGGTGACCATCGAATCGCCGGATGCGGCAGCGTTCGTCACACGCGCCGGCCTCAGCTTGGCCGGTGGTATCGGCCTGTTTCAGTTGACGAGCTCCGTGCGTGCAATGCTTCAGGATTTGACGCCGGAGGCGCGCCTGAAGTGTAACGCATTGCTGTTTTGCTTCAGCTTGTTCGCAATCATGCTCGCGGCGCGTGTTTGGTATGCGCTGCCGATCTTGAAGGGGGCCGCATGAACTCGCAGGTCCTCTCGGTGTTCGATGAGCTGCTCCGTTCACCGCGTGCCATCGCCGAGCGCAGCCGCGCTGGAGGCGATCTGAGGCCGCTGTTCGTGGCATCGTTGGCCGCGTTGGTGCTGGGTGCGGGTGTGTTTGGTGCCACACTCGCCACGTCGCGCGGCGGCCTTCAGCTCCTGTATTCGGGAGTGAAGCTGCCGCTGGCGATGGTCGCTACGATGCTCTTGGTCGTGCCCGCGTTTCACGCCATTGCGGCGGGGCTCGGCCGCCCACTGAGCTTCTCGGGGATGATCGGCCTCACGCTGGCGGCGGCTGGTCGCGGCGCGCTGGTGCTGGTCGCGCTCTCGCCGCTGACTTGGTTGTGCTTCGATCGCGGGCTGACCTATCACCCAGGAGTGTTACTGGCTGTCGCTTGCTACGGTCTGGCGGGTGTGGCGGCGCTCGACCTTGTGCTCAAAGGAGTCGGTTACGACGTGCGTGGTTTTGCGATAGTGAGCCTATTTGGCTGCGTGCTGTTCATCACCGGCGGACAGACGGCTTGGATGCTCCGACCGTTCCTGGGCAGGCCCAGTGATGTCTCGGTGCCATTCTTTCGTCACCGCGAGAGCAGCTTTTGGGACGCGGTGCAGCAGAGCTCGAGGTCGAGCTTTGGTCTCTACAAGCTGAGCGAAAGCTTCCCGGACGCCGAAGGTAGGGAACGATCGAAGCCCGGACCGACCATGGAGAACGCCTATGAATCTCGCTGATCTCGGCGTGCTTTACGGCGTGGCTGGGGCGCTCAGCGGCGCGGTCGTCTATCGCTCTCAACCACGTCGCGACGCGCGCGCGCTCGGAGCGGCGCTGCTCTCGGCACCGCTCTGGCCGCTCTGGTTGCCGGTGCTCTTCGCATCGCAACGAGCCGAGCGCGACGTCCAGCGCTCGGCCGCGACCGAAACCGAAGCCGCGTTGCTCGAAGGCCACGAGGCCGTGCGCAACACGCCGCTCGAGCCGCTCCTACCGCGGACGGCCGTGGATCGGTTGCTCCGTGAGCTGCGGCGCGCGACCGAGCGCTACGCAGAACTCACCCACTTGCTCTCCAAAAAGGGCTTCGATCGCGCCGCGGCCGAGGAACGGGTTTCGCGGCTGGAACAGCGCGCGGCCTCGCCGCGCACGCTGGCCTCCGCCCGCCTACATCTCGAAAACGTCGCCCGCTTGCAAAGCTTGGCGGCGCGAGATCGGCGGGCTTTGGAGGAGCTTTCCGAGCTGATCGCGGCGTTGCGCACGCAATTGGTGTTCGCGCGCTACTCGGGCTCCTCGCCGGGGGAGGCCGGTGATATCGTGACCGAGGTATGGGCACGGGTCGAAATGCTCGGAACCAGCTCGGACGGGCCACCCTTCGACTTGGACTCGACGCTTTCAGTGGAAGAGTATGCACTTGGCCAAGCACGTCCTGATAGTGGATGACGAAAAGCGCATCCGCGAAGTCGTGGAGTACGCGCTGGCCAAGGACGGCTTTCGGGTCAGCTCGGCTGCTGACGGCCTATTGGCCCTGGCAGCGGTCGAGCGGGACCCGCCCGATCTGGTCGTCTTGGACGTAATGTTGCCGGGGCTGGACGGCCTCTCGGTGTGTCGCAAAATCCGCAGCGTGCGGCAGACGCCGATCTTGTTCTTATCGGCGCGAGCGGACGAGGTGGACCGCATCGTCGGTCTCGAGCTCGGTGGTGACGACTACTTGGTCAAGCCGTTTTCGCCGCGTGAGCT
>Ga0164309_10000094_pt1 | contig 51682 bp, 42 predicted proteins | sample Whisoiple_247_MG_FD_109984 | JGI IMG/M metagenome (GOLD analysis project Ga0164309, IMG submission 109984) | Soil microbial communities amended with fresh organic matter from upstate New York, USA - Whitman soil sample_247_MG | ecosystem: Environmental > Terrestrial > Soil > Unclassified >... | reverse complement strand
TGCCGAGCGACTCCGTCGCTAGTCCCTCCGCTGGTCCCTCCGCTAGTGCCTCCGTTTGTCCCCCCCGTCGGTCCTCGAGCGCGCGTCCCGTCATGGCGCTGTGTCGCCCGTGAGGCCTCTCCGGGGCGCGCTGGCGCGCGAGCCGACGCTCACGAGTGCGATCGCTGATTCCGATCATTCCGATGTGATCGATGATGGTAGGAATTGTCCGCTGCATCTGGACACTGGGCCTCACCGGGGCTCCCGAGCGGCAAGAAATTCGTGCCGGATTGGGCGGGCCGGTGGTCCCCGAATTCGGCGTGGAAGCGGCTCCCTTGGCCTACTTTTTGTCCGCCTGCTGGCTATGCTGCGCCGCATCCCTTCCCTATTGACCTTGGCGCAGGCGAGGCCTCGCTCGCGCCCATCGGAACTCTCGTGCGCCGCCCAAGTCCGCTCCGCTTTCTCGCTCTCTTCGTTGCAATCGCCAGTCTTCCGAGCGCTGCCCGTGCACAAGGCTACTTCGCTGGCTCCAAGGGTGCGCGCGTCGCAGGACGTGGCGGTGCCTTCGTCGCCAAGGCCGACGATCTCTCCGCCGTCGAATTGAATCCGGCCGGGCTTGCGAAGATGCCTGGTTGGACTTTCCAACTGAGCAACCGCTTTTCGTACAACTCGGTCAGCTATCAGCGCGATCCGACCACGGACACGGGGCAGCCGGGGAATCCAGTGGTGAGCTTCCAACCGGTCAGCAACGGATCGGCGGGGCAGGCTCTCGACCCGCTGCTCGGCGTTGCCTACGGCGTTGGTGATTGGGGCTTCGCGCTGGCCGCTTATTCCCCGCCGGGCATCGCGCGCCTCTCCTTCCCGATCGACGGCGCTCAGCGTTACATGATGGTCTCCCGCGACGCGGAGATCCTCAACTACACCGCCAGCGTTGCCTACAAGTTCAAGGAGATCTTCGGCGTTGGCGCCACCGCCCAATGGATCCACGTGCCGAAGCTCCAGTACTCGCAGGTGGTCGACGGGTTCCCCGGAGCCGAGGTCAACCCGGTTGCGAGCCAGTACGACATGCTGTCGACGGTCAGCGGCTCGGATACCTTCACCTTCGCCGCCATCCTCGGAGGTTGGGTCAAGCCGGTGAAGTTCCTGGAATTCGGGCTGTCCGGACAGGTTGTGCCAGCGAGCATTCAAGCAGACAGCACCCTCGGCATCACTCCCATATCACCCAGCTTCTCGGACGTGACGCTCACCCGCGACGGCTACCCGGCCAACGACGTGAAGTTGGTGCTGCCGCTGCCGATGATCGCTCGCCTCGGTGCGCGTTACCTGGGTGAGGCGTTCGACATCGAGCTCGACGCTACCTACCAAACGTGGTCACGCGTCCAGGACTTCGTGCTGTATTCGAACGGCCTCCTCGGCACGTTGCACGATACGGCGGGCTACGAGGTCGACACCATCGCGGTCGGCGATGTAGTGATTGAGAAGCGCTGGCAAGACAGCTTCACCTTGCAGCTCGGCGGCGACGTTCGGGTCGTCGAAGACAAGCTGACCTTGCGCGGCGGGCTCGGCTACGAATCGGCCGTCGCCCGTCCCGCTTTCGCCAATGTCGACTTCTCCACCGGTCAGCACATGAGCGCAGCCGTCGGTGGCTCCCTGTTCCTGGGCCAGTTCGAGATCGCGCTGGCGTATGCGCTTCGGCACCAGCTGCCCGTGTACGTGAGCGAGGCCGAAGGCCAGGTCTTCCAGGAGAAGCCGGGCAGCACGCAGCCTCCGCCAGTGGTGAACGCGGGCTCCTACTATGCCACCTCGCACTTCTTGTGCTTGGACGTGCTGTTCCGACTCGATTGACCCCAGCGACTCAGATTTCGACCGGGAAGATCTCCCGGTCCAGGCTCGTAGGACGGGCGGCCAGCTCCGCCCGACCAGAGGAGACGAATCGACCATGAAACGAACCCCCATCTCCCGACGAATTGCCACCTGTGCGCTCATCAGCGCCTTCGGTTTCGGCCTTTCTGGCGGAATTCCAAGCGCGAACGCCGGACCGACTCCCAAGGAGATCATGGACAAGGTCGCGCTGAACCTGAAGCTCGATGGCTCCGAGGCCGTGGTGAAAATGACCGTCATCGAGAAGAACGGCACGACGCGCATGAGCAAGTTGTCCATGGCGACCAAGCTCTACGACGGCGGCAAGACCGAGAAGCGCATCTATCGCTTCCTCGAGCCGGCGGACGTCAAAGGGACTGGCGTCCTGGTGTTCGACTACGAGGCAAAGGCCGACGACCTCTGGATCTTCATGCCGGCCTTGCGCAAGACGAGGCGCATCGTGTCTTCGGATCGCGGCAAGGCGTTCATGGGCAGTGAGTTCTCCTTCGCCGACCTGACCATTCCGGACCTCAGCAGCTATAATGCCGCTTTGGTCAAGGAAGAGGATGCCGGTGGGGAGCCCTGCTACGTCGTCGACGTGACGCCGAAGGACGCGGGCGTCGGCAAGGAAGAGGGCTACTCCAAGAAGACCTACTGGATCAGCAAGGCGAGCTATGCGGTGCGCAAGGGCGTCTTCTTCGACCTCGGCGGCGTCAAGCTGAAGGAGCTGAGCACTTCCGACATCAAGCTGCTCGACAGCGCCAAGAAACGCTATCGCGCGATGAAGATGGAGATGGTGAACGCTCAGAACGGTCGAAAGTCCGTGTTTCAGACCGAGCAGATTGCCTTCGCTCCCAACACGAAGGACGAGTACTTCACCACACCCTATCTCGAGCGGCCGTAGCGGAGCGGACCCCGGCAGCGGAGGGCTTCAGGGCTTCGATGTCCCTTGGGTCATCGGTGTTTGGCCCGGCTGGAGGACACGTCGCAGTGCCCTGCGCAGGGTCGCCTTGAAGGTGTCGATCGGTGGGGTTACGGCGAAAATAGCGGCGCAGACTGCGACGAACAGGACGACTTTCTGCCATGCCGAGGTGGGGTCATGAAGTCCGAGGGCCCCGAGCAGAACGAACATCGGAAAATGCAGCAGGTAGAGCGGGAAGGTGAAATTCCCGAGCTGTCGGGCCACCCGCTTCAGTTTCGCTCCCGGAGAGAACCGGGCTTCGAACGTGCGGCAGACAAGCAGCATGAAGAGTAGCACGGGCCAAAGCGCCACTCCGCCGCAGATCAGCGTGCCGGTGATCCGCGCGGGCACGAGCAGGCCACTCAGCGGCCGAGGTGCGATGGCCGCCGCTCTCGCGAACTCTGCGTCAACCCAGGTGGAGAGCGAGTCGGCCATCTCTCTGGCCGGGCCGAACATCCAGGCTACCAGGAGAACCGAGACGATCGCGAAGCCGAGCGTGCTCCCCCACGCCACCCGCTGACGCCACTTCGGATCGGAAAAAAGCGACGCCCGCGTCAGGTCGAAGATCCACGCGCCGGCCAGCCAAAGCGGCAGCATGAATAGGATGTTCGGACCTACGAACAGAGCCGCCGCAGCGACGGTGAAGTAGCGTCGCACGCCCGACGTTCCTCGGTAGATGGCGTAGATGAGGTAAAATCCGGCCTCGTAGCTGAGCGACCAGAACGGGTTGTCGGACAGCGGGCTTAGGTCTTGCCCCCAAATTTCGCTGACGAACAGGACATTTGCCAAAAGGCCGGTGGGAATGTCGGCTGGCGCGATTCGCCAATGGCTGACGTAAAACGTTGGGTTGACCAAAAAGGAGATGGCGTCGAGCACCATCGTCATGGCGAGTGCGGGAAGGGCAACCGACCACAGACGCGACAAGCGTTCGATTGCGAACGCTCGGATCGAGAAGGCAGACGTGCTCGGCGTTAGGAGACGAATCGTATAGCCGCTGAGGACGAAAAATCCCCCAACGGCGAACACGGCGTATCCGGTCAGGTTGGGCCATCCCGTTTGGAAGTAGCCTTGTGTCCAGTGTCCAATCGCCACCAGGAGCGCGAGCCCAAAGCGCACCACGTCGAGGACAACGGAGGTGAGCGGCGTGATGCCGCCGGTTGCGAGTGGTTGTGAGCGGGCTTCGCCCATTGCTTGGCTAGCGAGCCTGGCAGGAATCCGCCCGCGCGGTCAACTGCGGTCCCGCCTCCCTCAGACCTTGGGCAGCGGCGGCAGGAAGGTGTCGTACAAGAAGGCGCAGTCCTTGCGGATCTGCTCTTCAGTCAGTCCGTACTTGGCCAGGTCGTACTTGTGCTCGGACTTGTACGAGCGTTGCTTCTTGCCGATCGCGTCGACGGTGGCCTTGAGCTCGGGCGTCATCGGATGCTCCAGGAACGCGCACATCTCGTCCACGACGGTCTCGAAGTCCGCCATCATGCGATCGTAGCGCACGAAATACACGCGGCTCTGATCGATGCGACCGTGGGTCCAGTCGTCATGGAAGCGCTCCAGAATCTTGATTTGCCCGTTGTAGAGCCGATCGAGGTAGCGGCGCCGAATCGCCTCGGGCTTCTTCCAGAAGCCGAAGGCCTTGTCGAGTGGTCCGGTGACCAGACTCATCGTGCTCGGAATGATGTCGATCGGGTCACGCACCATGTACAGGATGCGCGCTTCCGGGAAGCGGGCCAGGAACTGGGGCAGCCGGGTGGACAGGGTGAACAGCTTGGCGATGTTTCGCTCGGCGCCATGCTTGATCAGGCTGCGTGCCCAGAGCTGGTCCAGCCAGTCGAAATCCCGCTCCGAGGTGTCGCGCACCCGGGGGTCGAAGTCGTCCAAGAGCTCTTCTTCGTCGAAGGCCAGGAAGAAGCCGTAGAGGAAGAAGCCGTCCAGGTAGCGGAAGAGCAGCGCGACGTCGTCGGTCTCGACCGAGGTGAGGCTGGTCTCGTGCGCGGCCGTCGAGTGGTACTTCGCCGGGCTCAGCTTCTCGAGCACGGGCAAAATAGGCTTCAGGATCGCTTGGAGCAGGAGCGACGGGTAGAGCATCAAGAACAGCTCCATGCCGGCACCGAACCCTGCATCCGACAAGAAGCGCTGGAGGAAGGTCGTCCCCGTGCGCGGGTTCCCGACGAGAACTATCGGCCGAGTGGCCTTCTTTCCCCAGAGGCTGGGGAAGAATAGCCAGTCGAGCGTCATAAACGTCCACACGAGGAAACGCAGGAACAGGAACAACAGGCCGAGTGGCAGGGGCGCTAGGCCGAGGCCGTGCACCTTGCGCATGACCCGGTAGATTCTGCGCATTCTCTGAAACGTGGTCTTCATAGTCGAGGCAATCGATAAGGCTTCGGACAAAGCCGGGTACCCCGAACCCGAGGCACCAGGCAACCACCTTCTGGTCGCGCTCGCGGATTTCAGTGTGATTCCGAAATTCCGCCCCAAGGCCTGCCCGGATTTCGCAGCCGCTTCCAAGCTATTTTAGCGCTCACAATCACGCTGGCACTCGTGGTGGCGTTCGCCGCTTCGTGCTTCACTTTCGAGGTTCTCATGACTCTGCCCACCACCGAGAAGACCGCCTTTCTCCGCCGCCGTTTCGGCAGCTTCCTCGCCGCCACTGTCCTCGTTTTGACGACGGGTGCGGGCGTGGCCCTCGCCGAGGGCGTGCCGTCGCTCGGCGAGCTGTCGAGCGGGCCTTTTTCTCGCATGCACATGCTGCTCGAAAAGACGCTGCTCAAGGTGGACGTGGCCGTGATCGAAGTGGCGGTCGACAAGACGACACAGGGGAAACTTGCGAGTGCCGCGGCGGGCAAGACGTTCTCGCCTGCGCTCGAGGGCGAGTTGGCCAAGATCGTGCTCTCGGCGGACGAGGCCATCGTTCAGATGAAGTTCGTACGCGACGTCTCGTTCGGTCAGTGGATCGACGGTGTGCGCGAAAGCCTGGACAAGGCCCTGGCGGCCGGGCTCGTGTCCGCCGCGCTCAAGAAGCAGGTGAGCGACGGTATGCCCATTTGGTTCAAGGCGGCGGAACCCCGCGGGTTCAAGACGGGCGACCGCATCGTCTATCGCGTCAAGCAGAATTCACTGCGCAGCCTGATCGTGCAGAACGATGGCAAGGTCGTGGTGGATAGGAGCGACGAGGGAGCAGACAAAGGCGACATGACGCTCGCGTCGTTCTTTGCCCCTGGCACCGACTACCGCACGCTGCTCCTGCAATCGCTGAAATGAAGTGAAACGCTGGCTGACCGCAGGGCGATTTGGCGATATGGATCGCGCCGCTTCGCATGCGCCTTCGATCACACGGGCTTCTCTACGCTTTGATCCTCTTGCCGCTCGGCGCCTCGTTCGCCTGTGGCACGACCCTGGCCAGCGCGGGTTCGGGCGGAGCCCCCGTCGGCACCGGCGCGACGGCGACGGTCGGTAGCGGGGGCGCGGGCGAGCCAGCGAGCGGGGGAGGAGGGGCTTCTGACAGCGGCACCGCCGGCTCTGGGCTCGGGGGCGTCGAAAGCCGCTTGGCCGGGACCGACGGCTACGACTGTTCGGCGCCGAGTGGAGAGGTACCCGCGCTCGAGCTCACGACCATTGCCGAAGGGCTGGAGTATCCGTCGCTCGTCGTTCATGCCCCGAACGACAGCCGGCTCTTCATCGTGCTGCAAGGTGGGGTCATTCGCGTCTACGAGGATGGTGCCCTGGTCGAAGAGCCGTTTTTGGACATCGCCGACCGCGTCGCGAGCTACGCCGACGACGACGGCGCCGACAATGGCGACCGCGGCCTGAACGGGCTCGCTTTCCACCCGAACTTCGCACAAAACGGCCTATTTTACCTGCACTACAACGCGATGAGCCCGGAGTCTCCCTACCCGACGGGCACGACCATCATTGCCGAGTATCAAGTCGATCCGGACAGTCCGAACCTGGCCGACGAGTTCAGTGAGCACGTCCTGCTCAGCATTGATCACCCTCACACGGACCACAACGGAGGGACCATCGCCTTCGGTCTGGATCGCCTCCTCTACATCGCGCTCGGCGATGGTGATGGTGGTCGTGGCACGGCCGTCGATCCGGGCCAGACCGGCCAAAACCCGGCAGACCTGTTCGGTTCCGTGCTGCGCATTGGCGTCGCCGATGAGCCAGGGCAGCCCTACCTCACCCCGTCCGGCAACTTGAAGGACGAAAATCCGGCAGCGGCACCCGAGGTGTGGAGTTACGGACTCCGCAATCCTTTTCGTATGAATTTCGACGCGTGCACGGGCGCCCTGTACATCGGCGACGTCGGCTACGAGACGTCGGAGGAGATCGACCTGGAGCTGCCGGGCCAGGCTGGACGAAACTACGGGTGGCCCATTTTCGAGGGCGCGAACTGCCTGGCCGAGAGCTGCGAGGAGGAGGGCCTCGCGGCGCCGCTCTTGACCTATCAGCACCCTGGCCCGTCGACGGAAAACCCGGGCGCTGTCATCGGCGGGGCCGTGTACCGCGGCAGTGCGATTCCGGCGCTGCGCGGCACGTACTTCTACGCCGATCATTACCTGCCGTACGCGGACCACGAGATCTGGTCGACCCGCGTCGAGCCCTCGACTGGAGTCGCCAGCGCGCCCGTCGCGCGAACGGATGATCTGAATCCCGCCGAGAACGATCTCGGCATTACGTCGATTCAGAATGGCCCCGACGGAGAGCTCTACTTCACCGCCTACACGGCGGGCGCGGTGTATCGCCTCGGCCCAGAGTGATAGCATCCCGGGACCGTGGAGCCGTCGACCGATTCTCCCCGATCGAGCGTGCTGTCGGCGCGCGGCGTGCACAAGAGCTATCAGATGGGGGAGGTCCTCGTGCATGCACTGCGCGGTGTGGACTTCGATCTGTTTCGGGGCGAGCTCTTGGTGCTGCTCGGGGCTTCGGGCAGCGGAAAGTCGACGCTCCTCAATATCGTCGGTGGTCTCGACGTGCCGACATCGGGGACCGTCCGCTACGAGGACCGGGATCTGAGTCAGGCGTCAGACGCCCAGCTCACCGAGTACCGTCGCCGTCACGTTGGCTTCGTCTTCCAGTTCTACAACCTGATCCCGAGTCTCACGGCAGCCGAGAACGTCGATCTGGTGACCGAGATTTCCGACGAGAGCTTGCCGGCGCGAGATGCACTCGGTCTGGTGGGGCTCTCGGAGCGGGCCGATCACTTTCCGGCTCAGCTATCCGGGGGAGAGCAGCAGCGGGTCGCCATCGCTCGGGCCATCGCCAAGAGGCCCCATTTGTTGCTGTGCGACGAGCCGACTGGGGCCCTCGACTATCGCACGGGCGTGGCGGTGCTCGAGGTGATCGAGAACGTGAACCGTCAGCTCGGCACATCGACCGCGCTCATCACCCACAACGCACCGGTCGCTCAAATGGCCGATCGCGTCATCACGCTGGCCGACGGACTCATCACGGCGGACCGCCCCAATAGCGAGCGCAAGAGTCCACGGGAGATCGCCTGGTGAGCCCTCTCGATCGCAAGCTCCTGCGCGATCTTCTGGCGATTCGAGGTCAAGTCGTCACCATCGCTTTGGTGGTGGCATGCGGCATTTCCTCTTACATCACGATGCGCACGGCCTACGAATCGCTGCTTTTGGCGCGCGATCGCTACTACGAAGAGCACCGATTCTCGGACGTGTTCGCGCTCTTGAAGCGGGCTCCGCGCTCGCTGCGGGGGAGCTTGGAGACGATTCCAGGTGTGGCCGAGGTGGAGACGCGCATCGTCGAGGCTGCGCTCGTGCCGATGCCCAACCTGGCTCGACCTGCCAGCGGGACGGTGGTCGGCATCGACGGTGCGAGCTCGGCTCAGAATCGAATCTACATCCAAGAGGGGCGCGCGCTCGATCCGACGCATCCCGACGAGGCGCTCGTCATCGAAGGTTTCGCCAAGGCCCACCGCCTCCATCCGGGCGACGCCATCGACGTCGTCCTGAATGGCAAGCTGCGTCCACTGCGCATCGTGGGCGTGGCGCTCTCGCCCGAGTACGTGATGACCATCGCGCCCGGGCAGCTCAGCTACGACCCCTCGCTCTCGCCGGTTCTGTGGCTGAACCACAGCGCTCTCGAGGCGGCATTTCGGCTGGACGGCGCCTTCAACAGCGTCACCTTCCGCCTAGCGACAGATGCCAATCGGGGTGCCGTTTTGCAGCGCGTCGATGCCATGCTGTCCCGCTACGGAGGCCTCGGGGCGGTCGGTCGAGACAAGCAAATCAGTAACTTCATGCTGACCGGGGAGCTGACGCAGCTCGCGGCCATGGCGGGTTTCGTTCCGTACCTGTTCTTGTCGGTGGCCGCCCTTTTGGTCAATGTCGTCTTGTCGCGTCTGGTCCAGCTCGAGCGTGGGGTCATCGCGACGCTGAAGGCGCTCGGTTACCGCGACTGGGCCATCGGGCTTCACTACCTGAAGCTGGTGAGTGTCATCGTGGCCCTCGGTGTAGTGCTGGGGATCGGAGTTGGTGCGTGGGCGGGGCGTGCCATGATGGGCATGTACACTGGGCAGTACTTCCGCTTTCCGCACGCCGAGTTCGTGCTCGCCCCTGGTGCGGTGGCCTTTTCGGTCTTCGTCAGCCTACTTTCGGCCGTCGTCGGCGCGTGGATTTCCGTGCGCGGTATCGCGGAAATGCCGCCCGCCGAGGCCATGCAGCCGCCCGCGCCCACCCGGTACGGACGCTCCTTGCTGGAGCGGCTCGGACTATGGAGCTGGCTCGGGCCTGTGCCGAGGATGATCTGGCGTGAGGTGACCCGCCGACCGGTTCGCCTGATGCTGTCGGCCCTTGGTGTCTCGGCCTCGATTGGCATCGTCGTCGTGGCACGCTCGATGTCGGATTCGATGAACTATCTCATCGACGTACAGTTTCAGCGCTCGATGCGCGAGGACCTGAACGTCACCTTCATTCACCCGACCTCGCCCGACGTGCTCTCCACGCTGCGGCACTTGCCTGGTGTCCACTACGTCGAAGGTCTCAGGAACGTGCCGGTGCGCATGAAGGCCGGCCATCGCCAGCGTGACAGCATGCTCATCGGCTATGCCGATGGCGCGCGCTTGCGCCAGCTTCTGGACGCTCGGGCCCGAGTGTTTCCCGTCCCCGAGCGAGGAGTGCTCCTGACGTCCAAGCTCGCGGAAGTGCTGGAAATTCAGCCGGGAGAAACGCTGGATGTCGAGCTGCGGGAAGGCTCGTTCAGAAGGGCGACCGTGACGGTGGTCGGTACCGTGGACGAGCCCTTCGGCATGCAGGGACACATGTCGTGGGGCGCGCTCGGACGCCTGGTGCGCGACACGGGTGCAGTGAGCACAGCGCTCATGAACGTCGATCCGCTTTGGCTACCGAACATCGAACGTCGCCTGAAGGAAATGCCAATCGTCGCCAACGTGGCCAGTCCGCGCGACTTCAAACGTCAGTTCGACGAGCAGAGCGCAGCCATCGTCAATCTCTTCACCTTCATCATGATGGCGTTTGCTTGCATCATCGCCGTCGGAGTCGTCTACAACAACGCTCGTGTGTCCCTGTCTCAGCGCACGCGTGACTTGGGAAGTCTGCGTGTGCTGGGCTTCACGAAGCGAGAAATCGCCAGCATTCTCTTCGGCGAGCAGGCGGTACAGGTGGTGCTCTCGGTGCCACCGGGCCTGCTTTTCGGCCGTTGGATGGCCAGCGCAATGTTCGCGAACAGTGATCCGGAGACCTATCGCATGCCGGTGGTCGTCTCCGTCCCCACCTATGTGTTTGCGGTGCTCGTCACGGCTTTTTCGGCGGTCATCAGCGCCCTTCTGCTCAGGCGAAAGCTGGATCAGTTGGACCTGATCGGTGTACTCAAGACGCGGGAGTGAAGATGGAAGAGGGCAAGCCGGCCGCCAACGTGCGACGCAAGAAGAACCCTTGGCTCAGGCGGGTCATCGTGACCGTACTCCTACTTGCAGCGGCGGCGGGGATCGCAGTCGCTGCGCGACCGAAACCGCTCGAGGTCGAAGTGGCCAGCGCGCGTCGGGGTGAGCTGGTCGTTACCGTCGACGAAGACGGTGTGACCCGCGTGACGGATCGCTTCGTGGTGTCGGCGCCCCTGTCCGGCAACCTGGCGCGAATCGCGCTTCATCCGGGAGACTCGGTCAAGCAGGGCGATGTGATCGCGCGCATCCTGCCGCTGCGAGCCCCACTGCTCGACGCCCGCTCGCGCCGCGAGTCGGAGGCCCGAGTGAACGCGACCTCCGCCGGACTCGCCCAGGCCAAGGCGCAGATTGATCGAGCGCGAGTGGCTCGTGACTACGCGGTGGAGGAAAGCGAAAATGCTCGCACGCTGGAGAAGACGGGAACGCTGAGTCGCCAAGCGCTCGAGCGCGCGTTGGTCGACGAGCGCTCGCGCGCGGCGGAACTCGCCTCCGCCGAGTTCGCAGCCCGTGTCGCCGAACACGAGCTGACCATGGCTCGGGCCGCCCTCGGTCGGATGAGTGCGAGCGACGGTGGCGAGCAGTTCGAGGTAACGAGCCCCGTCTCGGGGCGTGTGCTCAAGGTGTTCCAGCAGAGTGAAGGGGTGGTGCAGCCCGGTACGAATCTGCTCGAGGTCGGAGATCCGTCGGCGCTGGAGATTGCGGTCGATATCTTGACCAGCGATGCGGTCGTCGTAGTGCCGGGTGCCAGCGTCACGATCGACGAATGGGGCGGAGCGCCCCTGTCTGCGAAGGTGCGGATGATCGAGCCGTCGGCGTTCACTCGCCTGTCTGCGCTGGGAGTCGAGGAACAGCGTGTCAATGCCGTGATGGACGTCGTGAGCCCCTACGAGTCGTGGAAGGCGCTCGGTGATGGCTACCGGGTGGCCGCGCGCATCGAGGTCTACCGCGCCGAGGACACCCTGATGATCCCCTGGAGCGCACTATTTCGACGCGGTCAGTCGTGGGCTGTCTTTGCCGTGGTCGGGGCCGTGGCCGAGCTGCGCCCCGTGCGCATCGGTCGCAAGAGCGAGCTCGACGCCGAGGTGTTGGAGGGGCTAGAGGCAGGGACGCCGGTCATTCTTCATCCGAGTGACCGCATTTCTGCTGGCACACAGGTCGCTCACCATTGACGAGCGGCCTGTGCGGAGTCAGCGGCTCCGCCGAGCGCGAAGGTCGTACCAAATCAACCCTGGTAAATGCCAGGCGTCGCGCGCGTAGCGCCGGACCAGGCGGACGGGGTCGCCGAGCATGCGGAAGATCCACTCCAGCCCCAGCACTTGCATGAAGCGCGGTGCTCGTTTGACCGTCCCAGCCAGGAAGTCGATGGTGGCGCCGACGCACAAGAGGACCGTTCCCGGCAGGCGCTGCGCGTGCTGGTGGGCCCAGAGCTCCTGCTTTGGTGCACCCAGGCCCAGGATCACGATTTGAGCGTGACTGCCCGTGATGGCGCTCACAATCCGCGTCGACCACTCGGCGTCGCGCTCGAAACCGCGGGGTGGGCTCAGCCGGCCGACGACGACGAGGTTCGGGTAGCGGCTCTGGACGTTGTTGGCTGCGGCCAGATTCGCCTCTTCGCTGCCGCCTAGCAGGTAGACTCGCGTACCCGCTGGGGCCGCCGACAGGACGCCGGGCGTCAGGTCGCTGCCGGTCACGCGCTGGGGCAACGGGCGAGCACCAAGACGCGAGGCCCACACGAGGGGCATGCCGTCGGCAAGTACCAAGGCCGCGTCGGTGTAGACGGCACGCAAATCGGCGTTTTGTCGCAGCTGGACGGCGTGATCGAGGTTCGGAGTCACCACGATGCGGCCAGGCGCTGCCGTAGCTTCGGGCTGATGCAAGAAACCGATGACCTCGGCCACGGCTCCCTCCATGGTCAATACATCGACGAGGACGCCGAGGGTCAGTGTCTTGTCTCGTGACCTGCTCGTGTTCACGCGTTCACCTACAGAACGCTCACCGTTTCACGCAAGCGCGTGAGGTAGTGTGGAGCAGGACCGAGCACCGCTTCGGCCCGGCCGATGTCCAGCACGCTGTAGGCTGGACGCCGCGCGGGGCGAGGGAATTCGGCGGTCGTGCAGGGCAGGACGGCGCAGCTCGATCCCAGGGCTTCGCGGATCGCCAAGGTCAGCCCAAACCAGGTGCATTCGCCGTCATCCGTCACGTGGAAGATGCCGCGCTGGCCGCGGTCGAGCAGGGCGAGCGACCTCTCGGCCAACGTGCGCACGTGGGTGGGTCGTCCGCGTTGGTCGTCCACCACCTTCACTTCGGACTTTTCCCGTAGCAGTTTGACCATGGTCCGTACGAAGTTCTGGCCCCAGGCGGCATAGACCCAGCTCGTCCGCACGAGCAGGTAGTCGGCACCGCTCGCTGCGAGGAGCTCCTCGCCGTGGGCTTTCGTACGACCGTACGCGCCTAGCGGGGCGCGTGGATGATCGATGGCGTAAGGGCTCGTGGCCGCACCGTCGAACACGTAGTCGGTGCTGAAGTGCAGGAGCGGGACACCAGCGGCGGCGCACAGGGTAGCGATTCGGCCGACGGCTTCGGCGTTGACCTTGTGTGCGATCTCCTCTTGGGCTTCTGCGGCATCCACCGCGGTGAACGCCGCACAGTTGATGACGGCCCGCGCGCCGCGCAGGGGCAGCATGACGTGGTCCGGGCGGGACAGATCGCAGTCGACTTGATCGAGCGCGATGAACTCCTCACCCCGGGCCTGCAAGAGGTCGAGGAACATCGTCCCCAACTGTCCGGACGAGCCGAGGACGACGAGCCGACTCAAGGCTTGGCTCCCAGGCGGGTCAGAGGCACGTCTTTCAGCAGGAATCCCGCGCGATCCTTGGCTGACAGGTCGGGGTCGACAATGGGCCAGGGGATACCGAGGTCCGGGTCGTCGAAGCGGATGCTCAGCTCGGCTTCCGGGTGGTAGAGGTCGGTCACCTTGTAGTGCACGTGCGCCGTTTCACTCGTGACGCAGAAGCCGTGTGCGAAGCCAGGGGGCACGAAGAGCTGCAAGTGGTTCTCCTCGGAGAGCTCGGCACTCACCCAGCGCCCGAAGGTGGGGGACCCCGGGCGCACATCGACGGCGACGTCGAAGATCGACCCGGTCACCGCCATCACCAGCTTACCCTGGGCAAATGGATGCTGGAGGTGGAGCCCGCGCAGTGTGCCACGACGTGAGAAGGACAGATTGTCCTGGACGAAGCTGGTGCCGAGGGGGTGGTTCGGCATCGACTGCGGCGAATGGGTCTGGAGGAAGTACCCGCGCTCGTCCCCGAACACGCGAGGCGAAAGCAAGAGGACGTCCGGAATCTCGAGGGGTGTGACCTGGCTCACGGCGTCCCTCTCACCGATTTCGGGGCGAGCAGCGTCTCGAGGTAGCGAGCGTAGCTCGTCTTGCCGAGCGCCTTGATGTTGGCGAGGAGTTGGGCGTCGTCGATCCAGCCTTGTGCGTGGGCGATCTCTTCCGGACAGGCAACCCGCAGACCCTGCCTCTCCTGCACCGTCTGCACGAACTGGGCGGCTTGGAGCATCGCATCGGGTGAACCGGTGTCGAGCCAGGCAATACCGCGCCCCAGGCGTTCCAAAGAGAGGGATCCGTCCTCGAGGTAGATGCGATTCAGGTCGGTGATCTCGAGCTCGCCGCGCGCCGAGGGCTTCATGCCTTTGGCGAACTCGACCACTCGATGGTCGTAGAAATAGAGCCCGGTGACGGCGAAGTTGCTCTTGGGCTGCTTCGGTTTCTCCTCGAGGCTCACGACGCGGCCGGTCGCATCGAACTCGGCGACGCCGTAGTCCTGTGGCGTCGCCGTGTGGTAGCCGAAGATGCGAGCGCCATGCGTGAGTTTCGCGGCCTCTTTCAGCGACCCTTGGAAGCCGTGGCCGAAGAAGATGTTGTCGCCCAGGACGAGACAGCACGGCTCGCCCCCGATGAACTTTTCGCCGAGCAAGAATGCCTGGGCCAGCCCGTCCGGCGACGGCTGCACGGTTTGGCTGATCTTCATGCCCCACTGTGAGCCATCCGCGAGGAGGGCCTCGAAGGCAGGCTTGTCGTGTGGTGTGGTGATCACCAAGACTTCACGGATGCCCGCGAGCATCAGTGTGCTCAGCGGGTAGTAGAGCATCGGCTTGTCGTACACCGGGGCGAGCTGCTTGCTGACCGCCTTGGTGATCGGATAGAGCCGCGTACCAGTGCCACCGGCGAGGATGATGCCCTTCACGAGCTACTCCTTCCGGCGTAATTCGTCTCGAGCCACTTCTTGTATTCACCACTCGTGATCGACTCGACCCACGCCTGGTTCTCGAGGTACCAGGCAACGGTTCGTGCGAAGCCGCTTTCGGCCGTTTCGGCCGGGGACCAGCCGCACTCGCGGCGAATCTTTTCGGCGTCGATCGCGTACCGATGATCGTGGCCAGGTCTGTCCTTCACGAAGGTGATGAGGGACAAGAGCTCTTCGTCGCTCCGACCCGTTGCCCGAGCGATGATCTGACAGAGACGCCTCACCAGCTCCAGGTTGCTGGACTCGTTGTTGCCGCCGACGTTGTACGTCTCACCGTCCTTGCCGCGCTCGATCACGGCCCAGATCGCGCTCACGTGGTCCGAGACGTAGAGCCAGTCGCGCACGTTGTCGCCCTTGCCGTACACGGGGAGTGGCTGACCCTTGAGGGCATTGCGAATCATGAGCGGGATGAGCTTCTCGGGAAACTGGTAAGGTCCGTAGTTGTTCGAGCAATTGGTGACGCGAGCCCTGAGGCCGTAGGTGCGGTGGTAGGCGCGCACGAGGTGGTCGCTGGCGGCTTTGGAGGCCGAATACGGGCTCGATGGGTCGTAGGGGGTCGTTTCGACGAAATGCCCGGTGGGACCGAGGGAGCCGTACACTTCATCGGTGCTCACGTGGTGAAACAGGATGTCCCGCTTCTGCGCTCGGACGGCCTCGAGCAGGTTGAACGTACCCAGGATGTTCGACTCGATGAAGGCAGCTGGCCCAAGGATGCTGCGGTCAACGTGGCTTTCGGCCGCGAAATGCACCACCAGATCCGGCGCAGCGCGCTCGACGATCCGGACCGTTTCGTCGCGGTCTCGCAGGTCGAGCCGCTCGAACTCGTAGTTCTTGGCCGAGGTCAGGGCATCGAGATTCCGAATGTTCGCCGCATACGTCAGCGCGTCGACATTGACGAAGTAATCTCCTGGCCGTGCGCCCACTGACTCCAGCAGGAAGTTCGAGCCAATGAAACCAGCGCCACCGGTGACTAGGACCCGCATCGTGGACCGAGTTGAGCAGGCCGATCCAAAGCGGGCAATCCGTCGTCGGCACGGCAATTTTGTGGTACAGACGCCAGAGTCCTGAGGTGGTTCCAGTCGTGCTGGATTCAAGTGCCCCGAAGACCGGGGTAGTCATTGTTTCTGACATCGTGCGCCATATAGGTTTGCCCCGAGACGTGCCGAGACGAGGAGTCCAACTTGGCGAGTGGTGACAGGACATCCCCGGGTGGGCGTTTGCGCCCCTACGCCCAATGGATCGGGCGTGTGCAGCGTGCGGTCGACGCGATCATCATCGCGTTGACCTTCGCGGCCGTCACGCGGACGAGCCTGAACTGGCGTCCACAAGACGCCGCGGCCGTCGCCTTGGCCGTCGGCTGGTTCCAGTTGGTTGCACCGGCCTTCGGGCTCTATCGCTCGTGGCGCGGCAAGCGTCCGCGCGACGAGTCGGGCGCCGTTACGCTGACCTGGCTATGTACGGTTCCGGCCCTGCTCGCGGCGGCGTTCTTCACCAAGCGCAGCGAAGACTTCTCGCGCGTCGAGATGTTCGCCTGGATGGTGACGGCACCGCTCGGCATGATTGTCATCCGCTTTGGTGTCCGCGCCTATCTGCGGCGTGCGCGGGCGGCTGGCCGAAACCTGCGGCGAGTAGCCATCGCCGGCGCGACCGAGCTCGGAGCGCGCCTGGTCGAACGCATCGAGAGCATGCCGCAAGCAGGCAATCTCGTGGTCGGATTCTACGACGATCGCACTCCGGCTCGCCTAGCCTCCAAGCATCTGGCCGGGAAGCGACTCCGTGGTGGTCTGCAGGAATTGGTCGACGCGGCCCGCAAAGGGCGCGTCGACGTCGTCCACATCGCGCTCCCTCTGCGCGCCGAGCGACGCATTCGCCAGATCATCACCGCGCTGGCGGACACCACCGCGACGGTCAACGTGGCTACCGACCTCTTCATTTTCGATCTGATGCAGGCGCGCTGGGATTCGGTCGGCGACGTGCCCGTCGTCAGCGTCTTCGACACCCCGTTCGAAGGCCTGGGCGGCTGGGTCAAACGCGCGGAGGACGTCACCTTGGCCGCCATCATCCTGTGCTTCATCGCGCTGCCCATGGCCGTGATCGCCATCGGCGTGAAGATGTCGTCTCGCGGTCCGGTATTCTTTCGGCAGAATCGTTACGGTCTCAACGGACAGCCAATCCAAGTATTGAAGTTTCGGACGATGACTACGATGGACGACGGGGCAGTCGTCGTCCAAGCCAGTCGGAACGACGCCCGGGTCACTAGATTCGGCGCCTTTTTGCGCCGTACTTCGCTCGACGAGCTCCCGCAATTCATCAACGTGCTGCGGGGCGACATGTCCGTCGTCGGGCCGCGGCCGCACGCGGTGGCGCACAACGAGATGTATCGGGGGAGAATTCGTGGCTACATGCTGCGCCACAAGGTAAAACCCGGTATCACTGGATGGGCGCAGGTCAACGGCTGGCGGGGCGAAACGGAAATCCTCTCGAAGATGGAGAACCGAATCGAGCACGACCTCTACTACATCGACAACTGGAGCTTGCTCTGGGACCTACAAATCGTATTTCTCACGGTCTTTGGCCGTCGAGCTCGTTCGAACGCCTTCTGATTCGCCCCACAGTTTCCAGCGCCACGGTGGTTCGGCACCACGCGCCGGCAGCTAGCCCGCAATGAACCCCCCCCAAGACGATTCCAAGAGGCCAGGCGTGGCCCGAGTTCCAGCGGACTCGGAGCCCGTCGGGCTGTCCACGGTGCCGCGGCGCCGCATCGTCGTCGGAGGTGACCCCAAGGTCGGCTCGTCCAATCCGCCCCGTGACGAGGAGGTGCCAGCTCCGCGCGCCCCGGCGTCGTCGCAAGGCAGCGGCGAGAAGCGCAGCTCGGCGCCAGCCCATCTGAAAAGCCGACGCGAGAAACTGTCTGGAACCGGATACTCCGAGGTCCCGCCGCGCGCGGAGGAACGCGTCGCGCCGTCGGCGATCCCACGAGCCCCTCGGGTGCCGCAGATCGACGGAGACAGAGGCCGGGTCAACGAGGCTCCCGGCAAGACGGCCGTCGGCGTGCTCGGGTCGGCAGCGCGCCGTTCGGCCGACGAGCAGGATCGCAGTGCTACTTCGGGCAGTGCTGGTTCGGGCAGTGCTGGCTCGGGCAGTGCTGGCTCGGGCGGTGCTGGTTCGGGCAATGCTGGCTCGGGCAGTGCTGGCTCGGGCAGTCCGAGTCCGCTCGACGCCGTTGGTTCCGAACCGCGCCCGCAGCCGACGTCCTTTCGCCGCTCCGATACCGCGCGGTCGGTGGCGAATCCTGTGCTGCCCGAGATGCCGCCGAGTGACTGGAACCCCGACGAAGCAGTCAGCAGCGGCCCGGGTGTACGGGGCGGCTTCGACGACATGCCGCCGGCCACGGATGCCAACTTCCCCCCGGCGTATTCGCCGTCCGGAACGCTGCAGAGCATGTCAGCGGTTCGTCCGGAGCTCTCGACGGGCCCGTCGCAGGCGAAGTTCACGCGCACCCTGACGGGGGCCGGCTTCTCCGCTCGCCAGCGCGAGGCGCTCGAGCAAGCAGCGAAGGACAGCGAGCGCTACCCGTCCAGTATCCCGAGTGACTCTTCGGGTTTCGGATCGGAACGAACGATGCGGGGGTTGCCGCGGGTTTCGGGGCTGGAATCCCCACGCGTCCCGCTACGCCCCAGCCCGCCGCCGGTAGTGCTCTCCGATCCTGCGGCAGAATCGCTGCTCCAGGCCATCGCCGAGGCCGCTCAGGGGCAGCTGCGCGAAAGCGAAATGCCGGTTCCGAGCGAGCGGCTCGAAGCGGAGGTTTTGCAGCAGCTCGGACAGCTCGACGAAGCGCTCAAGAGCTCGCCGCGCGTGCCGACTTTCGATCGGCCCCCATCCGATCGTGCGCCCGGCAATCGCACGCTGCTCGGCGGGCCGATGAACCTCTTGGACGAGCACCAGGACTCGGAGCCGGCCGAACGTATGGAGAGTTCACCGGGCTCCTCGATTGACGCGCCGTCCCCTGGCTCGGTGCCGAGCCAATCGGCGCTGCCGGGTGAAGGACCGATGCTTGGTCCGGGGGGCCTGCCCACCGTCGGTCGCTACGAGGTTCTGGCGCGCCTGAAGAGCGGGGGCATGGGCAGCGTCTACATGTGCCGGCTCTCGGGTAACGCGGGCTTTCGGCGCTTGTTCGCGATGAAAGTCCTGCATGCGCACCTGAATCGCGACAAGGAAGCGCTCGAATCCTTTCAGCGCGAGGCGCGAGTTCTCGCCTTCGTCCACCATCCGAACGTGGTGGGCGTCGTGGACTTCGGCAGTGAGCGGGAGCCGTACATCGTGCTCGAGTACGTGGAAGGCGGCAGCTTGCACGAGCTGTTCCGGGCGACGACGGGCGGCCGCGACCCTCGCCTGCTGCTCACGGTCGTGCTCGATGTGCTCGAAGGCCTCGCTGCCGCTCACGGCGCGAACGACGACGAGGGTGCACCCCTCGGCCTCGTCCATTGCGACGTCTGCCCGCAGAACATCCTGGTTGGAGTCGACGGCACGGCGCGGCTCACCGATTTCGGCATCGCCCAGACGGAAGAGTCGCGGCTGCATCCGGAGCAACTGCGCGGAAAGCCTCGCTACCTAGCGCCCGAACGGACGACCACCGACAACGTCGACGCGCGGGTCGATCTATTTTCGCTCGGCGTCGTTCTCTATGCCGGGCTCACCGGCGTCGAGCCGTTTGCGGGTGAGACGGCCGAGGAGACGCGCTGGAACGTGTCGAACAAGGCCGTGCCGGCACCAAGCTCGGTTGGCTTCCGACCGCCCCCGGCGCTCGATTGGCTGTGTCTCAAGGCGCTGGCGAAAGATCCCGCGGGACGCTTCCAATCCGCGGAGGAAATGGCCAGCCAGTTGCGGCGTATCGCGGAACGCGAGGGCCTCTTGGCATCTCGGAGCGAGCTGGCCGAGTGGGTTCGCATGACCTTGGCGCCGAGTCTCGCTGCACGACGCGTGGCGTCCCGTCGCGGAACGGTGACCGGTGGCGGGCGTCTCGGGTCCATCGCGCCGCCCGACGTGCGTCCGTTCGACGCTGGAGCCTCAGCGCTGCCCTCGAAAGCTCCCCCGGCGCCCCCGTCGGCGGCGGAGCACACGGCGCCCCTGTCCAGCCAGCATGATTTTTCCGAAAACACCGAGATCCTCTCGGGCGACGCCGCGCGTCGTGTTCGTTCCAAGCGCGTTCTCTACGGCATGGTGGCGATCTGCATGGGTATCCTGCTCTGGGGCATGCTCGCGCCGGACTCACTGGCCAAGCTGTTTGCCATCGAAGACCGCAAGGAGCCGACGCCGGAGGCGGACCAACCGGCCAAAGAGGACCCAGCGGGCGCCATCGTTCCGGAAATCGGAAATTCGTTCGGCGAGTCCGCCGAGCCGCCGGAGGACCCCGCCCCGTGAGCGAGGACGGTCCGGCATCGGGTGGTCGGGCGCCGTTGGCAAGCGAGCTCGACGTTCTCGTTGGGGACGTCGAGCAGGGTGCGGCATCGACTGCGTTTCTGGTGGGGCTCAGCGGAAAGCACGCCGGCAAGCTGTTCAAGGTGCGGCTTGGCGAGAACACGATCGGTCGTTCTTCCTCGTCGCTCGTTCGACTCGATGAGCGTGCCGCGTCGCATGCGCACGCCAAGATCGCTCTCAGTAGCCGTGGCTGTTTCGTCACGGACCTCGACAGCACCAACGGCACGTTCGTCAACGGGCAACGAATCAACCAGCCCATCGAGCTTCACGCCGGCGACGTGATTCGTTGCGGCACGACCAACCTCGGATTTCTCACCGACGCCGAAGACGACGAGCAGCACACCCGGGCGATGGCGCGGATGACCGGGAACCCCCTCGGGATGACCGGGCCCCAGGCTGCGGGATTGGCCCTGCGCGGGAACTCCACGCCGTCGGTCGGGCTGGCGCGAGTCAATCCAGGGTCGGAGATCTACACCGCCGCCCGTGGCGCGCAGCTCGTCGTTGCCGAGCCGCAGCCGAACGCCCTGCAGACGCTCGACACGATGCTGGACAGGGTCGCCACCGCGCTGGAGTTTTTCAAGCGCTATTGGATCCTCCTGACCGCCTGCAGCGTTGGCATGGCCATTTTGGGTGCGAGCAGCATCCTGTTCATGGCCCCGCTCGCGCAGGCCACCTGCGACGTGATGCTGCGAGGTGTCATACCGAACAAGCGCCCGAGCCCGGACCGCCTCGTCGACTATTTCGAGCTGGCGGACAAGAACTTCGTTGCGCCGGAGCTCGTGCGGGAGTCGGTGGCGGAAGCTCATCTCCCACCCTATGCGGTCGATGCCACCATATCGGCCCTCGAGTTCAAACCTGCGGGAACCAGCGTCTTTACTGCGGGCTACTGGCACAAGGACGCTCGTTTTGCCGAGGAGTTCCTGGCCCTGCACGTGAAGAACTTCCTCCACCGTGAGATCGGCAAGGCCATCTCCGTCGTCAGGAGCGAGGTAGACCTGCTCCGTGGGCGGTATCAGGAGAACGAGGAGCAGCTGCGTACGATCGAATCGCAGGTGCGCGACTTCAAGCAGCAGCATATCGACACCCTGCCCGAGAACGCGGAGGGCCAGCTGAGCAATCGCGCAGACCTGCAAGTGCAACGAGACGCCCTGGCAGCCCAGTTGGATCGCGCGACTCAAGAGTTGGCCTTGGCACGCAAGGAACGGGACTCCGGGGACGTCCAAGTCACGCGTGTCGTTGCCAAAGCCACGCCCTACGAGGCGAGCCTGATCACGGTGCGGCAGCAGTTGGCCGCGGCGCGAGCCCAGGGCTTTGCCGACACTCACCCCGAGATCGTCCGTCTGAAGTCGCAGGAGGCAGAGCTCACTGCGCTCCAGGAACAAGCGATGAAGAGCTCGCTGTCTGCGTCCGAGGTGCAGGCCGATCCCGTCAGGCAGGCGCTCGCGAGTCGTATCGGGCAGCTCGAGGTGGCCGTCAGCACCACGGCCCGAGAGCTGTCAACCGTCGAAGGTCGACTGGGCAACCTGTCCAAGATCATGGGCGCCTTGCCGGAGGTCGAAGCCGGTTACGCGGAGCTCCAGAGAAAGCTTGCCGCCAAGCAGACGCTCCACCAGCGCTTGCACGAGCAGCTGAAGGCCAAGGAGCTTCAGCTGGAGTTCGAGCGTGCATCCGTTGCCGCACGCTACGAGGTCATGAGGCAACCGTCCGCGCCAAAGATCAAAACCAACCTGGTCATCGCCAAGCGGACCGGAATGGGGCTCGGCGCGGGGTTGTTCATGGGCGTGGGGCTCGCCATGGTGCACTGGCTGAGGAGCTACGCGATGACGCGGAACGCCAAGAACCGACCGGCCACCGCAGGCTGAGCTGGGCTGGGCTGGCCGAGCAGCCCTAGCGCAGCCACACGCCGCGGGACTTTTCCGAGCCGATGGTCCAGTCGAGTGCGGCGAACACCGAAACTTGGTCTTGAAATTGGTTCGAGGTGCTCGTCGTCCACTCCGATAGCGCCGGAGCGCTGAGTGCGACGCGCAGACCGGACGAGACGAGAAGGTTGTCGCTGATGCGATAGCCGACGGGGACTTCGAGATTGAGCTGGGTGGGCTGACCGCCTGGCACGAGCCGTGGACCACTGATGTCCGTCGAGAACAGCAGGTTCGTTCCGAAGGTCCACGCGGTCAGGATCTGACCGGTCAGGCCGACACCGACGAATGCTTGCGGACGGTAGGTCGCGACCAACACATCGAGAAAGGCCCGCGTCCCTGCCGTGACGTTCAGCGAGTAACGCTGGCTCTTTCCGCTGAAGCTCGTGGTGTAGGTCAGATCGGTCGTAGGCAAGGGCCAAGCCGATGCCCCGCCGCGTACCCAAGCCTGGGTCAACCCCGCTGCCAGGCGGATGCTGGAAGGTGCACGAATCTTCTGACTGATGAACAAGAGTCCGCCGATGGTCGCAGATTCTGGCGTGGTCTCTGGCCAGACGTAGCCGCCCAGGGTCGAAATTCCGATCGACGTGCGCTTGCTGAGGGTCAACGAGTGGGTGAGCGCCAGGCCCAGGGTCTCCGATCGCTCGAAGGCCGAATTCGATCCGAAGGAGTCATTGTGATTGACGCTGAGTGTTGCGTTCGTGGTTTGACGCTTGCCTGTCTCGGCCGTCATGGACAGGTTGCTGTTCACGCGAAAGACCGGCACGACGCTCGCGTTGACCTTGCCCGTGCCCGGATCGAACACGAGTAAGAGGCCTGACAAGGGTAGCTCTCCTGCGCTGGCGCGCGTGCGCCAGCTCAAGGACAGGCGCCGGTTCAACTCGGCCGTCCATGCCAGACCGATGTCGTGCAGCAGAAGCGGACGCCCGATCTCCAGCGCGTCCGGCAGGCGGAGGTAATAGCGGGGTCGGTAAATCAGTGAGAGCGACGAGGTCTGGGAAATGAGGCGCACCCCTGCGCGAAGGACCAGCGTCTGCTCGGTACCGGGCGCCGAGTCCTGGACCGAGGTGACCGGAATTCGTCCAGCGTTCAGCTCCGCGCGCGCACCCGTCGCTAGATCGACCCGGGCCCCGGATCCGACGGGGAGCAGATCGGCCAGGAACGAGACGCACAGGCCGAGTATCGCTGGCTGAAACATGAAGAGGCCGGTTGGCGCGTCACTCCACCACGATCAAATCGCCATCGCGCAGGGCGAAGGATCGGGCACTCGGTCCGCCGCGCAACAAGTCCTTCATGCGAAAGCGGATGCGGAAGGGTTCGTCGGCTCGAACCAGGTAGATCGCATTGCCATTCGCAAACTCGCCGAGGCCGCCTGCGCCGGCAATGGCTTCGACGACGCCGTCACCGGCAGTGAGTTGGTACTTACCCGGCGCCTTGACCTCGCCGAGGATGGCGACTTGAACGCGCCTCTGCGCAACCACGACCGAGACGCGAGGGGTTGTGATGATGGTTGCAATGCGGGCGGTGAGGACCTTGGTGGCCTCCACGGGCGGGAGGCCAGCGATGTGGACGGCGCCCACATCGGGCATGGCAATGGTGCCGTCGATTCCCACCACGTAGGTCCCGGTGAGTGCGGTTTGACCGGCGACCGTGATCGTCAGCCCGTCGCCCGCCCGGATCCGCTCGTCCCCGGTCCGGGGTAGTGCTCGTGCCGGCGGGACATCCTTGGCCCAGATGTACGACGGCCCGGCGCACCCCAATGGCACGAGGAGCAGCGAGGCCATCGCGAGAAGTCGGGGCAGCGGCCTAGAAAAAGAGTGCACGGTCATGTTCCGATCACTTTCGACTTGTACTCGAGCAAGGTGGAGGGGCGACTGCGGAGGCGGTTGTAGAGGTAGGTGAGGACGCCCGCTGCCTCCGGAACTTTGGCTAGAACGCAGGCTCCGGCGTAAAGCCGGGCGTCCGCTGCAGAGCGGCCTCCGGCTTTCCGTTCACTGCGATAGGACCGCCAAAAGAGGTAGAGGGGTCCGAGCGTCATCAGGGCGACGCCAAGCGCCGGGCCCTGCCAAATCCCCAGCGCGACCGCCGACACGGGCAGAGCAATTCCCCAAAACAGTGCGCGCAGCACCTGGCGGACGCCGGGGCGCTCCGGACTCCGTCCGTGCAAGGCCGCCATCTCGGCCGAAGCGTGACCCGCCCGGCGGCTGCGCTGGAACCACTGCCCGAAGCGGAACATCGCCGCATCGTGGAGCGTCATCTCGGCGGACAGGCGCATCACACGGTGGCCGAGGGCCCGCATGCGAAAGCACATCTCTGGCTCTTCGCCGGCGATTAGGGACTCGCGGTAGCCGTCGACGGCGCGCAAGGCGGTGACCCGGATCATGGCGTCGCCTCCGCACGAGGCGCGGGGCCCGACCGGAGTGTCCCACTCCAGGTCGCAGAGCCGGTTGTAGACGGACTGCTCCGGGAAGCGCTCGCGCCGCCGGCCACAGACGACCGCATACTCCGAATTATTGGCCAGAAACTCCGCAGCCACGTTCAACCAGGCAGGATCGACCTCGCAATCGCCGTCCACGAACTGGACGACCTCGACCTCCGGGTGGAGCTCGAGCAGCCTGGCCAGACCCGCGTTGCGCGCCCGGGCAGCGGTAAACTTGCGGCTGGTGTCGAGGGCCACTACTTCGGCCCCGAGAGCGCGTGCATGCTCCACGCTGCGGTCGGTCGAGTTGGAGTCGACGTAGACCATGGCGTTGTGGCGGCCGCCGGATCGCTCGAGACCGAGCACGGAGCGGAGGCAGCGCACGAGGCGCTCGCCCTCGTTTCGTCCGATGACCACGATGCCCAGCTGGGGGGTCGGGGAAGTCGGGCTTGGGTTCACTGGAGAGTCATTCCACCGTCAGTGGCCGTATCGGCGCTAGGGTAGCCGAGCGTACTACGTTGGCGGGTCTTCAGCCACACCGGCGGGGCGACTCTGGGGGAAAGGCGCACGTCGGTCTCCCGTCCTCGTCGCATTGGCGCTAGAACAAGCTTGTATGCTTCAGCCGTTCCGCCGGATGTTTCGGGATACCCGCGTGCTTGCGCGCTACGTCGTGGTTTGCGGGTCGATCGTCGTTGCTGCCGCGTGCGGCAGCCCGCCTTCGTTCGACGATAGCGGTGACGACTCCGATAGCGATCTGGGTGGCGCCCCTGGCACTGGCGGCGGTGGCTTCAACGTCGACGGTGACGGTGGCACGTCGAGCGGCGGCAGCAGCAGCGATGGCGGCGAAGACGCAGTGTGTGGCAACGGACTGCTCGAGATCGGCGAGCTCTGTGACGACGGCGGCAAGAAAGACGGCGATGGCTGTTCGAAGGACTGTCTCGATGTCGACGAGGACTACCTGTGCCTCGACGAGGGTGAGCCCTGCGTGCGCGTCGTCACTTGTGGCAACGGCGTCCTCGAAGGAACCGAGGCGTGCGACGACGGCGACGACGACGGCGGCGATGGCTGTTCGGACGACTGCTCCGAGGTGGAAGAGGGCTACACCTGCCCGAAGCCAGGCGCGGAGTGCGTGCTCGAGCCCGTGTGCGGCAACGGTATGCGCGAGCGCGGGGAGGCGTGCGACGACGCCCAAGCGACCCCCACCGATGGCGATGGTTGCGACGCTCAATGCCAACTGGAGGACGGCTTCTTCTGCCCACCGGGCCAAGCTTGCGTGCCGCTCGCTTGCGGCGACGGAAACCGCACGCCCGACGAGGCCTGCGACGATGGCGACGAAACCGACGGCGACGGCTGCTCCGCGACCTGCACCGTCGAGAGCGGCTGGTATTGCTCGACCAGCGGCTGCAAGGCGATCTGCGGCGACGGTGTGATCCTCGGCACCGAAGCGTGCGACGACCAGAACAAAGTCAGCGGCGATGGGTGCTCGGCGGCCTGCAAGATCGAGCCCTTCTTCACCTGCGACGACCTAGAGCCGACCACCTGCATCACCGACATCGCCTGTGGTGATGGCAATCGGGACCCGGGCGAAATTTGCGACCCGACCGCTCCCGATGGCGCCGACTGCGATGCCGACTGCCAGGGCTTCGACACGGCCCTGCCCGACCCCATCTGTGGTGACGGCACGATCCAGTTCGGCGAAGCGTGCGATGGAGATGGTGACCCCACGGTCGATGCCTGCGTCGGCTGCGTGGTGCAGCCCGGGTTCTCTTGTCCGAAGGCCAATTACTGCGTGCGCATTCCGAAATGCAACGACGGCTTCGTGCAATCCGGCGAGGAATGCGACGCGGGCCCGGCGTCTGACGAGGGCTGCGTCGACTGTCAGGTTGTCGACGATTTCTTCTGCTCGGGTGAGCCCTCGACCTGCGTTCAGTCGATCTGTGGCGACAAATTCCGCGCTCCGGACGAGCAGTGTGACGACGGACCGGGCACCCTGCAGGCTCCTGGAACGCCGGCCGGCGGCGACGGCTGCGACATCGACTGCACGGTCGAAGATGGCTGGGTGTGCCCTCCGGGCCTCGGCTGCCTCCCGGACTGCGGCGACGGCGTGCTCACCGGCGGCGAGCAGTGCGACTCGCCGGACACGACCGCGTGCGTCAACTGCCAGCTCAAGAAGGGCTTCGACTGCGGCGCCGGTGGGACCGACCCCACTTGCGTCACCGCCGTGTGCGGCAATGGCACGAAGCAAGCCGGTGAAGGCTGCGACGACGGCAACAAGGTGGCCGGCGATTCCTGCGGCCCCACTTGTCAGGTCGAACCCACCATCAACCCACCCGTCGACCTCCAGGCTACGAGCTTCCCGACGGTGGTGACGACCTGCGGCGATGGTCTGAAGACTGGCACGGAGCAGTGCGACGATGGCAACCTGACCGATGGCGACGGCTGCTCGGGCAAAGTGGGCGGCACCATGCTCGACAAGTGCATGATCGAGGACGGCTGGGATTGCACGCAGAGCGTCGATGCAGCCGCGTTCGTCGACTTCAAGATTACCTACCGCGACTTCATTCAGCGTCAAAAGCCGGGAGGTCACCCGCACATGAAGGAGGACGGCGTCACGCCCCCGAATGCGACCGGTGATCTAGGCATCGTCGGGCCCGCGTGTACCACCTCGAACATCGGCAGCTGCGGCCGCGTGGATACGGCTGGCAAACCGCAATACGACCAGACCGTCGCGAATCCCAGCGTCGACTACGACACTCCTGCGTCGGACGGCTTCACGGCCGCTCAGCACGCCGAGCTCTTCAAACTTTGGTACCGCGACGTCAACGGCGATCCGAGCGACAACGTTCCGCCCGTTCTGAGCGGCTTCAACGGCGCCATCCTGATGTACCCCAATCCGACTCCGGTGCCCACTGGAGGGGACGTGCTGCGCCTCACGCAGCTGGCGCCCGGCAGTACAGCGTATCGCTTTGCCAGCGACATTGCGGGCCCGCCCGTCGACACCAACAACTTCTATCCGTTGGGCTCGACCGAGCACGGGATCGCGGCGCGTGGTGCCGGTTTCACCAAGAACGTAGGCAACAACACCACCGCCAGCTACGGCGGGTTCAACCGCAATTTCCATTTCACGAGCGAGCTTCGCTACTACTTCCAGTACAGGAGCGGCGTTCAGCAGAGTCTCGTCTTCTACGGTGACGACGACGTGTTCGTGTTCATCAACGGGCGCTTGGCCGTCGACGTAGGTGGCATTCATGGCACGCTCTATGGTCGCGTCGTCTTGGGTGATGACGGCGAGGTGAATGGCGCTTCGTCCGGCGGCGACAGTAACTGCAGCTTGCACAACTCAGGCTCGGAGACGGCGCTCGGTACCTGCCTTTCGACCGGCGAACTCAACGACAACAGTGATGATCGCTTCAACCTCGCCGACGGCAACGTCTACGAAATCGTGGTGTTCCAGGCCGAGCGCCACCCGACGGGCTCGAACTACCAACTGACCCTCGATGGATTCTTGGCGCCTCGCTCCTCCTGCACGACCACCTGCGGTGACGACGAAGTGGGCGGCCCGGAGCTCTGCGACGAAGGTCCGGGCGCACCGTCCTCGGGCTACGGCGTGTGCCTGAACGACTGCTCCATCGAGTTCTGCGGTGACAAAACGACGCAAGCTCCCGACGAGGAATGCGACCCGGTCAATGGCGTCTTCGCCACGTATGGTCAGGGCGCCTGCGGCTACGACTGCCAGTTTGCTCCGTACTGCGACGACGGCATCATCCAGTCGGCCTTCGAGGAGTGCGACGACGGCACCAACGACGGGAGCTACGGCACGTGTAACTCGAATTGCACCCTGGCGCCGTACTGCGGCGACCAGCAGGTCCAAGCCAGCGACGAAGAATGCGACCCTCTCGACGGCGTGTTCGGTGAGTACGGCGAGGATGTGTGCGGTTACGACTGCCAGTGGGCACCGTACTGCGGGGACGGCGAACGCAACGGCGAAGACGAGTTCTGCGACGACGGCGTCAACAACGGCACCCCGGGGTCGGATTGCAACACCAACTGCGAGTACGATCCCTTCTGCGGCGACGGTCTGAAGACCTCGGACGAGGAATGCGACTACGGCGATTTCGGCTACAACGGAGAGCCTGAAGACGCGCCCTACGGTGGCTGCACCACGGGCTGCGAGCTTGGTCCCTACTGCGGGGACGAAGCCGTCGATGAACCCTTCGGTGAAGAGTGCGACGAAGGCGACGCCAACGACGATGCCTTGTACGACGGGTGCAGCGAGGTCTGCCTGCTCGGGCCACATTGCGGCGACGCAACGGTACAGAGCCAGGCCGGTGAGGACTGCGACAACGGCTTCAACGAGGACGTCTACGCGTACCCCGGTACGAGCGGAGCTTGCGGCGACGGGTGCAACGACGTGCCCTACTGCGGCGACGATGTCATCCAGACAGCGTACGAGCTGTGCGATGACGGCGACGACAACGACGACGACGCCTACAACGGTTGCACGACGGTCTGCGACTGGGGTCCGTACTGCGGAGACGGCGTCAAGAACGGTCCAGAGCAGTGCGACAAGGGCCCAGGCAACGTCGCCTACTCGCCGACCGGCAAGGGCTGCAGCTACGAGTGCAAGACCAACGTTCCGTATTGCGGCGACGGTGTTCGCAACGGCCCCGAGCAGTGCGATCTGGGCACCGCGGCCAATGACGGTGACTACGGCGGGTGCAAGTCGGATTGCACGCGCGCCCCGTACTGCGGGGACCACATCGTCCAATCCGGCGAGGGTGAGCAGTGCGACGCGGGTCCTGCTGGCAGCCTCTCTTGCTCGCCCGCCTGCAACAAGCGCGACACGGTGAAGTGAGGTCCGAGCCCGGGGGCGGCCTTTCTGCCGCCTTTCGGGCCCTGACGGATCTTTTCGACGGGACGCACGCCAAAGTGTTGCTAGCGTCCGCCCCGTGAATGACCCTGCCCCCAAGAAGGACCCCAGCCGAGAGGGCTCCGCTCGGCCCCCAGTCGATGCCCGTCGGGCGAGCTGCATGGAATGCGGCGGCGTGGTGGATCCCGCCTTCGCCGTGCCCGGCTACTGCTTCGTCTGCTCCGTGCACGTGGCGTCCTGTTGTGCAGATGCCGTGGACCCTGCCGTATGAGTGACGATTCGGATCTCGTCCAGGCGCCTCTGGCATCGGCGTTTGCCGCGTTGCCGGAGCCCGTCGCCAAGGCCCTCGCGAGTCGCGGCTTCGTTCAGCTCACGACCGTGCAGCAGGCGGTCGCCAGTGCTGACACCTCGAGCACCGATCTGCGCATCTCGTCGCAGACCGGATCCGGCAAGACGGTCGCCGTCGGCATCGCCATTGCTCGCACGCTGCTGGCGGACGGCCCGCGGACGGAAGGGTCACGCGGGCCGAGCGTCCTCGTCTTGGCACCGACCCGCGAGCTGGCCGGTCAGGTCAGGAAAGAGCTCGACTGGCTGTTGGCCCCGCTGCCCGACTCCACGACAGAGGTCGTGACCGGCGGTACCAGCGTTGGGCTCGACCGCAAAAATCTCTCGCGCCGCCCGCGCGTGCTGGTCGGCACGCCAGGTCGAGTGCTCGACCACCTGAACGCCGGGGTGTTGAAACCCGAGGGTATTTCCGTGGTCGTGCTCGACGAGGCCGACCAAATGCTCGACATGGGATTTCGCGAGGAGCTCGAGGCCATCCTTGGTCTTTTGCCCAGCGAGCGTCGCACTCACCTGGTCTCCGCCACCTTCTCCGGCGAGGTCTTGGCGGTGGCCAAGCGCGTGCAGAAGGCATCCGTGCATCTCGAGGGCTCTCCGCTCGGGACTGCCAATACGGACATCGAACACGTTGCGCACGTCGTGCCAGAACGGCACCGCTACGATGCGCTGGTCAACTTGATTCTTCTGCATCAAGGCGGTCAGGAGCCCGACGCTGTCGGGAGGGTCTTGGTGTTCACGCGAACCAGGCGCGACACCGCCGAGGTGGCGGACCGCCTCGGCCGCGACGGCTTCAAGGCCGAGCCACTCAGTGGTGACCTGGCTCAAGCCAGCCGAACGCGCACGCTCGAGGCTTTCCGGCACGGGCGCATTGGCATCATCGTCGCGACCGACGTTGCGGCGCGCGGACTCGACGTCGATGGTGTGTCCTTGGTCGTCCATTTCGACCCGCCCGGCGATGCCGACGCCCTGACGCACCGCAGTGGTCGAACCGGGCGGGCTGGGCAGAAGGGGACGAGCGTCCTTTTGCTCCCGCCACAAGCGCGGCGTCGCATGGAGCGGCTACTGCACGAAGCGCGCATCTCGCCGACGTTTGCTCCCGTGCCGTCTGCCGACAAGATCAACAAGGCGTACACCAAAGCCGGGCGCCGCAAGATCTTCGCGGCTCTCGAGCAAGAGCAGGGCGAAGAGGCCCTCTCTTACGCTGCGAAGCTGCTGGCGGAGCATCCGGCGGAGAAGGTCATCGCCACACTGCTCGGCATGACGGATCAGAAGCCTCCCTGCCCACCGCGCGACGTCAGCTTTCACCTGTCGCCCGATCTCCCGAGGCAGCGGGCCCAGGGCAACAAGCCCTATCCGCCCAAGGCTTATCCCGGCGGCGGGCATTCGGGTGAGGGGCATGCTGGGCCCGGTAGGCCCTATGGCAACAAGCCGGCTTTCCCCGGGCCGCGGTTCGGTCAGCCCCGCCCGTATCCGCGGGACGCGGCTCGTGGCCCCGGTCCGCGCGAGAACCGGCCGGGCGGCGACGAGGGCGGTTCGCCGGGACGCTGGGAGCGCCGGTCCGACCAGGGCGGGGACGGAGCCGCCCACGCCTCCGGCCCCAGGCCACCGGGGCGTGGAAAACCGCCCGCCTTTGGCGGCAAAGCCAGAAAGCCGGGCCTGGGTCGTTCTTGAGGGAAGCGCTTCCCGGTTCGGCTGAACTCGGGTATTCGGCCTCATGACCTTGGGACGCCGGCGCCTCGGCAAGACAGACTGGCAGGTTTCACCCGTTTCGCTCGGCACATGGCAAGTAGGTGGCCGTTGGGGTGATCCGTTCGATCGGACGAAGGCGCGCCACATTCTGGAAGCGGCGATCGATCGGGGCGTCAATTTCATCGACACGGCCGACGTGTACGAAAATGGGCAGAGCGAGCAGGCGGTCGGCGAAGTCGTTCGCTCGCGGAGCGAGCGGATCTACGTCGCGACCAAATGCGGGCGCCGCCTCTCGCCGCACGTAGCGGCCGGCTACACCGAAGCCAACATTCGCCGCTTCGTCGAAGACAGCCTGCGTCGCCTCGGGCTCGAGCGGGTCGACCTCATCCAGCTCCACTGCGCGCCGCCGGAAACCTTGGCGAGTCCCGAGATCTACGGAGTTCTGGAGCGTCTACGCGAAGAGGGCAAGATCGCGCACTACGGGGTCAGCGTCGAGACGGTCGACGAGGCCTTGTCGGCCATGAAATTCCCGGGCGTTGCCACGCTGCAGATCATCTTCAACATGATGCGGCACAAACCCCTCGAACGGGTGTTTCCGGCCGCCCAAGCTGCGGATGTGGGCATCTTGGCCCGAGTACCCTTGGCCAGTGGCCTCCTCACCGGGCGGCTGAGCAAGGCGTCCACCTTCGGTCCCGGTGACCACCGCCAGTACAATCGGCGGGGCGAAGCCTTCGACCGCGGGGAGACGTTTTCCGGAGTCGACTTCGACTTGGGTCTGCGCTTGGTCGAAGAGAAGTACGTTCCACTCCTCGGCCGCGAGGAGCTGGCGCAGAAGGCGCTGCGCTGGGTTCTCATGTTCGACGCGGTGAGCACGGTGATTCCAGGGGCCAGCTCGGTCGACCAGGTCGAAGCGAATCTCCGGGCGCAGGACGAACCCCCGCTCGACGCCGGGACGATGAAACAAATCGCTGCCGTCTACGACGAATACCTGCGCGGCCACGTTCACCAGTACTGGTGAGTGCTGGACGGGTGAGCGCTGGCCTCACAAAAAGTAACAGCCACTCGTTCGGAGTAGAACGAGTGGCCGTCACGGGTCTCAATTGCGGGTGAGACCCGTCAGCTGTTCAGAAGCAGTTCCACTCCCCGCCGTTCCCGCAGAAGCAGTTGCCAGCGTCGTACTGGCAGAGGCCGTTGCCGGTGCAGGCGTCGCCATCTGCGGGTTGGTCCGCGGGGCACTCGACGGCCACTTCGCAGGTCCAGGTGGGGTTCTGGCCGAAGCCCGGGCACGTGCAGGTGGTGTCCCCGTAGTCGCAGGGCTGGCCGGTCGAGGTGCAATCGTCACCGTCCGTCGGTTGGGTGGCCGGGCAGTCGTTCGAGCCCGCTGCTGCACAATCCCAGGTCGCATTCTGGCCAAAGCCTTGGCACTGACACTCCTGGTCTCCGTACGTACAGGTGGGCGCGTTGAAGCCGCCCTCGCAGGCGTCCTCGGTATCCGGAATGGTCGCGGGACAGCTGTTACCGTTGGCGCCGCCGAGGCCGCCATCGCCGCCATCGCCGCTGCTACCGCCGGTGTTGTTACCGAAGCCGCCGGTGCTGTTGCCGGAGCCGCCGGTGGCATTGCCGGAACCGCCCGTCGCGTTGCCGGAGCCGCCCGTCGCGTTGCTGGTGCCGCCGGAGCCGCTATCGGTCCCCGCGCCGCCCGTCCCGGTCATGTCGCCCGAGCCGCCGCCGCAGGCAATGGCCACCGCAGCGCCGAGCGTGATCACAACGGCGCCGTGGACGGCGCCCTTCGCAAGTCTAAGAATGTGTCGATCCGTCATGGGCCCTTGGTACCTCGCGCCCACCTGCCCAGGCAGAAAAGTGAGCCGTTCGACGCACCTGTGCCCAGCAAACCCAGCACGAGCGGGCGGCCGAAAAAATGACCGACGACCTGCCTGCTACGGAGCCTGCCCGTTACGGAGCAACGTCGAGCACCAGGCCCCGCGCTTCGTCTCGCGCAAAGCCGCTCGGGTATTCGGATACGTAGCGAGCGGCCGAGCGACGCGCGGCAGTCGTCTGGCCGCTCGAGCGCAAGCAGCGGAAGTGAGCGACCATCGCTTCCTGGCGGAGCGGCGAGCTCGGGAACCGCTCCAGGAGCTCGGAGAGGAGCGCCACGCAGCGAGCACCATTTCCGCCGTTGCGGGCCGAAAGGGCGGAGCGGAAGAGGCGATTTTCTTCCGAAAGCGTGGTGACCTCCTCGGTTTCTGCGGCGCTCTTCCCCTCGGCGGCGGGCCTGGCGTCGCCAGTGCCTTCCGATCGGCCGCGAGCGTCGCCCGCTGGCCGGCCGCGCGTCGCCCCGACCTCGCCCGAAGGAACATCGCCCGAAAGAACATCGCTCGACTGGACCGTGCCGGAGTGCTCGGCCCGCGGCCGATCCGCTTGCGACGACCAGGACTCACCTGCCTCGAGCACGAACGACTCGCCTTCGGAGTCGACCTCAACCCGACCGCGTTTCACGACCACTTCCGACCAGGCCTCGGAGCCTGCACTGGTCGAGGTGACCGAAAAGGCGGTGCCCTTCACGCGCACGCGCGCGCTGGCTGCATGCACGACGACCTCGGCATGACGCTTCGGATCGACATCGAAATCCGTCGATCCGCTTTCGACCCGCAGCTCCTGCAGGCGATCTTCCAGGGTCACGATGGCTAGAACCGAGCCGGGCGTTACCCGTGCCGAGGTAATCTTGGCTAGCTTTAGGTTCACTGGCTCGCCGAGAGCACGCACTCGATCCCCGGCCGTCAGCGTGCGCCCCGCAGCCGCCAGCATCCAGCCCCGACCCCGGCCCCAGATTTCACTTTTGCCCTGGAGCGAAGCGTGCGCGCTCGTTTCCGCACCCGGTCGAGAGCTGCCGACGCCGTCAGCCAAAGAGCGCAGGTTCATCTGATCGGACCCGAGCACCTCGAGCCCTCCCCACGCCATCAACGCGACCGCCGCGACGGCAACCGCTGCGAAACGCAGCCGGCGCAGCTGGCGCTCACGTCGGGCACTGCCAATCACCGCTCGCAGTGTGACCGCCCCTCGCTCGCGCCGCTGCTCCTGCACCTCGGGCGGTGCGACCGGAACCGGCAGCGTGCCCCAGCGAGCCAGCACGTGCTGCGGGTCTTCGCGGTCCGGAGAGCTCCGCCTCATGTCGCTCGGGCGTGTCATGCCTCACCCCCTGGCAGGGAGGTGGAGGCAATGCCGAGCCGCTTGTAGAGATCGCGGCGACCGCGCACGAGCCGCGATTGCGCCGCAGCCACGCTGATGTCCTCCATGACCGCGATTTCGGCGAGCTCGTGGCCGAGGACATCGTGCAAGAAGACGGCGTGGGCGCGATCGGGCTTCATCCGCGTCAGATGTCGTTTGAGGCGCTCGATGTCCTCACGGGCGAGCGTTTGTGCCTCCGCGTCGCCAGTGTGGTGTGAACCTGCGTCTAGCTGATCAGGGGGCGTGCTCACCAGGATGGCACGCTCCCGGCGGCGTGAGCGCAGCACGTTGAAGGCCACGCGCGCCGTGATGGCCGACGCCCAAGTGCGCAAACTGCAGGCACCCGCGAAGGTGCGCCGCGAAAGCGTGAGCACGATCTGCTCGAACGAGCGCTGGACCAGGTCCTCGTGGTCCACCTCGCGCCGGCCGAAGATGCGAAATAGGGTGATGTCCACGGCATCGACGAGGCGGAAGTACAGTTGATCCGCACACGAGCGGTCGCCCCGGCGTACGGCATCGACGATGTCTTCGTCGGAAAGCGTCGGCGCAATGCCCGAGGCAGCAGCTGTGCCCGAGGCAGCAGCTGTGCCCGAGGACGGCGCCGACTGGGCGCCTCCCGATAGCACCACGAGGTTGGGCGCCTCTTTCCGTTTCGAACTCAGCACCATCGAATCAATCACATTAGTAGCCTTGTCCGCGGCACGGCAGGCAGGCGATTTCATGGTAGAATGTCAGCGGATGAAGCCTTCCGCCACCCGCGGCGCCGGCCTATTTATGGCGATTTCCTTCCTGTTTCTGGCAGGACCGGGGGGGTGCGGGCACTCCTCGTTCGATTTCGTCACCGATCAAGCGAACATGGAGTCTGGTGGTGCAGGCGGATCGCCGTCGCCGATGGGCTCCGGGGGCCGGTCGACCCCTCCGGCGGGCGGTGTGCAGGATTTTCCCGCGGTCGGAGGATTCTTCCCCGGTGGGGCTTCGTTCGGCGGCGAAGGCGGTGGCCCGCATTGCCCGGGACCAGACTGTCCCGAGGAGCGGTGTTGCGAGACCATCGACGTCAGTTGCATGCCGTTCGAGGGCTGGTGCCTCTATTGCGCCGGCCAGGACCAATGTGGCGAAGGCTCCGCCTGCGATCCGCTGACCGACCAGTGCTTGCCTCAGTGCACGAACCACGACGCTTGCCCCAATCATCTGCCGCTGTGCGACCCGGTCCGGGGTGTTTGCACCCAGTGCTCCCAGGACGTGCACTGCACGCCGGGAACGTCCTGCGTCAAAGGCTTCTGTGTGCCGTGCGAGTACTGCCACTGAGCGCTAGCGCTGCCAGAGGTCGAAGCCCACGGCGAGCGCTGCGGTTGCGAACACCGGCGGCACGTTGTCGACTCGTTCGCCGTCGACCGTGATCGTGGTGTCGCCGAAGCGAGCGCCCATTTGCGTGCTGATCCCCAGCCAGAAGCGGGGCCCGAGTCGGTGCCTCACGCCGAAGGTGGCCCGCACGCCGCCCAGCAGGCGTGACTGATTGCCGTCCGTGCGGTCGGTCCAAAGCCACTGGTATTCGAGCAGCGGGCCGGCGCCGAGATCGAGGTGGACGTTCCTGCTGATCGGTAGCGTCGCCCCAAGCGTCGTGCCGACGGTCGCGAAGCGGATGCTCAGTGCCGTCGTGGGCAATCCCACGGCCGTGTCGGCCAGATCCATCGAGCCTTCGAGCGAAATGAACGGTCCGGAGCCGTGGCGGACGGTCAGCGCCAGGCCAGCGCCGAAGCGCGCGCTGGTTTCGGTTGCGGTCCCCGCTCGCCCGAGCAGGTCGAGCCTGATCGCATGGCCACGAGGGCCGGCGGGTCGCGGGGCTGGAGCCGGAACGTCCTCTTGGGTTGGAGTCGGTGTGGCAGCGGCGGATTCCGCAGTCAGGGCTGCGGCCTCCGCCTCTTGTTGTCGCGCAGCGCCGATGAGCGTTCCAATCGCGAAACCCACGGCCTGCCAGCGTTCCGCGGCCGGGTCCTCGGGAGAAAACGTCATGCGTCGCTCGATCCAGTCGCTCGCGCCGGCGCGGCCGATGTCGATCTTCACGCTGAGCTCGCCGGTCCAGGTGACGACCGCGAACGCCGTGGCCGCGTCCGCCGATGCGCTGGCCATTTCGCAGCGATCGGGGGCGGCGGCGATGGTGCAGGCGCGCAGCAGTCCCTCCGCCTGTTCCGGGGCGGTGCTAGCCGCCGGGATCTCCACCGCGATTGTCGCCACCGCCAGTCCTTCGTATCACGCTCGAGCGGCGGGTAGCGGGGCGTCTACGGACAAGTCCAGACATTCGAGCGAGCCGTCGTCGCCGAGCCGATAGGAAAGGCCGCCCTCGGGGCAGGTGACGGTGGCCCCGGGGCTGGGGTCGAGGCGCTGGCCATGGCGGCTCATCCAGCACTCCTGTCGGGCCGGCACGCCGACGACCAAGGCGTAGTCGGGAACGTCGCGGCTCACTACGGCCCCGGCCGCCACGAAGGCGTGCCGCCCAATCGTGACGCCCGGCAGGAGCGTGGCATTGGCGCCGATCGTTGCGCCCCGGCGAATGCGGATGCCTTGGTAGGCATCACGCCGATTGAGGGTGGCGCGTGGATTCTTGACGTTGGTGAGCACGCACGATGGGCCCAGGAACACATCGTCCTCGATCAGGGTGCCTGCGTAGATGGAGACGTGATTTTGCACCCGCACTCCTCGACCGAGCGTGGCTCCACCGGCCACGAAGACCGCGTGACCGAGCATGCAGCCTTCACCGACCTTGGCGCCGGCTTGCACGTGGACGAAGTGCCACACCTTGGTGCCGGCGCCCAGCAGGGCAGGCTCTTCCACGCAGGCGCTGGGGTGCACGAACGTCCCGGTCACGGCGCACCTTCCACTCGTGCCCGAGGAGCGGCAGAGGCGGCGGCCAAGCTCCAACACAGCTCGAGCGCTGGCAGCGCCTGGGCGAGCTCGAGTCCCGCCCCGCTGGCAATAGCGGCGTACGTTCGGTCGTGCAGTCCTTCTAGGTCGGCGTCGAGGCGGATCTCGCGACCACCGACGGTCAGTCGACGCAGGCTGCGCACCGATCGATCGGGAAGCTCCGCCGCGTCGATCGACAATCGAAAATTCACGTTTGCTCGCTCGAGCGCGAGCTCACCCCGGACCGTACGCGCGCTGCTCGACGGCGTCGAATATCCAGTACAGCGGCCGAAGATCCAGAGCAGCGCGTCCAGGAAATGGACGCCGATGTTCAACAGCAGGCCGCCCGAGCGCGCGGCGTCGCCCTTCCAGGATGAATCGTACCAAGGGCCTCGTGGTGTCACGTAGTCGAGCTCAACCTCGACCGGGCGCTCTGCGCTTTCCATTTCGCGCCGCAGTGCTTCCAAGCCGGGGTGGTGGCGCAGTTGCAAGACTGGATGCACGCGTCGTCCCGTCCGCAAAGACGAAGTCGACAGGCGTGTGAATTCGGCATGGGTCGTCACCAGAGGCTTCTCGCAGATGACGTGGCAGCCGAGCCCCAGGGCCAGCTCGACGTGACGGGCGTGCTGGAAGTTCGGTGAACAGACTACCACGTAGTCGACTCCGCGGCCCTGCCGCGCGAGGCCCTGCAAATGGGCGGCCCAGTCGGTTTCCTGGGCGAAGTACTGGGCGTCGAGCGCGTATCGATCCAGGACGCCGACGGAATCGTGAGGGTCGAGGGCGGCGACCACTTGCCCGCCGAGCTGTTGGATCGCTTCCAGGTGGCGGCGCGCGACGAAGCCCGCCGCCCCGATCAAGGCGAAGCGTGCCGGGAACATTCGCTTGAACTAGTCGAGCGCGCGGGGGATTGCCAGCGCCCTCGGCGGGCGCTAGGCGCCGGTCGTCATGCCGCCCAGTGAAGACTCGATGAACTCCTTGCTTGCCACGGCCGTCTTGGCTGCCCTCGAGGCCGGTCACCGCATCCTCGAGGTCTACGAAAGCAATGACTTCGACGTCGAAGTGAAGGGTGATGGGTCGCCGCTCACGCGCGCCGACAAGCTGGCCAACGAGGGCATCACGCAGGCCCTGGCGGCGACCGGCTTGCCCGTGCTCAGCGAGGAAGGGCGAGCCATCCCCTACGGCGAGAGGCGAGACTGGGACGCGTTTTGGCTCGTCGACCCACTCGACGGCACCAAGGAGTTCCTCAAGCGCAACGGTGAGTTCACCGTGAACATCGCGCTCGTGGTTGGGCAGTCACCTCGCCTGGGCGTGGTGTTCGCGCCCGCGCGCGGAATGCTGCATTTCGGAGACGCCAGAGGCGCTGCGTATCTGGTCGACGACGCCGCGCTCTTGGCCAAGGCGGGCGTCAGCATGAAGGAAATCGAAGCTCGCGCGCTCCGGCTGCCGCGGCCCAAGAGCGATCGCCCGTTCATGATCGTTGGTAGCCGCTCGCACGGATCCCCAGAGACCGCTGCGTACGTCGAGTCTCTCCGCGCTGCTCATCCCGACCTCGAGATGCTGGGCATTGGGTCGTCGCTCAAGCTGTGCATGGTCGCCGAAGGAGCAGCTGACGCCTATCCGCGCTTCGCGCCCACCATGGAGTGGGATACGGCCGCGGCACATGCCGTGGTGCTCGGGGCCGGCAAGCAGATCGTGCGCTGGGAGGCCGGTCGCGGACCGGCCGGTCCTGTCGTCTACAACAAGGAAGACCTGACGAATCCTTGGTTTCTCGTGAGCGACTGAGGGCTGCTATTCGGGAAAGTAATCGGCGACGCTCTCGGTCGGGTGCAAGGACTCGATCACGCGCGCCCGGATCACTTTGACCCGCTCATCGGCGAGCGTCGACGCAGCGAGCTTGGCCAGCCACTCGGCGAGTCGCTCGGAGGTCGGGGTGAACGGGAACACCGCGACCTTGATGTTGCCGGGCCACTCGTTGCGCGCGCCGGCCAAGTGCTCACTGGATCCAGACGGGAAGCCGGGCTGCCGCTCGCCACTTGCCCCGTGCACGGTTTGCCGCGAGGCGTAGAGCTTGGTGCCAAGGAGCGTCAGTGCTTCCGCATTTTCGCGCCAGCTGTCCTCACCGAGCGCTAGGCTGTGATCGAGCAGGCGATGACAAGCAGCGAGCACGCGCTCGTGCAGGATGTCGAAGTCGATGACGAAGCCCTGCGCATCGAGCTCACGTGCGCCCAGCGTGACCTGGAACATCCAGGTGTGTCCGTGCAGCGAAATGCACGGACCCATGTGACCGCGCACGTGGTGGCCGAAATGGATGTGGATGCCGTCGGTGACCTGAAACACGCGCTTCTGCTAGCAGAGCTCGCGCTCGGTCGCACGAACTGCGGCGACGAATGCCGCCATTTTTCCGTGATCTTTCTGGCCTGGGGCACTTTCGATGCCGCTCGACACGTCCACCCCCGCCGGCCCTACCTCGGCAATCGCTGCGGCGACGTTGTCCGAACGCAGCCCTCCCGCCAGGAGAAGAGGCCACGTCCGTGCGATCCGCGCCGCACGGGTCCAGTCTGCGCGAACCCCACGGCCGCCCCCGCTCGGCCCGTCCAAGCACAATAGGCCGCGCGCGCCGCTGGCGACCTCTGCTGCCAGGCTCGGCTGTGACGCCCGCAGCAGGCGAGCCTGCTCCTCGACCTCGGCTGCATCGAACAGCACCGGAATCACCGGCTTGTCGTCGAGCGTGACCGAGAACCAATCGGTGATCACGACCTGCACTGCATCGAAGCCGAGCTCGAGGATGCGGCGGCATTCGTCCCTGCTCTTCGGGCCGACCACCGCGACCTTCGTGAGCCGTGGGTCGCAAGCAGCAAGGAGCTGCGCCAGCTGACGCGGGGCAACGGGAACGCGGGCGTCCTCGGCCAGCACGAAACCGAGTGCATCGACGTCGAGCGAGCTAGCTGCTTCGACATCGGTGGTGTGGACGAAGCCACACAGCTTCACGAACAGGCGCGGGCGTCGCGCGGTCATGTCGAGGCGAGCCCTTTCGGCGTCGGCTGCGTGAGCCCGTCGTGCTGTCGGCAGGTCGGGCAGGTCCCGAGCACTTGCACCTCGGCGTCGCGCACCGCTTCTCGCCAACCGAGGTCTGCCAACAGCGGGAGCTCGGCGCCGGCCAGGCATTCCACGCGCCCGCAGCGGTTGCAGGAGAAATGAGCGTGGAGGTGCTCGTGTCCGTGCTCACGAATTGCCTCGTAGCGCGTCAGACCGCCCGCATGGCTCGAGACTCGCACCAGACCGACCTCACACAACTTCACCAGGTTCCGGAAGATCGTCGCCCGATCCCAGTCCAGGGTGCCGAGCTCCTCGGCAACTTCGCCATGGCTGAGCGGTCGTCCCGCGTGCCTCAGCAGGGCGAGCACCGCAACGCGCGGGCCCGTCACACGCAGACCGAGCGCGTGGAGCTCCGCTTTGATCGCAGACTTGTCCGTGGGCAGCATGGCTGGCGACGCGCTCCGTCGATGCAAGTTAGCGCGGAGGCCGGCTCTGCGCAGCCCCAGCCGGGGCGCGGGAAAAACGAGCGACTAAAGTGCGATCGCGCACTCGCCTTCGCCTTCGAAGTGCCCTTGCGTGGAGAGCTGGCTTTCCACGTAGGTCAACATGTCGTCGATGGGCCGCAGCGGAGAGCCACCGAGGGGAAAGCGCTCATCGAACTCGGCGAGCGCCGAAGGCTGGATCATCTCGAGCTCTTTGCTCGTCACCGTCCCGCTCTGGTCGAGATCACAGTCGGCGAGCCATTGAGCGTAGCGGCGCACCTCGCCCTCGGCGCCCTCGGGGAAGCCACCAAAAAACATGTGGTCCCCGTGCAGGGTGATCGCTCTGGTCGTCACTTCGCCCCCTTGGACCGCCAAACCGGGCAGGCCGTCGATGGCGCAGGGACCGCAATTGACCTCAGCACGTGCTTCGATCGAGAAGCGCAGGCTCGGTGCGGCATAGCAGGGATCATGGGCGCCGTTCTCACCGACGACCTCGGCATCGCTCGGCACGACGGCAAGGGATGCGGGCGGGCACGAGACCCCAGCTGCCTGCTCGAGCGTGCCGGTGATGAGGTGCGTCAGGTTGCTCGACTCCATCCGCTCGAAGTCGTCGTCCGAGACGCTCTCGTGCTGTTCGCGACCGGAACCGGTGGTGCCGAAGAAAAGGTCGTAGCGTCCTTCGGTCAGACCCGAGAGGGTCCAGAGGGGCACGCCCTGACTCGGGAGCTGGCGGAGGTCGATGACGAGGCGCAGCGGGTCAGTGGCGTGGGACTCCGCCTCCAGGCTGCGCAGCTCGACCGGGCCCACGGCCACGAGGTACTTGGAGAACGACACACTCCAGCCGTCCACGATGGCGTCCAGCCCGTCGCCGGCCGGGATGCCGTCCGTGATGGTGCCTTCCGGCTCGAGCAGCAGTCGGGCTTCTCCACTGGGCGGGGCACAGCCGAGCAAGCCGAGGAGGCATACGCCCGCGCAGATGCGCGGAAAAACAGGGAGTCGCGAGGAGGCGTTGGCACGCATGGGACCTCACCTATCGCACGAAGTATGCAAATGCAATTGTATTGCGTTTAGGTCGATTCCCGCACTGGAACGCTCGGGTCGGTGTCTGATAGGACCCGACCTCGCTCTTGACCGCTCCGCTCACCGTCCGCAACTTCTCCTACACCTGGCCGGTGCGAGCACTGGACCGGCTGCTGACGCCGCTCGCCCACGTCACGAGGATCGGTAGCCTCGATCCGGACGAGATGGCGCTGTCCGCCTTTCGCGCCGCCGGGGGACCGATTCCCCCCAAGGCCGAGTGGGAGCGCTGGCTGGGTCCCGAGTTTTGGCCGCGCATGGAGCTGCTGACTCGGGGACATTTCCCCTCGCTCGGACGGATCCAATGGCGGGCTACCCTGGTTTCCGCGGCAGTCGGACGGATCCGTCTCGAGCGCTACCTGGCGGCCGGGCGTCCGCTCGGTGAAGTCGTGGATCCGGTCTTCGTGGTCGGCTTGCCGCGAACGGGCACATCTTTGATGCAGCGCCTGATCGCGGAAGACCCAGAGCGACGCGGTCTGCGCACGTTCGAGCTGCAGGGTCCGGTTCCGCCGCCCCGGCCGTCTTGGCTGTCACCACTCAAGCGGCGCGCCTTCGCGGCACTCGTTTCCGCCATCTACGGCACATTCACGCCCGAACTCTTGCGCATCCATCACACCTCCGTCACCTCGCTCGAGGAGTGCTGGATGCTCTTCATGTCGAGCTACGCCGTCCTGAACGCGGACTACATCCTGGTTCCGGAGGCGGGATTCGGTGACCACCTGCTCGAGGATGGCCTAGAGGAGGCTTACGGCCGGTACCGCACCTTGCTGTCCATGCTTTCCCTGGAGGCTCCGGGCAAGAAGTTCGTGCTGAAGAGTCCGGAGCACGTGTGGTTCCTGCCCGCCCTCTTGCGGACTTTTCCCGGCGCGCGGGTGATCTGGACACACCGCGATCCGGCGAGTGCCGTCCCGTCCTACTGTGCGCAGGCGTCCCTACCGTCCCGGCAGCACCGGGGCCGCGTCGACCCCAAGCAGATGGGCACGCGGGTCATGCAGCGTTTTCTCCAGGGCGTCGAGCGGGCCACGCGGGCGTGCGACGAGTTTCCAAACGCTCGCATCTGCCACGTGAAGTACCCTGACTTGGTCGCTGATCCCGTCGCCGAGACGGCCCGCGTGTACGAGGAGCTCGGCCTGCCCCTCGCTGCCGAGCACGAACGGCGCATGCGCTCGTTCTTGGCTCGTCCGCAGAAAGACAAGCACAAGAACCACTACCGACTGGACGTCTACGGGCTGGATGCGGGGCACATCCGTTCTGCGTTCGGGCCTTACATGCAGCGCTTCTCCATCGACCCCGAGCGCAATCCGGGCGCGCTCGTGAAACACGAGCCAGCGCTACTGACCGATCACGTACCGGACACCTGAGATCGGTCGGCGGCCGCCGCGCCGGTTGCCCGGCGGCCACCCATTTTCTCAGTTTCCGGCGCCGCCGGCGCCGATGCCGGCGCCACCGCCGTCACACACGGCCTTGTCCTTCTCGGCGGCTGGCGAGCAGAGCATGCGACCGTGCGCCAGGACGCAATCCCCGCGGCACTCTTCCGGTCTCTCGCATTCCTCGCCCGTCTCCTTCAAGACCACGCAAACCGGCGACTCCATGCTCAAGTCGCAGAAGGTCGTGAACGGATCGCAGGGTGGATCATCGAAGTCACCGCAACCGTCACCTTCATCGAGACCACGGCTGCACTCGCTTTCGAAGCACACCCCCGAGTCGCACTCGGCCCCGGACGCGCACGGATCGTTCAACGCCAGCGGCAAACTGTCGCACTCTCGCTCGTCTTCGTAGTTGCAGAACAGCGAATCGCAGTCCGCCGCGTCGTCACAGCCCACGCCGTTGTCCAGTGGCAACGTGCGACAGAACCCTGCGACGCAAGTCTCCGAAGTGCACTCGACGTCCAAATCGCAGGTAGCGCCATCGTCCTTCTTCTCGATGCAGTGGTAGCCGCAGATGCCGTCAATCATGCACACGCCGGATTCCGGACAGTCGGTGGCGTCCACGCAGGCTTCCGTGGGGTTTTCCCGCACGCAGGCCCCCGCGCCGCACTCCTCGTTCGTGGCGCTCGGACACGGCTCGCCGAGGTCGACCGGCTCGGTGCAGGTTCCGGCAGCACAGTAGCCCGATTCGCAGTCGCTGGCTGCCCCGCAGTCGGCGTCGAGCGGGAGCTTCGGCTGACACGATAGCTCGCCGGGCGCCTGGGGATTGGGCGCACAGCGCAGGTCATCCGCACAGTTTTCGGTCAGCGCGCAAGGTTGGTCGAGCTCACGCAGCTTGGAACAACGAGACAAGATGCAGGAGAGATCCTGCGTGTCGTCGCACTGCGTGTCGCTTTCGCACAATGCTCCGGCCTGGCAGGCCTCGACGCAGAGCTCGGTGAGCGGGTTACAGGCGAGGTGCGGAGCGCACTTCACGAGCAGCGTTTCTTCGGGCGGTGCGGAATCGTTGCGGTTCGCGTAGACGCAGGTCTCGTCGACGTCCGAGAATTCCTTGCACGTACCGTCGAGCTCTGAGCAGTAGAGCCCCGCGTCACAGTCGGCGTCGACGACGCAGGTCTCGGTGACCTGACGTAGGCGCACGCAGCGACCATTGACCCCGAGCCCGACGCCGGTACCGCAGCGGTAACCGGGCGCGCACTCGAAGGTGAACGCAGCGCTCGAGCAGTCCTGGCCCTCGGTCAGCTGACCGATGAACAGGTTCGCGGGCGCGCAGGGTCCAGCGGGCTCGGGCGGCTCGGGCGCCTGACAGCCCTCCACGATCTCCGGCTCCGCGTACTCGTTGCAGCCTCCCTCGGCGAGGTACTCCTTGCAGGCGTCGAGTCCCTCGCGACTGATGACGGTGCGTCCGTCTTGGACGGCTTCGTTCAAGGCAGGCAAGTTGGGGATGAGCAGCGTCCCCTCACGCAGGCCGGCCAGCGCCATGAGATCGAGGCTGGTCACCCCCGACACGGAGGCCGCCTCCATCAGGCGACTCGTGCACTCCTCCGGCAGCACGTACGGACCCACGAAATAGTCGGCCTCGTGGTCCTCGCAGCAGGTGTAGGCGAGCTCGCAATAGGCCTCGATCACTTCTTCGATCTGAGGTTCAGCGGGAGCCTGCTTGACGTCGCAAGCTCCGAACAGGAGGCCAGCCGTCGTGGCCAGCACACTGAGAATCGTGAACTTTTTCATTGAAAAGCCTCAATAAGGGTAGATGCATTCGCCGGCGGTGCAGAGGCCGGTCGTGTTGGTGAGCTGCCCGGGGTAGGTGCCGACGCACGTAGTGTTGTCGGTCGCGTTGGCCGTGAGGTTGCAGGTGCCGGCGCCGTCACAGGTGCCCGTGCGGCAGCCGAGCGTGCAGCTGGTGCCGCTCACGAGTGGGACGCCGCCGACGCAATTGCCGAGGCCGTCGCAGGTTGCGTAGTAGGCCTCGGGGGCCTCACCCCCGTAACCGGGTGTGTAGTAGTACGTGTAGTCCATGCACGGGTTGTCGGTGCAGGACTGCCCGTTTGCGTTCGCGGTGTACGTGGGATTCGGCGTGCAGCCACCACCACCGCAATCGGCATACGGCGCGCACGTCGACACCGGGCACAGTACCAAGTCACCGCTCGGCTGACAGGTTCCGTAGTTGCATGCCGACGCCGAGGTACAGGCATTGCCGTCGTCGCAGACGGTTCCGTTCGTCACGTTGCCCTGGTTGACGCAGCCCCCGGTGACCTCGTCGCAGTAGGCGTCCATGCAGGCGGTCCCGCCGCATTCGACCTCGGTACCGAGACACTGACCCTCGAGACAGGCGTCGTTGTTGGTACAGAGCAGACCGTCATCGCATGGTGTGTCATTGGGCTGAGCCTCGAACATGCAGCCCTCTGTTTCGCTGCAGGTGCCAGCGGCGCAGTCGTCGGCCAGGCTGGAGCAGTCGCGCTCGTCGCCATCGCCGCAGCTGCCGCCGTCGCACACCTCGCCGGTCGTGCAGAACTCCCCGTCGTCACAGGGCGAGCCGTCCTCGGTGTCCGCGTCGTCACAGTCGTAGGAGCCAGCTGTGATCAGCGTGACCTCGGCAGTGGCCACTTCGTCCTCTCCCGCGACGACAGTGATGTCCGAACATCCGGCCAGTTTCGCCTCGCCCGAGAAGTCGACGCCTTCGACGTAGACGACGCCTTCGCCGACTGCGGCCGTGAACTCGATCGCCTCGTCGATGCTGGTGAACACTTCGTCGGCCAGGACCTCGAGCTCCTTGTCGTACGGATCGGTCTCACCGGCGACGAGCTTGGAGCAGCTGACCGAGAAGCCCTCTTTGGGTGCGAGCACCCAGACGTGAAAGGTCGCAGTCGAAGCGGCCTGGAGCTCGTGCCCGAACGCGACGTCGACGGAGACCTGGCCGGTCTCGGGGGGCACGACGTCCGGCACCGCGGCGACGCCGCCGCAGGCGCCTGCCAAGCCAAGTGTCACCGCTCCGCTCAGAAGCAGTGGATTCATGGTCGCCGCGAGGTCGCGGCGCCTTCCGCCAAGCCAAGTTCTCTTGTTCATCTCCATCACCTTCATCCCTTGGGCCCATGGACAGGACGCACCCGCCAGCCCCAGCCATAGTCATCCTGCACCCTTCCTGGCACGCCAAGGCGACGCGAACGGCGCGATATTTCACGGAGTCCCGGGGCGGGTGCGGGATGGCGCACCGGCGACGACCAGGTGTGATGGGCCGAAGAGTGGCGGCCCAGCCCGCTCAGGGCTTGGGGGGTGGAGGGGCTTTCGGAGACCTCTCTACGGACAGGATGAGCTCGCTCCGGAGCTCCGTCGCCAGCCAGATGCCGTCGTCGGCCGTGAGCGCGTGCGCTGCCCGCACCTGCGGCGCTTGGACCCCGAGCTCGAGCTCCGCCTGCTCGGCCAGGAGCGTACCCAGGATGTCGGTTCGCTCTTCGATGGCTCGATCTTCGAGCCATCGCGGCACTGCCGACTCGAGGTCGAGCGGCCGATTCAGAGCCGCCTCGATCGTCGTGGTTTGCTCTGCCGTCAGCGGGCTCGCGTACACCTTGGAATTTTCGAGTGACAACCGATCACTAGTGACGCCGAGAGAGCTCGAAATCCAGAGCGTGCCGCAGGCGCTACCGGACAGCTCCACTTCCAGCAAAAGGCCGCCTTCCACGAGGGCGTGGTCGCGCAGCGAAAGTGTCAGCTCCGCGCTGGACGCGCCCTTCACGAGGCTGGCGAGTGGTTCAGCCAGCTTCTCGGTGGGCAGGTGCTCTCGCAACTCCAGGCGCGCTCCGCCCGAGTCTCGCTTCGATCGCTTCACGGGCAAGCCGCGACCTCGGTGAGGTGGCGCGTCGCAGGCAGTCTCCTCCATGGTGCCAGCCAAGCCGACGCTGAAGGTCAAGCGTCCGCCGTCTGTCCGAGGCCCGTCGAGCAACACCTCTGCCGGTGAGAGGGCAACGCACTGCCCGACCCGGAGCAGCGAGGGGCGTGTCATCTCGGCAATCGCCCGATCGACCCATGGCCCGAGCGGCGGCAGCTCCTGGTCGATGCGCGCTTCAGCTTCGCGCAGCTGGTCTTTGACGACGCGCGTGACGTGCTCGGTCACGTCGATGCCGATACTGCATTTTTCGGTGACTTTTTGGCTCAAGTGCACGTCAGGGAGCTCGTGGTCGGCGCCGAGCGTCAGGTCCCAGCTGGCCTTCACGTCGTAGGCGGGGCTGCAGCTGCCGTAGCCGATGCACAGGCTGCCGAAGGGCTTGCACAGCGAGAGCTCGATGTTCACCGGTAGCGTCGCGCTGAGGCGCCCATCCGCTCCGCGCAGCTTCGGTTTGCCGCGCGTGACTCGATACGTGACTTCACCGGGCGCGCCGATCGGTCGACGCTCTTCTGCGGCGAGCGTCTTCGGCACGTGCTTTTCGAACTCGCTCTCGATGACGGCCAGTGGCACGTCGATCGACAGCCAGAGCTCACCGCTCGGCATCGGTGGGACGGGGTGCGGTGGTGGCAGAGAAGGGCGCTCGGTGTGGGCGATGGGGCGACACACGCCCGAGGTGGTGGTCGCGGCGGGCCCGCCCTGAGTGTGCGGCGCGCAGGCTGCTGGCAGCCCCGCCAGCGCAAGCAGACCAGGCCCGAGGCGGCAGGAGGACCGGCAGAAGTACGGTTTCAACGAAAAATTCAACGCTCGCACTCCAAAAATCTTCCCGGTCGATACGAAATGCTGAGCGCTCGTACAGGCTTTTCGTTCGCGCCACGCTGTAGAGTAACGTTCGAAAAACCTGGAGCCGACCGTGCCAGATTCCCCTTCATCAGCTCTCGACACCCCACGCGATCGTTTTCTTTCCCTCGTCCTCACCTACGCGCGTAGTCACGACTGGCTGAGCGCGCCGCAGGTGGTCGAGGAGTTCTCTCCTAGCGCGATCATGGCCGCGCTCGGAAGCGCTGACGAGTTGCGGGCGAAGATCCTGGTCCAGCTGGCGGGGGTGCACGAACGCATTGCTCCCAAGAAGTCCGCGACGGCTGCCGGGGAAGACCTCCAGATCGCGCTCGACGAAAAACTCACGGATGCGACCAAGCTGCTCGGGCTCTTCGACTCGGACCAGCAGGTCCGCTACCTGCCGGCCGACAAGCTGTGGGCATTGGTCACGAGGGACGCGTTCTGGAAAGTGCCGTCGGACCGCGCGCGTCAGCGCGTTCTGCATCTCTTGCAGACGGCGATCGACGAAGACTTGGTCGACATGAAGAAGCTGCTCCACGCCGTAGGCGTCGAGCGCCTGCTCGCCGATTTGCCCAAGGAACTCCTGCAAAAGTCGCTGGCTGACGCCGTGCGCATGGGTCTCGATGGCAAGAGCTTCGATGTGGCCCGGCTGTTGTTCCACTGCCCGCTCTCCGAGTGGGTGGACCATGTCTCACTCGACCACCTATGGGAGCGCGCGGTCGTCGGCGAAGTGCTGCCGGCTTGCGCTTTGACCAGCAGTCCGAGCGGCGGCAACACCGCAGCCAAGGCGCCGGGCGCGAAGGCATCCTCGAACAAAGTTTCTACGGACAAGGCGCCCGCAGACAAAGCCTCCTCGGACAAGGCACCCGCGGACAAGGCGCCCGCGGACCAGCCGTCAGCGCCGGTCACCGAGCTCGCCAGCGAAGACCTCGAGCCGGCCAAGCCGTCGGGCGGTAGTAGCGTGGTCCCGCCGTCGGGAGACCGTCGCCGTGAAGAGGTCGCCGCCCGCGACCGCGCGCTCGAGAACCTGCGTCGCTTGGACCGCTCGCCGCGCGACGCCGAAAAGCTCACGACGCCGCTGCTCCTCGCTATCGACGCCATGTATGCAGATCTCTTGCAGCTCGCTGACGATGACGCGCGCGAAGAGTGCATTCGTGATGCGTTTCCCAACGAAAAATTGCTGGAAGACGCGCTCTACGCCATGGCCGAAGCGCTCGACCCCAAACTCGACGAGGCCGAGCTTCGCAACAAGGTTCCGACCATCGAGTCGCTCGTCCAGCTCGTCTTGTACGAGGAGCGCCGGCGCATGAATGGCCTCGGCAGCAGGACGTCCTCCCCGCCGCCCGGCGTCGTTCCCGCAGACGGGATCGTGAGCACGGGTCCGCCCCCACTTCCGCCCTCGCGGCGTTCGGTGCCTCCGGCGCCGCTCCCACCGCCGGCCCGCAAGCACAACTGAGCGGGCTTTCCGCTGCTAGGCTCGCGGCGATGGATGCCATCCTGCTCGTCGATCATGGTAGCCGCCTTGCGGAGGCGAACGACAAGCTGGGAGCGCTGGCCCTCGAGCTCGAGCGTCATCTCGAGCGGGCTGGGCAGCCGGCGCTCGTTGGCTTCGCGCACATGGAGCTGGCGGAGCCCAGCATTGCGGCAGCGATGCGTGCCGTCGTCCTGCGGGGAGCTACGGGAATCGTCTGCGTGCCGTGTTTCCTCTCCCGCGGACGTCACGTGACCGTGGACATCCCACGCTTGTGCGAAGAGGCCCTGCGCGAGCACCCAGGCGTCGGCTTTCGCATGGGTAGCCCGCTGTCCGAGCAGCCGGGCTTTCTCGACCTGCTCGCGCGGGCCGGCAAGATCTCGTAGCTCGTTACTGGGCCGGCGCGTCGACGACGGGGCTCGCTCCGTGCTCGGTCGCCTTCATGGTGACGGTAGCGAACTTGCGCACCGGGCGAAGCTTGCCCGTGGCGGGGCCGTAGCCCCAAAGGCCCACCTGGAGCTCGAGCTCGTCGCCCGGTGACAGCAGCGAGACGTTCTCGATTGGCCACTTGCGCGAAAACTTCTGTGAGCTTGCTGGGCCGAGCGGCTTCGTACCGTTGCCGCCCTTGCGGTCGCCGAATTGATCGACTCGCCCCGTCTTGCGCACTACTTTCCCTGCGAAGGCGATCGGCCCGGCAGTGGGGCTCGCCAAGGCGCCTTCCACCTTGGCGGTGGCTTCCACGAACACCTCGACGCCGTAGCCTTCGGGCTTCACGTAGGATTGGGCGGAGACGGCGAAGACGGCGCCTTCGACTTCGACTTTCAGGCCATCGGGCGTCATCCGGTAGATGATTTCGCGGCCGGTCTCCTTCTGGGGCGGCGCTTCGGCAGGGGCCGCGTCGGCTTGCTCGACTTCGGCCAGAGCGGCCAGCTCCTCGTCGCTCATGGCCTCGCCGTCACCCGTGCCAGTCCCGGGCTCCGCAGGGGGTTCGCCGCTCGCCGCGGGCGCCGCTTTGGGCTGCTCGGGGCCCTGACCGCCCGCGCCGCCGCAGGCGCCGAGACTGACCATGGATAGCAGGGCTAGGACCACGCGGGTTTTCTGAATCGACATCCGTACTGCTCCTCGGGCCGAAGCTATCACGAGAGGGCCGGAGCCCGCATTGCCGGAGCTAGCATTGCCCGAGCCAGCAGAGCGCCGTATAGCGCCCGCGCCATGAGCAGGATTTACCGGTCGCTTCCCCCCAAGGGTACCAAGCTCGGAATCGCGTTTTCCGGCGGTCTCGACACGCGCTGTGCCGTAGCGTGGCTGTCCCGGCAGGGGCTCGACGTCTACTGCTACACGGCCGACCTGGCGCAGCCGGACGAGGAGGATCCGGCGCTCATCCCCCCCATCGCCGAGGGGCATGGAGCCAAGCGCGCGCGCCTGGTGGACTGTCGCGAGCAGATGGTGCGCGAGGGTCTGGTGGCCATTCAATGCGGGGCCTTCCACCTGAGCTCGGGCGGCAAGAAGTACTTCAACACGACGCCCATCGGTCGCGCCGTCACCACGACCGCCATCATTCGCGCCATGCGCGAGGACGACGTGCACGTCTTCGGCGACGGCAG
>Ga0164309_10000093_pt1 | contig 52400 bp, 50 predicted proteins | sample Whisoiple_247_MG_FD_109984 | JGI IMG/M metagenome (GOLD analysis project Ga0164309, IMG submission 109984) | Soil microbial communities amended with fresh organic matter from upstate New York, USA - Whitman soil sample_247_MG | ecosystem: Environmental > Terrestrial > Soil > Unclassified >... | reverse complement strand
TGCCCATGGCGCGCGCCACGTCCTTGATCACGCTGCGCGCCTTCAGATTCTGAAAGGTCGCGATCTGACCGACGCTCTGCTCGCCGTAGCGCTGTGAGACGTACTTGATCACCTCGTCGCGTCGAGCCATGCAGAAGTCGACGTCGAAGTCGGGCATGCTGACGCGCTCGGGGTTCAGGAAGCGCTCGAACAGCAGGTTGTACGGCAACGGATCGAGATCCGTGATGCCCAGCGCATACGCGACGATCGAGCCTGCGCCGGAGCCACGACCTGGCCCCACGGGGATGCCGCGATCTTTCGCCTCGCGGATGAAGTCCCACACGATCAAGAAGTACCCGGGGTACTTCATCTTCACGATCACATCGAGTTCGCGCTCCAGCCGTTGCTGGTAGACGTTGACGTCGACGACCTTGCCCAGGGCCTCCAACTCTTTGAGCCGGCGATTGAGCCCTTCTTGTGAGACGTGCCGGAAATAGCCGTCGAGATCGTAACCCTCGGGCACCTTGAAGTGCGGGAGCATCGGCTGCCCCAACGTCAGCTTCACCCCAGAGCACATCTCGGTCACGAGCAGCGTGTTGTCGATGGCCTGAGGGAGCGCCGAGAAGGTCGAGATCATCTCCTCCTGGCTCTTCAGGTACATCTCGAAACTGCCGTGATGCAGCGGCTCGGCTTCGGAGAAGGTTCGGCCTTGGCGCACGCATTCGAGGTAAATCTGCGCCTGCCCGTCCTCCTTGTTCATGAAGTGGACGTCGTTGCTCGCCACGAGCGGCAGATTCAGACGCGCCGCCGCCTTGACCAACGTGTCGTTGACCACGCTCTGCTCGGGAAAGCCGTGATCCTGAAGTTCGACGAAGACGTGGCCCGGCTCGAACATGTCGCGCAGCTCGCCCAGGATCGTTTCGCCGCTTTCCGGGCCGTATTCGAGGATGCGCTGCGCCGCGACCCCGCCCAAACAGCCGCTGAGCGCGATGATGCCTTTGCTGTTTTCGGCGATCTGCTGGGTGGTAATCGCCGAACCATGCTGGCTCGCCGAGCGCAAATGCCCCTCGGAAACCAAGCCGATCAGATTCTTGTAGCCCTCGTTCGTGGCGGCCAAGAGCACCAAGTGATCGAACGAAGCCGATGCATCCTTGCGCACCACGTTCACCTCGCAGCCGAGGATCGGTGTAAGGCCCTGCGCGCGCGCCGCGTTGTAGTGACGAATGGCGCCGTACATGTTGGCGTGATCCGTCAGGGCGATGGCGCGCATGTTCTGCGCCTTGGCTCGCTTCGCCAGCGAGTCGAGCTTCACCGCGCTCGTCAGGAACGAGTACTGAGAATGGACATGGAGATGAACGAACTCGCGCGACACCGAATCCGTGGCTTACCACTTCGCTCGCGGGGACCACCGTAAAACAGCGACTCTCCCCGGCCGCGTGACCGGCCGCGAGGCGTCGCACATCGAAACATTCTTGGTTGAACAGAAGCGCGCCCTCGTTCGTCTATCGCCCAGGTTTGCAGCTGGCTCGGGGCACGCGCTTGCGTGCTGCTGGGGAGTTGGATTACCGGTTTTCCCAATAGTCAGGGGACTGCCCGCGCTCGGCGCACGACCAATACCTAGAGTCTGTGGAGGAATTTGAAATATGTTCGGTAAATCTGCGTTCGTGATTGCAATCGCTAGCGCCTTGGTGGTGCCGGTGATCAATGGCTGCCAGGCCTCGTTCCACGCGGGGTCGGAACCGGCAGCCGCTCCGACGCCCACGCCCGCGCCGCCTCCGCCTCCGCCTCCGCCGCCTCCCGCGGAGACTGCCGCGCCGGCTCCCGCGCCCGCGCCAGCTCCCGCGCCGGCCGCTGTGGTGGTCAAAGGCGACAGCGTCCAGATCCCCGGTCAAATCGAGTTCGACACCGGCAAAGCCACCTTCAAAGCAGGCGGCGGCAGCGACGCCGTGGTCGATCAGTTGAAGAGCTTCCTCGACCAAAACCCCAAAGTCACCAAGCTGCGCATTGAAGGCCACACCGACAACGTCGGCACGGCGGACAGCAACCTGACGCTCTCCGGTCAGCGCGCCCTGACCGTGAAGAACGCCGCGATCGCCAAGGGCGTGAAGAAAGAGCGCCTGCTCGCGGTCGGCTTCGGCCAGAACAAGCCGATCGGCGACAACACCACCGAAGAAGGCAAAGCCAAGAATCGCCGCACGGAGTTCCGCATCGCCGAAATCGGCGGCAAGAAGTACTTGGGCCTCGACCCTGCGGGCGGCGGCAAAGTCTTCGAATGACCCATCACTGCTGAGCGCCCGCAAGCGCTCGGCGTGAGACCACGAACGCGCGGCCGGCAGTTGTCCGGCCGCGCGTGTTTTGTGGCCACGAGCCGTGCTATGGCAGGGATGAAAATGCCTGTTCGGATCACGAGTCCCGCTGTCGCACTCTCACTTTCGCTCGCCGCATTGGTTCTTGGCTGCAACAGCACGCCCGCGGATCTGAGACAGTGGAAAGCAACCGACCACGATCACACCGTGAACCCCAACGAGGGTCAGGTTCAGGTGACCGACGCTGGGTCCGAAGCGCAGAACTACGGGCTCGACGACGTGACCATCGTTGCTTGGCAGCAGAACTGCACCACGTGTCACGGAGCGCTCGGCCGCGGTGATGGTCCACAAGGCCAGCTCGTGCACGCGGCGGACTTGTCACGTCCGGACTGGCAAGCGACCGTCACGGATGAAGCCATCGCGACGACGATCCGTGTAGGACGCGGCCGAATGCCTGGCTTCAACTTGCCGGATGCGACGATCACACGCCTCGTCGCGCTGATCCGGATGTTGGATATGAACCGCATGCAGCAGCGCGCAACGAACGCAGCACGAGCGACCGGCACTGCGTCTGCAGCGGCAAGTGCGCCGCCAGCGCACGCCAGCCCAGCACCCGCATCGTCTGCCGCTGCGCCCAAACGAGTCGGTCGTTGAGTGGCGGGCGCTTCGCCACGCTTTGGGCGTCTCGAAGCGCGCTGGGACAAACGTCCCTTCGTCGCGTCTTGGCTCGCGCGGCGATCGTGCTTGGAGCCGTGCTGGTTGGGGGGCAGCTGATGCGATCAGTGCCCCGCGAGCAAACGCTCATTTTCCCGGTTGGCTCGGTATTCCCGAATGCCACTCGCTTTGCAGCGTCATGGAAGCAGCCAGGCGACGCGGAGCCGCGTGGCGGCGTGACCTTCACCTTCGATAAGCCGCCTCCGCTCCAGATTCGCCAGCACGCCAAGCTGCCTGACGGCGACTACATCGTCTCCATCGACATTCTCCAGGCCCCCCAGAACGCGCTCGGCTCAAATAAAGTCGCAGATGGCACGAACCGAGCCGGGTTGACGCCGGGCCAAGCGTCGCAAGCCGGCGAAACTGCAGGCAGTCGCGAAGGACTACAGACAAGTATCGAACGTCGCGTTAGCCTCGCTGGTGGTGAGGCGTTGATCGCACTCGCCACCGTTCCTCGCGAGCCGAGCGTTTCTGAGTGACTCACCCCGTCCCCTCCTCCGAAATCGCCACACGCGCGCAACCGCTCGCTGGCGGTCAAACTGACGAGCTGCTTCTAGTCGTCGTGTCCGGTAGCGCTCGCGGCAAGCGAGTCAAACTCGGCGAACGTCTCACGGTCGGCAAAGCCGCCGACAATGATTTGGTATTGCCGGACGATACCGTCTCGCGACACCACTGTGAGCTCGAGCGCACCGCGCGTGGCGTGGTCGTGCGTGATTTGGGTTCGACCAACCACACCAAAGTCGGGCGCACCGCGGTTCGCGAAGCGGTCATCGAATCCGGCTCGACCATCGTGGTCGGCAGTGTCGAGCTCTTGTTGCGCGGTGAGCCCAATCGCACTCAAGTCTTACCGAGCGAAGCCACGAGCTTCGGCGAGGCCCTCGGCACGAGTTTGTCGATGCGCCAAATCTTTGGCGTCTTGGAGCGCATTGCGCCGACCGATGCTTCGGTATTGCTAGAGGGTGAAACCGGCACCGGCAAAGACGTGCTGGCCCGCTCCATTCACCAGATGAGCGCTCGCAAGGACCAGCCCTTCGTGGTCGTGGATTGCGGCGCCGTCAGCTACAACCTGATCGAGAGCGAACTATTCGGGCACGAGCGCGGCGCGTTCACGGGCGCGGTTGCGGCTCGTCAGGGCGCTTTCGAAATTGCCGGGCGCGGCACGGTATTCTTGGACGAAGTGGGCGAGCTTCCGCTCGATGTTCAACCGAAGTTGCTGCGCGTCTTGGAGTCCGGTGAGTTTCGTCGCGTCGGCGGCAACAAGCCACTCCACGCGGAGGCGCGCATCGTCGCCGCCACCAAACGCAACCTCAAGGAAGAGGTCGAGCGCGGTAAGTTCCGTGAGGATCTGTATTTCCGTTTGTCGGTCGTGCCGATCACGGTGCCACCGCTTCGCACCCGCCGGGAAGACGTCCCGGCGCTGGTCGAACAATTCTTGGACTTGGCCCGCAAGCGCGACCCGAGTGCGTCTGCGATCTCGCTCACGCGCGAGACCGTGAGTGCCTTGGCCGCCCATGATTGGCCGGGCAACGTGCGCGAGCTGCGCAACGTGCTCGACCGCGCGATCTACATCGCGGCTGCAGGTGGAGAGCGCGAGATCCGCTTGATCGATTTGCCGGTTTCGCCGGGGTCGATCTCGGGCGCCCAGCCCTCGGCCGCGAACGCGGGTTACCCCGCCTTCGACGCGGAAAAAAGCTATCGCGAGATCCGCTCGGACTTCGAGTCGGAGTTCGAACGTCGCTATGTCGCTTGGCTGCTCGATCGTCACAGCGGCAACATCAGCGCCGCCGCGCGCGAGGCCAAGATGGACCGCAAGCACCTCTACGATCTGGCCCGCAAGCGCGGCCTGCGCGGCGATCGCTGAGCGATTCGCGGCGTCAGAATTCGCCGCGCAAACCGAGCGACCAGAGCAGCGCCGTCGTGTCGTCCGGCGCGCGCCCACCGAGCGTGAAGTCACGCAAATTGGTCTTGATCATGTCGAAGCTCACCGCGCCTGAAATGCTCAAAAACAGGCCCAATACGCGCTGGCCCGGTCGACCCTGGCGAGTCGCCAAAGCGCGTGCGCCGATCAAGTAGCTGGAAAGCGGCGACAGCTCGCGATCACCGCTCCAATATTGACCGCGCGGTCCGGTGGCGGGCTCTCCACCGGTGTAGTCGTCACTCCAAAATAGCGCTTTGGTTTGCGTGTAGTAGCGGCCACGCACGAGCACGCGCAACCACGGCAGCATATAGCGCTCGGCGTCGAGCTCGTAGGTTTGACCGAAGATGTCCCAGGTGTCGCGATACAGCCGCGCTCCCGCCGAGAACGCCGTCTGCAGACCCTTCGCGTAATACTTGCCGCGCAGGCCGATGGCGCCTCGCGCTCGATTTTCCGGGTGATTCTCCAGGGCTTGATCGCCAGCAGACGCGATCACCACCGAGCGATAGGGATTGCCGAGGAAGCCGTTTTGTAGAGCCGCGCTGAGCACCATCTGCGTCGCAAACACCGGCGTCCAGGTTTGGGTCCAACCGACTTGGAAGTTGTTCAGGCTGATGTCACGCGACGCTCGCTTCTTGTCGTCGGTGAAGCAGCCCTGCGAGTTGTCCAGCGCAAGACGGCTGGAGGGGGCATCGCTCGCGGCGTACGCAGTCGTGCACACTTTGTCGAAACCGCGCCCGTACAACAGCTCGATTTGCGTGTTTTTCTGCAAGAAATCGGTGCCAGCCGAAACCGCGAACGCGTTCGAGCGATAGTCGTGCTCGGTACCGTAGGTGTAGCTGCCGCTCAGGTGTGTCGAGGCCCGCGTGACCGTGAAGCCGCCGGTGAATGCGTGGCGCGTGTCCGAAAAATGCGTGGCCGAGGTCACGATGTCGACGTTGCTCAGCCGCCCACCCTTCACCGATTCGCTCGCGCCGGACACGATATCGGCTTCGTAGCCCCCCTGCACCGTGAGCCAATTGCTGGGCTTGACCGCGAGCACCGCACTCGGATTCAGGACCGTCAGACCGCTATGCCGGGACGGCTCGACGAACAGCGCTGAATTGACGTCGAGCGAAGCAACCTGCGCGTTCGCAGACGCTGCGCCGAAGGCGACGGAGAGACCAAACAGCGCCCCCAACCAGCTCCGCGCACCGGTGAGTCTTGCCACGCTGGGCGTCATCCGTGAAAGCATCGAGCCGAGCACCTTCAATTGCAGCCGCAGCCGCCTCCGCGCACCGAGCCGCCACCGGTCGAGCCTTCGCGATTGTCGAGAGCATGCTCGAGTGCCGCGCGATCCGCCGTCTTCTCGTCGAATTGCATCGTGGGGTCTGCCAAAATCGCGCGCTGCTCGGGCCTCACCGTCGCGCAGCCGGCGCTGGCGGCCAAGATCAGCGTTCCGAGCATGACCCCAAGAACCTTTGGTACGAGGCACATTTCGAGGTGTTTCATCGGCGATTGCTCCTCAAAAATAGGTTCCCAGCCCTGCGATGTAGCTCTGCACGTTCTGGTAAGCATCTTCGCTGTACAGCACCATGTTCGACGCTTCGAGCCGGAACAGCACACGCCAGCGAAGCGAGACGAGTAGGCCGCCACCAGCGCGCGCTTGAAACCAATTGCGAGCGGTGCGAACCCCCTGCTCATCCTTGGGCGTTTCGTGCATGCCGCCAAAGCCCATGGTGACGAACGGCGCGATCGCCCAATCAGGCGCCAAATTCAGCGTGCCCGCGAGCCCATACACCAACCGCCGGCTGTCCGTCTTCAAGGACAGTCCAATGAACGGCTCGAACGCGATCGAGGGCGCGAGCACATACGCGGGCTTCAGCTCGACGTAGCCATCGCGATCGTACATGCCGCCCATCAGCGCGAAGCCGGCGTGGGCCTCCTGTAGCGCCGGCGGCGCGAAGAAGCCCGGCTTGGACGGTGCATCTTCGGCGTTTTCGCTGACCGCCACCGCTTCGACGGTGTCGCCGAGGACGTACACGGTGCGGCCATCGGCCATCAACACTTGCAGCCAAAACCCGCTCGTTTCCCGAGTCTGGATCAGAAACGTCTCACCGCGGTGAGCGCGATAGATCACTCGATGCGACACGCCGGGGCCCGCGCGCAGCTCGGTCTCCGCCACGATCACGCGCGCGAACGCGTCTTCCTCTTCTTCAGCGGCGCGCGCCGCTGCTGGAGCAACCACAGCCGCAATGGCGATGATTTTGACTAGCGCTCTCATTGATTCGCGAACACGGTGGCCCACTGACGAATCGCGTTCGCGTCCATCGAGTTCATCTCGAAGATCTTACGCGGATGGAACTGATTCTGCGTGGGTCGTTGTAAGAGCGGCGCGAGGTCGGGATCACGCTTCATGCGCGCTTGGGAGGTTTGATAATTGTGCTGAGCGGAGTCGGGAATGTTGTTGGTACCGGGCAAGACGCCGCCGCCACAAGTATCACCGACGCGCGGCGAGTAGTCGGTCAAGCGATACGCGGTCGCGCTGAAGTGGCACCCACCCTGAGTGTCACCCTTGCTCGGATCACCCGTGCCGCAGCTATTGGCAAACAGCACTGGCTCGACCTTGCAATAAAAATAGTTCTGGTCGAACACGATATCGGCGACTGCGAAATCAGGCCCCGGATCAACGGTTGTCGGCAAAAAACCTTGGTCGCCACAGCCTGCGAGAAGCACGGCCGAAACCAAACCGAGGAGTGCGGGCGCTCGCCTGATCACGCGACAGACACCCGACTGAGACGACATTCCACATTTCGCACGCTAACAAAACTCGCACACTCGCGGGCATGCGATTCCCCTGGCCGCTGAGTCGGCCCGCATTTAGGGAGGCTTCACACCCACATAAATAACCTTCGCGAGTCGGAAAGTCTTGAACGCGGAGCGCCGGCCCGGTAACAGTTTGCCCCTTGCGCCGCGCCTGTGGCACTCTCACCTACATCAACTTACCTTCCGGTACTCGCAGTCGCACTCGATCCGTACTTGAGCCCTTAACTCGACGCCTCTATCCCCCGCTGAGCTTCAATAAACGCGCCCCGCGCCTTTCCGTCGGAGACCGAGAATGAAGTTGAATCCGTGGTACCTCGTCGCCCCGCTGCCAGTTGCACTAATGGCCGCTAATGGGCCCTTCGGCGCGCAGCTCGCAGTGCTCGGAGTCACGATCGGCATCTTTTTCGGCACCTTGGCCTTGGGTCGCCCGACGCCGGGCAACGCCACCACGACGAACCACTGACTCAGCCGGATAGCGAACCGCCGCGCTCGGGTACGGGTGAACGCCCACTCCGCCTGAAGCGCATCGAAGATCTCTCGTTGCATGACGTCGAGGCGCTGCGGCTCATTCTGAGTGGCAGCTCCGTAATCGACTGGCACCGATTGAATCTGCCGAGCCCTGAGGCCGCGCGGCGTTTCCTCGAAAATCACGAGTTGCGGCTCGAAGTCCCTGGCGACCGAGCCTTCATCGAACACGTGAAGAAGGACGCCGTGAGCTATCTCAGGCGTCACTTCAAGTTTGCGATCCCAAAGCCAGTAGAGGCAGCCGGAATCGAGGAGCTCATGCTACTCGCCTCCAGCAAGGGCCACCGTCAGCTTTGCGCCTGCACGATTCTGAAGACCGTGCAGATCATCAATCACATGGCTGGCCGCGAGCTCTTGTTCCGCCTGCCAGTGAGCGATCGTGATCTGTTCCACCTAGTCGAAGAAAAGGTGTACCGCGTCGTCGGCACCATGCTCAGCGAGGGGTTCCCGATCACCGAGTTCATCGGCGGGCGAAAGAACCTGGACTCGACCTACACCAAGCTGCTTTCGAAGCCGGAAGCCACCGCGGCCGCGCTGTACGACAAGCTCCGTTTCCGAATCGTGACCCGCACGCCGGAGCACGTACTCCCGGTCCTACATTATCTGACCGAGCAGCTCTTCCCGTTCAACTACGTCGTGCCAAAACAGAGCACGAATACGATTTTCCATTTCCGTAGCTACTGCGACCAGAATCCGCACCTGGCCAATATGGTGAAGGACTTCCAAGGTCCGGTGGATGACTCGCTGCTGCCCACGGACAATCGCTTCAGTGCGCCGACCTATCGGGTGATTCAGTTCGTCACGGATGTACCAGTGCGGGTTCCCACGCACCTGATGGAGCTTGCGCCTCCCGGTTCGGAAAACCTCGGGCCAATCGTGTACATGCTGTGCGAGTTTCAGGTGCTGGATGCCGAGAGCGAAGCCGCGAACGAGACCGGCGAAGCCAGCCATGACGCCTACAAGCAGCGCCAGCGGCAGGCGGTATTTCGGCGGCTACGGCGCGGTTCTCGCGCGGCCACGAAGCCGTAAATTAGGGCCGTTCGCGGCCAAGGCGGGACTCACCCGCTCAAAATCGACGCCAAGATCGGAAATTGAGCCGAAAGCGGCTGAGCTCCCGCGAAAAATGCGATAGGAGGGGCGCATGCGGCTTCACAGCACGAAGGTGCCCCAGATTGCGGCCGAAATGGTCGGCGCGCTCATTTCGGGGGGCGACATCGAGAGCGAGTCCCCCAAGGAGGTCAGCCTCGACATCGCGTCGGTGCTCAACCAATACATCCGCGACGAGCAGGATGTCAGCACGCAGGCCAAAGACATGGTCGCCGCGCGTTCATTGCCGCAGACCGAATACAACCGCATCCGCAAGCTGGTCGCCGAAGAGCGTAAGATCAAGCTGGGTGAAGACGCGATCGACTACTTGCTCGATCAGCTCGTCGAGATGTTGATGCATTCGGCGAATGTGGACGAAATCTTCGCCGAGGACTTCGTGCTGCGCCGCAAGATGCGCGATCCGCTGCGCCGCCAGTTCGCCGAAGACGAGGAGATCGAACAACAGATCCGCGGCCAGCTGAAGCACGTGCAAGAAGGCAGCGCGGTCTGGGAAGTGGAATATCGACGCATGACCGAGGAAATCAAGCGTCGCAAGGGATTGTAAGATCCCGTGCGAAGCATGACGGGGTTCGGCGTCGGTGAGGCGCCGCTCGGCGACGGGCGGGTGACGGTCGAGCTTCGTGCGCTGAACCATCGCTTCTTGGACGTGCGTGTGCGGCTGCCCGAGGAGCTCACTGAACAGAGCTTTTTCATCGAACAGCTCGCGCGCGAAAGCCTGGCTCGCGGCCGCTTCGACATTGGAGTGCGCGTGGAGGGAGCCGCTCTGCCACCCCCTCTGTTTTCAATCGATCGCGCTCGTGCCCTCTATCGCGGACTGTGCCAGCTGCGCGATGAGCTCGCCCCCGGCACGGATCTGCCGATCACCGCCCTCACCGGCATGCCCGATCTCGTGACGACGCCGACCAGCGCGGACTCCGAAGGCGCGCGTGCGGCGCTCAAGGAAGCGTTCGAGACCGCCCTCGCCCGGCTCGACGAGATGCGGGCGCAGGAGGGCTTGGCCCTGTCCCGTGAGCTCCACGCGCGGCTCGACTCAGCGCGTCGTTTGCGGGCGACGATCTCCGCTCGAGGTGGAGAAATGCTGGATGGCTACCGTGCGCGGCTGCGAGAGCGGCTCGAGCGCCTTTTAGCCGAGTCCGGAGTGCAGCTGGATCCAAGCCGCCTCGAGGCGGAAATGGTGATTTTGGCGGACCGCAGTGACGTGACCGAGGAACTAGTTCGGCTGGAGTCCCACTTCGAGCAATTCGCCCAGCTGCTCGCTGCCGACGGCCCTGTGGGTCGGCGCCTGGACTTTCTGCTGCAGGAAATCGGCAGGGAGTCGAATACCATTGGCGCAAAGAGCCAAGATGCGAAAATCTCCCATTTGGTCGTGGAGATGAAGGCAGAGCTCGAGCGGATTCGCGAACAGGTCCAGAATGTGGAGTGAAGATCCCCTACCGCTGATCGTGTCCTCGCCCTCTGGCGCGGGCAAGACCACGCTCACGGCTCGGCTGCTCAAAGAGATCCCCGAGCTGCGCTTCAGCGTCTCCCACACCACGCGCAAGCCGCGCCAGAACGAGCAAGACGGGCGCGAATACCATTTCGTCGACCGCCAACAATTCTTGCGCCTGATCGAGCAAGGGGCGTTCTTGGAATGGGCCGAGGTGCACGGTAATTTGTACGGCACTGGTAAGGCCGAACTCGAGCGCGGACTGAAACCGCGCGGGATTATCTTCGATATCGATCATCAGGGGGCACGCCAGATCAAGAGCGCCGCGCCCGACGCCGTGGCCGTGTTCATCTTGCCCCCGAGTATGGCCATCCTCGAGCAACGCTTGCGCGGTCGCGCGAGCGAGGACGAGGACACCGTGCAACGGCGCTTCGGTGTCGCGCTGCGCGAGATCGAGCACTATGGCCTATTCGACTACGTGCTCGTGAATGAAGAGCTCGAGGAAGCGACCAAACAACTCGTGTCGATCTTCCGTGCCGAAGAGTGCCGCCGCCATCGCGCCGCGCGGCACGCCGAACGGCTCCTGGCCGAGGGTCGTGGTTTCGGCGGCAGCAAACCGCCTTCGATTACCTAAAGAGAAAGCAGCAGCATGATGATCAACAAGCCCCGTGAGCAAGCGTCTCCAGTTCTCATCGTCGGATCGATGGCCTTCGACGATCTGGATTTGCCGAGCGGCAACGAGAAAGACGTCGTCGGTGGGTCCGCGACCTACGCCGCGTATTCCGCAGCGCTGTTCGCGCCCGTGCAAATCGTGGCCGTGGTCGGTTCGGACTTCCCGCAAGCCACGTTGAATGATCTCTCGCGCGTGGGTGTCGACTGCACGGGTGTCGAGAAAGCAAACGGCAAGACCTTCCGTTGGGCGGGCCGCTACGCAGCGAACTTGGCGAGCCGCACCACGCTCGACACGCAGCTCAACGTGTTTGCTGATTTCCAGCCGAAGCTGCCGACCAGCTACACCACGACTCCGTATGTCTTGCTCGGCAACATTCACCCAGCTCTACAGCTGGACGTGCTCGCACAGGCTCAACGGCCCCGTCTCGTCGCGGCCGACACCATGAATTTCTGGATCGAAGGCGAGCGCAAGGCCCTCGGTGACGTCTTGTCCAAGATCGATCTGTTGATCATCAACGACGAAGAGCTGCGTCAGCTCGCCGAAGACCACAACGTCAAGCGCGCTGCTAGGAAGGTCTTGGCCATGGGCCCAAAGCGCTTGGTCGTGAAGCGCGGCGAGTGCGGCGCCATGTTGTTCGACGATCACGGCTGCTTCTTCGCCCCCGCCTATCCGTTGGAGAACGAGGTCGATCCCACCGGCGCCGGTGACACTTTTGCAGGTGCGTTGATGGGCTACCTGGCCAACGTGGGTGAGTTGGACGCAGGCGCCTTCCGCCGCGCCCTGATGATCGCCGGCTGCGTCGCCTCGTTCTGCGTGGAGGATGTGGGCGCGCGACGTACTTCTAAGCTGACCGCCCAAGCCGTCACACAGCGCTTGGAAGAGCTGCGGAGCCTGGTTCAGTTCGGCTGAGCCAGACCGCGACCGAGGGCGGCCTCTGGCTGCCCTCAGGCCGCGTGAGCTCGTCTCGAACGGGCCGCCGTGTCCGTTGCGGCCAGCGGAGGCTCTGCGCGGTTATCACGAGCATCCTCGGTCATGATGCCTGTGGCCGGTCCATCGTGCAGATTGCGCTCTTCGGAGATCAGGGCAAGCAGCTCTTTCTGGCTGAACAACCCGGTCTCGAGCAGAACCCGCATGTAGCCGTCGAGGTAGCCGTGAGCGCGTGAGAGCTTGCCGTAAGCGACGCCCTCGGTGCGCAGGCGCAACACGTCCCGCAGCATTCCTCGGAGATTTTCGAGCATTTCGGTCTTCGACGCGTTCGCCATGTGGAAATGACTCCCTTCGGGCGTCGAGCACGCAAGTCGAGCTCGGCGGCCTGGCCTTTGGGGTATCGAGATTTGGGGTTCACGGCCAAGTTGTCGGCGGCGTTTTCCAGCACTATGCTGAAGGGGTCCGACAGGAGGACCCGCAAATCGTGGGCCGCCATGACGCGACGCATCAGGAGCCACCATGAAACTCTCCATGTTCAAGTCGAAGATCCACCGTGCGACGGTCACGCACGCAGACTTGGCTTATGAGGGCAGCGTCACCATCGACGCGGACCTGCTGGATGCAGCGGGGATTTTGCCGTACGAGGCCGTACACATCTGGAACGCGACGCGCGGGACTCGACTGATGACCTACGCGCTCCTGGGGCCGCGCGGCTCCGGCGCGATCTGTGTGAATGGCGCGGCAGCGCACCTGAATCAACCGGGCGATCTGGTGATCTTGGCCACCTTTGCCGAGATGAGTCCGGAAGAAGCGCGCGCACACAAGCCGATCGTGGTTCGGGTGGACGCGAACAACCGAAAGCTTTCCGACACCAGTGAAGAGAAGCCGGGCCCGGTGCTCAATTCTCTTGGGTTTTCGCCAGCGCTCGTGTGACCGTGCCCGAAAACTGCGTCCTTTCGGCGTTGCTTGCTTGGCGTTGAGCCGGGCATTCGACTAAGAAGGGCTGTTTCGAGCCCAACAATGCCGGACGTGCCGATCCCTCCCAACGCGGTTTCAACGCTTTCCGAGCATCCGCACGTCGACAAATTGGCTGAACTCGTGCGCTCGATCGCGTTCGATGCGGCCGCCGCTCGGCGTTCGGATTTTGCTTCGCGCTTCCACACCGCACCGCCGTCGACCGGAAGCACCGTCGAAGTCACGACGGAAGAAGCCGACACGCCGCTTGGAAACGTGCGCGCGGCGCTCGATCGCGGCATCGAGAATCCCGATGAGCAAAACCTGCTCGGCGCGTTGCTGGCAATCGGCGTGGCGCGTGGACTCCCGGAGGAGGCCGAGCCACTGCAGACGATGGCCGCCAATTTGGTCTGGCTCGCTGCGCACACGCCATGCAGCGCCCTCGAGTTCTTGGATGATGCCCTCAAAGACCGCGCGGGCGTGATCTGGGAAGCAATCGCGCGCGTCGCTCGCAATCCAGGGCTGAGCTCACCGGACTTCGGGCACACGGAAGCGCTCGTCGCGGCCGCAGCGCTGTGTCGAAGTGAGTCGGAAGTGGCGCACCGTGCGCGTCTGCACTTGGGTCAAAACACCACCGATCCCGTGTTGCGCGCGATCCTCTCCGGCAGCACCACGCGCACCGAACTATCCGGCGAGTTGCGCAGCGCTCCGCTCGGACCCGTGGTCACCACCCTGCTCGCGCTGTCGATGTTGCTGTTCATCGGCCGCGGGCTGTCGTTGATCGCGCGCTTGGCCCTCGCCTATCGCCGCCCAGCGACGCTGCGCATCGGTCCTAAGGGTTTGGAGCTGACCCATCGCATCGAGCTCATGGGTCGAGTGCTCCGCGACCGCGCCACGCTCGTGCCATTGGCGAACCTGTCGAAGGTGACGCGTGAGGTGCGCTATGCGCGAGTTGGGCTCTATGCCGGCCTCAGCGCGCTGGTCATCGGTACCTACTTCGGTGTGGGGCTGATCGTGGATGGCGTGCGAGTCCCCGGCGGGTCGCCCCCGCTGCTCGGCATGGCCGTCACTTGCATCATCGTCGGCTTGGGTTTGGATTTCTTGCTTTCGACGGCGTCCGACAGCGCGCGCGGCAAATGCCGAATCGTGATTGTGCCGCAAACCGGCAAGCGGCTGTGCGTCGGTTCGCTCGATCCGATCCGGGCCGACGCGATGCTGAATAGCATCGCCGAGCAAGCGCACGCCTAAGGGCGCCGATTCAGCGCCCCCGAGCACCTGACGCGCCCGAACTCGCTGAGCCCGCGGGGCGAGCGCGGCGCGTGGCTCGATCGGTCAGGAAGGCGCCCGCCATGTCGAGCGCGGTCTGCAGCTGATCCGCGGTGATGCTAGCGCTGCCGCGGATCAGCTTGCCCTCTGACGTGAAGCTCACGTGCTCGATGAAGCGATGCGACGATTGCCCGAGGAGTGAACCCAAGAAGCCCAGATTGAGCTGCGACAGCGCGTTCGTCGTGCGCGACAGATAGGCTGCGTTTTCGCTCGCAACCTCGGGATTTTCGTCTTCGGCTTCGAGCTCCGCGCTGGCTCCGCCATCAGCCGTCGGCGTGATGCGAATTCGCGCCCAGCGAATCGATTCCGGCACTTTGACCGGCAACCCGAGGAAAGCGCGCCAAGGCGTCGCGAGGTAGATCAACGCTGCCTCGGGGCCTTTGCTCGGTCGCAGTGTCAGTTGTTTGCCGGCAGCCGCCGCAGCAGCATACGCACTGGGCGGAGTCACGACCACCGTCTGCGCGTTGGCGATCACGAAACGGCGCTCGGCGCCGTCGGCGTGCGCGCTGGCGACTGGTACGCCTGCGTCGAGCCACTCTCCACCCTGCTTGTCCGAGCGCACCAACGAATCGATCGCAGCGCGCATCTTGGCAGCCGGCAGGTGATGGCGCAGGATCGCGACCACGTTGCTCGAATTACGGAGCTGTGGGCCCACGATATAAATCTGATCGATATCCTTGATCGGATCGACGCCGGACGGCCCGAAGAAGTCGCGCCACTGATAGAGCGAACCGAGCAACGGCCCGATTCGCGCGCCGAGCGGGTTCGCGCGGATCTTGTCGGTGTAGAGCGTGATGCGAATGTTGGCGTTGGGATCCGCGACGCGCTTCACCCCGGCGGCGACAGACGGATCGGAGAGCGGCTTTGCTCCAGCGTCGTTCGCTGCGAGGCCCGCGTCTGCCCCCGCTCCGGCGTCTTTCGCTTCCGCTACCGCTACCGCGCCCGCGTCGCTCAGCGCCTTGCCGGCGTCCGGCGTCCCAGCGTCGAGCACGCCGGCATCGAGGGCGCCGGCATCACCGGCGTCAGCTTCGGCGTCCGCCTCTGCGTCTGGGGCGCCGGCATCGACGATCGTTTTTGCCGGCTCGGGCTTTTTTTTCGGCTTCACCACGACCACCGGTTCGCCGGCACCTGGGGGCTCGGCCGCGGCGGGGGCTGGTTGCTCCGGGGCGCTCGCAGGTGGCGGCTCGTCCTCGATGACGTCGATGGGGATGCCGGTGATGGGCGGTGCTTCGACGTCGTCCGCTGGCGGCGACCAGAGGCTCAGCAAACCCACGAGCGCGGCCCAGGGTGTGAGCGGCACGTGCAGCAACACCGAGACCACCAGCAGCTTGGCGAAGCGGCCGGTACTCGTGTCGGCTGTGCCGCGCCAGTGAGTCTTCGATTCCACGCCGGGAACATAGCTAATGCACGCTCAAGCGGCGAATCCCAAGGCTTTTGCGCTGGCACAGGACTCGCACGGTGGGCCCGGAAGTCACATGAAAATCACCGAGAAGTGGATCGCCCCGGCCGGCTGTGGAAAGAACCCGGGGAAAGCCTTGCCCTTGATGTCGCGCCCCCGCCCCCGCACCCAAAACGTCCGATCCCTCGCGTCGGCGCTGCTACTTGCCTCGCTCGCCGGTTGCGACCGTACGCCTCCTCCAGGAGCTGAGGTCGATCCAGGCGTCCCCAGCGCCCAACCGCGCCCGCAGGCAGGCTCGCCCACCTTACCGAAGGAGCTGGTCCCCGCGCCGAAGGCCAGCGCGGTCGCGACCGCCGGGAGCGCTGCAGCCACAACAGCTGTCGCTCCTGCGGGTAGCGAAGGCGCACCCAGCGTTGCGCCACCCGAGGTCCCACCGGCCGACTACAAAGGGCCGTGGCTCGCCATCACGGCCAGTGCCGCCGGCGTGTACGCCGAGGCCAACTTCGAAGGTAAAAAGCTCGGCTACATCCGGAACGGCGGTCGCGTGGCGGTCGAGGCGAGCCCCGTCTCCAAAAAGAACTGCACCAGCGGTTGGTACAAGCTGCTCGGCGGTGGCTTCGTGTGCGGGAACCTCGGCACCACCGATCTCAATCACCCCGATGTGAAGTTCGCGACTCAGGCGCCGAACCTCGACGAGGTGTTGCCCTACCCCTACGCCCGCAACGCCAAGAACGGCACTCCGCTCTACAAGTCCGTGCCCTCGCGCGAGCAGATGGAGAAGTACGAGCCGTACTTGAAGGCGAAGGAAGAAGACGGCGCGAACGAAGAAGCAAAGAAGAAAGCCAAAGACACGGCAGATGCGGGTGCACCTAGCGCCGTTCCCGCACGCTTGGATGCGGCGCTGGCCGACGCTGGCGTGGCCCTGCCCACAGCCCCCGAAACGGCGGATCCTGAGCCAGAAAAGCCCTGGTGGCAGCGCGACGACATGAAAGACCGGATGCACGAGCTCAAGCTCGATCAGCTATCCGAAGACGCCGACGCGATCCTCGCCAAACGCATGGTCAGCGGCTTCTACGTCGCCGTGGACAAGACCTTTCGCTGGAACAATCGCTCTTGGTACAAGACCACGCGCGGACTCGTCACACCGAGCGATCGCTTTTGGCAGACATCGGGCTCCAAGTTCAAGGGCGTCGAGCTGACCAGCGAATGGAAGCTGCCGATGGGCTTCGTGTTCGGCGGAAACAAGAGCATTTCGAGCTTCACCATCGACGGCGACAAGATCAAGCCTGCGAAGACCTACGAACACTTCGCGCCGGTACAATTGACCGGCAAGGAGCAAGAGTTCCACGGCACGAAATACGCGGAAACCGGCGACGGCAGCTGGGTCAAGCGTTCGCAGATCCGGAGCACGACCCCCGGTCCACTACCGGCCGATCTGAAGCCCAACGAGCGCTGGATCGACGTCAACTTGACCACCCAGACTCTGGTCGCGTTCGAGGGCGACAAAGCAATCTACGCCACGCTGATTTCGAGCGGCAAAGAGTCCAAAATCAAGGACAAGGACCACCGTACGCCGACCGGCGAATGGCGCATCCGCGAGAAGCACATCACCACCACCATGGACGGAGACGGCAGTGCGGCGGGGGATTTGCCCTACAGCATCGAAGACGTGCCCTACGTGATGTATTTCTTCCGCTCGTATGCGACTCACGGCGCGTTCTGGCATTCCAACTTCGGCACCCAGATGAGTCACGGTTGCGTGAATTTGTCGCCTTTGGACGCCAAGTACCTATTCTTTTTCGCCGACCCTCCCCTACCCAAAGGGTGGCACGGGGTACACGCCACTGACGGCCATCCCGGCAGCCGCGTCGTCGTTCACTTGTGAAATAGTTGGGCCTGTTTTCGGGCGCAAATAGCCACACCGCGAAAGCCCCCTAAACTTTCGCGGCGAGTGGTCGGATGGAATTGACGCGTCCCTGCGACAGGACCATCAACACGCCGCTATGGATCAGTTTTCGGCTCACCTCGATCGCGGATGGGATCTCGTTCAACGCGGAGACCCACGTGGCGCGGAGCTTTCTGCGCGGCGCGCGCTCGAGATCGACAGCCAATCGCCCGAGGCCTACAACCTGCTCGGCTACGTCGCAGCGCTCAAAGGTGAGTTCGACGAAGCGACCGAGCACTATCGGCAAGCGATCACGCTCGACGACACCTACCTCGAGGCCATGCTGAATGCGGCCGAGGTCTACGTGCACCCGCTGGGCGATTTCGAAGAAGCGCTCTCACTCTGCGACCAAGCTCTCGATCTGGCAGAAACCGACGACGAAGTCGTGGATGCGCTGCTGCTCAAGTTCGATGCGCTCCTCGGCAAAGGTGAAGCCGACGCCGCGAGCGAACTCTGCCGACGCTTTCCCGAAGGCCCGTTCGAGAATCCGAATCACACCTTCCTGGTCGGACGCGCGTTGTATGAAATCGGGGATCTCGATCGCGCCTTCCCGCTGATCGACGACGCAGTGAAGCGCAACGTCAAGAACGCGGAGGCCTGGTACTACCTCGGGCTGCTGCGCGACGAACGCGGTGACTCGCACGGCGCCACCGCGGCATTCTTGGCCTCGCGTGATTTGGACCTCGAGCTCGGGACGCCGCCCTGGTCACTTTCCCGTGAAACCTTCGAAATGACGGCGCGCAGCGCGCTTGCCTCCCTGCCCGAAGAGCTGCGTCGTTTCGTGCGCGAGGACGAAGTGTACGCCGCGGACGTGCCGGGTGTGGAGGTCGTCGTCGACGGCGTCGATCCACGCGCGCTACTCTTGCTCGACGGCGTGAACGCGGGCGCGACGATCGCCACGATGACCGCGCGCGTGTTCGTTTATCAGCGCAACGTGGAGCGCTTGGCGGGCTCGGTCGAACATGTCGCCGCCGAAATTCGCGCGGCTCTCGAGCGCGAAATCAGCGCGACCTTTCTCGAACCCGACGGCCCGCTCGCGCTCTCGCAGAAAACGCTCAACTGAGCGGGCTGCGCGCCGTCAGGCCGCGCACGTTAGGCGGCGCGCGCTGCCAGCTGTTGAGCAACCGACTCGAGCAGCACGCGCGCCGGCCCGGGTTGCACCGTGCGCAGCGCTTCCACAGCTGAGCGCGTGTGGTCGCTCGCACGCCGGCGCACTTCGTCACAAGCGCCGCTCTCGACGACCGCGCGGCTCACGAGATTCACCGATTCGCCGTCACCGGCGTAGATGCGTTGCAGCGGTTGTACGAGCTCGGGCATCCGCGCAACGGCGAGAACGAGCGGCAGCGTGAGCTTACCCTCGCGCAGATCCGTGAGCAGAGTCTTACCGGTATTCGAGCCCGAATAATCGAGCACGTCATCGACGAGTTGAAAGGCAATACCGAGCCGCTCACCGAAGCCGGCAAGGCGCTCTTGATCTTCCGCGCTCGCCCCGGCAAGGCGTGCGCCCGTGCGAGTCGACCACGCAAACAAGGACGCGGTCTTATCGCGCAGGATGCGCTCGTAGGTCGTCTCAGAAACGTCCAGCTCGCTGCGACCGCGCAGTTGAACGATCTCACCATCGACCAGACGACGCAGCGTCGTGATCAGGTCGGGCATGATCTCGGGCGCCTGCTGTTGAGTGCGCTGAAGCGCGTGCACCAGGAGCAGATCACCGCCGAGGACGCTAATCGCGTTGCCCCAGGCAAGCCGCGATGTCGGCACGCCGCGCCGCTCCATGCCCTCGTCCACGACATCGTCGTGCAACAAGGTTGCGGAGTGCACTAGCTCCGACACCAGCGCCATTTCGCGAACCGCAGGCGTCACACGGCCGAAGCAGGCCGCGCTGAGCATCAACGCCATTGGACGAACGCGCTTTCCACCGCGCGTCACCAAGTGGCGGGCCGCGAGCGTGGCTGGGGTCTCCCCCTCGTCGACCGTGCTGCTCAAAGCGGACTCGATCCACCGCAAATCGTCAGCAAGCAGGTCTTGCACGTTGGCGATCCGATTCGTCACGCGCGCGTCCGTGCCCTGTGCATCGGCTGCGCGACCGAGGATTTCGGCAGCGGTGGCGGCGGGCATGTCGGGAACCTCTTCGAGTTTCTGAGTTTTCAAATCTTTGTGAAACCACTATGGAGCAGGCTCAGCCCGCGGTCAACGGCCCATCGAGGACGGTCACCCGGCCGAATTTGCAACCCACGCCGATTGTCGGGGAAGCGGAATTGACGGGACGGTGAAGCGCATGCACATGCTCCCGCGCCGATGGCTACCGCCAAACCCAACCTCAGTCCCGGAGAGCGCCTCGGGCGTCGCATCGGGATCGCGGTGTTTGCGCTGCTCGTCGCCGGGGCGACCGCGATTTGGACGATTCAAATCCTGTACGCGGTGTTTGCTCCGCCGGTGCTCGCGGTCGCCAAGGAGTGCCGGGGCGGGACACGAGATTTGCTCAGCGCGGTGCGCCGAGCGAGTCTTGCGGCGGCTGCCGAGAGCGGCGATGAACGCGCCGCCCTCGACCGCTTCCGCGCGGCGCTCGAGCCCGAGTGGAGTCGCAGAGCGAGCCTAGACTCGCTTTGCAACAGCGACCCCAAAGCTCGAGCCGCGCTCGCCGAGATCGACGCGCTCCGCTATGCCGAGGAGCACGCGGTGCGCTATGAGGCTGTGGGGCTCGCTCCACAAAGACGCCGGGTTCAATCCCTTTACCAGTTCGAAAGCGATGGGCGCCAGAGCCCCACGCCGCCTTGAGGTTTTGCTCGATGAGCACTGAAACGACCACAGAAGTTGAAGCCCCAGCCCCGACCTTCGACAGCCTGCCCTTGTCCGCCGAGTTGCGGCGCGCGATCGACGAGCTCGGCTACACTCACCCGACGCCCGTGCAGCGCGCGGTGTTCGAACCCGCCGTGCGCGGCAGTGACTTGGTCGTGCAGGCGCAAACCGGAACCGGCAAGACCGCATCCTTTTCGATGCCTTTGGTCGATTCTTTGGTCAAGCGCAGCGCCAACGTCGTTCAGGCGCTGATCTTGTGTCCGACGCGTGAGCTCGCGCTGCAGGTCAACCGCGAAGTCGAAGCGCTGGGCAAATACCGCAACATTCGGTGCACCGCAGTCTACGGCGGCGCACCGATGCCGCGGCAGGTCGAGGCGATTCAAGACGGCGCGCAAGTCGTCGTCGGCACGCCTGGGCGCGTGCTCGACCATCTACGCCGCGGCACGCTCGATCCGGCGGGCATTCGCACCTTCATCCTGGACGAGAGCGACGAGATGCTCTCGATGGGCTTCTTACCGCAGATCACCGAGATTCTCGGCTTTCTTCCGAAGACGCTGCAGACCCTGCTGTTCAGCGCAACCTTGCCGCCGGACATTCGGCGCTACGCCGAGCGCCACCTCAAGTCGCCCCAATTCATCACCTTGAGCGGCGACCACATCGGCGCGCTCTCGATCGAACACACCATTTACCTCAGCCGCGGCGACAAGCTGGGCGAGCTGATGCAAGTGATCGAGGTCGAGAACCCCGAGAGTGCGATCGTGTTCTGCAACACGCGCGACGAAACGAAGCGTGTCGCTGAAGCGCTGCAACAACAAGGCTTCGCCGCGGGCTGGCTCAACGCCGATCTCGCGCAGAGCGATCGCGAAAAGGTGATGGCAGCCACGCGCAACAGCGAGCTGCGCTTCTTGGTGTGTACGGATGTCGCGGCGCGCGGCATCGACATTTCGCACCTCACTCACGTGATCAACTACGACTTCCCGGAGTCGGCCGAGAACTACGTCCATCGCACGGGGCGCACCGGGCGCGCTGGTCGCACCGGCAAGGCGATCGCGCTGATCGAGCCAGGCGATATCGGCAATTTGTATTTGTTGCGGCTCACCTACAAGGTGAAGCCGGTCGAGCGCCAGCTGCCCTCTGCCCGCGAAATGAAGACGCGCGCCGAGGCTGATCTGCTCAACCTGTTCGTGTCTGCGTTCGAGAAGCGAAAAACTCACCCCGATGATCTCGCGCTCGCGCGCCGTCTGTTGAGTCACGCCCAAGCAGACAAAGTGATTGCGGGCTTGTTGCGCGACCACCTGGGAGCTCGCCCCGAAGCCGCGGAAGAGGCCACTGCGGCCCGCCGCGCGAAAGCACCGCGCGCGGCCGAGGCACCCGTCGCGCCGCCGGCAGCACCCGTCGCTCGCGCTCCGCTGCCGGCACCGCGCCCCGCAGCGCCACGTGCCGCAAGCGCCGTCAGCGAGAAGTCCGCCGAGCCCGCACCGACCCGCGAGCACTCCGCGAGCACTCCCGACCGACCGCGTGAACGAAGCCGTGATCGCGACCGCGACCGCGACCGTGACCGCGACCGCGATCGCCGCGATCCGAGCGCGCGCAGCAACGGGCGCACTCCTCGAGCCGAGTTCGACGATCTGCCGCGCTACACCGTGAGTGACGCGAGCGCGCCCTCGACGGCAGCAGCCGCACAAACCGAATCGAAGCCAGTCGCGTCCGAATCGAAGCCAGTCGCGTCCGAATCGAAGCCAGTCGCGTCCGAATCAACCCCTGCCGAGGCGCGTGACCGCGCGGACGCCGGCGACTTTGCGGCGCCTCGCGAAGACATCGCCGAGATCTACGTCAGCATCGGTCGTCGCGACGGCGCGCGCCCAAGCGACATCCAAACCATTTTGGAGCAGAGTGGGCTACTCGCCGAGCAAACGGACTACATCCGCGTTCGGCAGCGAAATACTTTTGTCGGAGTCAAGACAGAGTATTTGGAAAAAGCGGTCGCTGCCCTGAACGGTGCAGCCATCGCCGGCAAGCCCGCATTCGCCGAGCCAGCGCGACAGCGCGACTGAGTTCAACGAGTCGAGCGCAGGGCGTCGCTTCATGGAGCAGTGAACGCGATTGGCGCGCGATTGAGCTTGCGCGGGGCGTCGGATTTGGCAGCATCAGGGGAATGCCCGAACGCCCCTCCCCCGACCTTGAGCGCATGCTCACCGACGTGGAGTGGGCCATTTCCAAGCAGTTCGCCGCACGCGACCTCGTGCCCATGCTTGAGAATCTGGTGCGCGCCGCACCTGCGGCATCTGAAGCGGCCTACTTCGCGAAGCTTCGACTTTCCGAACTGATCGTCGGTGAGTCGCCCTTTCGCGCCGCGCGTCTCGCGCGGGACGTGTTGGTTCGCGGCGAAAGCGATCGCGCCTGGGCCGTGCTCGGTCTCGCGCACACACTGCTCGGTAACTATCGGGTCGCCGCCCGCTCTTATCGGCGCGCCCTCGCCATTGCACCCGATTGTGGCGTGTACGAGCACAACCTCGGGCACGTGCTGGATGTGGCGTTGGACCGCCCCCAAGATGCCTTGCCGCACTTGGAGCGCGCTCATCGTGCGCTGCCTGCGGAAAGCGAAATCACCAGCTCGTATGCGCATGCCCTGCTCCGTAGCGGCCAGCTGGACAAAGCGCGGGCGCTGCTGCTTTTGGCCATGAAGAACCCGCAGGACGCCGAAGAAATCTTCAAAGCCTGGCAAGACGCAAACGGAAACACGCTCGGGAGCGGCCGTAGAGTCTAGTTTTTCTCGCTGATCGGCTCGAACTCGGCAATTTTAACGTTTGAGCCCTTTGCGTGAGCGGGGTCCGGAACTATCTGGATTCGCGCATGCCTCATTGCCGCTCGTTTGCTGCTCTCCCTGTCACGGCTCTCGCTTTGGTTACGCTGTTCGCTTCCCCGGCGGCACAGGCTCAACCTAAGCCCGCCACAGCCCCTCCGACGGCGCCGGCAGCGCCTGCGTCTGCTACGCCTGCTACGCCGACCCCCGCGGCAGTAGCACCTGGCGGACCGACGACTCAGGGCGAGCCGCCCATGCCGGACGTCTCTGATCCGCTTTTGGAAACGCCCCCACCTCCCGCCAACATCCTGCAATCCTGGCAGCAGGCGCTGCAGCTGGTCCGTGACCAATCGGTCAGCATGCGCCTTGCGCGGGTCAACGTGCAGCGTGCCGAAGCTCAAGTGAAGTCAGCGTTGTCTCCGGCTTTGCCCCAGCTACTGGGGACCGCCGGCGTGACGAAGTACATGATCAAGGGCGATGCACCGGCCGCTCAGGGCGGCGGCAGCATCCCCAATCCGTCCACTTATTGGAACGCGCAGCTCGGGTTGACCGTGCCAATCTTTCGCCCATTCGCATGGTCGAACTACGGCAGCGCGAAAGACGCGGTCGAAGCCAGCAAGCTGTCCGCGAAAGAAATTGAGCGTCAGGTCGTAGCCGGCTTTGCCAGCGTGATTGTCACGGTCGTGACCGCGGAGCGCTTGGCCGAAGTCAGCCGGACCTCGCTGCGGGCCTCCTTGTCCACGCTCGATTTGACGAAGCGCCGGGCCGCACTCGGCGCGTCCAATACGCTCGACGTGCTGCGCGTCGAAGGTGAAACGTCGCTTGCTCGCGCGCAAGTCGTCACTGCTACCGAGGCGCTCATGCGAGCCCGTGAAGCGCTCGGAACGGCCCTCGGGTCATCGGAATCGTGGGGCGTGATGCCAGATATTCGGCTCGATACGCTGGTCACCGACGCACAAAAGATCTGCCGCCCCGAGCAGGACATCTCTGCCCGCACGGACGTGCGCGCCGCCAACGCCAACCTAGGTGTGAACGAGCGCCGTCTGAAGTCGATCGACTACAGCTACCTGCCGACCCTCGACGGCGTATCGAACTTGGCCGTCCAGGACCCGAACTTTGCCCTCAACAACAAACACGTCAATTGGACGATTGGCGCGTTGCTCACTTGGAACATCTACGACGGCGGCTTGCGCGGTGGGCAACGGCTCTCGGCCGCGGCCGAGGTGGAGGGCTCGAAAGCGGAGCTCGCCGAGACGCGGCGCTCTGCAACATTGGAGCTCACGCAGGCGCTGCGCAACGTTCACGTCGCCGAGGCCGACTACGCGGTGAGCGCCAAGACGCGCGAGATCAATGCCGAGACCGTGCGCCTCTCCAAGATCAGCTTCCTCAACGGCAGCGGCACCAGCTTCGACCTGGTGCTGACCGAGCGGCAACTGCGCGTCTCGGAGGCGGATTTGGCGGTGAGTGAGTTCTCCGTCCTCCAGGCCAAGATCGCCGCCCTCTTGGCGCTCTCGACCTGCAACTTGCCCTGAGGGGGCGGGCCCGGGGGGCAGGCCCGAAGCGTGGTGGCCTCACCCCAGAGCCAAAAATAAGAGCAAATCGCATTCATCTGGGGAATGCTCGGCGTACTCGGGTGTTGCTGGCCCTCGAGAGGCCGCTCATCGGGAGCGGGCCCGGGAGGTCGGAATGGATCATGCCGATTTGCAACCGTACTGTCCGAGCACTAGGTTCTCGCCCGTGACCGGCACGAGAGACAAAGTGTTCTACGGCTTGTTCGCCGCAACAGCGGCGATCTTCGCGTACTTGATCGGATACATCTTCCTGGTCACTCCGCTCGCGCAGATTCAGGCGGGCGGCTTGGCGCAGAAGATCTTCTACTTTCACGTACCGGCCGCGTACGCGATGTATTTGTGCGGAGCCGTTTGCTGCGTCTCGAGCGCACTCTACCTCTACAGCCCAACCGACGCGCGCGACGCCGCCGCGCGGGCGGGCGCGGACTGCGCCGTGGTGTTCGGGGCGATGGTACTCGGCAGCGGACCACTCTGGGCCAAGAAGGCCTGGGGCGTGTACTGGACCTGGGACCCGCGACTCACGACCACGCTACTCAGCGTGCTCGTTTTCGTCTCTGTGGTGATGCTGCGCGCGTTCGCCGGCAACGGCGAGGCAGAGCGCAAATTCGCATCGGCGCTCGGCGTCTTGGGCACGGTCACTTTGCCGATCATTCACTACGCCGTGGTGATGTGGGGCGGAAATCATCCGACCGTGATCACCAAGACCGGCGGAGGGCTTCGCCATCCAGCCATGACTCATGCGCTGCTAGTTGGGTTTGTCGCCATGACGCTGCTCGCCGCGCTCTTGTTGTGGGCTCGCACTCGGCTCGCCCTGGCCCAATCTCGCATCGCCCGGGTGGAAGAACATGCCATCGCGACCGGCCAAATCGACTAGGTACCGCCAATGACCCAAGCTCAACCTGACACGACAGCCACGGTTTCCGATCCCGGGTCACGCTCTACGGAGTTCGTGCCGGTGCAAGGAGGAGGAGAGACTACAAGCGCCGCCTCTCTGCTGATCGCCGCCTACATGCTGATGTGGGGGCTACTCTTTGCGTTCGTATTTTTGAGCTGGCGTCGCCAAGCCCGCGTCGAGACTCGCATCGCCGAATTGGAAAAGGCGATCGCGGGCGGCGGTGGCAGCGGGCCACAATGACCCTCGTTTCTCGATGACCGCCGCACACTTCATTTTCATTCCGGGCGTACTCCTCGTCGGAATCGCGCTGGGCTACGCTTTCGGGGCGCGGGCGGTGCGCGCCGAGATGTCTCGTATGCGTCGCCGCACCAAGGAGTAAATGCATGTTGAATTTCGGACTCTCGGACGACCAACGCGCCCTGATCGACACCGCCAAGCGTTTCACCAAGGAACGCATCATCCCGATCGCCGCCGAGTGCGACCGTGAAAGTCGTTTTCCGAAAGAGGTGTTCGTCGCCGCGCACGAACTCGGGCTGGTCAACGCCTCAGTGCCGACCGAATACGGCGGCCCGGGCATGGGCGAGCTCGAGAACGCGCTGATCGCTGAGCAGCTCGCCTACGGCTGTACCGGCATCCAAACGAGCATGCTCGCCAACACACTTGCGCTGACTCCGATCAAACTCGGCGGCAACGAGGAACAAAAGAAGAAGTACCTCGGCATGCTCACCGCCGAGCCGCTGTTCGCCAGCTACTGCACGACCGAACCGAGCGGCGGCAGCGACGTGGCCGGGCTGAAAACGAGCTTCAAAGCCCACGGTGACGACTACGTGCTCAACGGCGAAAAGTGCTGGATCACCAACGCCAGCTTCGCGAGCTTCTACGTCGTGTTCGCGACCTCCGACGCGGCGAAGCGTCACAAGGGCATTGCCGCGTTCATCGTCGACCGCGACACACCTGGCCTTCGTGTCGGTAAGCACGAAGACAAGCTGGGTCAGCGCGCGAGCGACACCGCGGCCGTGCATTTCGAAGACGTGAAGGTGCCCAAAGCGAACATGCTCGCCCCCGAGGGCGAAGGCTTCAAGCTGGCGATGGAAACCTTCAACCAGACTCGCCCAGACATCGGTGCGATGGCGACCGGGCTGATCCAGCGCTGCTTGGATATCTCGGTCGCGTACGCCAAAGAGCGCAAGACCTTCGGCGTGCCGATCTCGGAGCACCAGCTGATCCAGGCCATCCTTGCGGAGATGGCCATCGGTGCAGAAGCGACCCGCCTTTTGTACCAGAAGGCTGCATGGAACCTGGACAACGGCGTGCGTGACCCAATCGTTTCGAGCTACGCGAAAGCCTACGGGGCCGACAAAGCCATGCAATCCGCGATTGATGCGGTGCAAGTCTTCGGCGGCAACGGGTACGTCAAAGACTACCCGCCCGAAAAGCTGATGCGCGACGCCAAGGTCCTGCAGATCTACGAGGGCACGAGCCAGATCCAGCGCCTAGTCATCGCCCGCGCTCTCGCCAAATAGAGAGCGAGAGGCTCTCATCAGCGCGCGCCGATGAACACGCCCGCGTTATTGGCGCGGGCGACACGCGCGCGCAGCTCGCCTTCACTCCGGTCGATCTCTGCGCCCTTATCGCCGCGCGCGCGCCGTCGCTTCAAGAACGCCAGTTCGATCAGAGCAAGCTGCTTCTTGCGGCTCGCTCCGTAGCCGCCGGGGCTGCCCATCAAATTGGTCAAATTCCAAAGCGGCACGAGCATCCAATAGCTCGCCGTACGCGCCAACTCTTTGGGGTGGAGCAGCTTGCCCACCTCGTCGATCAGGCCACGCAACACAATCGAGCGATCGCGGACCGCCAGGGTCACGATCAGGGTGAAGAAGAGCAGGTCGAAGGTCCAGAACACCAGGAACTTCATCAACAGCCCAACGCCGCCGTCGTACAGGAACGTGACCAGGAAATTGTGCAGGAAATGCAGGCCCGCCGCGGACATCCAACCCGCGATCGGCGCAAGGACCCGGAGCACGGGACTACGCGTTTCGGTCGCCACACCGACGCCCAGCCCGGTCATCGCGGTAAAAGAGGCGTGGCTCAGCCCGGCAGCGACGGTGCGCACGAGGTACAACGCGACCGCCTGAGTGCCACCCTGAGCTGCTGCGGATCCGACGTACAACACGTCTTCGGTCAACGTGAAGCCGAGTCCAATCACGCCGCCATAGATCGCGCCGTCCAAAGGTCCGTCGACCTCGTGTAGCCAAACGGAGGACAGCAGCCACAGCACGAGCAGCCCCGAGCCCTTGGCGCTCTCTTCCACGAACGGCGCCACAAAGGAAGCCGTGGAAGATTGCACGATCTGGCTGTTCTCCGGAGCGCTCAGCGCCGCGCTCAGCACGCCTTCGCCCACCCCGTTCATCACAATCGAGATCAGCGTGGCGACGACAGCGCCCCAGAAAAATACCGCTGCCAGAAGCCAAGTCGGTTCTGGCTCATATCGGTCCATCCCCTTGATGATCAGAAAATAGACGAACACAGTCGGCGCAATGACCAGGAACGCCAGAAACCACAGGAGCGGCACGCGTCGAGCCTAGCCGAACCACGCCAGCCGCGATAGCGGCGGAAGCCCAGGCAAAGGTTGAGCTTTGGGCGCGATGCGCTAAGTTGCGCCCGTGTTCGGATTCTCCTTCAGCGAACTGCTCATGATCTGCGTGGTCGCGCTGATCGCCGTGGGGCCCAAGAAGCTCCCGGGAATGCTGCACAGCCTCGGTCAGTTCATTCGCAAGATGCGCAACATGACCAATGACGTGCGCAACCAGACGGGCATCGACAATCTGCTGCGTGCCGAGGGGCTGCACGGCGGACTGAACGAGCTCCGCGGACTACTGCGGGTCAATCACGGTCTATCGTTCGACTCTCCGTTCACGCCGACGACACCAGCCGCCCCGGGCGAGCCGGTCGTCATGGCAGAACCCAACCAGCCAGCTGCGGTTGCGACGACGCCGATTGACGACCCCTACGCACACATCGAGATCGACACCACGCGTGAGTACCCGCCCGAGGGCGCTGATTCGTACGGCGCGTTGCCGGACGACTTGCTCCCGTACGAACCGAGCGCCGCCGCGAAGGTCCCCGATCCACCCGCTCCCGAAGCGACTCCCGACGCCACCACTGAAGCGACCGTCGAAGCGACGACACCGAGCGTATGAGCGACAATCCAGAAGATCACGTGATGACGTTCTGGGAGCATCTCGAAGAGCTCCGAGCACGCATGGTCCGCATGATCCTTGCGTTCATCGCAGGCGGCGGCTTGGCTTGGTACTACAAGGCCCGTTTGCTGGGCCTGCTCACGCGCCCGTACGAGTTGGCGTGGCGGGAAGGCAAACTTCCTGGAATGCCAAAGCTGGGCTTCATGGCGCCGGCCGACGCGTTCATGGCCTACGTCAAGCTCGCTGCGATGTGCGGCGCGATCTTCGCCCTGCCGATCGTGCTCTATCAAATCTGGGCGTTCGTCGCGCCCGGCCTGTACTCTCGCGAAAAGCGCTACGCGATTCCGTTCGTGATCTCGTCGTGCGGCTTGTTCGCCGGCGGTGGCTACTTCGGTTGGAAGTTCGCGTTCCCGAAGGCGTTCGCCTTCTTGCTCAGCTACATCGGGCAGCTGCCTGATGGCGGCGTCCACATCGACGCCACGGTAACCCTCAAGGATTACATCGAATTCGTGACCCACATGCTGGTTGCATTCGGTGTCGCCTTCGAGCTGCCCGTCCTCGCCTTCTTCCTCTCGATCGCCGGCCTCATCGACTACAAGCAGCTGATCAAGTTCTTCCGCTACTTCATCGTAGTCGCGTTCGTAATCTCCGCCGTGCTCACGCCGCCCGATCCACTGAGCCAACTCCTGCTCGCAATCCCCCTGTGCGGCCTATACGGCGTCTCAATCCTCGTCGCCTACTTCTTCGGCCGCAAACCCCCGCCCCCCGAAGACCAAGAGCCGCCGAAGGACCCCTGAGCGCCCCTCCGCTCGACCCAAATCAACCCCGGGAGTGAGAGATTTTGTTGATGGTCAATCAACACGTCCCACCTCGTCCCAGCCTTCGGCGACGCGGACGGGTCGAGAGAAGAGAAGAGATTAACCGCAGAGCCGCAGAGGCCGCAGAGATCTGAGGGAGAGGAGGTGGGGTTCCCTCAGCGCGCCGCCTTGCGTCGGAGGAACGGCCTACTTCGACGTGCTAGTGCTCGCCCCCAGTTCATAGGTCCGTCATTCGTCGTGAACGAGGACGAACCTTTCGGGCCACGCGCCCCCAATCTCCTTCAGATCTCTGCGGCCTCTGCTGCTCGGCGGTTTCAAACTCCGGGAGCCGGCTGCACCGCTCTCGGGTTAGACGGCGTCGCGGACGGGTCGAGAGAAGAGAAGAGACTAACCGCAGAGGCCGCAGAGATCTGAGGGAGAGGAGGTGGGGTTCCCTCAGCGCGCCGCCTTGCGTCGGGAACGACCTACTTCGACGTGCTAGTGCTCGCCCCCCCCAGTTCATAGGTCCGTCATTCGTCGTGAACGAGGACGAACCTTTCGGGCCACGCCCACCCAAATCTCCTTCAGATCTCTGCGGCCTCTGCGGCTTTGCGGTTCAATTCTCTCAGGGAGCCGTCCAGGTTGCATCCAATGCTGCCCAACCCCTTGCTTGGAAGCGCTCTCCGCGCGGAACAGTGCGCGCTTCGAGGTGCGACGCTGGGTTGTGAGCGCCCCCTCCCGAATGCCGCGCTAGGTCGCGTCGGGCTCAGTCTTCGCGGGCGTAGGGTTCGCCGCGGAGGAGGGTCATTGAGCGATAGAGTTGTTCGAAGAGCATCACGCGCGCGAGGCGATGGGGAAACGTGAAGGTCGAGAGGCTGAGGCGGACGTCCGCTTTGGCGGAGAGCGCACTCGGGATGCCTTCTGCGCCGCCGATCACGAAGGCGACGAGGCCTTTGCCGCGTGCACCCCAGCGTTCGAGGCGCGTCGAGAGTTCGCTGCTGCTGATGCGCTCGCCGTTGGCCTCGAGTGCGACGACGAAGGCGCCCTCTGGGATGGCTTTGGCCAGGCCGGCGGCGTCTTTGGTTTCGATTTCGTCGCACTTCACGTAGCGCGTGAGGCGGTTCAGGTAGTCGCTGGCGACTGCGCGCATTTCGCGCTCTTTGATGCGCCCCTCGGCGATGACGAACAGTTTCACCCGGCGTCAGGCGCGGCGTCCGGCACTTGCAGGCGACGCGCGTCCATCCACAAGCCGTCGATGTCGTACAGGGAGCGGGTGTCGGCCGAGAACACGTGGACGACGATGTCGACGAAATCGAGCAGCACCCAGTGTCCCTTGGGCAAGCCTTCCACCGAGATCGCGTTCCAGCCGAGTTTGGACAAAGCAGCGTCGACGCCATCGGCGATGCTCGCGACGTGGCGATCGCTCTGGCCGGTCATCAGCACCAAGTAGTCTGCGTAGTCGACCTTGCCGGTGACATCGATGATCTCGACGTCGATGGCTTTCTTGTCGAGACCGGCGCCGGCAGCGGCGATCGCCATTTTCTGGGAGTCCGTCGATGGGCCCGGCATGCGGGCAGCGGCGCGTGGAGGGGTCGTCGCCCGAACGGGCTTTTTGAAGACTTTTGTCGTCGCCTTTTTCGTCACAGAGATAAAACCTCGTCGGGCACCGCGAACACTTGGACCTACTCGCCCACCTGGCTGAGCGCCGGCGAGCCGAGGTTCAGTTTACCTCACCTCGGGCCAGCATCCAGGGAAAGCTCCGATTCCGCAGCCGGCGAGGCTGCAGCGTCCGTGTGCTCTCCCGTGCCGGGCGGGCTGGCGTCCGTACCGGCGTCGTTCCCCTCTGGGGACCAGGGGATGACCTGCGGTGGTTCGTATTCGGGTGGCGGTGTTCCGGGCGGCAAGCGGCGACCCGAGCACGCGGCAAATGTTGCGACAATTAGGCCCAGGGCCAGGGCGATCTTCACAGCGCGACTCCGCCCGCAGCATCGGACGCAACGCTCGCGTCGCTCTCGGCGCCCGCGTCTTCTTCGGGCTCAGCTTCATCTTCGTCGTCGCTTCCAGGAACGTGGAGCACGCCCTCGCTGGGCGCCGGAGGAGCCGCGTCAGTGCCAGCAGCTCGGGCACCACGGGCTCCTGGTGGCGCCGTAGCGAGCTCGTAATTCGCCGCGGGCGGTGCCGGATCGGGCGCGGGTGAGCGGCAGGCCGCGAGCAGCAAAAGCGCTGACAGAGGTAGCAGCAGAGCTAGGGATGGCTTGAAGAGTTGCATGGTCATTGCCAACGTTCCTCATCGACCGCTCGCAGCGTTTGGAGCAAGTCGTGACGCGGCCGATAGCCGAGTACCGAGCGGGCGCGCGAATCATCGACCATGCACACGTAGCGAATGAAATCGAGCTCCGGAGCTGGGAATGATGTCACGCGCCAGCGAAATAGTCGATCGACGGTCGCTCGCGCCACGCCATGTGGAACCCCGACCGCAGTGCGTTCGAGCAATGCGAGTGCGCGTGATAGCGATACCGGCGGCGGCCCACCGATGTTGAAGATGCCACGCACACCGGGCGCGAGCGCCGCGCGCAACGCCCACACTACGTCGTCTTGATGGACGACTTGCATCATCGGATCGAAGCCGAGCAAGGTCGGTACGACCTTCAGTCGTAGGTAATTGCTGGGCGCATTGTGCACCGTGCCGAGGATGTGCGACGGCCGCAAAATGACCGCCTCCGTCTGCGGATAGCGCCACAAGTACGACTGTGCGCCCATATCGAGCCCGACCAAATCGCGAATCTCGCTGAACGGCCCAGCCCCGAGCAGCGGCGCGTCTTCGTTCAGAAACACCGGGTTGTCCGGTCTCGGTCCGTACACGTTCGCGCTCGAGAGCAGCACCACCTTGGGCACCTTGTAGCGTTCGGCGTACTCGAGCAAGTGTTGGAAGGCGATCACGTTCCAGGAGTGATGCTCCTCGGCGCTATCGCGAAAGTTGTGCATGACGCCGAGGTGAACCAAGGCGCGCACGTTGCCCGAGCGAAAGATGTCTTTCGTGCGCTTGCTGCGCACATCGATCTCGTGATGCTCGATATCGCTCGGACGGTCCGGGAACGGTCGCCGATCGAGGCCGATCACTTTGGCTTCTCGATGCAGCACGCGCGTCAAGCGGCGCCCCAAGCGACCGCAAATGCCCGTGATAACGACGGCTCTGTCGTCTTTCGCGTGCGCGTTCGACACTCTGCCCTCGAGGTTCCCGGACTGCGTCAAAGAAACACGCTCCGCCGGCTGGCAAGCCCGCGACGCAGCATCTCCGAGATCGTCTGACGCACCAAGTAGACCTTCTCGGCGATCAGCGCGTCGTCGTCATCCGCACCGCCTTCGAAGCGCATCGGCTCACCAAAGTGAATTCGGTACTTGGTGGGCAGCGGCATTTGCGCGCCTGGCACGAACAACTGCGGGATCAGCGGAAAGACCGGAATATCGAGCAAGCGCGCGGCCCAGCTCAGGTTACCGAGGCTCACGTACTGCTCCTCGGCACCAATCACCGCCACGGGAACGATCGGCGTGTTGGTCTCGATTGCCAAACGCATGAAGCCGAGACCGAACGGCTCGAGTTGATAGCGGCGCTCGAACGGTTTGGAGACGCCGCGAATGCCCTCCGGAAACGCGAGCAGCACCTCCCCCATCTCGAGCAAGCGCCGCGCGTTCTCGGGCACGCCGACCACTTGCCCGACGCGATTGAAGAACGCAGACACGAACGGCAACGTGGCCGTCCACTTTTCGACCATCGCGCGCACCACGCGCGGCGGGCTCGCATCGAAGAACAAGGATGAACCGACGATCGCCGCGTCGATCGGCACCTGTCCCGAATGATTGGCGATCAACAGCACGCGGCCCGCCGGCACATGTTCGATCCCGAAGACCTCGGTTCGAAAATACATCCGATGAAAAAACGCCAACAACACCGCCGCATTGCGGGCCGTGTCCACGTCGAAGCCGAAGGGGTCCCCACCGAGGTCGATGTAACGCCCCTTGAGCACCTCCACGCGCTGCTCGAAGTCACGCCCGAGCAGACGGGTTTTGAGCTCTTCAGCCGCATGCCGCGCGGTAGCGCGCAGGCGTTCCAAGAGCGGCACCGCGCCGCCCGCCACGTCCGCCAGCCGCGCTAGTGAGTTCCGAGACTCCATCTCCGTGCCGAGTCTTGCCGCCTCCTGCCCCCACTGCAATCGCTTTCGCGCTTCGATAACTTGCAAAGCCCCGCTGATTCTCGGCCGGACACGAAAAACGCGTTACGTTGCGCGCAATGCCGGCGCAGAGCTTGATTCCAGCACCGCTTCAGCCTGGTTCGCGGATCCGCGTGATTGCACCCTCTGGGCCCTTCGATCGCACCCTGGTCCTGCGCGGGATGGGCTGGCTGCGGCAGCGCTACCGGGTCGAGTTCGATTGGTCGATCTTCGAACGGAGCGGCTTTTTGGCGGGGAACGACGCACGCCGACTGGGTGAACTCAATGCTGCGCTGGCCGACCCGGATCTGTCCGCGATCGTTGCCGCCCGCGGTGGCTACGGCCTGACGCGCATCGCACACCTCGCGCAGTATGATTTGCTCCTGCGCCATCCGAAGTGGATTGTCGGCTTTTCGGACATCACCGCCCTGCACGTGGAAGCGACCGCGTTGGGCATTGCCTCGATGCACGGGCCGAACGCCGCAGCACTCGGGAGGAGCGACGATTGGACGCAGCAGCGCTTCATCCGCGCTCTCGAGCGTCCGGGTGAAAAGACGCATTTCGAGGGCAGAACGACGTTGCGTCGGGGTGTGGCCCGGGGCCCGTTGGCCGGCGGGAACCTGAGCCTGCTCTTGGCGTGTCAGGCGACCCGCCGGCTCCGCCTGCCGCTCGGCGCAATCCTGGTCATCGAAGACGTTACCGAGTCGGCCTATCGAGTCGATCGCTTGCTGAGTGCCCTGCTCGCTTCGGGCGCGCTCGACGGCATCGCGGGGATCGCAGTCGGCGACTTTACCGATTGCCCTGCTTCACAAGGAGTGTCGGTGCAGGACGTGCTCGCGGAGCGACTCGGTGGCCTCGGCGTGCCCGTGCTGAGCGGGCTCCGATTTGGCCACGAGCGCTACAACGAGTTCGTCCCGCTCGGCGTGTTCGCTGAGCTCGATGCGACGGCGAAGCGCATCGAGCTCAACGCGAGCTAACGCTCAGCGACTCTTGTCGTCGAAGAGCTCTGCTTCGTCGACCGTCACGGTCAACTCGTCCTGCTCGTCCGCATCCAACAGGCTGTTCAAGGGCGGCTGGGGCAGCGGTGGCGGCGGTTTGGCCGAGGTGCGAGCACCAGGTGGCGGGGGCGGAGGCGCCGGGCGCGAGGCGCTCGCCATCGGAGGCGGAGGCGGACGATTCCCGGTGGTCGCGCTCGCCTTGGGTGGGGGACGCGTCGAAGACGGGGGCGGCGGAGGCGGCGGACGTTTGCCCGGTTTCGGCGGCGGCCCTTTGTGAACCGGCTCCGCATTCGCCCCAGCCTTGCTAGCGCCGTTGCTGAGCATGGCCTCAGGTGCAGGCGGAAGCGGTGGCGGAGTTGGGCGCGGACGGGACAACGGTGGCGGGACGCGCGGTTGATCGTCTTCAGCGTCCGCTTCGACCAACGCCTGCAACGGTGGTGGTGGCGGCTCGGAGAGCGTTGGATCCGACGTGGGCGCTTCAGCTTCGTTCGCTTCGGACGCCTCGGGCTGCGCTGCCGTATCAGTAGGTTCGGTCGGCGGCGCTTCGCTGTCGGAGGGCGCGGTCGTCACAGGTGCAGCCGCCGCGGGTTGCGCAGACGACCAGTCCGGCGCTGCGACGGGCTCAGGCTCGGGAGGTTCGACTGCGGCCTCAGTGTCGGGCACCGATCCCGCAAACGGTTCCGGAGGTGCAGTTTTGCCGAGTGCAGACGCCGGGTCCGACTCTGGTTCGTCGCTCACCGCAGCCACGGCTTCTGTTGCTGAAGCAGCTTCAACCGGCGCGGGGATGACTTCGGCCTGTGCGGGCGTGGCTTCAATCGGTGCGGGCGGAGCCTCACTGGGCGCCGCCGCCGGTTCCGTTGCTGGAGGTGCAGCTTCAACGGGCGCGGGTGCGGCTGGCGCGGCCTCCGCTGCAGGCTCAGCGCTGCGCTTGAGCATGTTCGCCTTGGCGAGTTCCAGACCGGCCGTTGCTTCCGGATCGCCCGCCTTCATGCGCAAAACGCGGCGCCAAGCGTCCGCAGCCTCTCGCGGATCGTCGAGCTTTTCTTGCCAGAGCCGGGCCACGCTACGCGCCAATTCAGCACGCGAAGCGGGCTCTTTGCCGCGCAAGATCTGATCCTCGTACAGCTGGACCATGCCGCGATAGTCCTCGAGCTGGACGTACAGTTGCGAGAGCTGATCCATCACCGCCGTATCGGCGGGCGAGAGATCGTGCAGTCGCTTGAGGTCCATCGCGGCGCCAGGAGCATCCGCGAGCTTTTCGCGGCGAACCGCGGCGCGGCGGGCGAGCAGCTTGCGCACCAGCGGTCCGTCGAACACCTCTTCGAGCGCACGAGTCAGCACGGCTTCTGCCCGCTTGGGTTCACCGACTTGATCCGCCAAGCGCTCCAGCGCGGCGAGCGGTTCGTCATCCACGTGGCTGACGATCGCATCGCCCAACCAAGTGAACGCTTGCTCGGTGTCCTTCAGCTCGGCGTGCGCCAGCTCCGCCGCTCGTCCGAGCAGCATGCCACGTGTGCGTCCGCCGTCGCGCGACCCTTGACCACCATTGGCCAGCGCTTCGGCCAACGTGCGCCGCAATTTCTCGGTCTTTTGCTCAGCGTCCGTGGCGCGAGCCACGAGCACGAGGGTGTTGAGCGTGTCCTCCTGGAGCGCGCCACTGAGCGCCAAGTCGAAGAACGCGCGGGCCTTGTCGTACGCGCCCAAGGTGGCCGCCACGCTCGCTGCGCGCGCCAGCGCTGCGAGCTTGTCGCTCGGCGCCTTGCAACGAGTCACCTGCCGCTCGTAGATCTCGATCACGCGGGGTGTGTTCGTGGTCAGCTTGGCGAGTCGGGCAAGCAGCGGTTCGACTTCGGTCGGAGGCACGCTTGTCAACGCCTGTTCGCCGTGACTGATCGCCTCTGCCGATTCCACGCCGAGGCCTGCGAGCACCTCGCCCTGCCGCACCATTTCTTCCGCGCGCGCGGATCCGCTCAGCCCGAGAACGATCAGCTCATGCGCGATGCTGAGCGCGTCGAGATCCTTGAGCTTGACCGCGATTCGCTCGAGTTCTTGGGCGATCTCGGGATCGGTGCTGCGAGTCCGAGCCAGTTCCTTGGCGACGTTGGCGGCGTCCACATCACGCCCGACTTCGACGAAGCGCTCGAACGCGCCGCGCAGCGCAGCGTTGCGCGCTGCACTCGGAGCGAGCTCCAAGTACCACTCCACGAGCTTGCTCGCGACGACACCCTTCCAACCGAGCGCGTCGCCCAAACGCACGTATTCCTCGCGACACGGTTCGTCACCCGCGTCGGCGACCTCCATCAGTACCGCTAGCGCTTCATCGCTCTTCTTGACCTTGTCGTGCAGGACCTCGGCCAGCCGTCGCGTCATGCGACTGACTTCTTGTTCGTCACCTTCGACGCTGATCAGCTCCGCCAAGTGCTTGGCGAAGCGCGGCCAATCTTCCAGCTTCTCGCACAAGATCGAGAGCCGGCTCACGGCATCGAAGTTCTCGGGCTCGAGCTCGCGCACCAAGTCGAGCGCGACCACGGCAGAGACTGCGTCGTCGAGTGGCCCCTCGTACAAACGGGCCAGATCGTCCGCGACTTTGAGTTTCTCGGCGGGATCTTCCAGCACCTTCAGGCGCCGTTCCAAAGCGGCAGCCACGCCTTTCGGATCTTCGAGCCGTTGATACAGCTCCGCGATCTTCGACAAGGCGCCGTCATTCGCGGCATCGAAGTCGTTCAGCAACCGCTCGTAGATCTCGATTGCGGTTTTCGGATCGGAAAGGCCGTTGGCGACGATTTGCGCGCGGCGGAGCAGCACCGGGATCTGCTGTTCCGGCCCTTCAGATGCCTTCTCCAAGCGATCGAGCAGTGACACTGCTTCAGCGAATTCGCTGCGCTGTTCGGCGTCGTCGGCCAGGATGTTCAACGCTTCGAGGTCGTCGCCATCCTTGAGCAAGTCTTGCAGCGTCTGCCGCGCGTCGTCCGGTTTGCCGAGAGTGTCGCGCTGCAACTGCGCGGCCCGTTTGCGCAGCCCGGCACGCTGTTCACGCTCGCTCAGCTTCTCGGCGCGACGGAGCAGAAACGAGACCTGGTCTTCGTTGCGCTCGGCAGCCAAGTAGCGCGCTTCCAAATCGGCGGCGTAGCGATCGCTGCTCGGGTCGAGCTCAGTTGCCTGTTCCAGGCGCAGCACCGAGTTCGCATCGTCACCGGCTCGCGATAGATAGTCCGCTTCGGTCGCGAGCAGCGCGGCCTTGTCCGCATCGGATTGCGCCGTCTGAGCGCGCTCGTTTGCGGCTGCCGCAGCGCGATCCCAGGTTGCTGCGGCCGCGAAACAACGCTCGGCCGCGGCCCACAACTCGCCGCCCTTGAGCAACCGAGCCGCCTCGGAAAACGCTTCACCAGCGAGAAGCGGTTGAGTGTCGGCTTCGCGCAATTCGCCGAGCTTTTGCAGCAGCACACCGCGCTGGGCATCGTCGGTAATTGCTTCCACGTTCTCGGCGATGACTTGGATGGCCAAGTCCACTCGCGAACCTTGCTCGAAGAAGCCGACCGCGCTGCGGATGGCTTCCTCGTCGCCCGTAGCCAAAGCGGCAATACGCGCCCAGGCCTCGCCCGTCGCAACCGGGTCTTTGCGCTTTTGCTCGTGGAGCTTCGCGAGCACCTTCTCCAAAGAGATGCGCGCCTCGATATCGAGCGTTTGCTCTGCCTCGTCACCCAGCAACGCAGCGAGCTCGTCCCACCGCGACTGCTTCTCGAACATGCGCTTGAGCTGGCTACGCGCGGGCTCGTCGTCCGCGTCGATCGCGAGCAACTCTTTGAGCGCGGTGATCGCGCCGTCCACGTCCTTGAGTTGCGTATCGCACAGCGTCGCGACCTCCCGCAGCCAGCCTTGCCGTTGATCGGTGTCGGCGTTGGCATCCGAGCCTGCAGCGAGCAGAATATCGCGCAGATCAGCGTATTTCCTGGTCTGGCGCAGATGCGGTTCCAGGTAGCCGATGCCCTCCAGATTGGCTGGGTCGAGCGCGAGCACTTCGCGGAACTTGGCAGCAGCCTCGTTCTTCTTCACTTTGCGCGCCAGCGCTTGAGCATGCTCGAGCAACGCGGCCACACGGGCCTCGTTGTCCGCATTCGGCGGTGGCGCGAGCGCGTCGAGCAGCGCGTCGTCACCGCCGGCCGCCATCGACTCGCTGATCAGCTTGCGCGCTTCGGCCGCGAGTACGCCGCTCGGGTTGGCTTTGAGATATGCGGCCGCGCGCGGCGCGACCTCCGCCGTGCGATTGAGTTGCTGGCCATAGAACATGGCCAGCTGAATCGCGCGATCCTGCTCGGGGGCGAGCTCCAACGCGCACAAAGAATACGAGAGCCCATGCTCGCCTGCGTATTCCTCGGCCAGCTCGATGAACAGCGCCGCGCCTTCTTGGCGGTCCTGCACGGAGATGTTCTGACCGGACTGAGCACGCTCGAGTAACACCGCCGCGAGCTGTTGCTTGAGCGTCGCGTCTTGACCGCCTTCGAGCTCACGCGCACGTCGATACGCGACGATCGATCCTGCGAAGTCGAGCGCGCTCTTGCGCACGTCGCCCTCGTCTTGAAAGAGTGCGATCTTGCGTTCTGGATCGTCGACGAGCGCCTGCTCCAACGCGAAGAACGGAACCGCGTCGCTCCACTGACCCGCGCCCTTGTACAGCTCGCGGATCGAGTAGATCGAAAACTGGCTTCCGGGATCGAATTCGATCGCGCGCTTGTAGTTCTCGATCGCCTTCTTCGGCTGTTCGAGCGGGGGATTTTGCCAAAGCTGACCGAGCTCTTCATGCAAGATCGCGAGCTGCCCGCGCAGCTCGGGCTCTTGCAATGCAAGCAGGGCGAGCGCTTTGGCGCGACGCTCGAGCAGGGCCACGAGTGCTTTCGTGTCACCCTTCTCGCGATACAATTCCGCAAGGCGATCGGCGGGCGTCGCTTGCGTCGGATCGCGATCGATCGCGATCATCAGCGCGCGCGCTGCGCGATGAGCATCCCCGAGAGTTGTCGACCAAACGTTTGCAGCTTCAGTCAACCAGTGACACGCCACGGCGGGTTCACTGGTCGCGGTCCCGACTTTTTCCAGTAACATCGCATACGACTTCGGATCACTTTGGCCCGCTTGGTGAGCAAAGGTGATCGTGTCTTGGTCGTGCGGGTTTTGGACCAGACGCTGGACTAGCGTCTCCATTTCACGAGGGTCCATATTTGTTCTGATGACGCTAACACGCGGAAAGAACGCCCTGCAACGCGCAATCCAGCGTGAGCGCAGTGAGCGCTACTCGAAGCGTCCGTAACGTTCGTTGCCCTTCTTCGCCGGGCGGAGCGGCACCTTCAACGAATTGTGAGAATGGGTGACCTTCTTCGCCGCCGGCGCGATCGACGCGCTCGGTGCCGGCTCGGAAGCTGTCTCCGCCGCGGAATTTTCCGCTGTGTTGAGACTAACGAGCGGTGCGGGCTCAGGCGCAACGCGACTCTGCAATTCATCGCCCGCGCTTGCGGCAACTTGCGGAAAGTTTGCGCTGGCGGCGCCCCTTTGGAAATCAGACTTACTCCGCCCCAACGCCATGAGCCCGCCCAACATCAGGAGCGCAACGCCGGCCGCCACGAACCACACCCCGTAGCTCCGAGCGAGCCTCTTTTCTCGCCCAGCGAGCGTGAGCCGCGGTCCACTCTCGAGCGCCCGCACGCTGATTTCGGCGGCGTCGAGCTCGGCGATCATTTGCTCGGCCGTGGCTGGCCGTTCGGCGGGAGACTTCGCGAGCACCCGCCATAAAAGCGCCTCGATGCTCTCTGGCACTTTCACTTCGGGCGTCATCGTGTCGAAGCGCGGCGGCGGGTCTTTGATGTGCCGCGCCATCACCACGACCGCGTCATCGTCTACGAACGGAGCGCGGCCGCTCAGCATTTGATAGAGGAGCACCCCCAAGGAATACAAATCGCTCCGCGCGTCGAGCGGCGAGCCTTGGGCCTGCTCTGGGGACATGTAACGCGGGGTGCCAAACACCGTGCCAGCTTGCGTTTCGAGCTGGTCGATCTTGCTCGCGTCTTCATCCCGAGACCACTTGGCGATGCCAAAATCCAGCACTTTGCAGACTTCCGACCCCAAGCCTCCCCCGCCGCTCGGCAGGCGAGACAAGAACAAATTGTCGGGCTTTAGATCGCGGTGGATGATGCCCTTTGCGTGAGCCTCGGCCAGCGAGTGCAACGCGTCGCGGGTAAATCGCAGGGCGTCGAACCAATCCAGCCGACCGACACGCCGCAAACGCTCCCCGACTGTTTCGCCCTCGAGCATCTCCATGGCGAGAAACCAAGAGCCGTCTTGGGCTTCGCCGAAATCGAACGCAGTGACGGTGTGCGGGCTGACGAGGGCGCTGATCGCACGCGCTTCGCGTTCGAAACGGCCTTTTGTCTCCGGATCATGGGCGCGATCTTGGCGGACGAGCTTGAGCGCAACGTCGCGCCCCATCGCCTCTTGGCGCGCGCGGTACACGGCTCCCATGGAGCCTCGGCCCAAGCGGCCGAGAATTGTGAAGCGTCCTGCGATGGTAGTACCGAGCAGGGGGTCGGACCCGTCACGTAAATCGACAAAGGGTAATGAATGATCCGGACAACGCGGCAACTCACCCCCGGTCGTCACCAGGTCGGGGAACGCGGATTGCGGCTTCCGGCAGCGCGGACACGCCCGCTCGGTCGAGCGGCTCGATGGCGGGATCGTCGCTTCAGCGGCCACGGCGGGCATTGGGGTCCTGCGCGGTCTTCGAAAAAACTGCGCGCTATCTTACATCGCCCAAGCGCGCCTGTCTGGCAAGCACCCTTGCCATTTTAGTGCCGGCGAGATTCGCCGGAGGTACGTCGTGCACCGACATCAGAACCGAATCAGGGCGTGAGCGAGCGGCGGACCAAGTGCGGCTCGAGTCCGAGGCAAAACTGCCGCTTCGGTCGGCGCATCGGCAAACCGTCCCCAATACAAGGCCACGCTGCCCGCGCCCACCAACAACCCGGTCGCGAGCGCAATATCAGCGACGACTGCCGCATCGCGTGCGCGCGACTCTTCTGTGTTGGCGTCGAGGGTCAGCGAACGTACGCCGAACACCGTACCCACCAAGAGCGACGCTAGGGCCACGCTGCCGGTACCAATCACCCAACCATCGAGCTTGCCTCGAACGCGCACCGGCGGACAGGGTGCCTGGGAGGTCGACAGAGGAGAAGTCGGTCCGCGTGGCACCACCGCCAGCAATTCCGCCTGCGCGCCCTTCAGTCGTTCGATGGTTTGACTCGCGCGTTCGAGCTCCTTGGGATCCTTCTCCATCGTTTGGAAACGCTGTAGCGAATCAATCGCGCCCGCGAGATCGCCCAGCTTCTCCTGAACCAGGGCCAAATTGAACACGAGGTCCTTGCCGCCCGGATCACGCTCGAGGGCGGCCCTCAGCTCTTCGATTGCATGCTGGTATTTTCCAGCCCGATACCAAGCCAGCGCTCGCTCGAAATGCTCTGCCGCTTGGGCCGGCGCCGCGCGACCGTCAGTCAATACGCGCGGGCCAGCGGGTGCTGGGCTGACCGGCGCGGCCGGTGCGAGACTGGCCGGGGCAAGACTCACCGGCGCGGGCGGCGCGGCGCTCTGTGCCATCGCAGCCGGCGCGGACAGCAACATGATTGCCGCTAGAAACACGCTCGAACGCATATCGGCCGCAGCATAACCCAAGTCGTCCCGCACGCGGCGGGCTATACTCCGGTCATGCACAGCCCGCCGCTGGCAGCACCCTGGCAAGAAGGAGCAAAGACCAACGGCACCTCGGTGTTTGCGTTCGTTGCCAGCCTGTCTGGCTACATTTGCTTCTTGGGCGTCGGCGGCGCACTCGGCGTCGTGCTTGGCTTGATTGCTCGTGGGGAGATCTCGCGCGCGGAGGGCCGGGAGGGCGGCCGTGGCCTCGCCACTGCTGCCATCGCACTCGGCGCACTCAACGTGTGCCTGACGGTGATCGGGATCGCGGTGGGCATCACCTACCTGGCGCGGCCTTCCGTCGGCGCCTCCCACGGCACACCTGCCACGACAACCCCGGCTTGGAGCGCGCCAAGCGTGTCGACGCCGCCCGCCAAGCGGGCGTCAAAAGCGCCTCCGGCAGTCCGCGCATCGCGTGAAGTCGGGAGTCGGGTGACGGAGCTCAGTGAGATTACCTTGGCCGACATCTCCGGTGATTTCGAAACGGAGCTTGGCACGCAGCGCGCTCAGGCGTCCGCTGCAGGGGAAACACTCGTCCTGTGGTTGGTCGTTCCCAACTGCAAACCCTGCGATGGAGTGGCTGCCGCGCTGAGCAGCAAAGAAGTTCAAAAGGCACTGAGCAAGGTGCGCCTGGTGCGTGTCGATCGCGACGACTTCCAACCCGAGCTGGATCGTCTGGGCATCCCCACTGAAAAAATCCCGGGGTTCGTACTCCTCGATGCGCGCGGTCACGCGCGGGACTTCATTCACGGTGGTGAGTGGGACGCCGACATCGCCTCCAACATTGCGCCAGTCCTAGGAAAATTCGCGCACGGCGGCTATGGCAAGAGGCGCCACCCTTGGCACGGTCCGGCCCGCGAAGACGAAACGCCACTGTGAGCCCGCGCGTGATCGCGCTCCGTGGAATTTTGATACTATCTGCGGCCCTGAATGACGAGCGTTCAACACCTGATCACGCCCCTCCCCGTTGGTGCTTCTGTTGCTCCTGGTACCCTGCGCGCCCGACTCGAGGAGCTGCGGGCACGCGGCGCTCGACTGAACCTGAAACAAGCCGTCGGCATCGCGGTGCCGCTTTGCGTGCAAGCGGCCGAGCTGCACCGCGCCGGGCATCGCTTGTACCTGCACCCTTCGAGCCTCGTCGAAGATGACTATGGTTTTTATCAAATCTCCCTACCTCATGCGAGCAAGCCGCCGATCTTGCCGCGCGACAAAGCCTGCATGGCGCCCGAGGAGCGCGCCGGTGCACCGGGCACTGCCCGCGCCAGCGTGTTCGCGATCGGCGCCGTCCTCTACGAGCTGCTAACTGGGCTCGCCGTTGGGCCCGGTATGCGCCGTCCGAGCGAGGTCGTTCCCGGATTAGGTCCTGATTTCGAGGCGATGCTAGCCAAAGCCTTGGTCTCGGATCCCGCCCATCGCCCCGACGATCTGAACGCTTTGGCGCAAGCGCTACACAGTTTCGCGCCACCCGGCAGCGTCGTTCCGCCGCCTCCAGCCGACACCTCCCATTTGGACCACGACGTCGGTTTCGACGTCGACGTCTCGATGTCGATGTTACCGCCGCCCGCGAACAGCCCCTACAACTTGGGCGTCGTCGAACAACGCGCACGAGTTCCGGCTGATGCAACCAGCGAACTTGCGACGCTCAAAGCGCGACTCGAAAGCGATCCGCGCCCACGTTACGTCGTCGTCAAAGACGGCATGGACCACGGCCCGTTCAGCGCGGTCGAGCTCTTGCAACAGATCGCCACCCACACCTTCCTCGACGCGGACGTCGTGCGTGACTCATTGAGCAAGGACGAGCGCCCGATCAAGGACTGGGAAGAGTTCGCGCCGTTTGCCGAAAATGCGCGCCTCGCACGCGACATTACGGCTGAAAAAGCAGCGATCGAGCGTGTGGTGGTCCAGGAATCGCGCAGCACACGTGGCAAGACGCTGATTGGCGTGCTCGGCGTGGGCGCGCTCCTGGTGGTCGCCGGGCTCTGGTTCTTGAAAGCGCGCGCCAACCGCAATGACGAAGTCGCAGTTCAAGTCGAGTCGAATTCCAACGTGGAGCTGGACGCTGGCTTGAATGGGACCAAGAAGAAGGCCGGCGGCGGTGGCGGTCGCGTCGTTGGACATAACGGCAACATCCCCATCCTGAGCGGCGGACAAAGCTGCGAAGCGGCGCAAGCGTCGTACGTGGAAGAGATGAGCGTGGGCGGTCCGCGCGGCCAAGCGGACATCACCGGCGGTCAGTACGCGGCGATTTTGAATCGCGGCAGCTATTTCGCACACTGTAACGTGCCGGACAGCGCCAAGATCAGCATCTGCGCTGCGGTTCAGAACGGGCGTGCCGTCGGCGTCACCGTCGTCGTTACTCCGCGCAACGCGGGCGCGTCGTCGTGTATCGCGGCGGGCGTGCGTGGCCTGAGTTTCCCGAGTAACCCGAAGCTCGACGTCACCCACACGAACTTCTGAAGCGGCCGGGGGGCGGAGCGAAAACGGATGAAACAACGAGGGACACTTGGGGAACGCGCGTGGCTCGCGTGTTTGCTGGCCACGACACTGCTCGCTGGCTGCAACGTCCCGATCGCGGCCGGCCTGGACGAAAACGACGCCAATCACGCGGTCGTGGCGCTCGAAAAGAGCGGCGTCGCCGCGGAGAAGGATCGCGACCCGGACAGTGAGGGCCGCTGGCGCATCAGTGTCGCCCGCGACGACGCTTCGAGTGCCGCGGGCATCTTGAGCTCGGAGAGCCTGCCTCCACCACCAAGTCCCGGTTTGCTGGAGACGCTTGGGCAAGGCTCGATCGTGCCCAGCCACGCCTCTGAGCAAGCCAAATTGGTGGCGGGGATCTCGGGTGAACTCGAACGCTCGTTGCGCAGTTTGGACGGCGTGGTGTCCGTGCGCGTCCACCTGGCCATCCCAGAAAAGGACTCGCTTTCGCCGGACGAGGCCCCCCCACCTGCGTCAGCTTCCGTGCTCCTGCGCCATCGCGGCTCAGCCCCACCGATTGCGATCAACGATATTCAGCGACTCGTCGCAGGCGCAGTGCCCGGTCTGAGCGCGCCGCAAGTGTCAGTGGTTGCTTCGCCGGTTCCCTTGCCGCCACGCCTCGCCGAGCGCGAACTATCTCGTTTTGGCCCCGTGACGGTAACGCGCGCGTCGGTGTTTCCGCTGCGAACCATCGTCGGCGGTGCATTGTTGCTCAATCTAGGCCTATTGGGCGCGCTATTCGTGGTCTGGACGCGCGCGCGCAAGGCCGAATCGAGCCTGGCCGAACAACGGGCGGAAGGGACGCAGGCCGCGCGTTGATCCGCCTGGAAGGCGTGAGCAAAAGCTTCGATCGCGCGGTGCTCCGCGAGGTCGATCTGGTCGTTCCTGAGAGCTGCCTTTTCGGCTTGATCGGCCCTGGTGCATCCGGCAAGAGCTTGCTGCTGCGGATGATCACCGGGTTGATGCGACCCGATCACGGCAAAGTGATCGTCGGCGGGAACGACGTGCTCGCGATGGGCGATATGCAGCTGCACGAGTACCGCAAGGGCATCGGCATGCTGTTCCAAAACAACGCCCTGTTCGACTTCATGACCGTGGCCGAGAACATCGCCTTCCCGCTGCGTCGTCTCTTCCACCTGCCGGAATCGGAGATCGCCGAGCGCGTCGCGGAGCGCCTGTCGCGCGTGGATTTGCCTGGATTCGAGGCGCGCTTGCCCGCCGGCTTGAGCGGCGGTCAGAAGAAGCGCGTCGGCGTGGCACGCGCGACGGTCACCCGGGCACCGATCGTCTTGTACGACGAACCCGCTGCCGGCCTCGACCCCGTGACGAGTCAAAAGATCTTCGACTTACTTCGCGCCGAACAACGGGCAGCAAACTCGACGGTCGTCATGGTCTCCAGTGACCTCGACCGGTTGCTGACGGTCACCGATCGCGTGGGCATGATGCTCGACGGGCGCCTGATTTTCGTCGGCACCACGGACGAGGCCAAGAATGCGGCTGATCCGCGCGTTTTCCAATTCGTCCACGGCAACGTCGACGGCCCGCTGTAAGCTGCGCTGCGGATGTCTGCCGAGCCCTCGTCTGCTGCAAGCCCCTTAGCGGACCTGGCTCAGCGTTCGACCGAATGGCTGAGCGTCGTCGGCGGCTTCGGCGTCTTGTTCATCGAGATCGCGCGACGCACCCTGCGTCGAGACTTCGATCGCCAAGAATTTCTGCGCAATCTGTACCGCATGGGCATCAAATCGATGCCCATCGTCACGGTCACTGCGCTGTTCACCGGTGGCATCATGGTGATCCAGGCTGCGCCCATCGTGCAGCGTTACGGCGCGTACGGTTTGCTCGGTTGGGGCGCGGGCTTCGGCACGCTGCGTGAAATTGCACCACTGCTCACCGCGTTGATGATCAACGGCCGCGTCGGGGCAAACAACACCGCCGAGCTCGGCACCATGGCCGTCACCGAACAGGTCGACGCGCTGCGTGCACTAGCGATCGACCCGGTGGGCTTCTTGGTCGCGCCGCGCTTCCTAGCCATCGTAACGACCCTATTTTTGTCGACGATTTTTTCGGATGCGCTGGCTCTCGTTGGCGCTGCCTATGCCGGCTTGGGCTTTTTGGGGGTTGAACCCGCGGTGTTTTACCGCGGCCTCACCACGGGGCTCTTGGGCTTCGGCGACGTCGCGCATGGTCTAGAAAAGAGCGTCGTGTTCGGGATCGTGATTGGCCTCTCCAGCTGCCACTTTGGCCTGTCCACGAAGGGCGGCGCGCCCGGGGTCGGCCGCTCCGTCAACGCTACCGTCGTCGCCAGCGCGGCGGGGATCTTCGTTCTCGACTACCTGCTGTCGTTCGCTCTGTCATGACCCCCTCGCCCGAACCGAGCGCAAGTGCGTTGCACAAGACTCGCTCGGCGCTCGTGCGCTCGCTCGGGCGGTTGTTCTTGGACCTGCTCGAGACTGGGCGCGATCTCTATCGCGTGTTCGTGCTGACGCTTTACTACTCGCTGCGCGGAGAGCCGAATCGGCCGGCTTTTTTCCGGCAAATGTACGAAATCGGCAATCGCTCGCTGGGCTTTCTGTCGATCGTGATGGGCTTCATCGGCATGATCTTGGTCTACCAGGGCGGCCTGCAAACGCAGCGCGTGGTTCCCGATCTGTCCCTGTTGGGAGCGACGTTCTTGCAGCTTCTAGTCCGCGACCTCGCGGCGAGCATCTGTGCGCTGATGCTCGCGACGCGCGTGGGTGCCGGAATCGCGGCCGAAATTGGCTCGATGGTCGTTACCGAGCAAGTGGACGCGCTGCGCATGTGCGCCACCGATCCCATCGACTACCTAATCCGGCCCCGCTTTTTGGCCTGCTTGTCGATGTTCGCGGCGCTCGTCGTGTTGGCTGCGGGCGTGGCTTTTCTTGCTGGAATGTGGACCGCACATGCGTTCTTCGGCATCAACCCACGCACCTTCGCCAACGTCAGCATGGTCAGCGTCGGCGATCTCACGATTGGATTGACGAAGTGCGTGGCCTATGGGGCCGCAATCCCGGTGATCAGCGGCTATTGTGGACTCACTGCCTTTGGCGGCTCCGAAGGTGTGGGCGCTGCAACGACACGCGCAGTGGTCAACTCGTCCCTAGCCGTGATCATGCTGAACTTCGTGATCAGCGGGGCGGGCTATTTGATCTTTGGCTGACTCGTCGTCTTGAGTACGGTGCCCGAAGGTGCAATCGAGCACCAACCGTAGCAGCAGTCGGCTAGCTGCATCTCGCGCCTTCGTTGGGTGGTCCGAGGGAAGTCGAGCAAGGCCGAGCTCGGCGCGGAAAAGGCCACTACTTCTGGGGGTTTGAGCGCTGCGGGGCAACGGTCGAACGGGGCTTGCGCGGGCAGCGAAGTGCCACCTTCCATCTCGCGCATACAGAAGCTCTCGTGTAACCCGTTGGGGTCACGGCACGCGGCAGCGGTTGCCAAACCGGGGTCCGCTACTTTGACTTTGGCGCACCAGCCGTAGCAGCAGCTGTGCCCGGGCTGCACGCGCTTGCGCGTGTAGTCCGTAAAACTTTGGTCGAAAGCCGCAACACGACCGACCGCCGTGAACGACCCATGGCGAATATCCGCCGTTGCCGGGCAATTGTCATACGGTTCAGGCGCTGGCCGCGACGAAGAGAGCGGCAACAGGTCGTCACAAAAGTACTCCCGCACCTCGTCCTCGGCGCAAGGCAACCCGGGATCGTGGACCCGCGCGGTCGCGAGCTGTTGCTCCGAGCCGTGACAAGCCGACAATAAAGCGAGCCCCACCGTGAACCACGCGGCTCCCCGAAACCGCAACGCCACCAGGCCAAACCTAGCCATTTTCACTCTCGCGTACACCTTTTTTCGGCCCGAAGTCAATGTGCCGGCAGCCCACCGCTACCGCTGATCTTCATAGCGCGAGATCGGAAGACGCGCTCTAGTCTATGCACCGTTCATGATCTCCTTTCGTGCCGTTTCGAAGTCTTTCGGGGACAAGCACGTACTGCGAGAGGTCAGCTTCGACGTCCAGGCGGGTGAGGTTTTTTTCATCATCGGTGCCTCGGGCGTCGGTAAGAGCGTGCTGATCAAGCATCTGATCGGCCTACTTCGTCCCGATTCGGGAGAGATCTGGCTTGAGGGCGAAGAGGTGAGCCGCTTCGAGGAAGCGCGGATGTACCCGGTACGCAAGAAGTGCGCGATGGTGTTTCAACATTCGACCCTGTTCGATTCGATGACTTGCGCGGAAAATGTGGCGCTTCCCCTGCGCAAGCACCAAGCATTGAGCCCCACCGACGCCCTGGCCGAAGCCCATCGCCTGCTCGAGAAGGTCAAAATGCGGGATTTTGCCAGCCGCTTCCCGAGTGAACTCGGGGACGGCATGAAGAAACGCGTCGCCATCGCCCGCGCGCTCACCCTCTCCCCACGCTACGTGCTGTTCGATGAGCCGACGACCAGTCTCGACCCGGTCAGTGCGCGCCGCGTCGATCAGCTGATTCGCGAGCTTTCGGACTCACTGGGCGTGACCAGCATCGTGGTTTCCCACGATTTGACCTCAATCTTCAGCATCGCCGACCGCATCGTCATGCTGTACAAAGGAAAGGTGAAATTAGTGGGCACGCCGGCTGATTTTCGGGAGAGCAGCGACGGTGTGATCCAGCAATTCATCAACGGCCGCGCTGAAGGGCCGATGGAAGCATGAGCCGGAAATGAGCCAGCGGTCGATCGAAGTCAAAGTCGGTTTCTTGATCCTCGTGGCGCTCGGGCTGCTCGCCGGTTTCGTCGTCGTCATGGGCGGACTCAGCCTGCAGCCGACGTTCACGGTGTACGTGAGTTTTCAAAACCCCGGTGGGTTGCAGTCGGGGGCGCCAATCCGCGTTGCGGGCGTCAAAGTGGGGCGGGTCAGCGAGCTCGAGTTTCGCGGTGGTATGATCGATCCGGTCACCCATCAACCCGAACCCACGATCCGCGCGGTGGCCAAGATCGAACGCCGCTACAACACGGCAATTCACGATAATTCCCGCTGGTTCGTGACCAGCCAAGGCGTGCTCGGCGAGATGTTCTTGGCGATCGAGCCGGGCTCGAGCGATCGCCCACTCGTCAATGATGGAGCGACGGTGACCGGCATCAGCCCTCCCCGACTCGACCTGCTCCTCAGTGAAAGCTACGAGCTTTTGCACAAGGCGTACCTCGGCATCACCAACAACGAGCAAAAGATCAGCGAAACCTTCGATGGCTTGCACCGCACGCTGCACGCGAGCGGGCAATTCTTCGAGCACAACCAAGGGAAGCTCGATCACATCGTCGACAACGTTGATTCGCTTTCCAGCACTGCCACCGACACCATCAAAGCGGCTCGTGAGCGCTACATAGACAACCCGCAGATCGCCCGCATTTTCAACAATGTCGAGCGCACGACGACAACGCTGGACCAGAACCTCGAACCCATCCTGACCGACGGCCGCGCGACCCTCGCGGATGCCAAAAAGCTGACCCACGCGCTCGCGAGCGACCAACAAGTCCAGCGCTACCAGCGCATCACGTCGAACCTAAACGACGCGACAGGTCAGGCCAAAGTGATCGCGAGCGACGCACAAGCACTCGTCGATCGCGTGAAGTCCGGCAAAGGCACAGTGGGCGCGTTAGTCATGGACGAAGCGCTGTACGACGACCTGCAGGAAATGCTGCGGGACTTGAAGCACAATCCCTGGAAGTTCTTCTGGAAGCAGTGAACCGCGCTCAGCCGCCCTTAGCCGGCGGTTCCGCCTGACGAACTATTTTCGCCGCCGTTCGAGCTACCGCCTGGACTGCTACCGCCCGCTTCCGACCCGCCGTTTGACGATGAACTGCCGCCGGCGGCTCGACCTCCGGCGGATGTGCCTGCGGTCGCGGGAGAGCCTGCGGTTCCTGATTTGCCTCCACTGCCCGTCGTGCCGCCTGCAGTGGGTTTGCCACCAGAACCTACGGTCATTCCGCCCACCGAGGGACCACCACCGCCCTCGGGCGTTGGCGCAGAGCCGCCCGTAGCCTCCGGCATCTCGCCCGCTTCTGTTGGCGCTCCGTCGACCATCGAGACAATGCCGCTCAGGTCAGCGCTGCAAACGTGCTTGGTGGCGCCCATCGTCTCGGGCACACAGGCGAGGCCGGCCTGGCACTCGTCAGCCCGAAAACAAACTGAACCGGCACCACCAAGTGGCTGTGGGCCACCACAGGCGATCGCCCAAACAGCCCCCACTCCCAATAAAACCAACACGCGGAAGACGGGCAAAACTCGGTGTCGAGCGCGAGACATTCCCAATCGACGCTACCGGAATCCCTAGTTCGGTCAAGTCGACGACCGCCCCACATTCACTCCAATTCGAGCAGTAGATCGCCCTCTTCGACAGCCTGCCCAGGGCTCACAGCGATGCTCGCCACCCGCCCCTCACTCGGGGCTTCAACGGGCATCTCCATCTTCATTGACTCCAAGATCACGAGTTCTTGGTCAGCCGCAACTACATCACCCACCTGCACGACCACCTTCCAAACCGTTCCAGTGATGTGCGCCAAAACCCGTTCCGCCATCGCCGCACTGTACCCGCTCGAACCTCGACTTGAACCGACTTATCGCTGACGGCGCATGGCCGATCGAGAGGGCACCACCGGGCCTGACGTCCGAGCTGTTCGATTGCGCCGGTCGGCACACCTTCCCGCCTTCCACCCCACACTCACTCACACGGAAATTCTGGCCAAAACAGCCAAGGAAGCGTGGCGGGCCAGAGTCCAATTCGACGATCCGCCCCGGGCCTACATTTCTCGCCAGAATGCCTGGGCGAAACCGAATAACTGTTTTAGATTTCACAGCCCTAGGCTCTGCTGGGCGCTTACCGCGAATGCTTGACGAAGCTCTTACTGGGTTGGTATGCGCATCGTGTAAAGTCAGGCGCCGATTCTGCGC
>Ga0164309_10000092_pt1 | contig 52593 bp, 36 predicted proteins | sample Whisoiple_247_MG_FD_109984 | JGI IMG/M metagenome (GOLD analysis project Ga0164309, IMG submission 109984) | Soil microbial communities amended with fresh organic matter from upstate New York, USA - Whitman soil sample_247_MG | ecosystem: Environmental > Terrestrial > Soil > Unclassified >... | reverse complement strand
GCGTTGGTCGGCGCATTGCTCCTGATCACCTGCGTCGCCGTCTTCCTGAACGTGAGTCGCGGCAGCGCCAGCGCTGCGCATCCGGTTCCCACGGCAAATCTCGCGGCCGCGCTGCCCGCGCCGAAAGCGCAGCCGGCAGCGGCTCCCGCTCCTATCGGCGCAGTCGAGGCTCACGCAGCACAGGCTCCTAGCGCGGCTGCAGTTTCTGCGGCGTTGCAGGGCGAACCGAGCCCGCTCAAAACCGCGCGCCCCACCGTGCAACAACTTCGCCCCGCAGCCGCTCCCGCACTCGCGCTTGCAGCCAAGCCCTCGAGCGCGGCAGCACCTGCTCCTGAGCAGTCAGCGTCAACCGTGGCCTCTGCGCCGAAGCCAGAAGCGACCGCGAGCTTCGGCTTCTTGACCATCGATACCAGCCCGTGGTCCGTGGTGAGCGTGGGCGGCAGAGTGCTCGGACAGACGCCGGTGATCGGCGCACGCTTGCCGAGCGGCACTCAAGTCCTGACGCTCAAGAACCCCGAGTTGGGCATCGAGACCAGCTACCCGATCATGATCGAAAACGGTAAGACGACCGTGCGCAGGATCGGCATCGAATGAAGCGAATCGCTCTGCTGGGCTGCCTCGGAGTCCTGCTCGCCACGCCCGCGTTCGCTCAAAACAGCGGCCTCGCGGAAGCCGAAAAGGCCTACCAATCCGTAGATTTTCCGGCAACGCACACGCTCGCCAAGCAAGCGCTCGAGGCGGGCGGTGCAGATCGTGAGCAGACTGCGCGTTTGTACGTGCTGCTCGGCATCTCCGCGGCCGCACAGGGTGACGCCGAAGAGGCCAAGACCGACTTCGTGGTCGCGCTAGCCGTCAAACCGTCGCTGAAGCTGGACAAGGGCCTCTCGCCCAAAGTGCGAGACCCGTACCTGGAAGCGCAGGGCTATTGGGCAGCGTCGTCAGATCGCCTCGCGGTGAACGCAAAGCCGGGCAGCGATCAGAATCACCTAGTCGTCCAGCTGACGGACCCAGCGACCCTCGTCAGCAAGGTCGAACTGCGCATCGCCGCCGCAGGGACGACTCCGCGTCCGTCGTTCGAGCTCGCTGCTGCGCCTGCTTCACGCTTCGCTCTGCCCGTTCAATTGCAGGGGCACGGCTACGAGTACACGCTGCGCGCCCTCGACCGCTACGGCAACGTACTCGCCGAACGCGGCAGTGACGCCGATCCGGAATTGGTGCGCCCCGCGCCCGCACACACCGGCTCTGCCGATAGCGCGAATGCGCCGCAGAAGCGCTCCTACCTCTTGCCCATCACGCTCGGCGTGGCCGGACTCGGTGCTGTCACCGCCGGCGTGATCTTCCAAGTCAAACGCGAAAACGCCGCGCAAGATTGGAACGGCTCGGGTTGCGAGCAACCCGGACAAACGCGCATCCAACAATGCCAAGCCGTCGATGATCGACGCCAGAAGTACGAGCACTTGGCGATTGGGTTTTACGCCGCGGGCGGTGCGCTGCTCACCGGTAGCGTGATCGCGTTGATCGCGGGTCGACCCGCGCCGAGTTCGACGCAACGCGCGGGTCTGCTGGGCTGCGGAGTGGTCGGGACCGGCGTGAGCTGCGACGGCCGTTTTTAAGCCGAGTTCGACGGTGACACGCGGCGCCGGCCAGCGGCGCCGCACGGTTCTCGCTGTTGTTAGCCCGCGAGCGCGACGAGTAGCGCGTCGAGCTGTTCGAACGTTTCGCCCGAACCGTCCTTTTCGCCGGAGGTCATGGCCGCATCGCACGCTTCCTTCGAGGGAAAGAGATCGCGCAAGAGTACTAACGTTTTGCCAGCTTTCTCTTCGAGAGTCAGCGTGCTGATCGCACCGCCTTCGGTTTCCTCGTTGGTCCACACCAGCCTCGAGTTTGGGATCACTTCGAGGTACTTGCCGAAGAAGGCCATCTCCCCGCCGCCATGGCGGAAGACCAACCGGTACTTTCCTCCGACACGGGCGTCTACCTCGCAGGAGAGCAGGGTCAAGCCAAACGACTTCGGCACCCACCACTGCTTGAATAGCTCGGCCTTGGTCCACGCCTCCCAAACCAGGCGAGCTGGTCCATTGACGGTTCGCGTGACCAAGATCTCACGCTCGGAACTCCGTTCAACCGTCGTGCGGTTCTTGCTAGCGATGGGCTGATTTTCACTTCTTGCGTCCATTGTTTTTTTCCTTCCGTTTCAGTTCTTCGACAACCTTGTCCAACTCGTCGAAGCGCGCGTCCCAGAGCTGACGGTGCCTCTCGAGCCATGCCGTTTCTTCTTCCAGCCGGCGCGCGCCGAGCGTGCAGGTCCGCACGCGCCCGACCTTCTCCGTGGCGACCAGCCCAGCCTCTTCCAAAACACCGACGTGCTTCATCATGCCCGCGAGGGTCATCTGGAACCGCTCGGCCAGGTCGGTGATCGTGGCGTCGGAACGCCCGAGCTGCTCCAGCACGCCGCGGCGCGTGGCGTCCGCGAGCGCGGCAAACGAGGCATCCAGTTCGGCTGGCGAACACTTTACCATTCGGTAAAGTGTGTAACACGCAGGCTCGCGACGTCAAGGGCGTGCTGGCGGTTGCATTCCCTCAGAATCCGCCCTACTTCCCGGAGCGCTTTTCTCTGGGACGCAATGAAAAACGAAAACACCTGTTCTCGGTTCGGACTCGCGCTGGTGGTACTTGGCGCGGTGTTCGCGACGGCCTGCGGTGGCCCCTCGACCAAGTTCACCACTTCCTGGCGTTCGCCGAAGGCGGAGCCGATTCAGTTCCGTGGTGAGCCGGTGGCCGCCGTGGTGATGGTCGACAACGAGATCAAGCGCAAGGCTGCGGAGGACGTGCTCGCGCGCGAGATCACGCACTACGGCGCCAAAGGCGTGCCGATGTACCTGATCACCGGCGCCGATCCGGAAACGGATGAAGCCAAAGCCAAGAGCGCCATCGAGCGCTCGGGCGTGAAGGGCGTGGTCGTGATGCGGCCCAAGGGCAAGCGCACGAACACCGAAACCAGCGAGTACTACTCGTCACCGATGTACAACGGCTACTGGGGCGGCTACTACGGCTACGGCTGGGGCATGCCGTACTCCTACGCGCGCTACGGTCTACCCGTCGCCGGCACTCCGTACGGCATGGGCGCCGGTTACGGCACGTACTCGACGCCGGCGACCAAGACCACGGAAACCACCACGACCGAGGTGGTCGTGGTCGAAGTGCTGGTGTTTTCGCTGAAGCAAAACTTGCTCGTCTGGGCCGGTGAGAGCGAATCGACGCCGCCCGAGAAGCTGGACGAGTTCGTCATTCAACTGGCCGCCGAGACCACCAAAGAGCTCGGCGAAAAGGGCCTCCTGTCGTCGAAGTGAACGCACGCGCCGCGCAGGGCTTTTCGCCAAACAGGCGGGAATTCCGGCGCGGCGTGAGGTGCGCTGCTGGGTCGCGTCCGCCCCCTCTCGATCCAGCTACCGCGGGAGGCAGTGCTGCTGCTACCTTCGAGAACGAATGGCGATGCGGGCGTGTGCGGGTGTGATCGGGTGGATAGCAAGTGCGGCGCTCGCGGCGTGTTCGAATGCGAATTCGCAGCGCATGGATGCTTCGCAGGCGGGGAGCGCCACGGACTCCAGTGGTGCGTCCGGCATGTCCGTCGCTGGCACGACCTTCACCCTCGCGGGTGGGGGAAGCGGTGGCAGCGAGCTTTCGAGCGCTGGCGGATCCGGTGGTCTCCATTCGGCGAGCGCTGGCTCGAGTGGCCGCGCCGGAACGAGCGGCGGATCAGGCGGAAATGATCCTGGCGCTGCGGGAGCGAGTGGCAGCGTCGCAGTGGGCGGTCGCTCCGGCGAGACGCCGAACACGATCTTCAGCAGCGCCGACATGCCGCATTGCGAGTGGAATGGCGACGCGCAACACCAGATCCACGGCACGCTGAATGGGCAAGCCGTCGACATTCGTGCGTCGGCAATGGCCGAAGATCTGATTGGCTCGAGGTTTCGCACGTACGTGCTGGACCCGCTTTACGTGTACCCGCTGACGCTCACGTGGAGCGTGCAGCCGCGCTTGGACTACGCCATTCCGCTCAGCGGGGGCACACTGCTGATGCGAGAAAGTCAGCCTTTTTCCGGGCAAAGCTTCTGCATCACCGCGGGTGAATTCGGGTCACGCAGCGTGCAAGCGCAAGACAACGCGCGCGAAAACTTGTTCCACATCACGGGCGCACGCGCGGGTGATTGCACAGGTCCTGAGGTACCGGTGGAATTGTTCGGCTGCATCTTGAGCAGCGACACCTACTTCCCGGATCGGCTGAACGTCGATTTCCCGGTCGACCCGAGCCGACCGAACATCGACTCCGGCAAGGCGATCCTCGATCTCACCGATGATGAGCGCGCCGAGCTCTGCGACTGGAATGCGCTCATGCTCGGTGGCTACGGTCAAACCATTGATTGCCGCGCGATCGGTGGCACCACGCACATCACCTTCGCCGATCGCGCACAGTGTTTAGCGGTCGGGTTTGCCCACACGTGCCGAAGCGTCACCGTCAGCGACTACGTCCAATGCATCGTCGCCCAAGCCCCGACCCACAGCTGCACCTACCCAAGTGATGCCTGTGCTGCCATGAACCGATATTGCAACTGAATGCCGCGCCCCTCAGCGCCCCTCGATCCCGAAGAATTTTTGTTGATGGTCACGCGGCTCGCGCATCCGCGTCACAGCCTTCGGCGGCGCGTTGCGGCGCGTTCACATATAGACACGTTTTTAACGTGTCCGCGTAGTTGCGAGGCAGTACACATTCGATCGATGCTGCGCGCGGAGAAACATCATGCGCACCTCGAACCGATTCAATTCGCTGTCCACCCTGATCACCTTGCTTGCCGCGTTGCCGCTCGCGGCCTGTGCGAGTGAACCCCCGCCTCCGCCCGCACCGCCGCCGGCTCCGCCTGTGACCGCGAGCGCCGCGCCGACTCCGCCGCCCGCGCCACCGCCCGCGCCGGCACCCGTCGCGGCTGCGCCGGAAGCGCCCCCTGCGCCGCCGAAGCCGAAGTTCAATCATCGGCATCCGATGCTCTCGCTGTTCGTGGCCAGCCTCGATTCACTCGAGCTCACTGCAGAACAGAAGCCGACCATCGAAGCCATCAAAGCCGACTTGGCGAAGCACGCCGAACCCGCCAAAGAACCGCGCGAAAAGCTGGAAGCCGACGTGACGGCCGGCGTGAGCGCGGGCAAGCTCGATCAACCGAAAATTGACGCGGACATTCGTGCCATGAGCGCCACCGTCACCGCAACGTTGCCAGCGCTGCAAGACGACATGAATCGCTTGCACAAGGCGCTCACGCCCGAGCAACGCAAGAAGCTGATCGAGACCGCGCGCGAAAAGGGCAAAGAAATGCACGAGCACGGCATGGCCATGCACGCGCACGGCGAGGGCGGAGAGCATGAGCACGGACCCGCTGGCAAAGGCGGAGAGCATGAGCACGGACCCGCTGGCAAAGGCGGAGAGCATGAGCACGGACCCGCTGGCAAAGGCGGAGAGCACGAGCACGGCATGGGCATGCACGACGGCAAAGGCATGTGGGAAGGCCCGCTCGCCAAGCTCGGCGAAGAGCTCAGCCTGACGCCGGATCAGAGCGCGAAGATCCAGGCCAAGGTCGAGGCGATGATGAAGGCTCAACAAGGCACGATGAAGGACAAAATGGCCGCGAGCATGAAGCACGTGGCCGCGGTCGGCACTGCCTTCGAGGGTGACAAGTTCGACGCCAAGAAGGCCGGCGTCGGCACCCAAGCGCCGGAGATGGTGAGCTCGATGGTCACCGGTCGCGTGCAATTCGTGCAAGCGGTGTTGTCGGTGCTCACGCCCGAACAACGCCCGAAGTTCGTGGCTCACATCCAAGCGCACAACGCGGAGATGGAGTGACGAAATGAGCGCAGCGGAGCGCTCCGCATGACGCGAAGCGCTCCGCCGCACCGTGTCGATCGAAAGGCTTACTTGTCGTTCAGGTCAACGACGACCTCACCCTTGTGGCCCTGCTTGTCCTCGTAGACGCAGCGCACGGCCTTGGCGTCGGGGGGCAGCGGTGCCGTGCACTTTTCGGTCGAGGCGATCACGCCGGACAGCGGCAATGTCGTCAGATCGATCGCGCCATCCGAGGGGAACAGCGTGAATGCGCCACCCGTGGCCAGCGTAAGCTCGCCCAAGTCCGCGTACGGCGCCGTCGCGGTAGGCACGCAGCGGCGTGACGCCGACGCGTTCACCGCTACTCCGCTCGCGCAATCCACGTCTTCCGCGCAGGGCTCGGTGGGCTTGTCACTCGAGGTGGGATCGCACTTGCCCACTCGCGTGTCGCAACTGGCTCCGCTGGGGAAGCCGGCACAATCGCGATCACAGGTTTGCTTGGGGTCGTCGCACGAGCCGACTGATACGTCAGCTGCGCAGCCCGGTGTGGCGCACTTCAAGTCGCAAGCGCAACCCACGTCACACGTGCCCGAAGTCTTGTCGCAAGCACAACCCGCTTCCGGGGTGTTGTAGCAACCGAAATTCGGCGCCACGACGTGCACCGAGGCAAAACCGCGCACGTCTTTGATGAGCTGCGTGAGGTCGTAGTGCGCGACCGAGTTCTTGTCGCTCAGCTGGTGCTGTGAGTTGTCCGTGATGACGACGATTTGATGCACCGCTTTCGGGTCCCACTTGAACACGTCTGGAGTAAACGCATCCGTGGGGCTGGTCTCGCGTCCCAGCGCAAACTCCAGCGCGTCCACACCGCCCTCGGGGTTGTCGCCGCCACCGTCACCACAATGGCTGGCCGACAAATTCGAGAGCCAGAAATTGAAGCTCTCGGCGTCCGTCTTGGTATCCGCGCCGAACTTGGGCGTGAATGGCACGAACGGCGCATCATTGCCGGTGCAGTTGGTGAGCGGAGCCACATTGCCGAAGGCAATGCCGCCGATCCGCATTTTGACGCCCTTTGTAGCGAGTCCGCTAACAAAGGAATCGATGCTTGCGACCACGCCTTTGACCGCGCTCCCCATGCTCGACGTGGTGTCGATGGCGAACAGCAAGTCCACTGGCGGCTGCTCTTTGGTGTCGGTCGTGGCAGCGCAGGTCGTCCTTTCGAGCACGTCGCCCGTGCCGGCGGGATCGATCGAGATGATGTACGTGTTGCCGTTGCCCGACGGATCGTCGATGGGCGTGATCTCGTAGCAGGTGCCTGGGTTGTCCTTGGCGCAGGCGCTGACGAACACAGCGCCTTCTGCGCAGCCCGAAGCACCTTCGCACGCGACCGTGCACGAAACGCGCACGTCTCCGTCCACGATCGTCGCAGGCGGATCGATCATGACGATGGGAGCACCGCCTTCACCTCCAGCTCCGGCCTCTTCGCCTCCCGCACCTGCGGTGCCGTCGCTCGAGCCCGCTGCGCCGCCCGCGGACTCCCCAGCTTCTTCACCGTGGCCTGCATTCCCTGCGCTACCAGCAGTTCCTGCGCTCGCGGGTGAACCAGCGCTTTCGTCGTTCCTTTCGTCCTTGATGATGGTGCACGCGGTCGGCGCGATGGCGACGCCGCAAATGGCACTCAAACACAGCGCGCTCAGCGCCGAACGCCCCCGTCTCACGAGAATCTGGCTCATGATGTTCGTCTCCGATTTTCCCAATTTCGACTGGTTTTCTCGCCCACGCCCCTACCCCCCACCATGGGAGAGCCCCTGAATTGGTCCCCTGGTCCAATCCTCGGGCTGTCGGAGCAAGTGCGTAGACTCCTACTCCAACTCCCCCGGATTCATTCCCCTTACAGTGCGGATCGTCGCATTTTCGTGCACGAACGTGCCAAGTTACGGCGGGCGGAGGAGGAGCGTTCATGAACGACGATACAAAGCCGACAGCAACGATGCGCACTGCGACCGAGCAAATCTCGGCCCGCGCGCTGGGCAACGCCGTGAAGGCAAACAACGAGTTCGGGACGGCGCTGTTCGCTGCGCTGCGCGAAGAGTCGGCGGGGCAGAACTTCTTGACCTCGCCGATCAGCGCTTCACTCGCGTTGGGGATGACGTACGCGGGAGCGAGCGGCGAGACGCGGACGCAAATGGCGCACGCGCTACGCCTTGCGCCTTCGGCGGACGGCGATCCGAGCTTCTTCGAAGGTCAAAACGCTTTGAGTCAGGCGCTCGCCCAGCGCGGCACTTCGGCGTTCGAGATGGAGCAGGCGAATCGCGGTAAGTATGGGCCACCGCTGAACGCGAGTGATTACTCGCTCCGGCTGGTCAATTCCCTCTGGGGAGAAGCTAGCTACCCGTGGCAAGCGTCATTCACGAAAGCGCTCGCCGTGAATTACGGCGCGGAACTGTGTCGGCGCGACTTCAAGCATCAGTCACAACCCACGCGACTCGAGGTCAACCGTTGGGTGAGCGCACACACGAACGACAGGATCAACGATCTGTTGCCCGAACCTGCGGTGACGGCGAACACGCGGTTGCTCTTGGTCAACGCCCTCCACCTAAAACTGCCGTGGGAAGACGAGTTCTTCGAGGGCGCGACCAAACCTTTGCCGTTCACGCGTTCGGATCGCAAACAAATGATGGCGCCGTTCATGCACCGCCAACAGCGGCTCGCCTATCGCGACGATGGATCGGCTCAAATTGTCGGCATTCCGCTGGCCTCGCGGCGTTTGTGGGTGATCATTGCTTTGCCGCACGTCGGCGTTTCATTGGCCGACTACGAGCGCTCACTCCGCGCGGATTCAGCGGCGTTGACCGTGCCCCTCCAGTCGGAACTCGTGGCGCTGGCACTGCCCAAGGTCACGTTCACGTCACCCTCGTTCTCACTCGCGAGCGCGTTGCAGCGCATGGGCATGGTGCATGCGTTCGACCCGAACCGCGCGCAGTTCGAGGGCATGTGCCAAGTTCAACCCGGGGAAGTGCCGCTCTACGTTGGAGACGTTCTGCAAAAGACGATGATCGCGATGCAAGAGAGCGGCATCGAGGCCGCAGCTGCCACCGCCGTGGTCGCGATCGCGGGTTGCGCGGCGTTACCGCGAGAGCAGCCCGTGCCCATCCCGATGATCGTGAATCGCCCCTATTTGCTGGCGATCGTCGATCAGCCGACGAGTGCGCTATTGATGCTCGGACACATCGAAGAGCCAACGGCGTAGGGTCTAGTACTCGCAAAAGCCCTTCGAGCACGTGGGCGCGCTCGCGGGACACTCGGAGGAGATCGAGCAGGCTTGGCAACGAGTCGAACCGGTGGCTTGTTGTTCGAAGTAGCAACCACAGGGATTGGCGGGGGCGTACGGCGTGAGGTGTCCGCCGTCCGTGGCTCGCGTCACGCGCATGGCGCAACGCGGGAGCACGCGCGACTGCACGTAGACTTGAATCAGATCCAGACCAGTGATCGTGGCCGTGCCGGTCAAGTACGAGACGAGCCGCTGGGTCGAGCTGTTCGGTTGACGCGTGAGAAAGTGTAGCGGTCCCCAGATCGGGTAGTGACCGTCGCGGACATTCTGCTTGTCGAGGCTCGTCGGCGAAGAGTCGGGATAGTAGCCGCAGCCGTGCTCCGATTCTTGGAATGGGAGCAGCCGCACTTGCGAGCGATTTTGATCTGCATCACCCGCGACGAGAATGCCGATTGCCGTGGCCGCAGTTGCTTGATCGCGACCGAGCGCAACTAGCCGCGCCAAGAGATCAGTCGACGATGAGTTGCTCACGCCGCGAAACTTCGCGGGCGGAACGCCGATCACCGACGCGATCAGGCTTTGCGTGCCAGAGCTGCTGCTGCGCTGCAAAATGGCAGACTCGTCCGTCCACGGTTCAACACCGGAATCTGCACCGAAGCCGTACACGAAATACGCAGCATCAGCGCTAATGGCGGTCTCGTGGGAGCTCGCTGGAACGACGAAGCCCATGGTCTGCACTGGGCCGAGATCGTCCGCGACGCCTGCTGGTAGCTCGGGCAAAAATCCGAGCTCGGGACAAGTCGTCGCAAACACGTCCGAGATCCCGAGATCGACCGCGGTGCCCTTGGGCGAGAGCGCACAACTGCGCTCCTCGCCCGTGGCAGCCCAATACGTCGCTCGACCAGCAATCCCCGTATTGTTCACGATCGCGTCGACGCCCACGCACGATCCGGCTGACTGATAGACTAGCGTCATCTCGCCCGTGGCCGACAAATTCTCGCCAAATTGCTGCAAAAAAGGCTTCGCCGCGGACGACCCTGCAAGGTACACGGGATTGTCGAGTTGGCTGCAAAGCTCCAAGGTGGGCTGCCCTGCCGCGCCTGCAGTGGACATGACCGTGGGCGTTGCACCTCCTGCGCCGTTGAACGTTGGCAAAGCGGGTCGCGTTCCATCGGACCCGAGCAACGTCAACCGAGTTGAGTCGAACTTGACGCACTCGGTCGGAGCGCACGTATCGCAAGTGTCACTCCCACCGCCGGCACCTTCAACGTAGTTGCCGAGACCGAGCACCTGTCGACAGCTGCTCAGGGTCAAGCAGGCGACGCCGACGGTGAGCAAGGCGGCTCGGCGGTGAGACTCGCGCACTCTAAAACGCGCCCCCACAGGACACCGAAAAACCGCTCGGGACGACCCCCACGGCGAGCCGCGCGGCCTTCGTCGGCTTGGGGCTCACCTCAGCCGGGCTCGGTTTCAGCGCGAAATACGCAGTGGCACCCGCAGCGACCCCCGCGACGATGAAGCTGACGGTCGAAATGTCGGCGCTGGTTTTCGCAGAATCGAGCTGCTCCCAGCCCGCGGGTGAACAGGCGTTGTTGGGGCATAGCTTGTTCGCATCTGCTTTTTGATTGGCCGCGATCACCCCAAACACCGTGCCCAGCGTCGCAGCAACGATGCCGGCTCCGCCGGCGATGTACACCGGCGTCCAGTCACGCTTGGCACGCGGCTGCGCCACGTCGCTGCTTGCCGCAAGCGATGCTGGCGGAGTCGCAGTCACCACGCCCGCAGCCGGCGCAGCCGCTGTAGCGAGAGCCGCAGCTTCGTGCTCGAGAGTACAGACCTCGACCGTTTGCAGGTCACCGTTTGCCCCAACAGTGACTGCGCGCGACCATTTTTCGAACCCAGGCACGCGCGCTTCGATCACGTATTCCCCAGCATCTACCGGCGAGGGACGGCCGAGCGCACTGTCACCGAGCACCTCACCATTGCGGCGCACGACCAGCTGCTTGGCGTCGAAATTCGGGGTCGCGCACAGCTCGACCTTCAAGCGGCTGAGCTTGGGGCCGAGCCGCTGAATGGCGTCCTTGGCCGCCTGTTGTTGCAGCGGTCCACCGCTTTGGATCAGATCGGTGTACGTGGACCAAGCCGACGCGGTTTTGCCCAGTTTTTCGTAGCACAGCGCCAAGTTGAGCAGCGTGCCCGGCTGCGGATCGGCTTTTTGGCTATCGCGCAACATCGGGCAGGCTTTCTCGTAGTTGCCGTCGTTCATCAGTTGCCGCCCGCTCTGGAACAGATCGACGCCGAGTCGCGGATCGTCCGCGTGTGCGCGCTGAGGCAAGACGAGCAGTGCGACGCTGCCCAGGGACGCAAGCAGTGCACGTTTGAAATCCTGGGCCCTTGTCATTGGCGTCCGCGATTGTCCAAGTTCAGCGCCGCCGATTGAGAGGCTCGAGGCGCAACGCTTTCCGCCTTGAGGCTCTTCGGACGTGAGGGCGAGCTTGGCGCTGCGGGGCGCGCGATTGGAGCGGGCTTCAGCGCGGCGCGCTCCGGGGCGCTCGCACTCGGGGTTGAAGTCGAGTTCACGAGCGCGCGGCTCGCCGTTTCAGCGCTCGGCTGCACAGTGCCGATCGGAACGGCTTCCGCGGGCCCGCGAAGGGCGGCACGCGCTGGGCGATCCAGCTCACTCGGACTAGCCGCGGCGCTGCTGGCGTGCGGAGTGGCCATCAGCCATGACCCCATGAAGAAGAGCACCGCGAGGGCAAACAGGGCGATGCCCGCGACGAGCCAGGGTACCGCTTTCGAACGAGCAGCGTGGCGCTCGGGCCTGCGCTCGACCAACTCGATCGGCTCGACTCGCTCGGCGAACGCGACCGCGGGTGGAAGCGTGGACACGGCACGAACGAATTCCATCGGAGTCGGCGCTTGCAGCGGCGCGAGCAGCTCGATCAACCGACGCGAGCGCGGCGGCGCAAACGGCGCAAGCGCACCCACCAACTCTTCGACCTTTTGATAGCGATCCTGCGGTGCACGCGCGAATGCCCGGTGAACCGCGTCCGCGAGCCCCACGGGTAAACCTGGACGTAAATCCTGCAACGGGATGGGCGTGCCGCTCACGATACGCGGCACCAACTCAGCGAAGGTTTCTCCGTTGTACGGAACGATCCCACTCAGGAGCTCGTACAGGCAGATGCCAAAGGAATAGATGTCTGCACGAGAGTCGACATTCTTGGGGCTATCGACTTGCTCGGGCGACATGTAGTGCGGGGAGCCGAGCGACAGCCCGGCGCGCGTGAGTCGCGAAGTCGGCGCGTAGCCCGGCTTGGCGATGCCGAAGTCGAGCACTTTGATCTCGTGCTCGTCGGTACGAAACAGATTCGCGGGCTTCAAATCACGGTGCACGATCCCGCGCGAATGCGCTTCCGCGATCGCGTGGCAGGCTTGGATCACGTAGTCGACCACCTCGCCCACGGACAGCTGTTCGCCGCGGAGTGTCTCCTGTTGCAGGACCTCCCCGAGATCTTGCCCGGTCAGATACTCCATCACGATGTACGGCCGCGCGCCGCGATCGGCACCCAGGGCGAGCGTGCCGAAATCCTGAACGCGCGCCACGTGAGGGCTCTTCAGCGCGGCAGCTGTTCGCGCTTCCTGCAGAAAGCGAGCAATGGTCTGCGGATCGAACCCAAACGCCGTACGCAACAACTTGAGCGCTACGTAAGAGTGCAGATCCTCCCGGTACGCCTTGTACACGACGCCCATGCCACCGGAACCGATCTCACTCTCGATTCGGTACTTACCTGCGACGAGCTCTCCAGCTCGTTCGGAATGTCGTTCGACGTCGTCAGAAGGATCCGAGACCATGGCGCGCTAGCCCGGTACGGGCGGCTGGCTAGGATCACGAGCGTCGAACAGCGACGCAATAGGTGTTTTGTGCACCCAGTCACGCCGCTGTCACAAACTCCGATTCACCGAAGTTTTCTGGACTGTCTGATGCGCTGTCTGATGTCGCGACCGTTTCGACTCGTCACTTGATCGAGTCCCACGTGCAATCCGCCTTGCAACCGATCTGACCGTCGCACTCCTCGCTGCCGTTCACGCGATGATCACCGCAGTACGGCGCCACCTTGCAGGCGTTGCTGCACTTGCTCGGGCCATACGCGCTCGCGCTGTTGCCCGCACCCAAGTCACACTGCTCGCTGCCGTTCTTCACGCCGTCGCCGCAGAAATCAGCCGGCGTGCAGTCGTTCTTGCACGTGCCGTAGGTGCCGTCGTTCACGCCGTTGTCGCACGCTTCGCCGCTATCTTTGATGCCGTTGCCGCACTTGAAGCGGCAGCGAGCGTCACACGTGCCGCCGGGCGGATCGCATTGCTCGCCAGCATCAATCTTACCGTTACCGCAGGTCGAAGGCGGTGAGTTGTAGCCGCTGCAGTCGAGCTTGCACACGCCAGCGGCGCTGTTGCTGTTCAGCGCGCCGTCATCGCACGTTTCGCTGAACGAGGTGTTCACCGCGTGATCGCCGCAGTAGGGCGCGTTCTTACACGTGGTCGCGCACAGGCCCTTGCCGTACGGGTTGGCCTGATTTTGCGGACCAAGATCACATTGCTCGCCAGCGGCGTCATCCAGCTTGCCGTCACCGCAGTACGCGCCGAGCTGACAGAGCGGCGTGCAGGTACCGTAGGTGCCGTCGTTCTTGCCGTCATCGCAGCCTTCATTGGCTTGCTTGATCCCGTCGCCGCAGTACGGCGCGAGCACGCACGTCGACTTGCAACCGCCATACGCGCCGGTGTTGCCCGCGGTGCCCTTGTCGCACTGCTCACCTGGGTCGAGCACGCCGTTGCCGCACTTCACTTTGCAGGTAGTGTCGCACTTGCTGCTCGGGCCACCGTTGTTTTGGCCTTCGTCGCAGGCTTCCGTGCCGTTCACCACGCCGTCACCGCAGTACGGAGCGGGCTGGCATTGCGCAGTGCAAGCACCCGGACCGTACGCGTTGGCTGAGTTCGCATTGCCTTTATCGCAGGCTTCGCCGTACGCGAGGTCGACGTTGCTATCGCCGCAGTACGGAGCCACTTTGCAGCCCGGCGCACAACCGCTGGCCATGCTGCCGTAGACGTTCGAGTTCACGGCGTCGTCGCATTCCTCGGTGCCGTTGGTGCTCTTGTCACCACAGTACGGAGCGAGCGTGCAGTTCGCGTTGCAGCCACCGTAAGCGCCGGTGTTTCCCGCGGTGCCCAGATCGCACGCTTCGTCGGCAGCCACGGTGCCGTCGCCGCAGGTAGAGGAGCAGGTCGATTTCGGTTTGTTGAAGTTCTTGAGCGTGACGCCGAAGTTCGAGCCGCATTGGTTGCGCTCGGCCTGGAACATCACCACCTCGTACACCTTGCCGACGACGAGACCGAGTTGCAGCTTGGCACCCTGCGAAGCCGCGTAGTTCGTGCCGTCGTAGTAGAGATTATTGGCAAAGGAAACCGCGCTGCCGTCCGCGGTGTCGGTACCCGTGCCGTCGGTATCGGCGTCGAGAATGAAGTATCCGGTCTGCTTGCCATGGAGGCCGCCGAGATCGACCGCCAGCTTCTTGTTCACGAACACCCAGGTGTCGTCGTCACCGGAGAAGTCGAAGCGCTCGCCGCCTTGGTACTCGAACACGAAGTGCGTTTCGGTCGAGAAGGAGACGTTGCTGGTTTCATTGGCCGCACAGGCCGCGAGTCCCGTGACCGACACCTGAGACGCGGTTTCATCGCCCTTCGCAACCCAACCAGCACCCGCCAAGGGGTTGAATGCGGTCGAATTCGCAGCGCCCAAGTTCGAATAGGTCGAGGTGGGCGCGTCCAAAGTCAGACTGAGTGTGTACGGCACGCTCAAGTTCGTGTTGGCGACATCGGTGTACCATTGCGCAAAATTGGCCGGCGTGGAGAGATTCCGGCGGTTCGAGCCGCTGATCGCACCATCGTTGAACATGTGACCCGTGTTGTCACACGTGCACGCTGTCGAATCGCTGCACGAACACGGAGGACGGAGAAGGGAAAAGGTCTTGCTGCTGCCCAGAGTGCTCGCAGTCCAAGTCTCGGTCGTAGTCACCCAGGACGCAGTCGCAGCCGCTTCGTTACAAGTACAAGTCGCCGCGCTCAGCGGCGTGTAGTAGGTGCCTTGCGTGGGCGCGTTCACGTCGGACGTTTTGAACGGCAACCAGCGCCACTCCGGCTTGCCGCTAGCGGAAAGCGCGGTCTTCACCATCTGCGTGATGCCGTTCGCCGTGTGGCGATTGAAGTCCAGATGGTAGTTGCCGTCCGTACTCGAGGTATTCTTCTGCCGACCCAAGCCGATGAAGTCACGAGCGATGATCGGCAAGCTCTTGGTCGAGGGCAGCGCAGTCGCCGCTGAGTCCGTGCACTTGAACCCAGGTTCGATGGTGCAGGTCGACGAGCAACCGTCACCGTTGAAGGTGTTGCCGTCGTCACACGCCTCGTCCGAGAAGCGCTGACCGTCGCCACACGCCGACTTACACGCGCCCGCGGAGCAATCGGGTTCGATCAGGCACTTGTAGCAGCCGTCGAAGGGCAGATCGGTCGCGCCGGTCGCGGTGTCGTCGCACTGCTCGGTGCCCTCTTTCACCTTGTCGCCGCAAACCGTTTTCTTGCACACGCCGGCGGCGTCACACACGTAGTTTGGTTCGAGCTGGCAGCGTGCATTGCAGCCGTCGCCGTCGACCTTGTTGCCATCATCGCACTGCTCGATGCCGATAATCGTCTTCTTGTCGCCGCACACCGTGCGACATGGCGAACCGAGCACCGGGCAGGTGTAGCCTGACTCGAGCTTGCACGTGGCGTCGCAGCCGTCACCCGCAGCCGTGTTGCCGTCATCGCAGCTTTCGCCCGGGCCGATCTTCTTGTTGCCGCACACTTCCTTGATGCACGTCGAAGGAGAAACCGAGTTGTTACAGCTCCAACCGCTCTCGATCTTGCACGTAGCGGAACAGCCGTCATTCGCGGCGATGTTCGCGTCATCGCAAGTCTCACCCGAGGTGTAGCTGACCTTGCCGTTGCCGCAGAACTCCTTCAATGAGCACGCTTGGCCCGCGGTCGGACAGGTGTAGCCCGCTTCAACCTTACAGTTCGCGGAGCAGCCATCGTTGCCGGCAGAGTTACCGTCGTCGCATTCCTCACCCGCGTCGATCTTCGCGTTCGGGCAATTGACAACCGCGGGGCTGCACGCGCCACCTGAATCCGGACAAGTAAATCCAGGTTCCACGGTGTGACAGTCTGCGCTGCAGCCGTCAGTGCCAACGGTATTTCCGTCGTCACACGCTTCGTCACCGGTCACCGCGCCGTCGCCACAGACGATGGTCGAGACACACACCTGCGGCCCGTTTCCAGAAGCAGGCGTGCTGCACTTGCAGTTCGACTCCAAGCCACACGAACCGTTGCAGCAGTCGCCCGGCACCTTGTTGCCGTCGTCGCACTGCTCACCACTGTTCAGCGTGCCATCACCGCAAGCCGCGTTCGCGGTACACGTCGTACCGTTACAGGTGAAGCCCGGCTCGGTCTGGCACGTCTTGGAACAGCCATCATCCGACGCGGTGTTGCCGTCGTCACAGGTTTCGCCAAACTCGGTGGAACCGTTGCCGCAAACTGCGGACGCGGTGGTCGGCGTACACGCCTTTCCAAACGTCGCACACGACCAGCCGCTCTCGATTTCGCAAGTCGCCGAACAGCCATCGCCAGCCTTGGTGTTGCCGTCGTCGCACGCTTCGTCAGGGCCGGGCTCGCCATCGCCGCAGACCAAGGTTTGCGTGCACTTTTCGCCCGCTTTCCCGCAGGTGTAGCCGTGCTCGACTTTGCACGTGCCATCGCAGCCGTCGCCGCTCATGGCGTTGCCGTCGTCACAGCCCTCGCTCGCGTCGATCACGGAATCGCCGCATACCGGGCCGTCCGCGCCATCACTGCCCGCAGACCCACCCTCCGAAGTCCCTCCCTCACCATTCGGATTCGTGTTGATAGAGCCGGGATCGCCGCCATTCGTGTGCGTGCCAGCTGCATATCCCCCCGATGCGCCCGATCCGTCGGTGCCCCCGACGCCATTCGGGTTGCCCGATGAACTCACCTGCGGAGTGCCAGAACAAGCCACCGACAGCGCAACACCCGCCAGCACTTGGAGAACCGACGATGGATGCAAAGCACGAATCGAAGAGCGAGCGAAAATATTACGCATGGCGTGATCTCCAAAGTTCCCGCATTCGCGCCGCTGGACCAACTACGAAAGTCGCCACCCACGTCGTTTTGTGAGGAACCCGATCACGTCCTACGGCCAAGTGCGCACAGAGCTAAGACTCGAGGCACTCAGATTTTCCAGCCAAATTTGCGCGCATTCCAACGCACATCGCACATGCGTCACACGACCACCGACATCAACCGTGACGCACCGCAAATGAAGGTTCAAGAGTGGGCGCTCGAGTTCCAGCAACGCACCTCACAACACGACACTGTTCCCGACGAGTCGCGGCCACCGTCGCGCGCACGACATTCAGCGCACAGCTAGACGGAGAGCTCGAAGAACGCCTAGGAGAGGGGACTAACCGCAAAGACGCAAAGGACGCAAAGATCAGAGATGAGTTTTTTGGGTTAGCGATGCACGACGATGTGCGGCGTTGCACCGACGTGCTCGTCCGCCACGAGCAACCCAACCTCCCCCTTCAGATCTTTGTGACCTTTGCGTCTTTGCGGTTCGTCCCTCTCCCCAACGTCCGCCACGCCGAATGCCGGGCGTGAACGAGGACGAACCTTCCGGCAAGTGCTAACCCCAAAATCTCCCTCTGATCTCTGCGGCCTCTGCGGCTCGGCGGTTCAAACTCTGGGAGCCGTTCTCGCGTCGGGCACCACGCCCGCCCGTGAGGTGCGATGCTGGGTCGTGGGCGCCCCCAATTTCGCGCCGCAGTAGAGGCGTCAGCCTTTGACGATCTCTAGGCGGGCCATGCCGATGCGAAGCTGCGTGGTGCCTGGGCGGCGTTCGATGATGTTTGCTGCGTGGGGCACGCCGTGGTGGCCGAAGTGGCGGCGGATGCGGAAAACTTCGCCGTCGACTTGTTGCGAAGTGACGAGCAGCCCCTGCGCGAGTTGCTCCTTGTACACCCAGCCGCACTCTTCTTCGGGGAGCTGCCGCGCTGCATCAGCGAGCCTGGTGCGGGCCAAAGTGAGTAGCAAGAAATTGTGTTGCCGCGCGCCGAGGCTCAACAGCCGATTGCCGTACTGCAACGAGAGCTCGACGAACTCTTCGTCACTCGACACGCGAAAAAGCAAGCTCGACTCCAACACGTCCGCGTGTAGGTCGGCCGCCGAGGTCGAGTTGAAGGCTCGCGGACAGCAAAAACGCCACTGCGCATCCGCAAACTGAAACGTCTGATTGTCCTGGATCGGGAGCGTCTGATTGGGCAACTCGAGCAGCCACGCACCGTCCCCCTGCTGGTAGATGACGCAGGTTGGGTTCTCGCCCGCGGGCAGCCCAATCACGCCGTCGACCGAGCCTTGATAAACGCCGGTGTCCAGACACAGCACACCGGGCTGCGGCGCACTCACGTCAACCAACGCCCAGCGCTCATTGGGGTGACCAAAGGCGATCACCGCGCCTTGTTCGAGCGGCACGTCGCGTCCCGGCTCGACCAATTTTCCGTTTAGGTGGGTACCATTGCGACTGCCGCGATCCAGGAGGCGCCAACTATTGCCGTTCCAACGGATCAGGGCGTGCTGTGCGGAGACGTAGCCCGGGCTGAGCTGCAGCGTGCACTGAGGGCTACGCCCAACCAAGTGCTCGGGCTGTAAGACGGCCTCGCGGGTGCCGTTCATTTCTCGCAGTTGCGCCATCCAACGGCCTAAGTAGACCACGAGGCGGCAGGCGTCGAAAGGGCCTTTGCTAAGGCTTGCAATCGACAGTTTGGGCGCCGGGGTTCATCAGTTTGAGCATGGAGGCGGCACTAGACCTCAGTCCGTACGTCGACCCGCTCGATTTGGCAGCACGCCGATCGCTCTTTCCCACGCGGCCCGAACGCGACCTGGTCCCGCCGGACCCAATGGCATCAATCAGCCTATGGGCGCCCTCGGCGCCGGTCCAAACCGTTAATCTTGCGCAATGTTGGCAGGAGCTCGCCAGTGGGCGTCGGCAAATCGCCGATCGCGCCGCGTCGGACGAGTATTACTTTCTCCTGCTCGCCCGAACCACCAAAGCCGTTCGCGCGCGCCGCGGCATTCGCGCGCGCAATTTCGGCGTCCTGAACCGAGTGCTGTTGACGCCCTCTCGGAAGCAGCTCTCACTGGAAGTGGGGCTGTCGACCTCGAGTATTGCCGCGCTCTCGAAGCAGTGCCTCGAGCTGATCGGCCTGAGCTGCACGCCGTGCACCGCCCCGCCGCTTTTGATCATGGCCGCCTCCGCCCAAGCGGGCAAGCTCGGCTTCATTGGCGAGCGCTCGCTGCTCGCTCCCGGTTTCGAGCTGATCCGCGCACCGCGACCCGAGCTCAAGTTTGCGAGCGCGTTCTCCCGCGCCGAGTTCGATGTCGCGCAACGCTTGCTCGAGGGCAACAGCTACGCGGAGATCGCCCGCCGCCGTCAAACTTCGGCGCGCACCGTCGCCAATCAGGTCGCCTCGATCTTTCATCGCACGGGCGTGTCGAGCCGCAGTGAGCTCGCCCAGCGGCTACTCGTCGAATCAACAGAGTTGAGCCTGACCACGAGCTCTGCCCTGCAATGAGTGCGACCGCGCCTCTATCCGCAAATCATCGTCACTCGGGGAACTCACGAGTATCGGTGCGAATCGGCGGCGGCGGCGCGCTACTCGCAGCCGTGGCGGAGCTCGTGACCGAAGGCGCAGCAATCACCGGCTTCCGAACCGATTTCACGACGAGGGCGTCGCTTCCGTTGCGGCGCACTTGCGGTGCTGCGCTGGCAGGGGCCACGGGCGCGCTCGCCATCACGACCGGCACTACCTCGTGCGAGACACTCGGCGGTGGCTGCGGCAGTAGCGAAGAAGTCGCGACGACGCGCGGCGGCGGGGCGCTCACAGGTTCGGGCTGGCCGCGCAGCAGCAACCAGCCAACACCAATGGCCGCCATTGCCCCAAGGCCAATTGCCGCCCCGAGCGGGCGCGTTTTTTTCGGAGCCTGGACCTCGGGCGAAAGCACGACCGTCGCCGCCAACTCGGGTCGAGCCGGCGAGAGCAAGCTCTTGTCGACAACCTCGTATCGCGCGGCGAGCGTGTGTTGCTCTCGCTCACTGACAGGCTCGAGCAGCGCTGCGGGGAGGTGCGGCCCTCCTGGAGTCACGGACAGCAACGCATCGCGAAGCTCACCGGCATTCGCGTAGCGCTTATCGATGTCGCGCGACATCGCTCGGTGAACGACCTCGGCGACGGAAGAGTTCACCCAAGGAGCCAAGTCCTGGATCAGCGGCAGATCTTCAGTGATGATACTGGCCATCAAGGCGCCCAACGAGCGCGGCTGCGGAAACGGCGAAGTGCCGGCCAAGAGCTCCCAGAGCACCACGCCGAGCGACCACACGTCGCTGCGCGCGTCGATCTTGGCGGCCCCCTTGCATTGCTCCGGAGACATGTAGAGCGGCGTCCCGAGCAACACCTGGCTGCGCGTGATGTCCGTGGAGATCTCCAAGAAGCGATCGACCTGGATTTTGGCGATGCCGAAATCCAGGATCTTCACCACCAAATCATCGGCATCATTGGTAGTCAAAAACAGGTTGGCCGGCTTGATATCACGGTGAATGATGCCGGCCGCGTGGGCTTTCGCCAATCCGAGAGCGGCTTGGAGTACTATCTTCAGGCATGCGCTCGGACTCATGGCGCCCAAGCGAGCTTTCGTTGCCTCGACGTCTTCCCCCTCTAGGTATTCCATCGCCAAGTACGGCGAGCCGGATGCTTCGTCGGTCCCGGAGTCGAACACTTTGACGATGTGGTCACTCGTCACGACGCTGCACGCGCGAGCCTCGCGGAAGAAGCGCTCCTTGAAGTCCTCGTTGTCGGCGACCTCTGGGCGCAGCAGCTTGAGCGCGCAGCGCCCCCGCGTGTCCACGTTCATTGCCTCGTACACGGCGCCCATGCCGCCAGAGCGCACCAAACGCACGAGCTGGTATTTGCGCGCGACGAGCTGTGAGGCGGAGGCCGGTAACACCAGGCTCGATCCTACACGACCGCGAGCCTCAGGGCACACCAGGCAAACCCTCGCAGACTGGCGCGATTTTCTGGCACTTGGCCGGCGCGGGCACAGGCCCGGGAGCCCGCATTGCGCTTGAGGCGCTCCCAGCACCTACACGCGCTCGGCGCGGTGGCGTTTTTGGTCAGCGGCCTGCTCGGTGGACCCGCTGCCAACGCACAGCCGAGCGCCGCGCCCGCGAGTCCACCGGTAACACGCGGCGCCAAGGAGCACTACCTGCGCGGCATCGAATTCGCCAAGCACCGCCAGTGGGCGAACGCACTGGCTGAATTCAACGCATCGCTCGCGCTTCGACCGACCAGCGCGGCCTCGATGAACGCCGCTTACTGCCTGCAACAGCTCGGTCGAAACGCGGAGGCCCTGCAACTCTACCGCGCTGTCTTGCGCGACTTCGACAGCGCGCTCGTCGATAAAGAGAGGCAGAGCGTTCACGCATCGATCACCGAGCTCGAACTTGCCGTCGGACATCTCGCGCTGAAATGCGAGATCGCTGACGCGACCGTACTGATCGACGACGAAGCGCGCGGCAAGACGCCCATCGGCGATCTGCTCTTGGACCCAGGGCTACACGTCGTGCGCGTCGTGAAAGAGGGCTACGAGCCGGCGCAGGTTTCGCTCACCATCGCGGCGACTCAGACTACACAGTGGAATGCGGCGCTGTTCAAGTTGGGCGAACCACGTGGCGTCACCACGCCACCCGTGCTGGTCGAGCCAAAACCAACGCCCCCAAAGCCGCGGCGGTTCGTACTCGAACTTCAAGGCGGAGCGGCGCTGTATCACTCGCTCGGAGGCGGCGCAGACGAGAGCTGCGGCACGGACGTCGTCGTCGACGGCACAGCCCAATCCTCATGTCCAGGCCGCAAGTTCCTCTCACTCGGCTTCTTGGTCAGCGCGCGCTTCGGCTACCGCATCAAACCGCAGGTTTCGCTCGAAGCGACAGTCGGATACTTGCGTCTCTGGCACGATCTCCCGCGCCGAATGCGCCTCTATGACGCAAACGGCCAATACTACGACAGCGTTCAGCCCCCCGGCACGAACTCGTGGGCGCTCGATCAAACGCGCGTCTCGATGCCCTTCGTCGGCATCGGCGCCAGCCGCGAGTTCTTCAAGCGCACTCCGCTCTTGCTGCGCCTCACCACGGGAATCGGACGGGCCACCGTGCGCACCGCGGTGAGTGGCACCTTCATCGCAGAATCAAGCGACAACCCGAGCGCATTCGCACTCAGCGTGCTCGAAGATACGCGTACGCTCTGGATCCCGTATCTCGCGCCCGAAGCGCGCATCGGCTATCGCTTTGCGTCGAACTGGATCGCGGACTTCGGGCTCGCCGCTTGGCTGCTCTGGGCACCCGGCTACGCGCGCACCGCGAGAATGGTGCCAGGGACGCCGCCCGAAGAGCGCTGGGTGTTACCCGAGGGTAAGAAGCAAGAAAAACCCAGAGATCCTGTCCGGCTGGGGATCGAGAGTGCGCTCGGGGCGGCGTTGATCGTCGTGCCATCGTTGTCGGTGCGTTATCAGTTTTGAGAGCGGGCTGCCGATTCCTATGGTGCGCCGAAGCACTTGCTGTCGAGGCACCAAACAGTGTCACAGCTAATCCGGCCGTAGGCCCGTGTACCGGCGAACGCGTTGTTCGTGAGCCGCGTCTTCATCGTCGCCTTGTCGGTGGTTTCCATCGAGCGTTCGAGAGCAACTTTGCAAGGGCCGTTCGCGTTGCCCGAGTCGCAATCTGCGTACGCGACAGAGCCGCAATAACAGGCGGCGACTACCTTCGTGTCGTCCGTCGCGTTGAGCGTGCAATGGGATGTGCGAAGGCAACTCAACACGTCGCTGCATAGCGCTGACCGTGGCGTTCCTTGTGCGCTGCCCTCTTGCGCGGTAGTCGACAACGCCGAACAAGCGAAGGTGCTGCACTGCGCGTCTTCCTCATTCTCGGCCTCGCAAGCGAGGCACTCGTCGGATGTGACCTGATTACACGTCGCCCCACAATTGTCATTCGCATACGGCGTCGAGCACACTGCACTAGGACAACCGATCGAGCCGCCGCCACCGCTGGCGGCGCCACCGCCTGCCGTGCCACCGCTCGTGTCACTCCCTGCGGTCGCGCCGCCAGCGCCCGTGCCGCCAGCGCTCGTGCCGCCGCCGCTCGTACCTGCGAGTCCCGCACTGCCGCTAGCGCCACCACTCGTGCCTCCGAGTCCAGCACCGCCGCTACTTCCACTCGCACCACCGACTCCGGCATTGCCGCTATTTCCACTTGAACCGCCGGTTGCGCCTGAACCACCCCCGCCGTTCGTCGACCCGCTCACGCCAGCGCCTCCGCTGCTTCCGCCGCGTCCACCGTTCCCCGCACTCGCTCCACCATGCCCGCTCGCCCCGGCGCTGCCGCCCGTACTTCCACCGAATCCAGCGCCTGCGCCGCTGCTGCCCCCTGCTCCACCATTGCCAACGCTCATGCCGCCGGTAGCACTCGCACCACTCGTACCACCCGCTTCGTCGCCACCGGAGCCGCCAATGCTGCCGGATGATCCGCCTTTCGCGCCTGTCCCACCGGTCGCGGAGGAATGACCGGCGTGGCCCAGCGATCCACCCTCATCAGTGCTTCCGGCCTCGCCTGGGGCGCCGCTACGCGAGGTGCCTGCGCTGCCGCCCACTTCGAGGGGATGATCATTGTCGGAGCAGCTCGCCAAGAAGCTGCTCGCGAACAGCGCGCCCAATGCGATGCCAGCAAAATACTTCGCCCTAATGCGCGTGCACGAGCCCATAAAGAATCTCCCTTTCGAATGAAGCATGGCGCTGGCTACTATACTCATTTCGTCTGGCGGGCACGGGGGAATGCACGGTCGCCCCCAACCCCCGGGGATCCGGTAGTCATTTCAACGGCGTTTTCTTGCTGCGATTGACGACCGAGTTCGGAGCTGAAACCGTTCGCATCGGTCGCGCTACAGGAGTGAATCAATGTCATCGATTCAGTTGAGTTGTTCAGCCGCCCCGTTCATCGGACAAAAGGGGCGCAAGCTATTTTGTCCGATACATATCCAAACGTCCGGGGGGTCGGGATTCCCACCAGGCGCACTGTGCTTCGTGCGCGTCACGTTCGTTAGCAGCTCCAAGTCGGTGTTTACGGTGCAGGACATCACCGGACTCTGGAACTTGGTCAGCCCGACGGTCGTGGAATCTGCTAGCCCGTTCAATCCCGTAGGCCTGGGTTCTGAGTTCATCGCATACGCATCGTTCTTCGATCCGACCAGCCTGAGCGCGTCCGATTCCTACAACGCGACGTACCGAGTCGAGATAACGGACGATACTCCGCAAAGAAACGTCATCGCGTTCCAAAACGTGCCGCTGCAAGGGACGGCGAATCCGGTGCAGCCTGCGACGGTCGTCTTCGCGCTGGACCACGGACACTCCATGGGTAATCCCGTTACGCCTACGATGACGCGCTTGGGCCAACTCCAAGCGGCTTTCCCGCTGGCGCTCAGCATGCTTCGCAGCAGTGACACCTTCGGGGTTGTCGCCTTCGGCAACATGAATTGCCCGCCCGATCCCCAGCTCCCACTCGATGTAGCGAGCGACACACAGATTACCAATGCGATTAACCTCGCGGTCGCGCTTCAAGTGGATGAATCGTTTCCTACCTCCAAGCCCATTCAAGTCGGAATCGATGCCGCGCGCAGGATGAGCCCTACCGGGACGCTCGTGCTGCTCACCGATGGTGAAAACAACAATACCCCAGGGCACAAGCTCACCAAACCCTTGCCCGGCACGCCCACGTCAGCCTTGATCCTCACTCAGGAACCGCAGGCAAACTACAACATCCTAGTATCGACCAACGGTGAGTATGCGCTCGCATCGTCACCACTCGGCACATTTGCGGCGGAAAAGCTGCTCGCCCAGATACTCGTTGGCATCGCCAGTGGGGCGGTCATCAGCGATCCGGAAGGTTCTTTGGAACCAGGGGAGAAGCGTAGCTTCCCCTTGCAGATTACCGAAGCAGACCGCGAGCTCGAAGTCATAGTGCTTTCGAATGACGCCGATGCAATCGAGGTCCATCTCGAGGATCTGCGGGCCCCCACGCCGCCTCCTTGTTCCGAACCGAACGCGTACAAAGTTGACCCGCCGCCAGACAAGCCCGAAGTGGTGCGCAGCAAGCGGTTCGTGATCACGCGATTGGTAGTGCCAGCTCTGCCCGAAAAGGAGCGCCCTTTCAGCCCAAAGGTCGTCATTTCGCGCAGCCCCGAAGCATCGCGCTCCGGTGCATTGGTTCACTTCAGCTTCATCGCGGCAGCAAAATCCGATCTGAAGCTCGACGCTGAGGTCACGCGCTCCGGAACCTCGGTGGGGTCCGAACTACTGTTCTCGGCCGTGTTGAGCGAGTACGGGCAGTCGCTGCATTCGTCGAACGCGAGAGTGCGGGTAGAGCTCTTCCATCCGGACGGTTTTTCCCAGTCAATCGAACTTCAACCCACCCCTCACGCCCGCGGCCGCTTCCAAGCCAGCATCCGCAGCTTCCGACCTGGCGCGTACACCGCGCACTTCATCGCAACCGGGCAATCACTGCTGCACGAGCGCCCATTCCGTCGTGAATTGGTACGAACAGTTGCTGTGTCCGAAGCCAGCGATTGCTGCGAGCCGGCGCCTGCGTGCCAGTGCATGCTTTCGAGAAACTGAGACGCCGATGCCAGCGCGTCACACGCGGCGGCTTGGCTGCCGCGTGCGACGCGCCGCGATCGCGCACAGAAGTGAGATCAGAGCAATCATCGAACCGTGAGACTGCGAAGGCTCGTGCCCGATGCCGCAAGCCGGAAGCGCCGCCGCCGGAAAGTTCACTCCCTCCACGCAACGGTGCTGCAACGGGTGGCAATAATATCCACCGATACAGTCTCTCCCGCTGAATTCACACGAATTCCGGCACTCGCCAGCCTGGAGGTCACAGGTGAACCCGTTGCATTCGCTCTCGACGCACCGCGTGCAGGCCCCTTGATCGCAATGGTAACCATCAGCCACTGCGCATTGCGAATCCGTTGTACACGAGTTCAGGCACGTAGCCTTGCCATTGCGTTGACCGCAGGCGAATGGCCCGCAAGACACGGGGGCCGGCTCCTCACACGTACCCCGGCCATCACACTCACTCGGCGGCTGAAGCCCGTCGGCCGTACATGTCGCCGGCCCGCCACACGACGAACCAGCCGCTGGAAAAACGCAATGAGTCGTGGTTCGGCCGTCGCAGGCTGCGGCGCATGAAGTGTCTGCGGAAACGGGGCACGCGGGGTGGCCGGCGTGTGGTGCGTCACCGGTAGCGCGCGGGAGGCAAATGCCTTCATGCCCCTGCTGGTCGCAGGATTCACAAGAACCTGGGCAGGCCGATTCACAACAAACACCGTCGACGCAGGGCAAACCGTTTGCGCATTCGCCGCGCGCGTTGCACCTCACGCCTTGCCCCTTCACCGGCTGGCACGTGTGATTCCCGCTGCAGTAATATCCGTCCACACAAGCATGGCTCGAGTCGCATTGTGTCGGGCACGTGCCCATCGAACATTGCAGAAAATGGTCGCAACCTTTGGGGCTGGGAGCCGGACCGTCGATGTCCTCACACTTGCCGGGCTGTGCTGGGTCGTTGCACCGATTGCAGGCGCCGTCACACGCCGATTCGCAACACACGCCATCCACCAGGTGATTGGACAGGCAAGCTGATGATTTGGTCACCACCTCGCCGAGAACGCCTGCGCTGAACAGCTCGGAGTTCGAGAGCGAGCCGTAGTCGTTTTCCCCGCCTACAGCCAATAGGTGCGCCGCATCGAGCGTAAAGAGCTGAAATTCCCTACGGCCTTGAACGAAATTGGGCGCAGCGGCCCAAGTCTTCTGCGTCGGGTCGTAGCGCAGCACGGTGTTGTCGTTCGCCGGCGCATCGCTCGATCCGCCCAAGGTAGCCAAGCTGCCACGGACGTTGGACACTCCTCCCGCGACGAGCACATCCGTGCCGAGACGAACGGCAGCGTGGTACTTGCGCGGGACGATCGAGCCCGCGCTCGACCAGGTATGCTTAGTCGGGTCGTAACGCCAAGCCGACGCCAAAAGTGTCTCACCCGACCCTCGGCCACCGGCCACGAGGATCGAGCCGTCGTCGAGCAGCGTGGCCGTATGCCCCGCGCGCGCTTCGGGCATGTCCGCGATCTGTTCGATGTTGTTGGGGAGAGAAAAGATGAACCCGGAGCTCAAAAAATTGCCCTGCGACTGACCACCCAAAACCAGCACGCGCTCAGCTCCACCCGACTCGTTCTTGAGAACAGTCGCGGTGTGTTCGATGCGTGTCGCGATTCCGCTCCCCGGATCGACTCTCGTCCAAGTGCCATCGTCAGAACGCCGAGCGAGAGTGGGAACCTGGACGCCGTCCGTTTCCCCGCCAATGAGGACGATGCTCGTATCCAGGCGCGTCGCGGTATGACCGCTTCGACGAGCGGACGATGCCGAATTGGCTTCGGGCGCTCCCCAGATGTTTTGGTTGTCATTCCACGGGAAAGGCGAAGACAGGCGCGCCGTGAGCGCGTTGCCTTTCGAGTCCATGCCACCCGCGAGCAACACACGATTCGGGGGAACCAAACTGAGCGTCGCTTGGAGCCGCGCTTCTGGAAGCGGGAATGTCTGCCGTCGCAATCCGGAGTCATAGCTGAAGCGATTGCAGCTCAGGACATAGTTCTGTGGACTAGAACTGTCCCATCCACCGCAGACCAAGACGCTGCCGTCGCCGAGCTCTATCCCCGAATAGGTTCCGCGTGCGTCGGTAGGAAAGCTAGTCCACTCACCGGATGCACCCGGCAACGGCTGCGCCGTACCCGCAACGGCTTCGCTCGGCGCGTCTGTGGACGTTGGCCCCAGTGCCTGACAACCAACCAATCCAACGAGCACCAACGAGACAAACAGCGAGCGCGCACTCAGCACCGAACCTCGCTTCATTGTCGACTGCGCTTTCACCATCACCCACGACTATTGTGACATCTCGAGATGAACTGGGAAGTGCTGAAGCTCGATCGGGCGTCCGATAAATGACAACCATTGACTACCCGGCGGGGTGCGGCGATCTCGCTACGTTTGCGGACGCAGGACGAAAGCACTTTGTGCGACGTCAAGAGTCTCTACCTGGGATGCGACTGTCGGATTTCGTCCGCTAGCTCGCTGCGAACAGATGCAATTGACCCTTCGGGCGGGGCGGCGACTTGGATGCCTGCGGCTTGGCGGTTCTGCCCTCCCACGAGCGCCGTATCGGCTCGGACGACCTAGTTTTTATAGGCGTTCCGCGCCTTTCCGCCACACTTTCTACAATCTCCGCCGCTCGGCACTCGGAAGCTTCTAAGCTGTGAGGAATGTCGAGGGTCCAGGGTTTGAAGGCTAACGCCGAGCAGCGTTTTGCGGACGAACTCGTCGAGGCGATGCCGGGCATCTTCTATCTGTACGACGAGCACGGGCGGTTCCTGCGTTGGAATCAGAATTTCGAGCTGGTGACGGGGTATTCGGGCAAGGAGGTCGCGCTGATGCATCCGCTCGACTTCTTCGGCCCGGACGAGAAGCAGCTGCTTACCGTGCGCATCGGTGAAGTCTTCAAGCAAGGGGAAGCCACGGTCGAGGCGGCTCTGATTTCGAAGCGTGGCATCGCCACGCCGTACTTCTTCACCGGCAAGCGCGTCGAAATCGAGGGCGTGCCCTGTCTCGCCGGCGTGGGCGTCGATATCACCGAACGCAAGCTCGCCGAAGACGCGCTGCGCAAGACCGAAGAGCGCTACCGCTCGACGCTCGATACAATCCTCGAGGGTTGTCAGCTGATCAGCTTCGACTGGCGTTACCTGTACTTGAATCCTGCAGCGGAAGTACAGAGCGGCAGACCGAACACCGAGCTCCTGGGTTTCAAGATGCAGGACGTCTGGCCTGGCGTAGAGAACAGCAACGTGTATGCGCTGCTTCGGCGCTGCATGGAAGAGCGCATCAACCTGCACGAGGAGACCAAAGTCGAGTTCACGAACGGCAAGAAAGCTTGGTTCGACTTGCGTGTGCAACCCGTGCCCGAGGGGATTTTCGTGCTGTCCGCGGACATCAGCGAACGCAAGCGCGCGGAGCGCGTGCTGCGCGAGGTCAACGAAAGCCTCGAGCGCAAAGTGCAAGAGCGGACACGCGACCTCGATGCCGCGAAGGAGCGCGCAGAAGCGGCCGATCGCGTCAAGTCGGCATTCCTGGCGACGATGTCGCACGAGCTGCGCACGCCACTGAACTCGATCCTCGGGTTCACTGGCATCGTGTTGAAGGGCCTGGCTGGGCCGCTCAGCGAGGAGCAAACGAAGCAGCTTGGCATGGTGCAAGGCAGCGCGCGCCATCTGCTGGCGCTGATCAACGACGTGCTCGACATCTCGAAAATCGAGGCTGGTCAATTGGAGGTCCGTTGTTCGCCGTTCGACTTGCTGGCGTCGATCGCGCACGTGACGGGCTCCGTGTTGCCGTTGCTCGAGAAGAAGGGACTCACGCTGCGCGTCGTCGAACCGAGCGCGTTGCCCGTCATGTCCAGTGACCAACGGCGTGTCGAGCAGGTGCTCTTGAACTTGCTGAACAACGCCATCAAGTTCACCGAGCGGGGCGGAATCACGCTCACGGTCGAGTTGACCGATGACTTCGACGCTCACGACTCGGGGCATGCGGTACGTGCCGTGCGGCTGCGCGTGTCCGATACGGGGATCGGCATGCGCAAAGAAGACCTAGCGTCCTTGTTCCAACCATTCCGGCAGATCGACTCTGGTTTGCAGCGTCAGCACGAAGGCACGGGGCTCGGACTCGCCATTTGTCGTCGCTTGACCGGCTTGCTTGGCGGCACGATCTCGGTCGAGAGCACGCTCGGGCAAGGCAGCACGTTCACGGCGGTACTCCCCTTGGAAAGGCGCGAACAGCCGTGAGCAGGTCCGTACTTTTGATCGAGGACAACGAGCAGAACCGCTATCTGGTGACGTTCTTGCTCGAGCGCAATGGCTATACGGTCCGCGCGGTCGCGGACGGAGCACGCGGCATCGAAGCCGCCCGCGACGCAATCCCGGCGCTCGTGTTGCTAGACATTCAGCTGCCAGTGATGGACGGCTATGCGGTGGCGCGTGCTTTGCGCCAGAACGAGGCCCTGCGCAAGACACCGATCGTCGCGGTGACCTCGTACGCCATGCCCGGTGATCGCGAGAAGGCGCTCGAAGCGGGCTGTACGGGTTACATCGAGAAGCCGATCAATCCGGAGACCTTCGTTGCCGAGGTCGAACGTGCAATCGCCGACGCGCACGAGGGGGCGACATGACGCGCGTACTCGTGGTCGACGACAAAGAGGAGAACGTCTACTACCTGCGCGTGCTGCTCGAAGGGCACGGCTGCGAGGTCGTCACCGCGCGTCACGGAGCCGAAGCGCTGGTCCGCGCCCGTCAAGCTCCGCCCGACGTTGTGATCTCCGATCTGCTGATGCCGGTCATGGACGGCTACACACTGCTTCGGCACTGGAAGGCGGACGCGCGGCTGCGCTCGAAGCCGTTCATCGTCTATACCGCGACTTATACCGAACCGGAGGACGAGCGGCTCGCGCTCAGCCTCGGCGCCGACGCGTTCATCCTCAAGCCCACCGAGCCCGACGAATTCCTGACGCGCCTCGAGGCGGTCCGAAGCGCCAACGCTGCGGCGATGCCCACGCACGCGAACGCTTTGGTCGGCGCCGAGGAGCTACTGCAAAACTACAGCGAGACCCTGATTCGCAAGCTCGAGGAGAAGAGCTTGCAGTTGGAAGAGAGCAATCACGCGCTGCAACGAGACATTGCCGAGCGCGAAGCGGTCGCCGAACGACTGCGCGTCACCGAAGAGCAGCTGCGCCATGCGCAAAAGATGGAAGCGGTCGGGTTGCTCGCCGGCGGCGTCGCGCACGACTTCAACAACTTGCTCACGGTGATCTTGAGCTACACCACGCTGGTGCTCGCCGAACTAGAGCCCGGTGAGCAAATCTACGATGACATTTCTCAGGTTCGGCGTGCTGGCGAACGAGCGACCGAGTTGACGCAACAGCTGTTGGCCTTCAGCCGTCAACAACTGATCCAGCCCAAGGTGCTGGACCTGAACCAGGTCCTCCAGGAAATGGAGAAGATGCTGCGACGGCTGCTCGGAGAGGGCATCGACCTCACCTTGCTGACCAACCGCCAAGTGGGCAACGTGCACGCAGATCTCGGTCAAATCGGCCAAATCGTGATGAATTTGGCGGTCAACGCGCGCGACGCCATGCCGCTCGGCGGCAAGCTGACGATCGAGACTGCCAATTGCGAGTTCGACGAAACTTACGCCGCGACTCATCCCGGAGTCAGCCCAGGGCCTCACGTGATGTTGGGCGTGAGCGACACCGGCAGCGGGATGGACGCCAAGACTCGCGAGCGCATCTTCGAACCGTTCTTCACGACCAAGGAGACCGGCAAAGGAACTGGGCTCGGCCTAGCGACGGTCTTCGGCATCGTGAAGCAGAGCCGTGGTCACATCTACGTTTACAGTGAGCCCGGGGTCGGTACGACGTTCCGAATCTATTTGCCGTGTACGGATCGCTTGCCCGAGGTTCAACATCCGATCCCTCCCGTGCAGGGAGCATTGCAAGGCACGGAGACGATTTTGCTCGTGGAGGACGACGAGCAAGTTCGCGCGGTCAACTGTGCCATCTTGCGACGCAACGGTTACACGGTGCTCGATGCACAGAACGGCGGGGAGGCCTTACTGCTCGGCGAGAAGTTCGAGGGCAGGGTCGATCTCATGATCACCGACGTGGTGATGCCACGCATGAGTGGACGAGAATTGGCCGAGCGCGTCGGCTCGATGCGACCTGGCTTGAAAGTGCTGTACGTGTCCGGGCACACCGAAGATTCCATCGCGCATCACGGCGTGCTGGACGCGAATATCGAGTTCTTGGCAAAGCCAATCACGCCCCTTGCGCTGCTGCGCCGCATACGTGAGGTGTTGTCGACGCCCGCGTAGTCGCGGCTACAAATAAATGACCACGGCGCGCCGCGAAGGGCGCGCTACGTTTGGAAGATGGGCGGTGATTTGCATCGGATAGCTCTGTCGGCATTGCTCGCCTTCGGGCTCTCGGGCTGCTTTTTCTTCGATTCGCGCTGGGGCGAGCAGAAGGCGATTCAGAAGCACGAGGCGGCGCGCCTTGCGCCCCAACAGCTCCAGGCTCAATCGCGAGGGCACAACGCCGCCCGACTCGCGCAACGGACGCTGCGATTGCGGGTCTACGCGACGCCCACCTATAGCGCGACGGTCGTCAACTGGCAGAAGCAGTTCGAAGAAACGCTCGCTTGCGCCAACGCCGTGTTCACACCGGAATTCGGTGCCAACTTCGAAGTCGCGAAATTCGTGCCGTTCAGACCGGAGGCTAACGAAGAAAAGCTGGACGGCTTACTCGATGAGCTGATCGCCAAAGACGATGCGCGGGATGTGGATTGGGTGGTTGGATTGGCCCGGGCGGTGCCGCAATTTGCGGCGTCCGCGGATGATTTGGGTTTGGCGCGACTGCTCAGCAATCACTTCGTGATGCGCGCGATGAGCGACAGGCACGAGTACGAGGCCATTCAAAGTGGTTTGGACGAGCTCTCGGACGACGCGCGGCAAAAGCTGTACCGCGAGCGCAAACAGCACAAACTGTGCACCGTGTTCTTGCACGAAATCGCGCACACGCTGGGCGTGCCGCACGAACGGAGAGACACGTCGTTAATGCATGCGCGGTACTCGCTCAAGTCCAATGGCTACACTGAAGAAGCCGCGCAGATCGTGCGTGGCGCCCTCAGTTTGCGGACAGATCAGCCGTGGCAGTTCCTCGACGCGGGCTTCGCGCAGCTCTTGGAATCGAGCATGTCCGCTGCGAATGCGGATTGGGAGCCGAAGAGTCGCGCTCAAGTCTCGAGCGATCTCGCTGCGTTTCGAAACAGCAACGTTGCACTGGCCGGCACGGGAACAAGAGGCGCTACGACCACGACCGCTCCCCCGAATGCAGTCACGAATCCAACCGTGAACACGCCTCCGTCGCCCAAGCCCAGCATCGCCGGTCTGAGTCCCGACGAGCAGCAGAGTTACGACCGAGCGCGGGCCGAGTTGAAGGCAAAACACGCACTCGCAGCCCGCGAGCTCGCGGCACCATTGCTCGCGAAGCGCGGCAATCTGCCCGCCGTTCGCGAATTGCGCTGCGACATCGCCATGGCTGTCGGCGGGGATTGGGAGACGATCGAGGCCGACTGCGCAGGCCTGTCGATGGTGGGCGGACACTAGGAGCGCGCCTCGTCCGTATTGCTCGGATCCCTGGACACTTCGCGCGGCGACGACTAAGTTCCGCGCACTGTACACACGATCTTGCGCGCTGTTACTGTCTTGTAACGTCGTCCTGGCGGTTGCGTGTCGCGATCACGACGTGCCTCGTGCAGCGCCAAGCGCCGCACATGCGACGCCGAGCGCGCCTGCGCCTTCACCCTCGTCCGCAACGGCGAAGGCGTTTTACGCCGATCGCTACAGCAAGAAGCCGTACATGCCCGACGTAACTGAGCTCGGGCGAACGCTATTTTTCGACCCCGCGCTGTCCGCGTCACAGCAGCAGTCCTGCGCGAGTTGTCACGATCCCCAATTTGCATACGGCCCGCCCAATGCTCGCTCGACTCAACTGGGCGGCGGAGATCTGAAGAGCATCGGACTGCGCGCAGCCCCATCGCTTCGCTACCTGCAAACAGTGCCTCGCTTTTCCGAGCACTACTTCGACGAAGCGGGTGACGAAAGCGTGGATCAAGGCCCCACGGGCGGACACACCTGGGACGGACGCGCAGACACGCTGCATGACCAAGCGCTCTTGCCGCTGACGTCACCCCACGAAATGGGGAACGAAAGCATCGAAAGCGTCGTCGCCAAAGTCGAGCATGCCACGTACGCCCCACGCTTTCGCGCGGTGTTCGGTGATGACGTGTTCGCCGAACCAGTACGCGCCAAAAGCGCGGTGCTGCTCGCGTTGGAGGTCTTCCAACACAACCCGAAGGACTTTTACCCCTATAGCAGTCGCTATGATGCTTACCTGCGCAACCAGGCTCATTTGAACGAGCATGAGTCCCGCGGATTGGTCCTGTTCAACGACCAGAACAAGGCCAACTGCGTACACTGTCACGTGAGCCAAATCCGCAAAGGGGCGTTCCCTCAATTCACCGATTTCGGCTTCGCCTCGCTGGGCGTTCCGCGTAACTCGAAGCTCCCGCAAAATCAGGAGCATTCGTTCTTCGATTTGGGACTGTGTGGCCCGCTACGAACCGACCAGACGAGCCATCGCGAATATTGCGGTGCCTTTCGCGCACCTTCGCTACGCAATGTGGCGCTACGGCGAGCGTTTTTCCACAATGGAGTGTTTCACAGCTTGGAGGAAACGCTGCAGTTCTACGCCGAACGCGATACGAACCCGGGCAAGTGGTACCCGCGCGTGAACGGCAAGCCGGAAGCGTTCGACGATCTCCCCGCTGAGCTGCGCGGCAACGTGAATCGCGAACCGCCCTTTGGTCGGAAACCCGGACAGCCGCCCGTGCTGAATCAGAGCGAAATTCGCGATCTGATCGCGTTCCTGAACACGCTGACTGACGCAGATCTCAAGCCAAGCGAGCCGTAATCGGTCCCGCACGGCGGCGGCGTCCACGGGGTCGTGGACGCCCCCATTCTTCAATTCACGGCAGGTTCAAGGCCTCGCTTAGATCGCCCATCTTCGTGCCGCCGTTGCTGACCAGGGCCTGATCGCGAGCTGCCACGCCAGGCAAGGTAGCGAGGTCGTAGCGACGTGCAATTAGACGCGAGATCGACGCCGTATCGTACTGCGTGTGATCGACGGTCCCCTTCTTGGCGAAGGGCGAGATGATCAAGGCAGGAATGCGCGTGCCCGGGCCGAACTTATCGCCCTTGGGCGGGGCCACGTGGTCCCATTGGCCGCCGTACTCGTCGTAGGTGATCACGATCACCATGTGCGCCCACTGCGCGCCGGCTTTGAGCTTGTCGACCAAGTCTGCGATGTGCGCATCACCGTCATCCGCGTTGGCGTAGCCGGGGTGCTGGTTATTGTTGCCCTGCGGCTTGTAGTAAACGACGTGCGGCAACGTACCCGCGCTGATGTCCGTCAACAGGCGCGTGTAGTCGCGCAGGTGCTCGGTGCGTTCGGCCGCGTGGGTCGCGGGATCGAACTGCGCGTAGTAGTTGAAGGGTTGGTGATGCGGTTGGAAGTCCGGGTTCCCGCGGGGCGTCGACGGCGTGTAGATCACGGTGCGCGCGACGGTGCTGGCTTGCATGCCGTCAGCCAACGCCGCGTCCCACGCGCCCGCGTACCAGGCCCAACTCACGCCCTTTTGCGACAGCTGATCGCCGATGGTGGTTTGCGTCTGCGCGGGCACGGTGGTCGGCGACGCAGCGTTCGCGTAGCGCAGATCCACCGCGTTCGCGACGGGCGCGTTGCCGCTCGGTTGAAACGGCGCCTGCATGGTGTTGACCGCGCGGTAGCCATCGCCCGGACCAAAGTAATCGAGCGGAGCGACGTTACCAGTCAGCTGAAATGCCGGAGGACCATCGGTGGCGGACGCCGGTGAGTTCGCAGCGAGCGCCAACTGAGGCACGCCCTTGGCATTGTTCGGACCGAGCACGTTGATCGTGGGCAGATTGCTGGCCACGAATGAGGCCGGCAAGCTCGGCGCACACGCGCAGATCAAATATTGGTGATTGAGGAACGAGCCACCGAACGCGCCTTCGAAGAAGTTGTCCGCGAGCACGTACTGCTGCGCCAACTTGTACATGGCAGAATTGCTGTAGTCGAAGTGACCCATGGTCAGGCCGCCCGCGTCCACCCACGCGCCGAACATGTCGTTCGTACCGCCGTTGATCTCCATGATGTTTTCGAAGAAGCGGTGCGCCATGTCGTTGGTGACGTCCGCCGTGGTCAAGGGCGAACCGCCCGCGGCAACGAAGCCGGTCTCGATCGAAAACGGCTTGTTTGCCAGATCACCGGTGTAATCAACGGGGATTTGGATCGGATTGCCGGTCGGGGTCACGCCTTTCCAAGTCCGGGGCAGCTTCGGGAGCACTGTGGTTCCGTCGCGGTCTTTTTGCGGCACGTACGCGGCGGTTGGTTCACCGTTCGCGTCCGTCACCTCGCTCAGGTTGTGAGCGCCCGGGAAGTTGCCGTACAAATTATCGAAGCTGCGGTTCTCTGCGTAGATGAAGACGATCGTGTCGATGTTCGCTTGCACCGGATCGGGCTCGCTCGCGCCGGCACTGCCACCTTCGCCAGCCGCTCCGTCGTTCCGAGCGCCGCCCTCGCCCCCCGGTTCCGAACCGCCTTCGGCGTAGTCCTCGCCAGCCTCGCCTCCGTTGGTCGTGGTGCCTCCGGTGCCCCCGATCGCGGCGCCGGAAGAACCTCCCGAAGCGCCGCCGTGACCGGTGCCAACGCCGCCCGAGCCAGCGCCGGCGTTCGTGTTGCCGTCGTCGCTGCCGCACGCAGCCAACCAGGTGAGTGCCGGGACGACCACGCACAGGAAATTCGGAATCTGGCGAAGCTTCATCATGCGCCGCACAGTGCCGAGCCTCAGTGACACGGTGGCGAAGACGAAGTGATGATTTGTGAGCAAAAACCCGCGAAATACCCGAGAAACACGCCCCTTTTTGACCCGTTGGGACAGTTTGCGTCAGCCTTCGCGACAGCCTGCTTCGCAAGCGATGATGATTCCGTGAAGCCATCATCGTTACGCCGTTGTTAGCGAAGGCGAAACGTCGAGACTTCTAGCTTTCGAAACAAGCTGCGCTTCTTGTAACGGTGATTCTCCATCCGCCGCAAAATCCCCGACAGCACGGACACCGCTTCGTGAATGAACGTGCCTTTGTTCAGCATCACGCACTCTGCGGCGACGCTGGCCGAGGCATCCGTCACCTCGGCGCGCGAAGGGACGCCCGTGCGCGCCAGCGTGTCCAACACCTGCGTCGCCCAAATCGCCGGCACGTGCGCGGCTTCGCACAGCCAGAGGATCTCGTCCTGGAGCTCCGCGAGGCGCTCGAAGCCCACTTCGACGGCCAAGTCGCCGCGCGCAATCATCACCCCCAAGGGTGGTTTGCGCAGGCCTTCCAGCAACAGGTTCGGCAAGTTCTCGAAACCCGCACGGGTCTCGATTTTGAGCACGACTCCCAGACCCACCTTTTCTAGCCGCGCGAGCTCTTGGTGCAGCGCCCGGATGTCTTCGACCGAGCGCACGAACGACAGGCTCACCGCGTCGGCCCGATTCACGACGAATGCCAGGGCGCGCCGGTCGTCGTCCGAGAGCGCGGGAACGGTGATGCGGGTGTCGGGCAGATTGATGCCCTTTTCTGCGCGTAATTTGCTCACCGGACGATCCGTACGCACCACGCGCAACGAGAAGTCCCCTGAGTTTTTCACGCGCTCGACGACCGCGTGGATCTTGCCGTCGTCGAACAGAACGCGGTGCCCGACCTCGAGGTGCTCGAGCGCGTCGGGCAAGGTGCAGGAGACGATGCCCGGGGTCTCGACGCGCCCTTTGTGATCGCGTTCAGGGGCGGTACCAGCGACGTCGCGCTTGGTGAGCAGCAGGGTGTCGCCGGGGCGCACGTCGATTGCGACGTCCGCCATGTCGCCGACGGCGAGCGTGACGTCGTCTTTGTGCTTTTTGCCGCGACGGATCTGGACGTCCGCCTCGCCCAACACGTACGCGCGCTCCAGGGCGAAGGCGATCGCTTGGTCGGGATCGAGCTCTTCTACGACCAGCGTGCGCGATTTGTCGCGCGCGTCGCGAAACCGTAGCTCGTCCGAGACGCGGAGCTTGGCAAAATCCTTATTGCCGATGAGCAACGTCGCAGGCTCCCCTTCCATCGGTGCCGCCAGGGCGCGTCGAATCACGACCCGGGCCGGCGCAATGGCCTTACCGATGTCGTCGCGCTGCGGCTTCCAAGTGGCCACGCGACGCTTGCTCTTGATGACCCCGGTGCGAATTTTCGGGCCGGCCAGGTCCATCAGGACGCGGCACGGTTTGCCGGTCTTCTCGCGTGCGGCCTCGAGCGCGTCGATGATCTTGCTCCACGCTTCTTCGGTTTCATGCGCGCAGTTGATTCGGAGCACGTTCATGCCCGCTTCGAGCAAGCGCACCATCCATTCGCGATCGGCCTCCTCTGCCGAAGGCGCCGTAACCATGACGTAAACGTGTCTGTCGCCCGGCCGTGGCCCGAAGATATCGACGGTGTGTCGGTGCAACAGCTCCTGCGCAGAGCTCGCAGAAGCAGCGGTCTGACACAGCTGACGGAGACGCTCGAGTTCACCCGGGATGGCCTGCCCGTCGACCGCGAGCGACTCGTGCGCCCGCGTGGACACCTGCAAGAGCGCGCCCATCACGCAGCTCTCGGCGCGACCGAGCGACGACAATCCGCGCTGCGCGAGCTGCGCTTGCAATCCCCGCAAATCGCGCTGACGCAGCGCCACGTAGTGAACCAAATTCTTGGCGCTCTCGCGGTGCGAGCTCGGCACTGCCTCGATAGCTTGGCTCATTTCCGATTGCAGCTGGAGCAGCGCGCGTTCCAGCTCGCCGAGCTGCCCTGCGACTTGGTCGAGCGTCCAAGGGACTTGGATGGATTCAGTGGTTTCGGGCGGCTCGGTGGTCATGGCAGGGCGTCCTCGTGAAGTCTCCCCCCACATATCGCTGGGAGACGACTTTGGCGTTTCGAATGCGTGACACAGCAGGGGCGCGACCGCGCCGAGAACACCGCCGCGCCGTGAGGTGCGTGGCTGGATCACGAGCGCCCCTCTTCCCCATCTTCTCTCGTTAGACCCGAATCGTCGCGGGAAAGTCGCGGGCATGTAACACTGCGCCCCGGCATGAGCAGGCACAGTCCGGAACGCGAAATGGCTTGGTGGAACGGCGCAGACGCGCCTCGCATCGGCGCGCTCGCGTTCAGCGCCTTACTGCTCGTAGCCTTTTTCGCCGTACCATATTTGCCGATGGTCGATCTGCCACAACATGCGGCGCAGATCAGCATCTGGCTGCATTTGAACGATCCCAAGTGGGCCGAGTTTCAGTTGTTCGAGCTGAACTTGCGCACGCCGTACTTGGGCGCGTATGCGCTCACGCGCGGCCTGGCGGGCTTCGTCGGCGTGTTGCCCGCGCTGAAGTTCGTAGTTTGGTTGTCGATCGTCGGGCATTGGGCGTCGTTCGATTGGCTCGTGCGTTCGCTCGGCCACGCGCGTTGGCTCGGCTTGCTCGGTTTGCCGCTGGGCATGGGCTACGGCTTCTATTTCGGCTTCATCAGCTTCATCGGTGCGCTCCCGTTCGGACTCGCGGCGACGTGCTTGGCGCTGCGTCACCGTGAACGACCGTCGCTCGCTAACGGCCTTTGGCTCGCTGCCGCATTGTGCGCAACGCTCGCGACGCACGGTTTTGCGCTCGGTTTGACGATGGTACTCGTTGGGCCGCTGCTGCTGCGTGGCAACGGCTCGCTGATCGCCCGCGGTCTTCCGCTGCTTGCACCCGGCATTTTGATGGTGATCTGGTTGATGCCGGGCGATTCCGGGCGCAGCATCGGGCTTACCGTTTGGGACCCGCGCTTTTGGGAGCTCGGTCAGGTGCCTGGTTTGTTGCTCGCATCGTCCGGCGTAGACCACGCGGCGAGCGCGCTCGGCGTGATTTTCATCGCCTTCGTGGCGCTATCGCTTGGCCGCCCGAGCCGCGAACCCGAGCGCTTCATGCCACTCGCGGTGATGCTGCTCGGCTATTGTTTGTTCCCGCTCAGCCTCGGTGGTTTTACGCCGCTCCATCCGCGTTTCGCGGCGTTCTTGTTGCCGTCGCTGTTGTTGGCTTTTCAGCCGCGCGTCGACGCGCGCTCCCCCTACTTCGACGGCCTGATCGCGCTCACGACTGCCGTCTGGTTTTGTCTGTTCGCGACCCGCCTGCTGCGCTTTGCGCGCGAAACTCAGCCGATCACGGACTTCATTGCCGGTATGCCCAACGGGTTACGAATTCGACCGTTGATCTTCGATCGCGAGAGCCAAGCTTTCCCAGGGCTGCCGGCGATGTTGCACCTGTCCGCGTACTACGTGCCGGAAAAGGGCGGCTATCAGGGCTATTCGTTCGCGATGTACCCGACCAGTGTGGTCCGGTACCACCCGGACATCGTGCCGACCATGGATCGCGGAGCCGAGTGGCACCCCGAGTGGTTCTCGGCGGCGTACGAGCTCGGCGGCTACCAGTGCTTTTTGGTGCACAGCGCGCTCGATCGCTCGGCCGAGCTGTTCGATACAGAGCTCGATCAATTGCGTTTGGTGTTTCATGAGCAAGGCTGGTGGGCCTACGCTTGGCGCTGAAGCGCGCCAGCGGTATCAGTCGGAAGTAGGAGCAGCGTGAACAATCGTTTGGCAGACGTCACACCAGAGTTGCGGAAAAAGGCCAATGCCCTGCCGGAAGTCACCCTCGAAGACTTCAAGCGCTACTTTCCACACACCCCCGCGGCTCTGTGCATCAAGGAGTGCGCGCGTCTTTCGGTGATGCGCCGCTACCCCTGCCCCGGACCGGTGCTCGATGTGGGCTGTGGTGATGGGCTGTTTGCGCGCATCGCCTTCGACGACGTCGATGTCTGGGGCATCGACATCGACGCCGCAGAGGGCCGCTGGGCGGCTGCGAGCAAGGCCTACACGCAAGTGATCCTCGGTGACGTCACGCACGTGACGTTGCCAGAAACATTCTTTGCGACCTGCGTCGCCAATTGCTCGCTCGAGCACGTGCCTCGCATCGACCTCGCACTGAAGAACATCCTGCGTTCGCTGCGACCCGGAGGGCTAGCGTACTTGTTCGTGCCCAACGTCGGCTGGGCGAGCCATTTGACGAGCGCTCGGCTGCTCACGGAGCTCGGCGCACCCGCGCTCGGCACCAAGATCGAAAACGCCATCGATCACCAGTTCAAGCATCATCACTTGTACGACGAGCAAGGTTGGCGACGCGTGGTGGAACAATCGGGCTTGGAAATCGTCGAAATCGAGCCCGTGTTGTCGACCGCCACGACCGTGGCTTTCGAAGCCTTTTTGCTGCCTTCCTTGGCGGGGCTATTGAACAAGCGCCTGACCACGCGCTGGACCAACTTTCCCAACGCTCGCAAATTGTTTGCGCGCCCCGTATACGAGCTGATTCGCAGCATCATGGATCGCGCTGATCCTTCGCCGACCGCGGAATTCTTGGTCGTCGCGCGCCGTCCGGAGCCGTGATGAGCGAAGCCGTCGATTACTTCTCGAATCACCGCTTCAAGCTGCGCTTTCCTTGGCGGTTGTATCATCAGCCGATCGTGCGCGAGCTGTCGAGCGCGCTTTCCGCTTCGGTCGGCAGTGAAGTGCTCAATCTGGGTTCGGGCCCTTTTTTCGAGCTGTCCGAGCTGCCCAAGCTGAACAAGCGATTCACGCTGTGCGACATCGATCCGCGCGCACTCACGGTCGCACGCGAGATCCACGGTGCCGCGTTGGCCGGCACCGACGTATTGACGCCCGGAGCGCCGTTGCCCTATGCGGACGCCCATTTCGACGCGGTGGTATCCATGGACGTAGTCGAGCACTTGGTCGATCCATCGCCGTGGCTATCGGACGCACTGCGCGTGCTCAAGCCGGGCGGCTTGTTGTTTCTGACCACGCCGAACTACGCCTCGCGCTCGCTGCGCGTGATCGAAAACACGGCGCTCGAAGCCATCGCTCGCACGCAGGGCTTCAGCCGCAAAGAACTGCACCCGAGCAAGCTCGACGCTCCGACGCTCCTTTCGCTGCTTTCGCGTGCGGGCGCGAAGAACGCGGTAACCAAAGAGATCGCGTTTGGCTGGGTGCTCGCCGCTTACGCCTGGCGCTGATTCACCACGGCTCGGCTCGAATCGCCCACGCGAGGCGTCGGCGGCACGAAACCAGGAGAAGGGACTAACCGCCGAGCCGCAGAGGCCGCAGAGATCAGAGCAAAGAGGCTTGGGCCCCGCAGCGCGCCGCGTTTGGTTCGGAGGAACGCCCAACTTCGACTTGCCCAGGAAACTTTCTGACGCTCATCGTGGTTCCGTTCATCGTCGTGACGAGGCCGGTCCGTACCGGCGAGCGCGAACCCCAATCTCCCTCAGATCTCTGCGACCTCTGCGGCTCGGCGGTTCAAACTCTGGGAGCCGCTCAGAGCTTCTGTCCGGTTCTAGCTCACGCTGCTTGTCGCGCAGGGATCTGCTACGGCTTGGTCGGCGCAGGCTTCGCTTTTTGAGCGGTCGCGGCGTCGGTGCGCGTCACCGACGCGCGATCGAGGTACGAATAGCTTTGCTTTGTTGCTGCCACGGTTAGCGTCTTCTTGACGAGAGTCACGCTATACGTGACGGCCCCCGAGGGGTGCTCACAACCGGGATCGTCCGGGCGACACGTCTTCTTGAGGGTGACTGGTAGGGAGCTCTGTGTCGTCTGCTCGACATGAACCTCGGAGTTTGCGCCTGCCATGGCTTCCGCCAAAACGCGCCCATCCGGCGCTTGGAATGGCAACGCGAGCAGCGCAGCCACCGTAGGAGCGACGTCCACATTGCCGCTCGGTGAACGATCCTCGAAGCCCGCCTTGAAGTGCGGGCCTTTGGCGATCAGCACGTTGTGTACGTCGCGCGGACTGAATGAGCCGTGCATGCCGCGGTAGCGTTGCGCGCTCGCGTACTCCGTGCCCGGCACGGACGCATTGCTTCCTGTGACCGCTGCATCATCCCAGCTGAAGCTGACGATGACGTCCGGCGTGGGCGGCGAATCTTGACGACCTTCGGCGTTAATCGCGGAAAGCGGCAGAGTGCCAGGGATGGCACCGTAACTCGTGCGCACGAAGACGGGGCCGTACGCAACGCGCTCTTGCAGCGCGCGCACGAGCTTCGCGACGGTCGCCGGGGAGTGATCGAGCACGTAGTAGTATTCAGAGCCGCCGTTGGCCGCGATCACGATCGAGTCGCTCGGTGCGTGCTCGGGCACGCGAAACGCCAGCGTCGAATATTGCTCGGTCGGCGGCTGCTTCTTGCCGGTCGGAGTCACCGCCGGCGCGGAACCGCAAATCCCCGCGTGGTCCATGCGCGTCGGAAAAACCCGTGAGTTGTCTTTGCGGATCCCGGTCAGGACCGGATCGAAGGAGCAACCACCGCCGTCGTAAACGTGCTTGAAGCCCGCGCGCGCGAGCAAATCCGCGCTGCGGACTTCACCCGAGACGACGTAACCTTGCGGGTCGACCGCGCCGACTTCACCGTGACCGTCGGCCGCGCCCATCAACGCGCGCAGCGGAAATATCGCTGGATCGCCCGCAACCGTGCTGTGACCGTGATCCGAAACCACGATCAAATCGCTGCCGTCGCGTAAACCGAGCGCTTCGAGCTTGCTTTGCAATTTCCCGAGCAGCGCGTCCTGATCGCGGAGCGCGTCTTGGTAGTTCGGAGTGCCCGGGCCAAATTGGTGCTCGGTGGAGTCCGGGTTGCGCAGCCAAACGATCGACAGATCGGGCTCGAATTTGGGCAACACGTACTCGAGGAAAACGCGCATCAAGTAAGCGTTGGCGACGTTGTGCGCCGAACCCGCGCTGGCGCGAGGGTCAGGGGTAGCGCCGTCCGCGAGCCGGATTTGGCGTTCGGGGAGCGAAGCCGTGGGCTTGCCATTGCTCTCGAGCAACGTCAGCGCTTGACTAGCTCCGTACGGGTAGCGCGCCGTGTTTGCGGGTAAGGCAAAATTTGCCGCCTGGAGCTTCTGCGCGAAGCCGTAGGGGAGCGCGACGTTTTCGTCGAGCACCACGCTCAGCGCCTCATCCGGGCGCATGTCCTGTATGAATACGGGGCCAATCTTGCCGATTGCCGCGGTGCGCAGACCGGCCTTGTGCGCCGCTTCGAACAAAGTCTCGACCGCGAACACGCCACGTGCCCCGCGCGCGCGGTAAAAGCCGTCCAACGCCTGCAGAACGCCGTGATCTTCGGTAAACACGGGCTGCGAAAAGTCGATCGGCTTGCCTTCGGCGTTTTGCCCGGTAGGACCGGGCTGGTACTCGGTATTGCCGTAAAAACCGTGCTGCGCGGGGTAAGCACCGGTCGCGAGCGCGGCGGCGTTCATCATCGTGAAGGTCGGATAAACCGAGTGATGATCGCTGAAGTTTACGCCGTCATGATCGCGTAGCCGCGCCAAATTCGGCGTCACCTGCTCGCTGATCGAGTCTGGCCGCAAACCGTCCCAAACGCAGACGATCACTTTGGGTTTCGCCGGCTTTTGCTTGGCCGCGGGCGCTGCCGCGCTGGCTGTCACCGCAACGGGCGGGGGCGCGGGTGCGGCGGCGGGCGCTTCCGTCCCAGCGGGCGCGCACGCGCACAGCGCAGCGCTCACCCAACCCAGCACCACAGCAACCGACCACCTAGCTCGAGAAGACATTCCTCGACAGTACCAAAAACCGAATCCATACCAATGTGACAGACTCGTGTCGCGTTCACCCCGCGCCGGGATGCATCGGCCGCGAAGGCGATCGACTTAGCCATTCGCGGGCCCTAGGATGACAGAGAAGTCGCAATGAAGAAGCAAGAGGCGGTTCACCAGGCCCTGCAGGCCGCGCTCGACTCCTGGAACTGGCGCCCACCGGCCTCGCACGTGATCGGGCACCCGTCGGAAACAATCGATCTACCCGGTGTGCAGACCGAGCTGTCCACGACCGTGTTCAGCGGGGAAGCCAAGGAGTGGTTGCGCTATTTGAGCCTGCCGTCGGACACTCGCTACGAGCCCGACATGCGGGTACGCGTGCACTTTCAGGCTGATTTCAAGATGGTTGCGTTCGAAGCAGAGAACGACGACTCACGCTGGCTCGCGGATCTCCTCGCGCTCGGCCTGCGCCGCGCGCGCAAGCGGCTGGAAGACAAGCCCAAGGTTTTACAAATTTTCGAAGATTTGCTGTTCGGCAACGCGCGGCGCGGCGAGCGCGCAGTCACCGTGCGTCTCAGCCCCGACGTGCCGAGCGACGGAACGCGCGAAGTGCCGCGTGATGGCATGACCGGACACGGTGAGACGCGCATCGTGCTGCACTCACGCCTCGCGCGTTACGTGCAAGAGGCGTTGATCTCGAAGGCGCGAAGTCAGGACGAGGTGCTCGGGCTGTGCTGGCCTTTGGTGTCGCGCTTCGTCTCCCAGCTCGGGTACCCGGAGTGGCCGCGCGATCGCTTCGTCGAAAAGATCGACGTATTTTCGCGCATCACCTTCGTCTCGATCAATGTGCTCTATGAGTCGCGTAAATCGGGTCACCTGATCCCTTCGACCATGGGCTGCATTTTCGAAGACATGGTGAGCGAATCCAGCGGGATTCCGCGTCCGGAATTGATGGACCGCCATCCGTACTTTCGAATGCTGAACAAGCTCGGCTTCTTGCTGCGCGGCCATGGCTTTGGCGGGGATGCCGCCGAGGTGCGAGTCGCCGCCTGTGAATACCTCGACACCGTGTATTTGCGGCTCAGCCTAGCGGGCGCCATGCCCGAGGTCGCGCCCGCCATGGCGCCCATGGACTTCGAGCGCGTCGGGCGCAAAGTCCGCACCGTAACCCCTCAGGTTGGATCCTTCGGCATCATCGACAACCAAGATCTCGATGCCTGGAAAATGGTCAGTGACTCGTTCAGCGATCTCGGCTTCACACTGCTTCGTCAACTCGGCATGGGCGAGTTCGGGCGCGTGTACGAAGCGCTGAACGACAACAGCCCCAACTACCCCGGCCGCGTGGCACTCAAGGTCGACCGCATCGTCGGCAAAAAGAAAAACGCCATTCTGGAGGCCGAAGCCGCAATGTCCGTGGGCCGCGCGCTGGCCCGCGCGCCGCACCTGATGCGCCTATACGACACGGGAAAACTGAAAGGACAGCGCTACACGTATCACGTACTCCAACTCATCAACGGCGACACCCTCGACAACCTGGTCGGCGTCACCGGCACGGAGCACGCGAGCGTCAGCCGCCCGCCGAGCGCGCGCGCCTCCGAGGTCGAGGCGCGCGCTGAATTCGAGCGCGCGATCAGCTTGCGCGGCAACGAGCTGTGGCGTCGGCAACGCATGGCGCTGCCGTTCACTCACGCGCTCTCGCCGGCCATGGTCATGGATCTGCTCACCAGCGTATTGCTGTGGATGGAAGCCGTGCACGACATTGGCTACGCAATCAACGATCTCAAGAACGGCAACTTGATGATGAGCCGCCGCGGGCAACTCAAAGGCATCGATCTCGATTCATACGCGCCCACGCACTCGCCGAAAGACAAAGTGACCGACTTCATGTTCCTCGCCGTTTCGGTCATCTTGCTGCTGTTCAGCGCCCCCGTGGCCAACCGCGGCCGCAACGTCCCATGGGAGGGCCTGATCGAGAGCGAAACGCGCCTACGCGACGGCTTGAGCGAAGCATGGCCGTTCGGCAACGTCGAACAACAAAGCGACGGCCGCGTCTCCCGCGAAGAGCTCACGAACGTCCTCGTCGACCTCGTCCACCGCAGCCGCCACCTCATCTACACCAAACGCCCCGAACTCTTCTCCGAAGACATCGCGCGAATGGTGAGCGTGAAGCACCGCTTACTGAACGAAGAACTCGTGATCGACTAACCCACCGGCATTGCCGATTTTTCGAAGAGTGGGCGCTCGCGATCCAGCATCGCACCTCAGAGTACGCTTTGTTCCCGCCGCAGCACGCCACGTGATGCGTCCGTGATCGCGCAATCAAACCGCGGAACTCACTTCCGCACTCCCTGAGTTTGAACCGCCAAGTCGCCAAGCCGCCAAGTCCTCTCGGCGTCCCAGAAACCCTTGGCATCCACCACAGCTCACAACTAATTTGGTGTTGCGCGAAACACGCCACGCCGCGTCGCGTGTTTACCCATGTTGTACCTACCAACGTTTCCACGGACCACATGCGCTCAGCGCGAAACCCAATCCCCTTCTCCTCTTCTTGGCGGCTTGGCGGCTTGGCGGCTTGGCGGTTTATCCCTCTGCACGCGCCTCGCTTTGACGCTTCCGCGAGAGTGATGTGCCGCTGAGGGCTTTCGCGCTGTAGCGGGCACCGGGTCGGGCTGTGAGGTGCGCTGCTGGATCGCGAGCGCCCACTCCCCCAATTTCGCAGTGGTTTACAGGAACCAGCCGATTTTTAGGTTGAAGGTGGGCAGGGGCGTGCGGCCTACGGTGTCTAGGGTGTGGCGCACTTTGGCTTCGTTCGGGTCGATGAACGTGGTCTGGACGGCGTTGTCGTAAGGCGGCTGTAGGCCAACGGTGGTGGTGTGGAAATCTACCTGACTGGGCGCGATTGGAATTTGGGCACCGACGTCGAAGCCGATCGCGAAGCCTACATCGAAGATCTTGAGGAAGCCGAGCTGAGGTGTGAGCACGAGCGTGCGCACTGTGGCGTCACCCATCACGTCCACGTTGCCCGAAACGCCCGCGTTGAGAGCAGACAGGTTGAAGTGACTGACGAGTATGCCGTCGATTTGCGCGTAGCCCACGCCGGCGCCTAGGAAGAACGAGCCGCCGAACGGGTAGATGTGGCCGTAAACGTCGTACTCTTGGTACTGCTGCTGCGCTTCACCGTAATAATTGATCTTCACGGTGGGGATTAGGCCAACGTTCACGCCCGCGCCGAAGAAGCGCGTGAGCTTCAGCTGCGCGCCGAAATTCATGATCTCGGGTAGACCGGTGCCGACCAGCACGCCGATGCGGAACGGACCGAGTAACCCTCCGGAGTTATCGTCGTCTTTCGACGAAGTGTCTGCGGGCTGAGGGGTGGATTTGGACGCCGCGGCCGCGGCTGTCGCTGGAGCCGCGGCGGATGAGGGCGACTTTGGTTGAGGCTTTGGCGGAGCGTCCGCCACGGGCGCGAAGGCCGCGCTGCTTCCCGGCGCTGCAGCGGCAGGCGGAGTGTCGCCTGCCGGGACAGCGTCCGACGTCGGCTTGAGCTCGGTGGGCGCGGGAGTGGGCTCGGCGATCGGCGGCGCTTGGCTGGGTGGCGCGGGCTCACTGGGCGCGGGCGCAGGCGCGTCCGGGGCGGGCGGAGCGACGGGCGGCTCCGTTGGCGCGAGCGGCGCTTGCGGCGGATCGGCAACGGTCTGTGCGAATGCAGGCGCGCTCAGCGTCGAGAGCGCACAGCTGGTAAACGAGATGCTGAGTCTGCGGAAGCAAGCGAGCGAGAAGCGACCACTCATGGAGTGGTCAGAGTGTAGTACCCCTCTCGGCTCGCTGCGCGCCCAGAAAATTCCTGGCTTCCCGGATCGACCGGTGTCAGCTGAATTCGCCGCGAATGTAGGCTTTGGTACGCTCTTCGCGCGGATCCTCGAACAATTCTGCGGAAGGACGATATTCGATCAGGTAGCCAGTGCGACCGCCCGCGCTGGTGTCCACGAACATGAACGCGGTGCGATCGGCGACGCGCTGAGCCTGCTGCAAGTTGTGAGTCACGATGGCAATCGTGTACTTCTCCTTCAGCTCGACCATCAGATCTTCCACGCGACGCGTGGCGATTGGGTCGAGCGCGGAGCACGGCTCGTCCATCAGCAGCAGTTCGGGCTCGACGGCGATCGCGCGAGCAATGCACAAGCGCTGTTGCTGACCGCCGGAGAGCGAGAGGCCGCTCGTGGTGAGCTTGTCCTTCACCTCATCCCACAGGGCTGCGCCGCGCAGGGCCTTCTCGACGCGCTCGTCGTAGTTGCCCTTGAAGTTGTTGAGCTTCAAACCGAAGGCGACGTTCTTGTAGATGCTCATCGCGAACGGGTTCGGCTGTTGGAAGACCATGCCGATCGAGCGGCGCACGGCGACCGGATCGACGTGCGGCGCGTAGATGTCTTGACCGCGATAATGAACCGAACCCGTGAAGCGGAAGCCGTTCACGAAGTCGTTCATGCGGTTCAAACTGCGCAGAACGGTACTCTTGCCACAACCCGACGGCCCGATGAACGCGGTGATCTCGTTGGGCACGATCGGAATGTCCGTGTCGCGCACGGCTAGGAAATTGCCGTAGTGCAGGGTCTTGATGCGGCAATCCATCACCACGCCGGGATCCGCGCCCGCCTTGAAGACGGGCACGGCGCCGCTGGTGGTGGGAACGTCGGAGTCACGCTTGGCATCAGTCATGGCGGGAGACAATTGTTGGGCGGTCATGGACACTTCCTCGGCTCGCACGCGGCGGACAAAACTCAGTGCTCCTCGGGGCGCCGGGTCGCGATCTGAGCGATCACGTTAAGCACCAAGACGATCGTCACCAGCACGAGCGATGCGGCCCATGCCAAAGCTATTTGGTGTTCGAACGGGCTACCGGCAAAGTTGTAGATGAGCACGGAGAGCGAGGCGATCGGCTTGAGCAGCTCGCCTCCGAACCAGTAATCACTGAAGAGTGCGGTGAACAAGAGCGGCGCGGTCTCGCCCATGGCGCGGGCAAGCGCCAACATCACGCCGGTCAAGATGCCCGGGATGGCAGTCGGCACCACGATTTGAGTCACGACCTGAGCGCGTGTGGCGCCCATGCCGAATGCGGCCATCTTCATCTTGCTGGGCACCGCGCGCAGCGCAGACTCCGCGGTCAGCATCACCGTTGGAATCATCAGCACGGCCATTGCGGCGCCACCCGCCAACGCGCTGAACGAGCCAGTGGTCACCACCACCATCGCGTACGCGAAGACGCCTGCCAAAATCGAGGGCAGACCGGTCAGCACTTTGCCGCAAAACCGCACGATGACGGCCAACTTGGACTCGCCACCGTACTCGGCAAGGTAGACAGCGCCCATGAAGCCGAGCGGCAGCGCGAGCACCGTAGAGACGGCCACGACGACCAAAGTACCGACGATGGCGTTGCCGATGCCGCCGCCTTCCATACCAGCGCCGGGCGTGAGCTCGGTGAAGAGCGACAGGCTGAGCTGAGTCGCGCCCTTGGTCAAGAGCATGTACAGCACCGAGAACAGTGGGAACATCGCGAACAAGCTGAACAGCAGCGCGAGCCCCGTCAGCAGCGTGTTCATGAACGTTCGCCGTTCGCCGAGCGACCGGCTAAAGGAGATCTGGCGCGCAGGCACTTCCGGCGTATTCGTCGTCGCCGCGTGAGCCATCAACCGAGCCCTTTCAGTTCGCGCGTGGCGTGCAGCATGATCCAGGAGCCGAGTGCGTTGACGGCGAGCGTGATCAGCATCAGCACGAGCGCCGCGTACATCAACGCGCCGACTTCGACGTTGCCCGCTTCGGGAAAGTGATTGGCGAGCAATGCGGCCAAGGTGTTGCCGGGAGAAAACAGGGACAGACCGAAGACGTTGGCATTTCCGACCAACATCGCCAGGGCCATCGTTTCGCCGAGAGCGCGGCCGAAGCCCAAGACCAACGCGCCGAAGATGCCACCGGCAGAAGTCGGCAAGGTGACGTTGAAGATCACTTCCCAGCGCGTCGCGCCGAGACCGTAGGCAGCGGCTGCCAAGCGTTTGGGCACGGCCGCCATGGCCTCACGAGAGATCGCCGTCACCGTGGGCAGAATCATGATCGAAAGCACGAGGGCGGCGGGCAAGATGCCAGGGCCACTCAAGCGCGTAGAGAAAAACGGAATCGACTCGAAGTGCTCGTTCAGCCAACCCGCAGGGCCACGCACGAGCGGCACGAGCACGAAGATGCCCCACAGGCCGTAAACCACGCTGGGGATCGCCGCCAGGAGCTCGATGACGTTCTTCATCGCCAGCTCGACCTTGCGCGGCACGAAACCTTGGCTGAGCACGAGCGCCACGGTGATGCCGAGAAAGCCACCGAGGGCGAGCGCCAAGATCGAGGTGTAGAGCGTGCCGAGAATCTCGGGCAAAATCCCGAAATCTGCCCGGTTCGCGTCCCAGGTCGAGGTGGTCAGAAACTTCAAACCGTAGTCAGCGATCGCCGTTTTGGCGTGGCGCATGACTTCGAACACGACGCCGCCGAGCAAAAGCACCACACCCGCGCCGAATGCGTGAGCGAGCCATTTGAAGGCGACGTCGAAGTTCTTTTGCCAGGCGCTCGGAGGTCGAGAGACTGGGGAGCGAAAGGCTTCCGTTAGGTCAGGACCTGATTTGGTGCCAGTGCTTGCCATGTTCTTCTCCGAGCGCTCGGACTTCTATTGGGCGCTCACTCGATCGTGTCGACGGCCTTGAGCACGTTGGTCGCAACCTTTTCCGGAAGCGGCACGTAGAACAGACCCTCGGACAGCTTCTGACCGTCGGTTAGGCTCCACTTGAGGACGCTCTTGAGTGCGGCGCTCTTGGCCTTGTCGTCGTACTTCTTGTGCGCGAGAATCCAGGTGTAGGTGACGATCGGGTAGGCTTCGTCGCCCGCGGGGTCGGTGACCCAAGCGCGGTTGTCGGCGGGCAGCTCCACCGCGGCGAGCGCAGCGGCCGACCCCGCGAGCGTCGGCGCGACGAACTTGCCAGCTTTGTTCTCGAGCAGGGCGCTCGGCTGCTTGGTGCTCGCGGCGAAGGCGTACTCGATGTAGCCGATCGCGCCCGGGGTCTGCTTGATCTGCGCGGACACGCCGTCGTTCTTGGCGCCGCCGACACCGACCGGCCATTCCACGGACTTGCCGACGCCAGGTCCGGCTTTCCACTTCTCGTTGATCGCGGCCAAGTGCTGCGTGAAGACGAAGGTGGTGCCGCTACCGTCAGAGCGGTGCACGACCGAGATGTCGATCTTGGGCAACTTGGCGCCGGGGTTGGCAGCAGCGATCTTCGGATCGTTCCACTTCTTGATCGTGCCGAGGAAGATGCCTGCGTACACTTCGCGGGTGAGCTTGAGGTCGGTCACCCCTTCGAGGTTGTAAGCGAGCACGATGTTGCCAGCCGTCATCGGCAGCAAGATCACGTTGTCCTTCGCTTGCTTGATCTCTTCGTCGGTCATCGCCGCGTCGCTCGCGCCGAAGTCGGTCTGTCCTTCGATGAACGCTTTGATGCCGGCGCCGCTACCCGTTGATTGGTAGTTGACGCGCACGTCCTTGTTCTTCTCACCGAACTCACGGAACCAACGCGAGTAGAGCGGCGCAGGAAAGCTCGCTCCTGAACCCTGAAGGGTGACAGGTCCAGCCGCAGCAACCGGCGCGGCCGACGCGCTCGCAGCCGGCTCTGCAGGAGCGGCTTCCTTCTTGCTGCACGCGAGGGAAAAACCAATCAAGCCAATGAACGCGACGGCTGACGTCGCAAAGCGTGTAACCGAGATCATGTGTCGACCTTCCTCGTCACT